>ERZ1034880.146-NODE-146-length-24818-cov-5.044260_pt1 | contig 24818 bp, 16 predicted proteins | sample MGYA00520630_ERZ1034880 | MGnify/ENA primary metagenome ERZ1034880 (study PRJEB33766, sample SAMN09781725) | gut metagenome | biome: gut microbiome | host: Homo sapiens | place: Madagascar | study: EMG produced TPA metagenomics assembly of the PRJNA485056 data set...
TATCCGCACGCATCGAGCAGGAGTTCATGAACCAGCAGCTCGTGTTCGTACGGATAGGGATTTGCAGTTTCGCCGCGGACGATTTTCGCGAACTCCTCCAGCTGCCCGGTGTAGCGGTCGCCGAGAACGCCGCAGTCGACTTCATGCGTGCCGGCGGAGTACTCTTCGTTTCCGTTTTTCAGCGTGAGACGGACGGGGAGGTGCTGGGTGTAATAGAGATTCGCCGGAGCTTCGATGGGGCAGAGTTCTGCAGTTCCGCCGGTTCCGCAGACGATGAGCCGACGGTGTTTCATGCCGTCGACTTCCTCCACGGAGACGCGGACCGTTGCGGTGGCGCGTTCGTATTCAAGCACGGCGAGTCCGTTGTCGACAAGCCCGTCGCCGCGGGTCTGCTTCATGAACGGCGTGACCTTTTCCGGTCTTCCGAGCATGGAGACGACGAGGTCGATGAGGTACCCTGCGAAGATGTACATCGCGCCGCCTTTGAACTGCGCGAGCCACTTGCGGTACGCGGTGTTGTCGCCGTCGTAACGGCTCATGACGGCGTGAATTTCAAAAAGGTTTCCGAGCCATCCTTTTTTGACGGCGTCGAAGATGAAGCGGACTGCGGGATTGTAGCGGTAGACATACGCCTGCTGGAACGCCAGTTTTTTTGCGGAGCAGAGACCGAGCAGCTTTTTGAATTCCGGCAGCGATTCTCCGCCGGGTTTGTCGCAGTGAATGTGCAGACCGCGTTCCGCACAGCGCATCGCCGTCGGGACAAGCTCGAATCCGTCTGTTTCCACGGCGACGGCGTCGAGACCGGGAAGGTTGAGCAGTTCCTGTTCGCTGAAGCGGGGCAGACCTTGATACGCTTCAAATCCGCCGCGCTCTTTGAGCCATCGGGGATCATCTTCCGAGAACCCGACGACTTCAAAGAGTTCGGGGAGTTTGCGCAGAGCAATCATCTTGTCTGCCGCGTGGTTGTGTCCGATGCCGATTTGTGCAATCCTGATTCGCTGTTTCATTTCAGCCTCCTGTTTTTCCTGTGTAATATAGAATGCTCTCAGGAACGATACAAGGAGGAAACGCGCCTTTCTCTGAAAAGAGAGGTGTAAATATTGTAATATTTACATAAAATGAAAATGTTTATTGCAAATGAAGCAACTTACGCTTGTTTTTTGAAGATTTCAATCTGCTGCTTGCGGTACTGCCCGGGAGCGAGCCCCGTCTGGCGGCGGAAGAAGTGGGAGAAATAATATTCATCATTGAAGTTCAGCAGACGCGCGATTTCGCGGACGGTCAGTTCTTTGTTGCGGAGGAGCAGTTCCGCGCGGGAGAGGAGGATGTTCGAGAGATATTTTTTCAGCGGGATTCCGATGTCGCGCGAAAAATTGCGAGAGAGGCGGTCGCGCGGGATTCCGGCGATCTCCGCAAGGTCGTCGATGGTGAGCCGGGCGCTGATGTGATGCGCGATGTGTTCAAACAGATTGCGGTATTTTTCAAAACAGTCCTTCTGGAAAAGTTTTTTGTCAGAGGGAAACAGTTCCGCCACTTTCAGAAAGAGGAGTCCTTTGATGCGGAATGCGGCGGAGAGGTCGGAGCTGCTCTGGAAAACGGCGGCGACCTGTTTCACGAATTCCGGATCGTGCCGTTCCCGCAGGATGGCTTCGGAAAGGAAAATATCCTGATACGCGCAGTGCAGAACATTGAAATGAAAGGCGAAAAACTCCGTGCCTTTCCGGAATTCAAAAGAGAGCGGGAGCGCGCAGCTGGAAAAATAGAAGCAGCCGGGCTTCATCTCGATCTTCCGTCCCGTTTCGGAATTGCCGACGAACGAGGGTTCCCCGGTCACTTTCTGAACGGCGAAAATGCGGTTGTAGGAATAGCGGTTGTGTCCGGTACAGTTGAAATTCGCAAACGAACACTCATGCAGTTCCAGATTGAGCTGATTCGCATAGCTCATTGCGGAACTGCCGTAGGCGATGCCGGATAAATTCTGATGTGTCTCCATGAAATTGCAAACTTTCTGCCGTGTTTTTCCATTGTGAAAACGGGCTTCTTCGTGTATAATATAGCAATGTCGCAAGGAAAGTCAATTTGAAAAAGGAGCATTCCATGAAAAAAGCATTGATTGCAGGCTGGAGCGTCGCCGCCGCGGCGCTGTTCGCAGGAGAATCCCTCGTTCCGGATGTTACGGACAACCTCTGGGCGCGCGGGGCGGGAACGAAAATCGTCGGAAACGGTGTGGAAGTCAGTCCCGTCGCGGGACGGAACGACAACGGCATCAGTTTTCTTCTGCCTGTGGAGGCAAACGCCGTTTATGATATGACGTTCACCGTCTCCCTGAAAAACGCCCCCGGGAAACAAGATCGGCTCCGCTGGCAGATGAACAATGTCAGCTACTGTGCGGATGAGATCGCTCTTCCGGGAAAAACGGCAAAGGCCCGCGCATTTGTTTTCAATAATGACATTGCCGGAAAGAAGTGGCTGGGGCTGAACTACAACTACGAGGCGGGAAGCGGAAACGTAATGACCGTTTCCGGTTTCAAACTTGAAAAAGTCGATCCCGCCGCGCTCACAACAATCGTTCTGAATGAACCAGCCGCATGGACGCCTGCCGGATGGAGCAAATTCGCAACCCGTTCCTTTGAGCCTGCTGCGGATTTCGTCGAAGAGGGAGACGCCGTCACACTTTCCGTAGGGAATGATGTAAAAGCCGGACGCGAGGCATGGATTCTTTCCTCCTTCTTCCCGTTCGCGGCGGATTCCGAATATGAAGTTTCCGCATGGCTGAAGACCGACGCGCCGGGAAATGTAAGTCTGGGCGTCAACAGCTGGATCGATGAGAAAGAAAAGCACTATTGGAAGATGAACGGATTTCAGACGACGACCGAATGGAAACAGTATAAGTTTACGGTCAAGACCCCGTCCGTGAAGGAGTTCCCCGTCTTCCGTCTCGGGCGTACCCGAGGAGCAGTCAGCATGAAGATTGCCGATGGCGGCGCAAGGAAAGTCTATATCCGGAACTGGACCATCACGAAAAAGTGAGGACTGAAGATGAAAAAACTTCTGATTCCCGCATTCTGCGCCGCCGCTCTGCTGGCGGACGGCGCAAATTCGGTCGTGAACTCCAGCTTTGAAATGGGCATGGCGGGACACGCCGTCATGACTCACGTTTCCTACCGGACGGATTCGCTTCAGCCAGAAATCACATTCGACACGGCCACCGCGGTGCATGGCAGACAGAGCCTGCGCATCGACAACCGCAAGGCGAACGCTTTTGTCCAGTACATGTCTGCGGAAAATTATTTTGAACCCGGTTCGACGGTTACGTACTCGGTATGGCTGAAAGCGGAGAAGCCGGTTGAAGTTCTCCTCTATCTGCTTGACCAGGATGTGGATGTTTCGCGTCCGGATATTCAGGACACGGCGACTTGGAGCGGCGCGGGCAACTATGTCACGCTTTCGACCGAATGGAAACGCTATTCTCTGACGAAACAGGTTAAAAAACCGACCCGCCGCTATACGCTTCAGCTTGAATTGCAGAAGCCCGCGATGATCTGGATGGATGCGGTCCAGTTTGAAGTCGGTTCCAAGCCGACTCCGTATGCGCCCGCCGCTCCGGTTGAAGCGGCGTTCTCGATGGACGATCATGTGCTTCTGAACGGAAAACACACCGCCGAACTTGCCGCGGTCAACTACACGGACAAGGCGCAGAATGTGGATGTGAAGAGCAACATCGGCGAATTCAAATTTTCGCTTCCCGCGAACTCCGCGCAGAAGAAAAATGTGGATTTCCGCGCCGACCGTTTCGGCACGTTCTCGCTTGAGGGCACGGTGAAAACGGCGGATTTCAGCGGAAAGGTTTATCCGGTCGATTATGGCGTCGTCGGGAAAATGCCGAAGTTCAACGGCGGATTCTTCATCGGAGTGAACGGAGCGGGAAGAGTCCGCACATTGGATTTTATTCTCCGTCCGACACATGCTCTGAATTTGAAGGCAACGTATCGAAGCAATGCGAAAGAGACGATTGACGAACATTTCCGGAATATGCGTCTTTCCGGATTTCGTGTTCTGCGTCTGCACGATTCCGCAGTCTCATGGCTGGATCTTGAACCGGAAAAAGGCAGATTTGAGTGGTTCCTGCTGGATACGATCGTCGAATGCGCGGAGAAAAACGACCTCGATCTTATGTTTGTTCTGGGCAATGAGGCAATTGTCTACAACATTGACCGTCCGCACGGGAAAAACTGGTTCGTCCGCAAAAACGGGAAAAAGAACGGTTTTGTCATGGGGAACAACTGGATGAGCGTTCTGCCGGACATGAAGGACTGGACCGATTTCGTTTCCGCTCTTGCCAGCCGCTACAAAGGGAAAATCCGTTACTATGAGGTCATGAACGAACCGAATCTTGTCATGCCCGACCCGGTGAATTACATGCGCTATCTCAAAGTTTCGCATGAAATCATCAAGAGGATCGATCCTGCGGCACAAATCGTCGGCATCTGCTCCACAGGCGATTTCAACGGCAAAACAGAGGAGTATATTGACGCCATCGGAGCACAGGGCGGATTCAAATATTTCGATATTCTCTCGTTTCATCCATACGACGCTCCGCTGGATACCGCGCCGAACCGCGCGGAACGGCAGATCGAGCGTATCCACGCACTTGCCGCGAAGTATCGTCCGGGAACGCCCGTTCTTCAGGATGAAATCTATTACCTGACCGACCTTCAGAAAGTCTACAACGGAGCTCTTTGCGGGCTCGGCTGGCCTGCCGGAAATGCGATCCGCCGTTATGCGATCGATCTTGCCGGAGGACTCGTCGGTTCAATTCCGATGGCGGCCCGCGGGCTGGAGGCGGGGGACGCCGGACACCGCAACTCCTGGTATGTGCCGCGCTTTGCGATGCACTATGTCCCGCGTCCCCATTTCATCGCTTCCAATGCGTTCGGACGCTTCCTCGAAGGCGGAAGGTTCCTTGCAAAACCGGATATCAGCTCTCTGCTGAACTCGTTTGTCTTCCTTGATCGCAACGGAAAGGAAGTCGCTCTGATCTGGGCGTTGACCGAAGACGGCGAATGTTCATTCGACCTCCCCGCCGGAGTCATGGCGTGTGATCTTTTCGGAAATCCTCTGAACGGAAAAACGGTCAGCCTTACGGAAGAACCGGTCTATCTGTTCGGTTCCGAATTGAAGAAGAAACTGGAAACTGTCGATTTCCGGATGAAGACCCCGTACCGGGTTCTCGGTGCGGCGGAATCCATGCGGAACGGGGCGAAACACATTGCCGTGGAGTTCCGCAACATGTCGCCCGAACCGCGTGCGATGCAGGCTCGAATCGCCGGGCTCCCGGGAACACGGAGCTTCACGGTCGCGGCGGATTCCGCAAAAACGGTTTATTTCCCGCTGAACGGAAAAGAACAGAAAGAGATTGCGCTCATCGTGGTCGACGGCGGACGTCTCTACAAGGAAAAACTCTCCGTTTCCGCGCATAAAACAGTTCTTTCGGGCGAGACCGTGAAGGTCGGCGGTTTCGCGGAGTTCACACCGTCGCTGAGTCCGGAAGGATTTGCATTCGACATCCGCGTGACGGATTCGAGCGCGACTCCGCGCGTGGCGGGGGAACCGTGGCGGGAAGACTGCGTGGAGTTCTTCTTCGACGCCGCGCCGGACCGCAATCTCAACCGCTCCGCCTATACGGAAACGGGCATGACGCGTCTGTTTCTCGTTCCGCCGTCCGCGGACGGCAAACCGGCGGCGCTGCTTGATATGAAGATGAAACCGGCGGATATGAAATGGTCTCTTGACCGGAACGCTTCGGGCTACACCGCGCACGTCATGGTACCGTGGAAACTGCTCGGCGCAACTCCGGAGAATCCGCCGTCGTTCGACCTGATCTTCTCCGATTTTGCGAATGGCAAAAAAGTGAAGTCCTCCGCTTGGGCGGGCGGTCCGGACAATCACAAGAACCGTCTGAATTTCGGACGGATCGGCAAAAAGTAAAGGAAACGCCGCCGCCGTTCCTTCCGGACGGCGGCGGTAAAAAAAGAAAGGCAGGCAACACGATGAAAACTCCGAACAGAAGAACCATTTCATATTTCATACCTCCTGTTTCATATTTTAAGCGCAAATCCAGCAGGTTTACGCTTATAGAGCTCCTGGTGACGATTGCGATCATCGCTATCCTCGCCGGGATGCTTCTTCCTGCTTTGAACTCGGCTCGTGCAAAAGGACACGCGATCAGCTGTCTGAACCAGTTCAAGCAGGTCGGAACGGCGTCGATTATGTATTCCAATGCAAATGATGATTATATGCTTTTCGGAGAAAATCAGGATGAGAACGCCTGGTACGGCCGCATCTGGCCGTATCTGGTCGGCAAGGATTATCCCGGCCAGGCTGAGAAAGTGACATCGCCGCTCATGTGTCCCGCCGGAGATCCGCAGGATACTTTTCACTGGCACAACGACTCCAAGTACTGGGCTATTACCAATTTGTGCTGGAATAAGAAACTTCAGCCGGGCGGAATCCCGGATAAAAAACTGATGACCCGCTGCAGCCGTCCTTCGGAAATATCGATTATGTGGGATACCTATCTGATTCCAAGAGGTTCTTCTGCTGCTGTCACGTGGGACCGGATTTTGGATCCTCACAACCATGCTGAGGTGATAAACAATCTTGCTCCCCGGCATATGGGAATGAGCAATCATCTGTTTGTCGACGGTCATGCGCAGACTTTGGATTTTATCAGAGTTTCGAACGATACATTTTACGTGCGTTACGCGGGTCCGTATGTAGATGTTGACGGCCGCAATCCCTACTGGCGTTAAACTGCGAAAGGCAATCAAGCACCATGCCTGTTTATGAGAACGAATATACAAAGGAAATCCGGTTCCCGCTCGGCGGAATCGGAACGGGATGCGTCTGGATCAACGGTTCGGGGGAGTTCGTCGATTGGGAACTCCTGAACCGTCCGGCGAAAAACACCTTCAACGGCGGAACGCATTTTATGATCCGCGCAATCCGGAACGGCGTTGTGGAAGATGTCCGCATGCTTGCCGGACCCTACCGCGGACCGCGCAACGGCGACCCCTGCAATTACGGCTTCGGCGTTCCGATGGAGACTCTCGCGGGCGTGCCGCGTTTCCGCCGTGCAAAATTCACGGGCGAATTCCCGGTTGCTGAGCTGGAGCTCTCCGATCCGGCGTTCCCCGGAAAAGTCGTGCTGACCGCTTTCAACCCGCTGATTCCTCTGAATGAATACGATTCTTCGCTGCCCGGCGCGATGTTCCGGATCCGCGTGGAGAACAATGGCGAATCGGAGCTCTCCTATACCGTCGTTCTTGTCGCGGATAACCTCTGGGAGCCGGTCTGCCTGAACGAACCACTGACAGGTTTTTACCATGGCGTCGTGATGCGTCCCGGGGAGGAATCGCTGAAAGACGCGCCGCGCGGAGAGTTCGCAATTGCGACTGATGCGGAAAACGTCTCACTTCAGGTCAATATGGAGGCGCACGATTTCTTCGACGGGCTTTCCCTCTATTTTGAACGGCTTCACGCCGCCGCGCCGATTCCGCATCGCGCCGGTACGGGGCTGACGCGCCGGTTCCGGGAGAAAAGCGTTCCGGGCGGCGTGCTGGATCTGCGCTGTCACGCGCTCGTCGCCGCGGAACGCAAAGTTCCCGCGGGCGCGGAAACGGAGTTCCGTTTTGTCTTCGCCTGGCGCGTTCCGGAGAACCGCAACTCCTGGATTTCGGATCGGTCGTTTGTGAACCTTCATGCCGCGCGTTTCGCATCCGCCGAATCCGCCGCAAGTTACATGCTTTCGGGCTTCGGCCGTCTGTTTGAGGAGACCGACCGTTTCCGCCGCGCGTTTTACGATTCCACACTTCCGCCGGAGTTTATCGACGCCGCCGGAGCCGCCATGTCGGTTCTGAAAACCACGACCGTTCTGCGCGCACCGGACGGAACCCCGTTCTGCTATGAGGGCAGCGGCGTCGACAGAGGTTCGTGCACCGGTTCCTGCAACCACGTGTTTTCCTACGAATACACGCTTGCGTATCTCTTTCCCGAACTGGAACGGGCGATGCGGACTGTTGAGTTCGAGCGGAATGTGCGTTCCTCCGGCGAGATGCCGATGCGTATCTGTTTTCCGCGTTTTTCGAGATCGCGCGGAGCGGCGGACGGACAGTTCGGCTGCATCATCCGCGCGTACCGCGAGTGGAAACTTTCGGGCGACGACGCGTGGCTGCACCGTTATTATCCCGCGATCCGCAAGGCTCTGGAATACGCATGGAGTCCGGAAAACCGCGACCGCTGGGACCCGGAACAGAGCGGAATCCTGACCGGACGCCAGCACAACACGCTCGATGTTGACCTGTTCGGTCCGAACAGCTGGCTGTCCGGCATGTATCTTGCCGCGCTCCGCGCCGGAACCGAACTCGCGGAAGCCGTCGGCGACACCGCCTCCGCCGCGCTCTGGAAACGGATTGCTGACCGCGGAACCGCGTGTCTGAACAGCGAACTTTTCGATGGGACGAATTTCATCCAGAAGCTCAATTATCATTCTCATGAAGCGCTGGACGGTCTTCCGCAGAACGCGGGGCTCTGTGAGATCGACAACCCGACGACGCTGGATGAATTCTACTGGGATTCCGCACGTCGCGAAATTCGCTATCAGCTGGTTCACGGGACGATGATTTCGCAGTTGCAGGGACAGTGGCACGCTTCCCTGCTCGGACTTCCGCGCGTGTTCGACGAGGAGAAGAGCAAAACGGCGCTGGAGACGATCTTCCGCCGGAATTTTGTTCCCGACTTCGGCGACCGCTTCAACGCATGCCGCCTTTTCGCGCTTGCGGGGGAGGGCGGAACGATGATCTGTTCGCAGGCGGAGTCGCCCGAAATTCCGCACGCGCCGCTTCCGTATGCGGATGAGACGATGCCCGGTTTCGAGTATGCGTTTGCCGCGGAGCTGATTCAGCACGGAAAGCCGGATCTTGCCCGCCGGATCGTCAAAGCGGTCCGGGACCGTCACAACGGCTCGAATCGGAATCCGTGGAATGAATGTGAATGCGGCAGCAGCTATATCCGCAGCATGGCGGCGCATTCGCTTCTGCTTGCCGCTTCCGGTTTCCGCTGTGACTTGAGCGCCGGGCGGCTGGAATTCGCGCCTGCGGTTCCCGGTGATTTCCGCTGTTTCTGGTCTTGCGGCGCCGCGTGGGGCGTTTTCTCGCGCAGTGCAAATGAGTCGCTTCTGGAAGTGCTCGGAGGAACTCTGAATCTGCGCGAAATGAAAATTGATGAGCTTGCTCATCCCGTTAATCGGATTCTGAGAGCCGGGGAGCGTGTCCGGTTTGCATGACCGGCACGCTCATTGCTTGAACATTTCGAGCTGCTGCTTCCGGTACTGTCCGGGAGCGAGCCCCGTCTGGCGGCGGAAGAAATGGGAGAAGTAATATTCGTCGTTGAAGTCGAGCAGACGCGCGACTTCCCGGATTGTCAGCTCTTGGTTGCGAAGGAGCAGTTCCGCGCGGGAGAGGAGAATGTTCGAGAGATATTTTTTCAGCGGGAGACCGATGTCGCGTGAAAAGTTTTTGGAGAGCAGGTCGCGCGTTGTTCCGGAAACTTCCGCGAGATCGGCGACCGTGAGTTTCGCGCTGACGTGTTTTGAAATGTATTCGAACAGTTCGCGGTACTTGTGGAAACTGTCTTCGCGGAAAAGCTGTTTCTCTTTCGGGAAAATCCTGGAGACTTTTTGAAAGAGAAGCCCTTTGATGAGAAAGGCGGCGGAAATGTCGGAGGCGTTTTTGAATTCGGTTTCAAGCACTTTGATGAATTCCGGATCGTAGAGTTCCCGCATGAACCGTTCGGAGAGAAAGACGTCCTGGTATGCGCAGTAGCGCAGATTGAAATGAAACGCAAAAAATCCGGTTCCCTCTCTGAAATGGAAGGCGAGGGGGAATCCGCAACTGAAAAAATAGAGGTGTCCCGGTTTCATTTCGAGCTGTTCCCCGGTTTCGTAATTGCTGACGACCGAAGGTTTTCCGTTTGAGAATGAAACGGCAAAGAGGCGGTTGAACGGGTAGCTGTTTCTGGTATTGCATTCAAAATTCGCAAACGAAGATTCATGAAGTTCCAGATTCAGCTGGTTCGCATAACTGATCATGACCGTGTTGAAAAGAACGCCGTTTTTATCGGTTTCTGTTTTCATAAAATCGCAAGTTTTTTTCTTGTTTTCCCATTGTTTTTATTGAGTTTTCCGTGTATAATATAGCAAAGAACGGCTAGAATGTCAATAAACAGAGGAATGAAAATAATGAAAAAAGAGATTTCAGAACAAACGGCCGGAAACGTCATGAAAAACAATTCGGCGGCGCATCGTGCCGCCCGTGGGAGCAAATCCAACAGGTTCACCCTTATAGAGCTCCTCGTGGTAATTGCGATCATCGCAATCCTTGCCGGCATGCTTCTGCCCGCCCTGAATGTGGCAAGAGCAAAGGCAAATGCGATCAGCTGCGCCGGAAATTTCAAGCAGATCGGGCTTGGTGTTGCAATGTACGGATCGGACAACGGCGACTATCATGTTCCTGCGTACCTGGACGAGATGATGCCTGATGTCGACAACAATGTCAACTGGGTTATGATGCTCTGGCCGTATGCGCAGGGGAAGAATTTCCCGAAAAACGGCGCTCCGGACAAAACCGTGTTCATCTGTCCCGCCGGACAGGACGACATTGTCACCTCGGCGAACGGGAGCGACAGGACCCGCAAGATGACCAATCTTGCGATGAACGGCAAAATCACGTACCGCTATGCCGGACAGCCGAACTGGAAGCTGATTCCGAAATGCAGATATCCTTCGAAAACCACAACCGTATGGGATGTCCTGAAATATTCGCGCGACGGTTTTGGTGTGAGCCGGGATGACGCCGACCGCTCAAGGGCGACTCTCGATGTTCATTCTCTGTCCGTCGTTTACGCGTCGTTTGCCCGCCGCCATTCCGGCTGGTCGGACAACAATCTTTTTGTTGACGGACATGTTCAGCTTCTGAACAGCTATCAGGCAGTGCAGGCGTTGAACTGGACGGAACAATGCATGCGTTATTATGCGCCGTTTGTCATGGAAAACGGTTCAAATCCATATTGGCCCTGATCAAGGAGAAAAAATGAAGAGGCTCTTATCCGCACTTTTCTTTTCCGCACTGGCAGCCGGCGCTGCGGAAAATCTTGTTTTCAATTCCGGCTTTGAAATGGGAACGGACGGTTTTGCAATTGTCCGGATTCTGGAACCGGAAGTGAATCCGGACTTGAAATTCCTGCCGCTGAAAACGGATACGGATGCCGCATCCGGGAAACGCGCACTCAAAATCGAAAACCCGAACGGGGAATTCTACGAACTGCACACAAAATCTTTTCAGCTGAAACCGGAGACGGATTACACGGTTTCCGTCAAAGCAAAAAGCGATGCACCCGGGGCAAAAATCCGGCTGATCATTTATAATGTCGTCAATAATTCCTGGAATGTTCACGCCCGGTTGTGGACGCTTGACAATGCGTACAGAAACTATTCGTTTACGTTCAACACGGGGAAGAGCGGGACGGAATGGCACATTCAGATTCCGCCTGGAGTACATTACGAGAAGAATGTTCCGCGCGGCTCCACCTGGCTGGATGATCTCACGGTCTATGAAACCTCCAAAGCCGCGTCCGCGCCGGAAACGGTGCTGGAAGCATCCGTTTCCTCTTCCGACCGCCTGTACGAGAAGGAACAGAAGAATGCGAAACTGACTCTGAATGTCTACAACCGGAGCAAATCAGCCGTTCGCCGGAATTTGACGGTCCGCGGATTCGATTCCCTGTCCGGAACCGAGCTTTTCCGCCGTCCGTTTGAAGTGGTTCTGGATGCGGAGAGCGGGAAAAATTTTTCGTTTGATGTGCCTCTGACCCGTTATGGTTCGGTGCGGGTCGCCGTAGACGGCGCGGACCGCTGTTACGAAGGTTTCTATTCGGTTGTCGGCAAATATACGGCGCGTCCGCTTGATCTGATGAAGGTGCCCTGCGTCGGGGTTTGCGGAGGACTCGACTATGCAATTCCGCCGAAGCTTTTCCGCGCGGGGTATCAGGTGGGGAACGCTCCGTTTGAACGCGTTCCGGAAATGCTGTCGCGGCTTGGAGTGCGTCTGATGCGCGAGCACGACGGCGGGATGTCGGCAACCCAGTGGTCGGCGGTTGAGCCGGAGCAGGGCAAGTTTGATTTCACGCATACCGACCGTTCGATGGCGGTTTATAAAAAATACAATATAGAGCTTCTTCCGGTTCTTGGACGCGTCGAGTTCGTTGAGCCGTTCCGCGGCTGGACGATGAATGAACCGCAGCCGGAATGGGTGCGCAAGCTCAGCAGGCGTCAGGAACCCGACATGGGCGGCTGGAATGCGAAGCACGTCATTCTGCCCCCGCTCGAACTCTGGGAAAAATATGTTTCGGCGGTCGCGGAACACCTGAAGGGAAAGATTCAGGCGTATGAAATTCTGAATGAGCCGAATCTTCATCTCTGGCCGGCAAACTACAACACCTATTTGGCGTCCGCGGTGAAGGCGATCCGCAAGGCGGATCCGGCGGCGAAGATCGCGGCGTTCTGTCTGACCAGCGATTTCGGCGCGGACGGAACGGGCTGGCTGGATGAGTGCATCCGACTGGGCGGATTCAGAAATATCGACATCGCGGGATTTCATCCCTATTCAAGCCGTGAACTCGCTTCGCCGCTTCCGGCGGATTTGACGATTGAAAACTTCCGGAAACAGGTGCGCGCGGTTGCTGATATTCCGCTTTGGAATACGGAACTTTATTACCTCTATGATGTGGAGCGCGGAAAACCGGAGATGAAACAGAAAGCGCATCATTGCGCATGGCGTTTTCTGGTCGACCTCGGGGAGGGCGTGGGACAGTCTCCGTTTATTTCCTCCAGGCAGATATTCCGGAACGTGCTTGTTCCGGAGTTCCCCGGTTCGTCGCTTTTCGATACGGTCCCGAACGAGAGCGCGGTCGTTTTCAACGCCATGGCGCGCCTGTTCGAGGGGGCGCGCCCTGTCCTGAAACGGAAGTTCGATCAGGGAATCATTCTGTACGGATTTGAACGGCGCGACGGAAGACTGATCGCCGCACTCTGGAATTTCCGGTACAGAAAAGGTCTCCGCATGGATTTGCGCGGACTGGAGGTTCTGGATATGTTCGGCAATCCGCTCAAGGCCGGGATTCTTCCGGTTGGAGTCGAGCCCTTCTATCTTCTGCAAGGCGCGATGAGTCGCGGGGAATTCCTGCGGAAACTGGAATCGCTGAAACCGCTTGTCGAGAATCCGGTCGCCGCGGTTCCGCTCCTGCGGATTTACAAAAACGATTTCGGCGAGTTTGCCGTGCTGGAACTGAAAAATGAATCCTCCGATCCGCAGAAAGGCGTTGTCGGGCTCGGCGGCGCAGTCGTGTCAAAGAAACTTACGGCGTTCCGGATCGAACCGGAAAAGAGACTATCCCTTATCGTTCCGGTTGCGTTTGGCGGCACGAACGGAGAGACCGGGGAAATCCGCATCAGCTGCGATTCCCGCATTTCCCGGGTGAAAGCCAGGGTCGTTGAGAGCGGGAACGTTTCCGCCGGAATTCCGGTTCCCGCCGGCCCTGCCGTCTGCCGCGTGTTCCGCGAAAACGGAAAACTGGTCGTCGAGGGAACCGTCCCCGATGCAACCGACGCCGGAGTCTCCGGAAGGCGTCCGGCGTGGGAGACCGATTCCGCCGAGCTGTTTTTCGATTTCGATCCGATGCGGTTCGGCGCTCATCCGGAAGTTTATACGGCTGCGACGGCGCGGGCGTTCATCACTCCGCGCGATCCGGAAGGCAAACAGCTTCAGCTTTGGGGGGATTTCTGGAAGGGAAAAAACTGCAAGCTGAAAGTTGTCTCCGATGCGAAGGAGTGGAAGTTCCGTCTTGAGTTCCCGTATGGGCTTCCGGCTTGCGGTCAAATCGGTTTTGAGATGATCGTCAACGACTCGCAGAAAAAGCGGTTCGGTTCCTGTTTTAACTCGAAACAGGCGTACTGCAACCGTCTCGAATTCGGACTGATTGATTTCAACACAAAGAATAAGGAGATTCAGAAATGAAGACAAAAATGCTCATCTGCACCGGAATGTTCGCCGCCGTTGCGGCGTTTGCGGCACAGCCTGTCGAAACGAAAATCACTCATGAAGGCGTTTGGAAAAACGCGGAGGGCGTCTACACCCAGAATTACCCTGGGCATGATTACGACAGTCTGCTCTTCCGTTTCCCCGTGGAGTCCGACGGCTTTTACAAGCTGAGCGGAGAATTCTGCGGAACGGATCCGGTTCTTGTCTGCGGACTTGTGCAGGTTCCGGAAAAAGAATTTCTGCCGTTTACGCATTATCAGTTTTTCAGAAAGGGGAACGGCGAGTTCCGTGTTTACCAGAACCCCGGACCGAAGAATACGCTGAAGTTCCGCAATCTGAAAGTGGAACGTCTGGAGGAAGCCGATCTGAAAAAGAATCTGATCCCGGACGGAGAATTTGAATCCGGAGCCTGGAAACCGTTCTGGCGGAAAGGGCGTTGGGGCGACCAGGAGGCGGTGAATGTTGCCGCTCCCTCCGATTTCCTGCAGGGGAAGAACAGTCTGAAGATGGGCGAACCGGCAAAAGGCAAAGTCAATGCGCTTGTTTCGCGCCATATGCCCGCCCGTTCGAATCAGACGGTTGTCATGACTCTCTGGGCGAAGGCGGATACTCCGCAGCCATTGCGTCTGAATCTGGATTTTGAGCGTCAGTCCGGCAAACATCTTTACCAGCTGAAGACGGTTGCCCTGACTCCGGAGTGGAAAGAGTACACGTTTGAATTCAAGACTCCGGAACTGGAGACTCCGCATATTCAGCTGCATTTGCAGCGTGAGAGCCTTCCCGGAAATGTCTGGATCGACCACGTGGAGTTCCGGGAGAAATAATTGATTCCCGGCTAGTTAGTGTGTTTCTGCGCCGCCTCAGAGACGGCGCGGATTTTTTTGCCTCTTCGACGGTCTTTGCCATAAACTACAACTCCTTTACACTCGAAATTTCGGGTAACTGATAGATTTTTAATCCGAGTTCAAATCAAAGAGATTTTTGAGAAGAACAAAGAACGATACGGTTATCGGGTGGTGCATGTGCAATGTTACGCAGTACAGGTTGCAAAATCAATCATAAAACCACTCAGAAATTGATGCGTGATATGAACATGCTGGGAAGACAACGTAGAAGCAAATACCGCTCGTACAAGGGAACAGTTGGCAAGATTGCAGAAAATCTTCTGAATCGTGATTTTAAGGCAGAAAAGCCTTTTGAAAAGTTGGCGACAGACGTTACCGAATTCAACGTATGCAATCAGAAAGTCTATCTTTCCCCAGTTCTTGATTTGTTCAGTTCGGAAATCCTGTCGTATTCGATCAGAGAGAGTCCCAATTTTGCTCAGACGAGAACAATGATGAATGGTTTGTTTGCTGTCCTTCCACGGGATGCAACTCCGATATTGCATTCGGATCAAGGGAGGCAATACCAGATGCGGGAATATCAGCAAATGCTGAAAGATCACGGAATTACTCAAAGTATGTCAAGGAAGGTGAACTGCTAGGATAACAGTATCATGGAAAACTTCTTTGGCTGGCTCAAAACAGAAATGTATTTCGGCGAGCAATTCAAAAACGTCAAGGATTTTGAAAGAAAACTTCTCGAATATATTTGATATTTCAATAATGAGTGGATATCTTAAAAAAAGGGATGAGTCCTGTATAATACTGAACTCATTTCCAGCATTAATAATCCGTTCAATATTTTGGGATCACATCATTTGAAATAAGTTTTATTTTTCGGAAATGCAATACCCCAGTTCCGGATGATACGAGAGGTTGCGCGTGCAGGCAACCGGCACTCCTGAAAGAGTCAGAAGCGTTCCTGTTTCATCAACATAAGCTGCGCGTAGGGGACGTTCCGAATCGTTGCCCGTCCAGAGAATATGTTTCAGAAAATCCAAGGGGAAATCTTCATATTCCGGCGCATATTTACAGGAAACTTTTACCATCACTTCGAAGAGCGAGGCCGCCGCGCGGACCTTTTCCTGCCGGGAAGCCGCCGCGGAAGGCAGCTGGATGGATGAGTCTTTGAAAACAGACATCAACTGCTGGTTCAGAGGGCATCCGCCGTTCCCTTTGCGGAGCAGAAGCACACGAACCTCATCGTCATCGCTGAGACGGGTTCCGAAAAACTCATCGGACTGTGCGTTGTCCGCTGTTCCGCGGGAACAGTTCGCCAGGTATTTTTCATGATCTCTGCGCTGAATCATTTCCTGTTTCAGGCGAGCCATGATTTTGCTCTCTTCGGGACGGTCCCGATAAATTTTTTCGAGAACCGGGCGGATGTCGTCCGGAATATGGACTTCGTTCATCTCCTTCCAGATTTCACAGGTGCGGAGCATCCAGTATGGATCGTAGGGAAGAAGGACGCGTACATTTTCCTGAATCTTCGCCGGATCAGAGCATTCTTCCGGAATCAACAGCAGCATTTCCCGTTTAGCCTGCTGCGGACGGACTGTGTTGAGTTTTTCATGGCGCCAAAGGCGTCCAATTCGCTGAAACAGCATATCGCCGGGAGCGAGACGGGAGATCAGAAAATCCGCGTCGACGTCGACGGACTGCTCCAGAATCTGTGTCGCCACAAGAATTCGCCCGTGCTCTTTGCGCCTGTCCGCTCCATTTTTGCCGAGCAGATCAACCCACTTGCTTTCCTGTTCTCTGCGCAGGAATGCGGGGAACCGGGAATGAATCAAACCGACTTCAATTCCCTGCGGACCGCAGGCGAGCTGCTTGTAAATATTCTGTGCGCCGAAAACAGTGTTTTCTATCCAGAGAACTTGTTCGCCTCTGAGCGCATGTTCCAGAGCTTCGCGCATTGCTGCGGACTCATCGCCGGTATGGCGTATTTTTACGGTATCCGTTTTCCCGGACTGGAATTCTGTGAATTTCAGCGGCTTTTCCGGTTCCGCAATCGTAATCAGCGGATAGGAACTGCGGGAAGTGAGGCCGACGCATGAAGTCTCTCCAAGAAATTTCCGTTTGGCTTCTGCGGTGAGTGTCGCGCTGAGGATAATGACGGTGCCTCCCCATTTGCGGATGTTTTGAATCAAAGCCGCTATGAGTTCTCCTGTATACGCATCGTATGAATGACATTCGTCAAAAACAACGACTTTTCCCGCCAGAGCAAATGCCCGCAGGGCGCTGTGCCGGACGTTTACGATGGAGAGAAGCGCCTGATCGACGGTCCCAGCCGCAAAAGGTGCGAGCAATGCCCGTTTCGCCGATTGAAACCAGCTGTCCGGATTCGCGTTGACGGCTCCGTTTTCCGCTGAATCGGATGGTTGTTCCAGATTCCAGTTCAGCCATGCCTCCCCATGAATGAGGAGGGCGTTCCGGTTTTCTGCGGCGGGAATTGTGTGAGAGAGAAATGTGTTTAAGCGGTCATAGATTTTTTCGGAAGTCAATCTGGTCGGCATTGCGAAATAGAGCCCATTCGCTTTTTTCGCTGCGAGAAGCTGATGTGCCAGATACAATGCGGCTTCTGTTTTTCCGCTTCCCATTCCCGCTTCGATGACGATAATGCTTCCGGGATGCGCGATTCCCGCACAGGCTTTCTGCAGCGGGTTCGGACTAAAACCGAAAATTTCATGAAAAGGAAGTTTTGTTTTCCAGGAAACGGGAAGAAGTCCGGCATTTTCGATAACTTTCCGGATGCTTTTTTGATCCGGAAGCAGTGTGTCGGCCGGAAGATCCATGCTTGAACTCAGCCAGTCTGCAAGGATGACCGCGCCGAGAGTGATCGCTTCCCTGTCTTTGGGAATGTTTCCCACATCTCCAAGATTCAGATCTTCATGGAGTTTTTTCAAAAAATTACATCTTGAATTTTCCCATTCTTTATTTCCGAGAATATGTTCCATGGAACCGCTTTGCAGGCGGAGATCCTGAGGGGTTGAGCCGTGATGGGCGCCTGCAAGTTTTGCAAAAGCCGCTCCGGTGTGAAGCAGTATTCTCTGCGAACATTCCGCATGACCTCCGGGTATGTCTGTAACGATATTGTTCCATGGAAACAATATGTTTATGCTTCTGTAAATTTTTGAAAGAAAGAACGGTGTTGCTTTGCCGATGTCATGATCTGCGGCAAGGCGTTCCGCTTCCGGGGAAATGAGCTTCCCGCGAGGAAAATTCCGCCAGATTTCTTTCAGAATGCGGAGTATCATGCAGGTTGTCCAAAGGTGCGTGTAAAGAGTGCATCCTTTTTCGCGTTCAGCCTCACCGTCATGGTATACTGTGCGTGTTTTTGCTATCCATTCCGTTTCCGGAAGAAGCGGGATGGAAGGAGACTGGATTCTTGATTTTTCTTTTGGTATTTTTAGAAACATATATGGTCCTTTGGCTTTTTATAATGAAATTGAAGACTGATGAAACTTATTATAGCAATATATTTCAGAAAAGCAAGCGGAATGGATGATCCTCTTTATATGTGGACTTTGTGATGGAATAGAAAAACGGATTTCCCGCGAAATCGCAGAAAATCCGTTGAGAGAAAGAAAACATCTTCGGAAATGACGGATTATTTCTTTTTATCCACTTCCTCGTAAATTTTCCAGACGCCGTTCACCTTCTTGAGCTTGCTGACGGTGATTTCCGTGATGATTTCATCGGACTCAAGGTCTTTGAAGGATTGCGCAGTATAGGTGACTGTCGCGAGAGCACCATTTACCTTCACATCAAGAAATTTTGTCGTTTTCAGCTCCAGTTCCGCGCACTTTTTCATTTTGTCCTTGAAAAAGGTGCAGATGTTTTTGTAGTCGGCTAAAAATTCCTGCGTCCGGGAGGTCTCTTTCAGAAGTTTTTTGGCTTCAGCATTTGGCTCCTGGCCTTCGTTCTGCTTGTAGGCAAAAAGAGCAAATTCGTACGGATGCGAGCCGTCTATAAGTATCATCATCTCTTTCAGATCGGCCGGCGCAGAGGTGTCGCCGTTGCTGTCGACAATCTTGCAGTCTTCGGTATAATGGGAAAGAACGCGTTCCCATTTCAGTGCGGCTGCATCTTTCGCGGTTTGCAGAATTACGTTTTTCACATCTTCGGCGTCTCCGGCGAAGAGAGCAAACGCTGAGCAAATTGTCAGCACGACAGATAAAATCATCTTTTTCATTTTTTCCGTCCTTTGTTTGGGTTACTGGTTTGAAAATCCGAAAGACCTTCTTCTGTAATCTATTCCAGCTTTCCGAAATATCAAACCGTTCCGGAATTTATTCTTCTTTTGCTTCATTTGCAGAAATCGATAAGATGTTTTGCAAATGAAAAGACGTTTGCGGTTGTTTTTTCAAAGAATCGCATGCAGCGGCTCTTGCGATTTGCGGGACTGGGTGCTATTGTGTTCCAGAATAACAACGAAAGGACTGCTTATGCTGAAAAAATCATTTTTCAACCGCCAGCAGACGGCGGTTACGCTGCTGATTCGCGGAGAATCCATTGATGAAATGCTCGCTTCCGCCCGGATGGCGGAATTCAACGGGGCGGACGGAATCGCAATTGAACTCTGCGATCTCGAACCGGAGCAGAGAACGAAAGAAAATTATCGGCGTCTTATGGACGGCGTGCATCTGCCGTTCATGTTCATCCTCTACCGCAACGACCGCTGGTTCAAAGATGACGACGAAGCCCGTCAGAAATATCTGCTTGAGGCGGCGGAGGCCGGCGCGGAAGTCGTCGATGTGATGGGCGACCTCTATGATCCGTCGCAATATGAGCTGACCCGCAATCCCGAGGCGATCCGGAAACAGATGACGCTTATTGATCAGATCCATGAACGCGGGGCGAAAGTGATCATGTCTTCGCACATGTCCGGAGATTTCCGGACCGCGGAGCAGGTGCTCGAACATCTGCGTCAGCAGTCCGCCCGCGGAGCCGACATTCTGAAGATCGTCACCAGAGCCAATACCGAAGAAGAGCTCGCCGAAGTGATCCGGACAACGATGATTCTCAACAAGGAGCTTGACAAGCCGTTCGTGCATCTCTGCAACGGTTCCTGCAGCCGTCTGCACCGCTTTATCGGACCAAAGCTCGGTTCCGCGATCGCATTCGCTGTGAACGATTACAACAAACCGAGTCTGCTTTACGGGCAGCCGACCATCCGCTCGCTCAAAACGGTGATTGAAGCTATCCCGTGGCATGTCGACGATGTGCAGGTGAAGTAAAAACTCCCTGAGAAAAACGTAGAATCTTATGTCCCGCGGAATTTTCCAAGAAGGAATTTCCAGCGGGACGATTTTTTTGCCATTCCCGGAATTTCTTCCGGCGTACAGTGCGCAGCTCGAAAATTTCCGAGTCGGAGAGACGCAGAAGCACAGGGAGCGGATTCAGCTCCGCGTTCCGCAGGTTTGCCGCCGCCCGCGCAAGGCGGAGCCGGATTTGTATTTCCCTCAGCAGAATCAGAAGCGGGAAAATCAGCGGAGCATACCAGATTCCGGTTTCCAGCGACGCCAGAACCGGCGCGAGGGCGAGTCCGCCGAAAAACAACAGAGGAAGATACCATTTCCGGAACAGGTTTCCAACATTCCGCCGGAATGCGGAGCGGCTCATCTGACACGGGAAATATTCCTCGTAGACCGAGCCGGGGAACGGGATGCGCACGGCATGAATCATCTCGTGCGCCAGAGTTTCGGCGGCGTCATAGCCAAGACGGCGTTGTTTGCGGATGAAGCCGCTGTGCAGAAAAACAAGCGGGAGAAGGTTGTCCGCTTCCAGCTGAATTCCGGCGGAGAGGAAGCCGGTCTGGCGTGCGGAGTACCAGGCTGGAACCCAGCCGGCGCGGAAACGGAATTTCCCCCAGGTCAAATCCTCCGCTTCCTGGCGGAGGGCAGAAGGAACTTTTGGTGAATCCGCAATCAGTTCTTGAAAAAACGGGTCGGAAGAAAGACTGTTCAAATCCTGCTCAAGACAGGCGAGGCGTTCCGCAAACGCTTCGGGCGTTTCTCCGGACGCGGGGAAGAGTCCGGAGAAATCGAGTTCATCCGGTGTGTATGCGGAAAAAGATTTTTCCGGGGGCTGCATCATGGAATCGGCAGGGATACGATGGTGACGATCCGTTGATAGAGCGCAACAATGCCGCGTCCGATCGGTCCGAACGAGCCGCCCCCGGCGGAGAGCGAATAGACCGATGCCGAAGCCGCGAAGACGAGCGGCAGGATGGAGCAGATCAGAATCGTATACTCCAGGAGAATGCTCCGTTTTCTGACAATTCTCCGCGTCATTTGTCCTGACTCCAGAACCAGTTGACCACCGGGTCGCCCGGCAGACCTTCCGCAAGAATTCTGCTGCGGAGCTGTTCCGCTTCGCGCAGTTTCAACGGATCGTAACTTTCCGTGAGTTCCTGCTGTTTCATCCGGAAGCGTTTCCATGCGGAGGCGTAAGCCTGCATCTCCTGACGGGAGATGGATGAGGCGGGGGCGAAGTAGAAGCCGGCCGCTTTCGCCGCGAACCAGACGCGTGTTCCGGCGGCGGAATCCGCAATACGGTTCAGTGCGGCGAGCATGGAGGTACGGTATTCGAGAAGTTCCGTGCAGCGCTTGTACAGCCGTTGCACGGCGTCCTGCAGCATCCAGCGGTTCTGCGGAAGCTGAAGCCAGAGCCCGGTTTCTTCCGCCGCGAGGTAAAGCGAGCGGAGCCGTATGCACTCCGGATGGAAATCAAGGCTGGCGGCAAGGTCATCCGAATAGACGTTGGCGGACTGGAGCGCGGTCTGCTGAATGATGGAGTAGAAAAAACGGATTCCGAACATGCTGTCGTAGAGTCCGCAGGGCGTTGTCCGGCGCGGAGTCGGCATTTTCCCTTTCAGTTCGCTGAACTGGAACGCCTTGCGGAGTTCCGCTTCATCGGCGAAACGTTTCGCCGATGCGGGAATGCCCTGTTCCCCGAATCCGGCTTTTTCCAGACGGGCAAGCAGGGATTTCAGACTTTCCGCGTGATTGAGAATATCGTTCTGCCGTTGAATCAGGGAATCGCGTTTGTTCATCAGCAGCGGGCTGATGAGACACTCATCGCGCGAGACGAACTGAATCTCTTCCGCGATCCGGTCGAACTGCATCGCAAGCAGCGCGGTCTGGTTCGCCTCTACGGCGTTGCGGTTTTTCTCAAGTTCCTTCAGAGCCTCCGCAAGGTCTTCCGCATGGACGCGGACGCTTCCGGAGGAGAGAACCTGAAGTTTGTTGATTTCCGAAATCAGCGGTTTGAAGGGAACTCCGGGAGTGTTCAGTTGTTCGAGAACGGCCTTCAGTTTGTGGAGATTGGCGCAGTTCTTTTCCAGCTCGGCGGTCAGCTTCTGAATTTCTCCGCGGAGCGGACGGAGATATTCCGGTTCCTTTTCGAGCGACCGGAAGACGGAATTTTTCAGTTCTTTCAGTAAGGAGCACTGGTTTTCCGGCTCGGCGTCCATGGAGACGAGGAGATGGCGGATACGGAACTGAAGATCGAGGAGTTTTTTTGCATGCCGGACTTCCGCCATGCGCTCGTCGACAGTGGCGTCTTCCCAGTTCCAGGCGAACCGGTCATCGCTTTCGAGGCGTCCGAAACATTCGGCTGCGTCCTGCCATTCTGAATTGTTCAAATGCTGTTTGAATTCATTCCATGCTGCGAAAGTTTTCCGGTAGCGGGCGATATCCAGAAGATGGTCCTGATGATGTTTTTCGTATCTCTGGTAATCGCGTGCGCCGGGCATGGCGTCGAGCATGCGCTGAGCGGCGTTGAAGTCGGCGCGGCGCATGTAGAATTCGGCGGCGTTGAGGAGCTGTACTGCCTGCGGGGTGGTTGCGTAGAAAATTCCGAAGAAGAGCAGAATCACGAGAACGGTTCCGCCCATGATGAGCATTTTGCGTCCGATCTGGGAACGTGCATGGGGGACGTTGCGGTCAAGGAACGTCATGTCGAAGAATGCAACGGAAATTTCATCGGAGTCCATGAGCATGCGCTCCTGCCGTCCGAGCCGTGCGCCGTTGACGAAGGTTCCGTTGATGCTGTCGAGGTCGCGGATCCAGGATTCGCCGTTTTCCGCAATGCGGATTTCCGCATGGAATCGGGAGACAACATCGTCTTTCAGAACAATGTCGTTGTCGGGATCGGAGCCGATGCGGATGAGATTTTTTTCGAGCCGGATGAGTTCGCCTTCGCGGGGACCGTTGCGGAATTCGAGGCGGTGGACGTCGCACGGGCGCGATTCGCGCTGTTCCGCAGGTTTGACGAAGAGCTCGCAGTCGCCGATGGAGATGCGGTCGTTCTGTTTGAGTTGAGCATTGGTGATCGTTTTCCCGCGGGAATGAAAGTTTGCTTTGCCGCAAGCCTGAAGACGGATGTGTCCGGAATCGAGATGAAGTTCCGCCTGATAATCCCCGGCGACGCGGTCTTCGGGGGGGACGATCCAGTCGTTGTCCGGTGCGCGTCCGATTTTTACAATGGAACCGAGGGTGTCGGTTTTTGCGGAGACGATCAGCCGTCCGCGGCAGCGGAATTCGAGAAGATAGATATACGACCGTTTCTTCTCCTTTTCCGGAGACGGATCCGCACTGCTTTTTTTGAGTTTGCTGAACAGTTTCATCATTCTTCAATCGTCCAAATGTTTTTCATGATTTTCACATGCCGGTGGTCATCCGGCGAGGGGAAACGGCGGAGACAGTCGTTGACGATGCGGGTCATTTCCAGCAGATTCTGCGAAGCCTGTGCGGTCTGATACGCCAGACAGTTCTGAGAATACCAGACCTGCTGTTTGGTTCGGAAGTCCAGCCAGAGCGGAACAACGGCGTCGATCAGAACCTGGTCTTTGGTTTCATATGCGCGGCAGAGCAGAGTGCGCAGCGCAAGATCAAGGTCGTCCCAGACGGCGACTGCGATGTTCTTGCGGAGTTCGAGCGCACAGCGTTGCAGGAGACGGGTCGGGTTGAACTCCATGCGTTTTTCCGGAATTTCCCAGTAGTGATCAACCATGGTCGGCGAGACGACGAATGCGCCGAATCTGCGCAAGACGCGTTCGGAACGCCAGAAATGGTTGACCGGAACCTCGCGCAGCAGGACAAGCTCCTTGTCCTGATAGCGCATGTAGCTGGCGTATCCCTGCCAGCGGATTTTTTTGTCGATGCGGGTATATGAGATGCTGTAATAGGGGAATCCGCTTTCGGCCGGCCGGTAAAAATCCTGTTCTGGGTTGCTGAGGAAGGCGAAGCCGTTCTGTTCGGAAACGCGCTTGCGCCAGTTGTCGAAACTTTTCTTCCGCGTTGTCTGGAAGCCTTCGGGGAGCGGGGTGACGGTGAAGACAAGATGGAAGGGAACATCCATGTTTTTGCCGAGGGCGGTCATGATTTCGCAGTTGTTGCCGTCGACGCGCTGGACGGTCGCGGCGGTTTTCGGAAAATAGACGAGGCATTTCCCGAACGGTTCGATTTCGGTGCGGACTTCGCCGTCGTTGTAGTTCCCGGAGACTTCGCCGGGCCATGTCAGCGGGTTTTCCTGCTCAAAAACGGTATAGGCGTAAGCGCCTGCGATGATGCAGACGAAAAGAAGAATACCGGCGGCGAGTACAAACTTGCGGCGCCGTTTTTCGCTGCGGCTGAAGGAGCGGAGTTCGTCGAGTTCGGCGGGGGATGCGTAACGGGTGTGTGTACCGTCTGCGGCGGATTCTCCGGCGGTTGCCTCTTCGGTCAGTTCCTCGGTCGCCTCTTCGGATTCGGCAGCGGCGGGATCGGCGGAGGAG
>ERZ1034880.148-NODE-148-length-24771-cov-4.456182_pt1 | contig 24771 bp, 19 predicted proteins | sample MGYA00520630_ERZ1034880 | MGnify/ENA primary metagenome ERZ1034880 (study PRJEB33766, sample SAMN09781725) | gut metagenome | biome: gut microbiome | host: Homo sapiens | place: Madagascar | study: EMG produced TPA metagenomics assembly of the PRJNA485056 data set...
CCGGATTTAAAATGCCCGTAATGGAACCGGTCGTTGCCGCGGTGCAGTCGGTATCCATGCCGCCCATTACCGCGAGCGCACAGTTGCGGTCGATTGTGCTGTTCCCGTAAAGCAGAGCCATGACGACGATCTGGAGATTGTTGATCGCATGAACACAGTGCATGTTTTTGTATCGTTCATCCAGCTTGTCCATGAACTGTTCCCATGTCGGAGCCTCCTTTTTCCATTGCAGGGAGAGTCTGACCGCCTCCGCAAAACGGCAGTTTGCGGGGATTTCCGAAAGACCGATGCGGATGAGCTTTTCCGGATCGCTTTCGCAAAAGGCCGCACTGATGACTGCCGCGACAAACATTTCCGCATAAATTCCGTTCTTTGTATGAGTCCAGCAGGCGTCGCGGTAGGCGAATTCCGCGGCGAGTTCCGGATTTCCTGCGGCCGCATACCCCCAGAAGTCCGCGCGGATTGCGGCGCCGATCCATTCACGGTAGGGATTGTTGAAGCGGCGCGTAAATGCGGGAGTCGCTCCCCAGCCGCTTGGACGGCAGAAGCGCGGATGGCGCATGTTGTAGTTCAGAATTGCCTGTGTTTCGGCAGTGCAGATGGCGTTGTAGGGCAGGGAGCTGTTCCAGCGGTCCGCAACATCATGCCATTTGAAATCCGCGCCCTTTGCTTCGAGAACGCGGAGTCCGACGAGGGTGTAATGAATGTCGTCGTCCGGTTCCATGCAGTTGATGTTTTCCCGCTGGGACCGCGGACACCAGAGTTCGGGTGCGGAGCGGATGTAGTCATGCAGTTCCCAATCTCCCTGCCGGATGAGCAGATCGCGGATCCAGGAGCGGGATTTGCACTCGACGGGTTTTCCCAGCGCACAGCCGACGCAGCGTCCGCGCCATGCTCCGTGGAAGTGTTCGAGCAGTTCCGCGTCGGAAAGCTTCAGTTCGAGTTTGCGCGGACCCTCCGGTCGCAGGGCCCGGATTTCCTCCAGCTCGTCCGGTTCCTCATACTTCCAGTCGGGACGCATCGGCAGATTCTCAAGTTTTTTGTAAATCTTTTCGATTCGCTCCGAGTAGGCGTCTGCATCGGGATGAAGCATGGCGGCTTCCTCCCTGATTTCCGGGGAGAGGATGTATCCCTCTTCCTCAAGCTGAACGAGTTCGTGCTGGAGCTGAACGAGCGGGTCGTACCATCCTGAAACAAGCATTTTTTACCTCCTTGCTTTTTCATGGTTTGCGGGTATAGTATAATGTCTTTTTTTAATAAAATCAACGCAGAAAAAGGTAAACTTTATGCAGAATCGCTCAAAATACGGTTTGCAATTTGTTCCGGTGGAATTTTCCGGCGGATTTCCGCTGTATGTTCATGATCATTTGCGGCATCCTTCGCGGGAGATCTCTGTGCTGCACCGTCACGATTGCATGGAGCTTGGATTCTGCGTGGAGGGGAAGGGGATTTTTGCGGTGGAGGGCAAGATTATGGATTTCCGGAGCGGAGACTTCACCGTAATCGGCCCTTCGGAGGCGCATCTTGCGGCCAGTGCGCCCGGAACGACCTCTCACTGGTACTGGTTTTATCTGGATTTTGAGCGTCTGCTGCATCCGGTGTTTCCGGAAACGGATCTGCGTTATCTTCGGTCGTTGCGCGGTGCGGCATTCGGGAATGTCTTCAGGGGAACCGAGCATCCGTGGGGACCTTTGATTCTGAAGCGGCTTTTCTGTGCGGAGACGAAAGAGGAGAAGATTGCGCTGCTTCTTCTGTTTGCCGTGCGTCTCCGGGAAGAGTCCGGAACTTTTGCGGAAGAGATTCCGGTGGAGGAGAACTCCGGGTTCGGGCGGATCGCGAAAGCGGTGAACTATTTCGGATCGCACTATTCGGAACGGATTACCGTTGCGGATGCGGCGCATTTATGCGGGATGAGCATTGCGAATTTCCGGCGGGTCTTTCAGCGGGAGATGGGCGTCGCTCCGCTGGATTATCTGAACCGTCTGCGGATTTGCATGGCGAAAGCGGAACTCCGGACGGGACGCTGGCGGATATTTGAGGTAGCCGCGCGTTGCGGTTTCCCTTCGCTTTCGAGTTTCAACCGACAGTTCCGGAAGCATGAAAAACGCACGCCCCGGGAGGTGATGACGCGGAAAGAATAAAATTTCTTGAATATTTTTTCGATTGAAAAATTGCTTATTTCATTTTTGAGTGTACATTACTTCCACACATGTAATTTTTGAGAAGGAACACTGGATTGGATACGCTGGAAAACATACCGCGGATGGTCTGCATTGTCAGTCTCGGATGCCCGAAAAACTTTGTTGATACGGAAATCGCGGCAGGGTCGCTCCTCTGCCGCGGACTCGGAATCACCGCAGATGAGGATGAAGCGGATATTATGCTCATCAACACTTGCGCGTTTATCGATACCGCCCGCAAGGAGTCTGTCGATGTCATCAAGGGGGCGATCCGGTGGAAAAAACGGCGCGAAGGACGCAGAATCGTCGTCGCCGGCTGTCTCGTCCAGTGGAAAAACGCGGCACAGGTCCGGGAGAAATTCCCTGAAGTCGACCTTTGGACCGGCATTGATTCCGTTGAGCAGATGGGCGATATGCTCGCACATCTGGATAATCCAGCCGCACCCGCCGTCGCCGCTCAGCCGTGCTATATCTACAACGAAAAGACCTCCCGCGTTCTGCTGACGCCGGGGCATTATGCGTATCTCAAAATTGCGGACGGCTGCGACAACCGCTGTTCCTACTGTTCCATTCCGAATATCCGCGGCTCCCTTCGCAGCCGGTCGACCGAATCCGTGCTCGCGGAAGCGCAAAACCTCGTTGACAACGGCACGAAAGAGCTGATCATCATTGCGCAGGATACCACAGCCTTCCGGCGCGACAAGGGGGAAAAGGATGCCGCGGCAAAACTCATTCAGGGACTCGACAAACTCAAGGGCGACTACTGGTTCCGTCTGATGTATCTGCACCCCGCCTCTGTGACGGATGCAATCATCGGCGCGATGGCGGATGCGGAACACATGGTCCGCTGCGTGGAAATGCCGCTTCAGCATATTTCCGACCGCATTCTGCTTTCAATGGGACGCAAAGTCGGAGAAGCGGCGACCCGTGAAGCTGTCCGCAAAGTCCGCGAGCAGGCGCACTGCGCAATCCGGACAACCTTCATGACCGGTTTCCCGGGGGAGACGAAGGATGACTTCGAGAAGCTTCTGCAGTATGTCGAGGAACAGAAATTCGAGCGTCTCGGAGCATTCTATTATTCGCCGGAAGACGGTACGCCCGCCGCATCGTTCCGCAACCAGGTTCCGCGCAAGCTGGCAATGGAGCGCTATGAGCGCATCATGGCGGCGCAGCACGATATTTCGCTTGCGGCGAACAAGGCGCTGATCGGGAAAGAGCTGGATGTAATTATTGACTCTGTCGAAGGGCGCGGCAAAGCGCTGGCCCGGAGCGGGCTTGATGCGCCGCAGATCGACAATCAGATTGTATTGAAGAAAGTTCCTGCCGGAGTCGAACCGGGAACTTTCGCGAAGGCTGTCGTGCGCTCCGCGAAGGCGTATGACATAACAGCGGAGTATTCCGCATTCGAGGAGAAATGACTATGTCGCCGAGTATGAAAAACCTGCCGAACCGAATCACCGTAAGCCGGATCCTGCTGATCTTTGTCTTTGTGGCTCTGGCGAATATCCGCTCGGACAGCATCGGATTTTTCATCCCGACCGTGAAGCCGGAAGTCGGGCAGATCTGCCATGTGATTGCATACATCGTCGCCATTCTCGCCGCATTCACCGACATGCTGGACGGCTATCTTGCCCGCCGCTACCACCTGGAGAGCGATTTCGGGCGTCTGATCGACCCGCTGGCGGATAAGATTTTCGTTGTCGGAACATTCGTTATGATGGCGGAATACAAACTTATGCCGGGCTGGATCATCATCGTCGTTCTGACCCGCGAATTCATGGTGACGGGGCTCCGGATGCTGGCAACCCACAAGGGCGTTGTGATTTCCGCAGACAAATGGGGCAAACTCAAAACAATTCTCCAGATGATTGCTCTGCTGATCGGCGGTGCGGCATGGGTCGGGATTTTCAACATTCATCAGAAAGCGGTCTGGATCGGCTGGTATGTGTTGCTGCTGATTATGACGCTCGTTACAATTCTTTCCGGTCTCGGCTACTTCATCAAGAATAAACAGCTCTACATGGAAAACACATGACGCGGAACCTGACAGAGGAAAAAATAGACGATTTTTCCCGGACGGATGAGCCGCAGGAGAAAAAGCCGAAGTCGGGCGCATACCTGGTCGGCGTTACGGAGCAGGGGGAGTCGCCGCTTGAGGCGCGCGAGCATCTCGATGAACTCCGCGAACTCGTCCGCACCCTCGGTTTTGAGATTGTCGGCGAGACCATGACGGCAATCCGCGTTCCGAATGCGAAGTTTTATCTTGGCTCCGGCAAGGCGGAAGAGGTCTGCAATGCCGCAAAACAGGCAAATGCAGAGCTGATTGTTTTCGATACGGAACTCGGACCCTCTCAGCAGCGCAATCTGGAGCGTCTGGCGCGAACCAATGCGGTGGATCGCCAGGAGATCATTCTTGACATTTTTGCCGAACGCGCGCAGACGCGCGAGGCTGTGCTTCAGGTGGAACTTGCGCGCTACAAATATTTCCTGCCCCGTCTTACGCGCGCATGGAGTCACCTTTCGCGCCAGCGCGGCGGCGCAAAGGGAACACGCGGCGAGGGTGAAAAACAGATTGAAAACGACCGCCGCATGGTCAAATACCGCATCGGGCAGCTCGAAGAGGAGCTTGCAACCGTCCGCCGTCAGCGCGACGTCCAGCGCAAAGGACGCGTCCGCCGCGCAATGCCGCTCGCCGCGATTGTCGGCTACACCAATGCGGGAAAATCTTCGCTCCTGAACACGCTCACCGGTGCGGATGCTCTGGTTGAGAACAAACTTTTTGCCACGCTCGATCCGACGACCCGCAAGCTGGTTCTTCCGAACAAAAGCGAACTGCTGCTGACCGATACCGTCGGGTTCGTCCGCAAACTGCCGCATTCGCTGGTGGAGGCGTTCAAATCGACTCTTGAGGAAGCTGTCCTTGCCGATTTTCTGGTGATGGTTCTGGATATTTCGAGCCCGGATGTGGAGTCGCACTGGCAGACCACGCTTTCGGTTCTGACGGAGCTCGGCGCGCAGGACAAGCCCATGCTGACTGTCTTCAACAAATGCGACCGCCAGAAAGATGCGCTGATCCGGACACATCTGCGTTCGCTTGATCCGAACGGCGTGTTCATTTCCTGTCGCACAGGGGAGGGGCTGGATGAGTTGCGGCAGACTCTGGTTGCCTACATGAAGAAGCGGACTCTGATTGACGATCTGCTGATTCCTCCGGAACATCCGGAGATTGTGGCGGCGGTCTATTCCAAAGCGTCGCTTCTGGAAGGGAAATATCAGGATGACGGTTCGTTTCGCTGTACTGTTCGGATTCCGGGCGCGCACAGCGAGCTGTTTGCTCCGTATTCCTGTTCAAAAGTTGAAAATAAAGTGGAGGATTGAAATATGAAATTGAAACTGATGGCCGCTCTGGCCTTCCTGATGGCGTTTCCCGCCGCGGAATTCGCGTCCGCACAGGGGAATGCTTCCAGCCAGGCGTCGACCGATGTCTGGAGTGTCTGGCGCAAGGGGTTTGAAAGCTATGAAAAAGCGGAAGCTGCGGTTAAGAAAAAAGATTACAAGCTTGCCTTGACTCACTATCGCGCTTCGCTGGAAGCGTTCCGCTCAGTCAAGCGGAGCAATCCGGATTGGAACAAAAGCGTAATCAGCTACCGGATCGATCTCTGTCTGCGCCGTATCCGTGCAACTCAGGAGCTGCGCGACGCCGTTGCAAAAACAGAGAAGCCGAAAGCCCCGGTTCATGCGGTTCCGAAACGCCCCGCTCCTCAGCGTGAAGACTTTGTAACACAATCTCTGAAGATGCGTGCACGTCTCGCGGAAACCGAAAAAGAGCTTGCCGCGCTCAAGCGTTCCGTCGATCTCAACAAGAAGGCGGCGGAGCAGGTGAAAAATCTGCTGCAGGAGAAGAAAGAGCTCGTGGAAAAGAACAACATGCTCTCGCTTCTTCTCGAGGATTCCAAAGAAAAACTCAAGCGCGCCGACCGCAGTCTCGACCGCGAGCGCCGGATCGCCGAAGAACGCGCAAAAGTGACGGCTCTCTCCGATAAAATCCGTTCCCTGAATCTGGAAATCAAAACGTTGAAGAGCGAAAAATCGGATGCTTACGAGCGCCGCAACGCTGCGGAATATGCACTGAAGCAAAGCGAACAGCGTATCGCCGCACTCACAGCTTCCGTGGAAACCGCGAAGCTGGTTCAGAAGGAAAATCAGCTTCTCCAGAATCAGCTCGAGGAGATTCGTAAGGACCGTGCGGCATTGCAGAAGAAACTGGATGCGGCGTCCGCCGAGATTGCCGGACTTAACGCCCAGCTCAATAAAATCCGCGAGGGCATTGACCTTCCGGAGAATATCCGCCGGATTCAGGACAATGCAAATATTGTCATGAAGGACAATGAGTATCTCCGCACTCTGAATGCGAAGAATATGAAGGAACTCGAACTCCTTCGCAAGAGTTCCGCCGCACTTTCCGCGGAGCTGGAAAAAGTATCCGCCGAATACAAAGCCGCTTCCGCCGGGCTCAGCCGTGTATCAACGCAGTCCGCTCAGGCGAACGAACAGCTTGCCCTCCGCGCGAAGGAATCGGAGAACAGCCGGGCTGTGATCGCTCAGCTTCAACAGGAACGCGATTCCCTCAAAAATGAACTCACCGCATTCAGCAAACGCTATGAAGCTCTGCTGAAAAACTCCTCCCGCACGGATTCTCTTTCGGTCGGGCTTGCGGAGAAGGAAAAGGAACTTCAGGCGCTCGCCGCGAAGACAGCCGGACTGGAGCAGTCGCTTGCCGGATTGCGCAAGGAGAATGAAACTCTGGTCGGAGCGAATGCCGCGCTGAGCGCATCCGTCGCCGCACTTACCGCAAATGCGGAGCGTCTTTCCGCGGAGAATCAGAAACTGAAAGCCAACGCGGAAAATCTGCGGACTCTGCTTGCGGATTCGCAGGATTTCAAAAAGAAAATGCTCGCTCTTTCTGCTGAAAACGAGGCTCTGAAGAAAAATGCCGCGGATCTTGAGAAGTTCGCGAAGGGACCCTCTGCGGAATTCGCGCGCCTTCAGCGCCGTTCTGCGGAACTGAAGAAAGAGCTCGACCGTGTGCTGGCGGAACGGGCGGAGCTTCAGAAACTTGTGAAGGAATCGAAAGCCCTTCCGGAAATCCGGAAGAAATATCAGGATGTGGTCGCGAACAACAACCGTCTTTCCGAGGAGTACGCCAGACTCAAGCAGGAGTTCGAGCAGTTCAAAGCCTCCGCCGCAAAGGTGAATCAGGCGGGTGTTTCCGCCGCCGGCGTGAATACGGAGAACGCGCAGCTCAAGCGCGAGGCGGAAGCTCTGCGCGACAAGATCGCCGCTTATGAACGCAAAATCGAGGCTGGTTCTGCGCTTGCCGCCCGTCTTGCTGCGGAGAATGCGCGGCTGAAACAGAATCCGGACACGTCTGCAAGTGCGGAGTATGCGAAACTCAAAGCGGAATATGACCGCATTCTGCCGAAGTTCGAGGTTCTGGAATCGGATAATGCCGCGCTCCGGAAATCGATTTCGGATTACAAAGACCAGTACCGGAAGTCCGCCCGTCTTGTAGCGGAAAATGAAAAATTGCGGGAAGAATACGCCGCGCTCCGGAAAAACGTTGCGGACGGTGTGCTCGCCAGACAGCTCAAGGAACTGGATGCGGAAAACAAGAATCTGCGCGCCGAAGTGCAGGGCTTGCGCGGAAGCGTGGAGCGTCTGCTGAAGGTTGCGGAGAATCCCGCCGCCTCGAAGGAACACCTCAAACGCACCGTCGATGAAAATTCCGCTCTCAAAACGGAAGTTGTCAAACAGCGTCAGCAGCTGGAATCTCTGAATGCGAAACTTGCGGAGAACGAAAAACGCCGCAAAGAAAATGACGCCCGTCTTTCCGCTCTGCTGACGACCGCGCGCACAGCGCAGGAGTTTCTCAAACAGCGGGAAGCCGAGATCCGGAAACTTACAATACAGATAGATGCTCTGAAAAAAGCGAACCCGGCTTCCGCGTCCGAACTCGTCGCGGAAGTCACGGCGCTGAAGGAAGGAAAAGCGCAGTTCGAGTCCGCTATTCTCAATCTGAATGCGGTCCGCCGGAAACTCGAATCGGAAAACGCTGCGCTGAAACGGGATTTGGAACTCGTCCGCCGCGAAGCCGATTCTCTGAAGAAGACTTTGGAGCGTCCCAAGCCGCAGGGCGAACTGGAACGCCGTAATCTCGAACTTGTGGAAGCTGTTTCCAAGTATGAAAAACTCTATGCGCAGACCTCGAAGGAGCGCAACGATTTCTCCGCCCGCATCAAAACTCTGGATAAAGAGATTGCCGACGCCAAAGATCAGCTTGCAAAGTCCGCCGTTTCCGCCGAGCAGATGCGCAAGGAGCTGAAACAGTGGACGGATGACCCGATTGCCATGAATGAGCAGTCCGTCTACAAGAAGAATCTAGCTCTCGATCAGATCGTCGGTGAAAATGATTCGCTGCGCCGTGAGATCGCACGTCTGCAGTCGGAGCTTACGGATTCCAGAGATGCGCTGAACAAGAGCCGTTCCAAGATGATTGCCATGGAAAAACGTTTCCAGAAGGTGCTCTTCTCCATGAACGAGTACAAGAAAGCGAATCCGGGCGCGGTTCTGCAGATTGACAGCGCCAAGCAGGCGGAGCTTGACGCCGAAGAGGCGAAGCTGAAGAAGCATCGCGAGATTGCGGAAAAGGTTCGTGCACGCAAAGAGCAGGCGAAGAAAACCGCTCCTGCTCCGGCCGCCGTTCCCGCCGCCCCGGTGAAACGCGTTCCCTCCAAACCTGCGGATGAGCAGAAATTCACCTCGTCCATGAAGATCGCGGCGAAAGCTGAGAAGGAAAACAACTCCGCAGTCGCTCTGATGAACTACTGGCGCGCGGTCGATGCGTGGCCGGAGAGCGTCGAAGCCTACGCCGGACTCGTTCGCGTCTATCTGGTGCGCGGCGACAAGGCAAGCGCGCAGAAGGCGTATGAAACAGCAAGAAAGTACGGATTCAAAGAGTCCGGAGAGCTCGAAAAGAAACTTTACGGAGAATAAGAAATGTCAATGTTCGGATCCCTCGGAGAAATGGCGAATCTGATGAAGAATTTCGGTCAGATTCAGAATAACATGAAAAAGATGCAGCAGGAGCTCGCTTCGGTTGAAGTGCGCGGCACCTCGTATTCCAACATCGCGGAAGTCGTGATGTCCGGCGATATGATTGTCAAAAGCGTGAAGCTTGATCCCGCGGCTCTTGCGGTTCAGAACCGCGAGCTCGTTGAAAACGCCGTCAAAGAGGCGATCGCTTCTGCGCTTCAGCAGGTGAAAATGGAAGGCGCGAAACGTCTTTCCGATGCGACCGGCGGACTCAACATTCCCGGTCTGACGCCCGGAGCCTGACGCGATGCCTTCCGCCGCATACCCCGATGCCCTTCAGGAGCTGATGGAACTGCTGCGCGGTCTGCCGGGAGTCGGTCGCCGCAGTGCGGAACGGATGGCGCTTCAGCTTTACGGCTGGGCGCCGGATCGTCTTTCCGTGCTTGCGGAGTCGCTGGCGACCTTGCACGACCGGATTGGCGTCTGCCCCGAATGCGGCGCCATGTCGTCCGGTCTGGGGCAGCTTTGCGGGATCTGTTCTTCGCCCCTGCGCGACGCCGCGCAGATTTGCGTGGTGGAGGATTTTCCGCAGATGCGTTCCATCGAAGCCGGCGGAGTTTACAAGGGGCGCTATCACATCCTCGGAGGCACGCTTGCTCCGCTGGAGGGAAGACTTGCCTGTTCGCTTTCCATTGATCCGCTGCTGAAGCGGATCGACGCGGGGGGCGTGCGGGAGGTCATCCTCGCCCTCAGCCCCGACGTCGAAGGACAGGCGACGTCGATTTATCTGGCCAATTTACTGAAGGATAAACCGGTCCGCATCAGCCGTCCCGCGCAAGGTCTTCCCGCCGGGGCGGATCTCAGTTACGCCGACCCCGCAACGGTTGCCGCCGCGCTGAACGGACGGACGGTTTTTGACTGATTATGACCTATCGTTATTATTTTGCCGGTGCGCTGTTCTGCCACAAGGAACTCATTGGAAATCATCTTCTTGCAGAGGCGATCCGCGACCGTTCCGGCGGGGAGTTCACGGCGAATCTTCCGCAGAAGGAGGAGAATCAGCTGCGTCCGAGTCCGCTGGAAATACGCGACAATGATTTTCGTCTTCTGCTGGAATCCCAGCTTGCGCTCTTCAATTTTGACGGGACGGAACTGGATTCCGGAACGGTTGTGGAGTTCATGGCCGCGCGTTTTCTTCAGATTCCCTGCGTGCTGTTCCGCACGGATTTCCGTTCCGCCGGAGATCAGAACGCGGACGGCGAAGCGTGGAATCTCATGTGTTCCGGCTATCCGCGCACGAAGGTTCGCTTTGTCGGCGCGATGGAAAGCTATCAGCGTGTGTTCCGCGCTTCAGGCAGCACCGCAGAGGCTCTGAAAAACTATTATGGTGAGCTTGCGGACGGTTTGATTTCCGATTTCCGCGAACTTCTGACCATGCCTTCTCCGTTTGCATCGGAGGATGAGGCGCTCTCCGCCTACCGCTACTTTCTGACCGTCTGCGGAGGCACGCTCCCGGAGAAATTCGGGGAAGAGCGTCTTCGTTCGATTATTGCCCGTCGCCGTCTTTTTTCGTAAGCTCGGCAAGCAGAGTCCGGATATGCGCTTCCGTATTTTCCGGACTGAACTCTTCCGGGATTGTTCCTCCGTATTCAACCTGGTAAAACCAGCCGAAGATTTCTCCTGCCGCCCATGCCAGACGCGGGCTGACGGGTTCCAGTGAGAGCGCGTAATCCATCAGTTCCAGATTGTGTACCCGCGGCAGTCCCGCGCTTTTCAGGAGAAAACGTGTTCCTTTATAAAGTGCGCGGATCTGCTGTTCAGGGGAGAAATCTGTATTTTGTGTTTCGGCAAAACTGAGCATTGCTTTTCTCCGAAGCCGTCTCCGCAGCAATGCGGAAATGGAGATTTTCAGCAGAATTCCGACCGGGATGAGAAGCAGGAGCCAGAGGCACGGCAGCAGGGCGCCGTTCCGCGCCAGCGTTTTCGCCTGGAGCATTCCCTGCTGCAGACTGGTTTTCGTGTTGTTCAGAAAACTGCGGACTGCTGAAGCGAGAGTCTGTTTCCCTTTCGCATTGGCTTCGGTGTCTTTGAGAGCTTGTCTGGCAAGCGCATCGGAGACTGCGTTTTCGAGACTGCCGAGCATGGAGTCTTTGCCCATCTGCTCGGCATAAATCTTTTTCGCCAGTTCCTGCACTTCTTCCGCGAGTTCGGGCGGTTTGATTTTCCATTCGTCTCCGAAGGGATCGCGGAGTGTGCCGATTCCGGTTGGTGTCGTGCGGGAAATGATGTTTTGCGGAGGGGTTGCATCAAATGTCAGCCAGCCGTGACCCTCGATGAAAATCTGCGTCCATGCGTGCGCGTGATATTCGTAGACTTCAAACTGACTGGTGAGCGTGTTGTAATTGCCGGGCGAGAATCCGGTTGCGATCCGCGAGGGAATGCCGGCGATGCGCGTCATGACTGCCAGCGCGGTCGCAAAGTACTCGCAGTGTCCCGATTTGAGTTCAAAAATAAAATAATCCGCGGTCTCTTTGCCTTGGGGAAGCGGGTCGGCGTTCAGTTTATACGGGAATTTTTTCCGCAGATAATCGCGGAGAGCGAGCGCCTTTTCGTAATCGGTAGCCTTGTTCTTGGTGAGTTCTTCAACCAGCTTGGTCAGACGTTTTGAAATTTTGTATTTCGGCAAGGCTCGGTAGATATATTTCGGCGCACGCTCCAGCCAGTAAATCGTATATTTCCGGCTGGAAGGCAGGTGCGGAAGAACCGGAACATCGTTTTGCGGCAGGAAGATGCGGACCGTTGTATTGTAGCGGAACGGAAGAGGCGGGTAATTGTTCTTGTTGGGAAGCTCTGCGGTGAAAAGTTCCTTCCGGTCTACAAAAAATGCGCTGTCTTGCCGGGAGAAGAATACCGGCAGATACGGAGCAAAAAGACGCGGTGTAATCCACTTCCGCATAGTGTAGGAAATCTGAACTTCGGAGCTGACCGGCTCCTGCTCGTCTGTGTGAAGTCTGCGTGCACCGCGGTGTTTTGCCGACAGCTGGAAGGTCCATGCCGTGCCGTCGTACTGATTGTAGATGCGCGCGATATGGTAGAGTTTGAGCGGAGTTTTGACCGTGAAAAGCAGATCTTTCCCCTGCATTGCGGCAGCACCGCCGCCGTTTGTGTTCGAGTTCGTCGAAAACGTGTTCTTGATCTCCATCGGCGTTCCGGATTCGGAACTGACCGATTTCGGCTCAAAATTATTGTTGATGATCTTTGCGTCCTCTTTGAATTTGGTCTCTTTCCTTTCATTGTGCAGCCATTTCTGCATGGAGAGCGGAACAAAGGAATCCTTGTCGGTGAAAAAGGAAACTTCAAATGCACCCTCGGTGCTGTTCGGAAGTTTTGGCAGAAGCAGGAAGACGACGGCTGCGGAGAACAGCGCAAGCAGCATGTGAATTACATAGAAAATCCAGGTGCGCTTCAGCCGCTGCTCCGCCGGTTTGATGGAGGCGTCACCGGAAAGCGAGACGGAGCGTCCCGCATAGAAGAGCATCAGGATGCAGACCGCCGCTCCGGCAAAGAGTCCGAGGAAGAAGACGCGCGGCAGCAACGCCCCGTAGAGCAGGAGAAATGCGCTGATGACGAAGATGAAACAGTAGTCGCGGGAGCGTCTTCCCATGAGAAAGGTGAGCCCGGCAAGTCCGACGAGTTCGAGGCAGACTTTATCCGCAAGTTCTCCGGTCCGGAAGCGGTAATACGCCCAAAGCAATGCGCCGCAGACGAGAACAAGCTGAAGTACGAAACGTTTGTTCATTGAAAATTTTGAATACGGAATCCATGCGATGAGCGAGACCGGCGCGATGAGTGCGAGAATCAGAATTGAGATGTACGGATGACAGTGCTGCCAGAGCGCCGAAAACGCAGCGATCGCATAGAGCGAGCAGAAGAAAACATGCATGGGGGCGCGTTCGGGAACGGTCCGCATGTGGGAGCGGTCGACGATCCGCGCGGCGCGTTTTTTCCGCAGATTCCGTAGGAGATTCAGCATTGTTTCAGAACCTCCTGAAGACTGCTCCGGCAGGAGACGGGGCAGGGGGTGAGCGGACGGCTGGCGCCAATCCGGATCTTCTCCGGATCCAGAACCAGCGGCGTTTCAGGATCGATATACGGAAAATTCTGTTTGGGCGCATAGATCCAGTGGATGTGGATATGACGTTCCTGAAGCAGTTCGAGCATATCCGCAAGTTCCGGCGGGTTGGAGAGTGCGAGAACATAAAGCTCGGTTCCCGGTTCCAGCTGTTCCATGACGCCGGAAAGCAGCGCGGTAAAATTGGAGTCGGACGGGTTGATATCGGTAAGCAGAGAGAGAATTTTTCCTTTGAGCCCGGTCGCATCTCCGTGCAGTTCGAGCACGTGGTCGCCGTTCTGAACATAGAAATTGAGTGTGCAGAAGACGGAGCTCAGGTGTTCCGCAATGGAGGCCGCGGCGGAGATCAGAAACTCGAAGTTGCTGTTCGGGGAAATTCCGACATCCGGGCGCGAGGAGTCCAGCAGAATCGCAATGTGGTCGACGGTGAGGGCTTCGCGTTCTTTGACCATCAGCTGGCGTTTCGCCGCGGTTGCTTTCCAGTGGATGTTCCGCATTTCATCGCCGTTCCGGTAGGCGCGGACGCCGAAAAATTCCCTGCCGAGTCCGGCGATTGCGAGGGGGCGTCCCTCCTGTCCGGGAACAATTCGGCGGTTCTCTCCCAGGGAGAGCTTTGCCAGCTTTTCGGTGCGCGGCGTCACCAGAATGTCGGCGGGCAGATGAAACACGCGGCGTTTGCGGAAAATCCCCGCCGGATCGCCTCCGTAAAGCGTGATGCGGTTGAGCGAATAGTGTCCGCGGTGGGCAACGGTGACCGTGCGCGGCAGAAAGATCGTTTCATGCGCGCCCGGTGCGGGAACGGCGGTGTTGAGCTGCCCGTTCGGGAAGATCCCGCTTTTTTCGGAAAGTATCAGTCCCTGACGCGGAAACGGAGCTGCGTTGGTGATGCGGACAGGGAAGTTTGCCGGCGATCCGCAGGCGGTATCCGCCATATCCTCCCGTTCCACGCGGATTCCGAACAGCGAAAACTGCGCGGTCAGGAAACTTGCCGCGGAGACGCCGGTGAAGAACGCCGCCGCAAGAGCCGATCCGAGTCCGACATTGACATACGCCACGCCGATGCTTGCGGCTGTCGCAAGCAGAAAAAGGATGCCGTGAGGCGTCGGAAGCGCAATCATTGCACGTCGGTTTCCTCGTTTTCAAGCCGGATGGATTCGATGATGCTGTTGAGCACATTTTCAACCGACTTCCATTCCGCCTGCGCGCGGAGTTTCAGGTGAAGACGGTGGGCGAGAACCGCCGGAAGGATGTCGCGGATATCCTTCGGCGTCACGAAATCGCGTCCCCGGTATGCCGCCAGACTCTGTGCGCAGCGCATGAGCGCGAGGGAGGCGCGGGGGCTTCCGCCGTTGTTCAGCGCGGGATGCCGCCGGGTTTCATTGATGATGTCGACAATGTACCGTTTCACCTGCTCGGAAACGCGGACCGACCGCACAAGCGCCTGGCAGTGAACCACATCCGTTCCTTTGATTACATAGGAAATGGCGCTGAGTGGATGCGAATTCGTCTGCGAGGTCAGAATTTCCATTTCGTCTTCCGGCTTGGGGTAGCCGATGCTGATCTGCATGAAAAAACGGTCCAGCTGCGGTTCGGGCAGGGGATACGTCCCGTGATAATCCTCTGAGTTCTGGGTTGCGATGACGAAGAACGGTTTCGGCAGAACATGCGCGCGTCCGTCGATGGTGATGACGGACTCGGACATGCATTCCAGCAGGCTGGACTGTGTGCGCGGCGTGGTGCGGTTGATTTCATCGGCGAGAATGACGTTTCCGAAGATGGGGCCGGGAAGGAATTTGAAAGTCTTTTCCTTTTCGTCGTAGATATTCATTCCGGTGATGTCGGAGGGAAGCATGTCGGGGGTGAACTGGATGCGTCTGTACTGAGCCTGCACTGATTTCGCGAGCGCCTGCGCGAGAACGCTTTTCCCGACGCCGGGAACGTCTTCGATGAGCAGATGACCGTCGGCGAGCATGCAGACGATGACATTCTGAATCACTTCCGGCTTTCCTTTGAAGACGATTGCAATGTTGCGTTCGAGATTTGCGACGGTTCTGTGCAGAAATTCAAATGTATAGGAATTTGTGTTTTCCTCATCCGGACCGGAGCAGTCGGGTGCGTTGAAAACCATCATGACGCTTCCGATCTGGATGACATCGAGATGTTTGATCTGTTTTTTGCGGATCGGCTGGGAATTGACGAATGTTCCGTTTGCGCTGCCGAGGTCTTCCGCGAACATGTTTCCCGGAGTTCCGGAGATGCGCAGATGATGCCGCGAGACATTACGGTCATTGATTTGAATATCGCATTCGGGGTCGCGACCGATAACGATATTGTCATGGTCGAGCACGATTTCGTGTCCGGCTCCGTATCCTTCCTGAATGGTCAAAGTCGGCTGATTCCAAGTCTGCGGATTCATTACAGATAGATCCTTTCATTCGATAATTTTTATTTTTTAAGTATAATAACCTTTTCGGTATTTTCAAGAGAATAAAGAAATAAAAATGTAAAAAAGAAAAGTGCATGGTTTGATTTTTTGCAATAAAGAGCTATATTCTGTAATAAAGTGAGGGCTGGATGTGGAATGTAACAGTAAAAAAGTGTGTTCAGAAGAACCTGAACAGATTGCCTGAGAATGTCGTGGCTTTGTTTGTTCAGCTGTTGCGGAACTTGAGCGTTGACGGACCTGTCCAGGCATCCTGGCCGAATTACTCGAAACTGGGAAAATTTGAACATCACTGTCACTTGAACTATCACTATGTTGCCTGTTGGAAGGTAACGGAGCAGACGATAACAATAGAGGTGTATTATGCTGGCTCTCGTGAAAACGCCCCATACTGAGATTTCAATTAACGGTGAAGCTTCTGAAGCCATTTTAGAGTGGCTCAGGAAAAAATTCACGGTGGAAGTCGTTGCTCAGAATGATTCTGCTTCTGATGAAGACGGCAGCGAAGCCGTCAATGTTTTTGAAACAGACTGGTGGAAGAAAAATGAACACCTGCTCTTGACTGGAGCGCGTCTTAAACATAATATGACACAAGAGGAGCTTGCGGAAAAGTCCGGGATCAAGCAGTCCGTAATCAGTTTGTACGAAAGCGGGAAGCGCAGGATTTCCCTTCGTGCCGCAATTAAGCTTGGCAAAGCTCTTGGTGAAAAACCGGAAATGCTTTTGCCGAAGAGGTAAGCTTTTTTTCGGCGCATTCTTTTGTTGGAAAAATATTGAGAAGGAGTATTCCGGAAAGAAAACGTTTGAACGATCTTTCCGAGAATACTCCTTTTTGCATCTTTTTACCGGACAAGCTGAAGGCCGGCGTCGCGGATCATCTGGAGATCCGCCTGGACGCCGCGTCCCGGAGTGACAAGATAGCCGCCCGTCATGAAGCTGTCTGCGCCGGCGGCGAAGATCAGCGACTGCATGTCGCGCAGATTCTGTTCGCGTCCGCCGCAGATACGGATGCTGGTTTCGGGCATCATCAGACGCGCCGCGGCAATCGCGCGGAGGCAGTCCCAGGGTGTAATTCCGCATCCGCCTTCCAGCAGAGTTCCGGGAATCGGGCTCAGAAAGTTCAGCGGAACCGAATCCACTTCCAGTGAACGGATCGTTTCCAGCAGTTCCACGCGCTGTTCCAGAGATTCACCGATGCCGATGATGCCGCCGGAACAGACGGTGAAGCCGACTTTTTTCGCTGTCCGCACGGTTTCGAGCTGAGAGGAATAAGGACGCGTCGTGCAGATTTCCGGGAAGTAGCTCGGCGAGGCTTCGAGGTTGTGATGGTAGCGGTCAAGTCCGGCTTCCTTGAGCTGGAGCATGGTGTCTTCGGTCATGATGCCGAGGGAGGCGCAGGGGATGATCGGCAGATCTTTGCGGATCATGCGGATTGCCTTGCAGATTTCGTCGAGGTCATGTCCCTGTACGACTTTGGTTCCGGAGGTTACGATTCCGAAACGGTGGGATCCGTGTTCGGCGGCGGCTTTTGCCGCATTGTACATTTCTTCCGCGGGGATCAGCGGGTAGGTGTGGATTTTGGCTTTCGAGCGTGCGGACTGGGCACAGAATGCGCAGTTCTGCTGGCAGTTTCCGCATTTGGCGTTCACGATGGAACAGGTTTTGATTCTGTTGCCCGAATGTTTCTCTCTGGCTTCGGTTGCGCGGCGGAGAATCTCCAGCAGCTGGACGGGGTCGGTTGTCTTGAGAATTTCAAGAGCTTCGGTTGTGCTGATGCCTTGTGTCATCATGTTCCTCCATTAACTTTTGAATGCTGTCTTGAGGCAGAATGCGCGGATGGCGAGCTGGTCGTCCGCGTTTGTGCGCATGGCGCGCAGCAGGTCTTCCGCATAGCCGAGACAGCGGTAGATGCGTTCCTCCCCGAGCGCTTTTGCCGCGTCGGGGTCGAATTGTGTCGGAAAAAGTTCCGGATTCGGAATCAGTTTCATCGGCGTGCCGGATGCGAGCAGAGCCGTTTGAGCAAAATAGGCGTGAATCATGCTGAGAAACAGGTCGCGCATGCGTTTGTATTCGCAGCTTTCTTCGCCTTTGATGCGTTTCTCAATCAGCTGTTTTCCTGCCGATTCGAGGTTTGCCGCCTCTTCAAGCCGCCGTTCCCATTTCTTTGCAACATTCTGTTTGGCAAGGTCGTTCAGCGATGCGGCGTAGTCGATCAGCGCGGTCGCGCAGTCTTCCGTATCAATGAGCTTTCCGTGCGATTCAAACAGCAGCTTGTGCAGCAGTGCGGGGAGCCCCTCTGCATTCGGCAGACGGTATGTGCAGCGGTTGTCGGTCAGCTGAATGGTCTGGCAGCGCGAGCGGATCGTCGGCAGAAGTTCGGACGGGTTGGCGGTCGTGAGGATGAACATGCACTTTTCCGGCGGTTCCTCAAGTGTCTTGAGAAAAGCGTTCTGCGCCTGTTCGTTGAGCCGGTCCGCCTCGTGGATGATGCCTATTTTCCATCCGCAGTCGGTCATGCTGCTGAGGTGAAACTGGGCTTCAAACCAGCGCATGGTGTCGACTTCGTCATCGCTTTCCCCGATCGGGATGATGCGCGAGACGGAGGAGGGGGCGAGCGAGACCATGTCGGGGAAGGTTCCTCCCTGCATTTCGCGGCAGACGGCGCAATGACCGCAGGGGGAAAAATCGGGATTCGGGTGTTCGCATGCGGCGAGCGACGCCAGCAGCGGCGGAAAGTCCATCCGGTAATCCGTGTTGGATGAACAGAGCAGAAACGCATGCGTAAGGCGTCCTGCCGACCGCGCATTTTTCAGCGAGTTGACGGTCAGCGGAAAATGGCGCTCAAAGAAGGTCCAGTCCAAGCTCATGGTTCACACACTCCCTCACAGCGCGGGCAACCTCTTCGACGGTTCCTCCGGCGGCGATGATTTTGATTCGTTCCGGGTCCTGTTCCGCGAGTTTGAGAAAACCGTCGCGGACGGCGGTATGGAACTGAAGGGTTTCAGAATCGAAACGGTCGTTTTCAAATTCCTCTTTTGCAGCGCGTCCGGTGCTGCGGCGGATTCCGAGTTCCGGCGGAATGTCAAGCACAATGGTCAGATCGGGCTTGACGCCGCGGCAGGAGAAGCGGTTGACTTCATCGAGCATCTTCATATTGAGCCCGCGCGCGTATCCCTGATAAACTTTTGTGGAGTCGAAGAAGCGGTCGGAAATGATCCACGTTCCTTTTTCCAGTTCCGGCTTGAGAAGCGTTTCGACCATCTGCGAATGGCATGCCCCGAAAAGGAGCAGTTCCGTTTCCGGCGTAAGTTCTTCGCCCGGTTCGCGGGACTTGAGAATTGTGCGCAGTTTTTCCGCAACGGCAGTCCCGCCGGGAGAGCGCACGGTACGGACCATGCGTCCGCTGCGGGCAAACGCTTCGCCCAGAAGAGCCGCCTGTGTGCTCTTCCCGGTTCCTTCGCCGCCCTCCAAAGTGATGAATCCGCCTCTCATGGTGCAAAAAAATCCTTATTCCGATTGAAATTTATCGTTTGCCGTGGTAAGTTACCACATATTTGAAAATATTCAACCTCAGAAGGAGTGAAAAATGGCAAAGCTGGAACGCGACACCTATTTAACCAAACATGTTGGAAACTTTCCGCAGACAATTGAGATCGGCGGACGCACTTATGTCAAGGCCGACGACCTCCGGTACGGAACAAACCCGCACCAGCCCGCCGCGTTCTACCGTCCCGACGGCTGCTCCGGCGCCATCATGGACATGAAGACCCTCAAAAACGGCAAGAACGGTCTCTCCCAGACGAACCTTGAGGATATCTCCGGCGCGCTCAACATCGTAAAATATTTTGACCGTCCCGCCTGTGCGGTGATGAAGCACGTCAACCCGAGCGGCGCCGCCGTTCAGGTCGGCTGTGAATCCCTTCGCGACGTCTATCTCAAAGCGCGCGACTGCGACGCCCGCGCCGCGTTCGGAAGCGTGATCGCGTTCAACACGCAGGTCGACGCCGAGACCGCCGAAACGATCATGTCCACCTTCGCGGAATGCGTCGTCGCGCCCGATTTCTCCAAAGAAGCTCTTGAAGTTTTCTGCGATGCGGAACGTTTCAAACTCAACAAACAGATCCGCATTCTCCAGTGCGGCAAACTTTCCTCGATTCCGCGTTACGTCGGCGACGATCCGGAAGGCATCAACAACACCGTCAAAGTTCTTTGCGACGGCTCCTTGGTGATTGCCGCTCCGCTCCTGACCAATGTCCGCAATTTCCGCGATCTTCCCCCGGCGGCCGGTGAAAGCAAGACCGCCGGAATCCAGGTTGCAACCACGGAGCCGACCGAACAGCAGAAGTGCGACCTTCTCGCTGCATGGTACATCAACATCTCCGTCCGTTCCAACGGCGTTGTGATCGTCAAAGACGGTCAGACCCTCGCAGTCGGAACCGGCGAACAGGATCGCGTCGGTGCGGTTGAGCAGGCAATCGAAAAGTTCAAACAGAAATATACCGGTTCCGCAACTCTCGAAGGCGCGGTCATGTCCAGCGACGGATTCTTCCCGTTTGCGGACGGGCTTGAAGTCGCGGCGGCGGCGGGCATCAAAGCGATGGTCGCCCCCTCCGGCTCCCTGAAGGATGCGGATGTGATCAAGCGCGCCAATGAACTCGGCGTTGCTCTCCGCCACGCTCCGGAACGCATTTTCTCTCACCACTGATCCGATGCGTCATGGATGATCTGCTGCCCGTACAGGATTCCCCGTTCGAACTGTCGCCGGAACCCGGCGGCGTAACCGAACAGACCCTGCGCGGCGAGGTTGAAAAGGTCCTCTATGAAAACGAGGAGACCTCCTATACCGTTGTGATCATCCGTGACGCTCTCGGCGAACTTCATAATGCGGTCGGCACGCTCCCCGGCGTCTCTGCGGGGCAGGGCATCGAGGCGGTCGGCCGCTGGGAAGTTCACAAGGAGTACGGACGCCAGTTCCGTGTACTCTCTTACAATTTCACACTTCCCGTTACGGCGGACGGTATTATCAAATATCTCTCCTCCGGCGTCATCAAAGGACTCGGACGCAAGAACGCGGAGGCGATTGTCGCCGCATTCGGCGCCGCCACCCTGGATGTGATAGAAAACGCTCCGGCGCGCCTGCGTGAAGTCCCCGGAATCGGGAAAAAACGCATTGATGCAATCCGGCAGATCTGGAAGGAGAACGCCCAGCGGCGCACGCTCCAGATTCATCTTCAGAGCTACGGCGTCAGCCTTGCCTACTTTACAAAAATCTATCAGAAATACGGCGACGCCGCGGCGGAAAAAATCAGAGAAAATCCCTACGCGCTTGCAACCGACATTCCCGGAATCGGGTTCGTCATGGCAGATCATATCGCGGAAAAAATGGGGATCCAGAAAAACGATCCGAAGCGTCTGACTTCCGGAATGACGTATGTTCTTTCCCAGATGCGCGGGCTCGGGCATATCTGCGTTCCGCGCGATCTCTTTCTTTCCAAAGCCGCGGAACTGCTCGGCATTGAGCCTGAAGATTCGGAGAAAGCGCTGACCCTTGCCGTCGGTCTGATGCTCGCGGCGATCCGCAAGGCGTCGGACGGAACAGAGATGATTTACGAGCCCGGGCTGCTCCGATGCGAAGAGGAATTCCCCGTCCGCATTGCGCGTCTCATGGCGGTTCCGCGCCATTATGGACAGAACATTATGCGCTTCCCTGTTCAGCCGAACGCAATTTTCAGCGACGAACAGCTGAATGCGGTGAAAATGGTCGGCAACTCTCCTGTCTCGATTATCACCGGCGGACCCGGCGTCGGCAAAACAACGGTTGTCGGGGAGATTGTCCGCCGCGCGAAACTCGCCAAGCTGACAATCGCACTCTGCGCCCCGACCGGACGCGCCGCGAAACGGATGTCCGAAACAACGCATGTCACGGCATTCACGATTCACCGTCTGCTGAAATGGGATCCGGCAAAACATCAGTTTGTGCATGGCCGCTCTTCTCCGCTGAAGGCGGAGCTGATCATCATTGATGAAACTTCCATGCTCGATATTCTGATTGCAACCGCCCTGTTCCGTGCGATCAACCCCGGGACAACAGTTGTGCTTGTCGGCGATGCGGACCAGCTGCCGTCGGTCGGTCCCGGCAATGTCCTGAATGATCTGATTGCATCCGGTTTTATTCCGGTTACGCGTCTGACAAAGATTTTCCGCCAGGGCGCCGGAAGCGGCATCATCATGGCGGCGCACGATGTCAACAGCGGACGCATGCCGCCGATTTCCCGGACGCGCCGCAATGCCCCGGTTACCGATTTCTACTGGATTGAAAAGGATGATCCCGACGAGGCTGCGGATGTGATCCGCCGTCTGGTTTGCGACCGTATCCCGAACCGCTTCGGGCTGAATGCGATGAATGATATCCAGGTTCTTTCCCCGATGAACAAGGGCTCTTGCGGAACCATTGCGCTGAACACCGCGCTTCAGGAGCTTCTGAACCCGGAGGCAAAACTGCAGTTCCGCCACGGCGAGCGGCTTTTCAAACTCGGAGACAAGGTCATGCAGATCTCCAACAACTATGACAAGGGCGTTTTCAACGGCGACATGGGGCGGATTTGCGCGATCAATTACAGCGATAAACAGTTCTCCGTCAAATTCGATTCGGAGAGCATCACCTATGAATTTCTCGAAGCCGATCAGCTTTCGCTTTCCTATGCCGTGACGATTCACAAGTCGCAGGGCAGCGAATTTCCCGCCGTGGTGATTCCGCTTCTGACTCAGCATTTTGTAATGCTTCAGCGCAATCTGCTTTACACCGGAATGACGCGTGCGAAGCGCCTGATGATTCTGGTCGGCTCGGAGAAAGCGGTCAGCATGGCGGTTCGCAACAGCGTTCGCGAGCCGCGCTATTCTCTTCTGAATGAACGGCTTGCGGATGCGTTTCGGACGGAGGGTTTCGGATGAGAACCGTTCTGGAACCTCCGCGCACCCGGGTTGAATTTGACCTTCCGTTCCGTTTGAATCCGCATACGGCGGTGGTCTCCTCTGTCGGCTCCTGCTTTGCCGATGAGGTCGCCGGACGGCTTGCGGATGCCGGACTTGATGTCCAACGCAATCCGAACGGTATTGTTTACAACCCGGTTTCCCTTGCGGATTCGGTTCTCGGAAAAGAGGCAGACTTGTTTGAATTCAACGGGTTGTGGCATTCATGGAATCATCATGGCTCCTTCTCTTCCGCATCGCGCGGGGAGCTGGAACAGAAAATTGAAAATGCGTGTTCCGCATTCCGGGAACATCTGCGGAAGAGCGATCTTCTGATTCTGACTCCGGCCTCTGCAGTCGTGTTTCAACTGATTGAAAATCAACAGATTGTGGCGAACTGTCACAAGGTTCCGGGAACCCGTTTCCAGCGCCGTCTGCTGACGTTTCAGGAGTGCTGTGCTGCGCTGAATTCCATTGCGGAGTTCGTTGCATCATTTGCTCCGGAATGCCGGATGGTGTTTACCCTTTCCCCCGTCCGCCACAATCCCGGAGATCTGATTCTGAATTCCCGTTCCAAGTCATTGGTGTTGAATGCAATACATGAATGTTGCGACCGTTTTGAAAACGCCTTTTACTTTCCCGCGTTCGAGATAATGAATGATGAATTGCGGGATTACCGTTTTTACAAAGAGGACATGCTTCATCCGAATGCGCTCGCGGTGGACATCATCACCCGTTCGTTTGCGGCGGCCTGCTTCGGTGAAGAGGCTCTGAAGATGCTTGACTCCGCCGCTCAGCGTGTACGTCGGAGCCGTCATGTTCCGGGAGGTCTGAACTGATGTGCGGAATCGCCGGAATCTTCCGAAAAGATTATCAACCTGTTGATTTGCAGACACTTGAAGCAATGGCGGAGGCGATGTTCCTGCGCGGACCGGATGGAAAGGGCTTCCATATCGATGGTTCGTTTGGTCTGGCGCACCGGCGGCTCTCCATTCTTGACATTGCCGGAGGAGCTCAGCCGATTGCAAACGAAGACAATACGGTTTTCACCGTTGTAAACGGAGAGTTCTATAATTATCTGGAATTACGCAAGTCATTGGAACGCAAAGGACACCGGTTCAGAACCAATTCCGATTCGGAATGTGCAGTTCATCTTTACGAAGAGTACGGGACGGCGTTTCCGGAGCATTTGACCGGCATGTTCGCTCTTGCTGTTTATGATGCGCGGAAAAAATCCCTGTTTCTTGCGCGGGATCGTGCGGGAGAAAAACCGCTTTTCCTGTTGAATACCAAAGAGTTGTTTGCGTTTGCAAGCGATCTGAATGCTCTGAAATGCATTCCCGGAGTCGACTGGGCTCTGAATTACGATGCTCTTGCGGATTATCTGGCGTTCATGTACACCCCCGGGCGGGCGACCGTTTACCGGAATGTGACGCGGCTCGAACCGGGAAAATCTCTGCTGATTTCAGCAAATGCAACGGCGTTCCAATCTTACTGGACGCTCAATCCGGAAGCGCGCGCAGAAGCCGGTTTCGGAACTGCCGCTCAGCGGGTGCGGGAGATGGTAACGGAATCGGTCCGTTCCTCGCTGCTTGCAGATGTTCCGCTCGGCGTATTTCTGTCGGGCGGTCTGGATTCGACGATTATTGCGGCTGCCGCTTCGCAGGTGGAGTCGCCGGAACCGCTGCGCTGTTTTTCGATCGGTTTCGACGACCCTGCATATGATGAAAGCCGTCAGGCGGAACGGAATGCGGAGTATCTGCGGAAACGGGCAAAGCGGAAGATTGAATTTTATCATAAAGTCGTTCAGCCGGAAGATTTTGCGTCGTTGGAGTTCCTGCTTTCACGGTGCGGGGAGCCTTACGGGGATTCGTCGATTCTGCCGACTTATCTGCTCTGCAAATTTGCGCGGGAAAAAGTGACCGTTGCGCTGAGCGGAGATGGTGCAGATGAGC
>ERZ1034880.150-NODE-150-length-24560-cov-9.729565_pt1 | contig 24560 bp, 29 predicted proteins | sample MGYA00520630_ERZ1034880 | MGnify/ENA primary metagenome ERZ1034880 (study PRJEB33766, sample SAMN09781725) | gut metagenome | biome: gut microbiome | host: Homo sapiens | place: Madagascar | study: EMG produced TPA metagenomics assembly of the PRJNA485056 data set...
AAGACAATCGGGTAGTGAAGAGAGAATCGAATTTCTTTTCACTCTGCTTGTCTGTTATGAACGTTTGCGAAGTTACTGCTCTAGGCGTGCTGCATCCTAAGACAGAAACAAGCACAAGCCCTACCACTAGGGTAATGGTTGCCCATTTCCAAAATCTTATATCATACCATTTCATTATTCATTCAATTTTAGATTACCATAATTGATGTAGCTAAGTCTGCGAAGCCATCCTTTAAGAAAACGTTTCTGGTCACCGACTGCGATTCCCTTTAGATAAGCTTTTCTATCTTTTTTGAAAGCTTCGAATAGTCTTTCTCCATTGGATTTATTAATGGCATACAGCGTCTTATTACCGATAATACCATCTGCAGTGATACCTAATACAAGTTGTAGATGTTTTACAGCCTTACTAACTCCGCTATTATAAGCAAAGTCTACCAACATATTAGCTACGCTCTGGTCTTGGATTTGGTCCGCTTTGCAGGCATTCCAATAATTCTGCTTGAAGACACGATGGAAATCGTCCTTAGTGAGGAGCTTTACATCTTCCTCGTTCAGAACTCCATCGCCATTCTTGTCGTACCCGACTTTTCTCCAGGTAGCAAGAGTGATGCCGTATTTTGTTGCTTTTCCACGATCATATTTGTTGTTTGTATATTTGTCCGTTTCCCAACTGAGGATAAACGGAACGAGTTTACTTGAATCTGCCATGCTTATTCTTCCTCTTCATCTTCATTATAATTATTACCTTGAATCAAACAGCCAAATACAAGAATAGCTCCGATAAAGGCTGCTACTATACCAATCGCTAATAACGTCATACCTTTTCCTCCTTTTCTGCATAATTCAAATAGTCAGACAAATATGGAATTTTCTCGATGAACTTGAAGCGCATGAGATAGTAGATGAAACTGACTACATACCATGGTGGTGTTCCTTTTCTGAATATCTGCTTCAAGTTCTTAAGGATATTGCATCCGTAAAACCACAATACAAGATATGAAATGAATGATACGCATTGAACAGAACCTTCCATCTGTCCTTTGAATCGCCCAATGGCATATACTGCCGCACAAAGGACAAAGAACACGGTAGCGTGACCGATGCACACGACTGCTTTCTTTAGCTCGAAGTTCTCTCCTTTTGCAATCATTCCACTAAGATAGCCGAAAATAAAGTTGAGGGCGAAGACGATCATAAGTGATGATAATTCACCTTCAATCGGTTTAAGGTAGGCGAGGATCGCAAGAACTACACCTACAACAATATCTTTAATTCTGTCTGCCATAAGATAACTATTTGATGATTAAACAATAACGCTGCAAATATACAACAAAATATTTAATCATCAAATAGATTTCCCGAAAAAGTGCAAAACTTTATTCTAACGTATAAAAAAGAGAGGCAATCACTTACCTCTCTTACTCTTAATGTAGTGTAGTATATCCCACTTCTTCCAATATCGGGTGTGCCCACGTTTCTTGCATTCGCCATGGGGCAAATCGCCCCTAGCCACCATTCTGTTAAGGGTAGCATCAGAAACGTGCAATTTCTCCTTAACTTCCTCGGTAGATAGCATCGGGTTTAGCATATCGGGAATGATGTCACACAATCTATCCAGGTCATCATCACTCATTCCGCATGCGGTGATTTTCTCACCATTTCGCTGCTGCTCGTCAGCCTTAAAGCAAGCGTCACTCAAAGATTTTAAAGCCGTGCCGAGTATCTTATAATTTAGTATCTTTCCCATATCACGCACAAATTTTACGTCCTAACTTGGTTCGACTTATAAACATGTCAAAAAATCCGTATATATAAAACATTGCCGTTACTACCATAATAGTAAAGCAGGAATCTATCATGTCATTTGTAGTGTACCAGCTCCACTCCACTATGTGAGCCGCATTGATGCTTGCAAAGTAGAAGAATGGAATGCGGTATCTCCAACATAGGAAGAAAAATCGGCTTGCCAGTATAAGAACCATTGGCAAAATATAAACCATAAAGTAGATGAATAAATAGCAGGGAAAATTCTCATTGTTTGTTATGAACATTTCCCTTGGATGCTGTGAAAAATCCCACATACCGTATGCGTGAAAGCACATAATAATTATTGGAACATACTTGCAGAACCATCTGAAGAATTTCAGTATTCTTCTGGAATATCGGTTACCATGCTTCATGAGCATCCCCATCAATTCCGTCACATCAATGTCCTTTATCAACCGTTGGACTTCGGCTTTTTGCTCTTCTGTCATTGAAAATCCTCCTTTTGTCTATAGTTAATTGTTCATAATTCGTTGATTTAAATTAAATGATGTTGCAAAGATACACTTTTTTGCACAAAATTAATGGAAATGAGAATGTTTTTGTGTTAAATTTCATAAAAAGTAACAATCTGAAAGTAGACGGCTACAAAAATAGCGTTAGAACGGCTTCCTTACCAAATTTCTTGTTACCAAAATTGAAGAAAATGGTAACAGAAACATTGCACTTTCAGATTATTTTCGTAACTTTGCGGCAGAAATAAAAACTTTAAGATTATGAAGACAAAGATACCATTCAGAGACAGAAGCCAAATGACGATGAAGGAGAAAATAGCTAACCCTTTGTCCGTTAAGGAAGCATTAGAACTTGACAAGGAAAGTATCATTCCTATAACCGATTATTGGGTAAACGATACAGATGGTTCTAGTTATAACAAACTTCCATTTGCTTTTAGAATGCCGAAAGGTCTAGTAACGCAAGCAGAGGAGGAACGAAGAAAAGGTAGATATAGTGTTTTATTTCCATCTTGTGGCTCAGATGCTCCATATTTCGCTGACATGATAACAGAGCCCTATAGAAAAATTCGATGCAACACACTTCCCTGACGGACGAGAAAAGAATAAGGCGGTCACTATGTAGTAACCGCCTTATCTATTCTTATCCTTCGAGCAAATCGACTATCTGGCCATACCCACCTACAGCCATGACAGGACAGAGTATCTTCTTGATAAGAATAATGTCCTCGGCTTCGATGTCTACGTTCTCAGCATCCTTGCCTATCTTGCAAGCTACCCGATAAGCACGCAGTTTTTCTTCGCCAGATAGCTGAATACTCTGATTGTCTATCACCTCGAAGAGTACCTTACCTACAATATCGCCCATAATCTGTGGCTTATAGGTTTCCTCTCCATTCTCGTTCTTAACTGGTGTTACTATCACCTCACCCTTCCAATTCTTGAAGGGTACATTAAAATTCTTTTTCATATTTATATGTTATTTAAAAATTAGACACCCATGTCCCACATCACCCTCCAGTTGGATCCTGTATACACGACACATACCATCTCGTTCTGTGTTTTGAGCGTAAAAAATGTGGTAACGCCACCAGGAGTATAAATCTGCGTACCGTCGGTCGTCTTCATAGAGTAATCGTGCCTGGTTGACCTTATAATCCAATACATCTGTCCTATTTCCGGGTTCGTGGGCAGACTGATTGTTACCGGACCAACCTCCACTGATGTATCTTCGCCTGTAATACTGTTATGCTTCTTCCAGGTTTCAACAATTTCTACGACTACATCATATTTTGACAACGTCTGGCTTGACGTAATAATTCTGAAACAAGGTCTGAATCCGGCAAAATCACCTTTATCACAAAATATTGCATGATTACCGCAAGGATATACCGAGTTAACGACGCCTGTATCTCTCGAAAGCCTATCTATGTTACCAGAGGCTGAAACATACAATGCGATATTCTTTAAATTTGCCATGCCAATATTACCGCCATAAGATGGTGTTGCATGGTCGTACTTAACAACTATCTGCTGACCAACATAGTCCAATCCATATTTCCAGTTAGCTCCGATTATATTATCAATGCCATGAGTTTTGTTATCGAAGGAAATATACCCTGGTGTAAGCATGACTTTGTTTTGTCCGTTGATTCCATCTATACTGGTCTTTCCTATATTGAATCCACCTATATATCCGCTCGTAGCATACATTGCTCCCTCGCTCGTTACGTAGAACGATGACTGGCTAGCTGTATCCCCACCAACAAACAATGGCGCATAAGTAGTATCATCTACCTTACACGCTTCAATCTCGTAGTTACCGAAATATCCCACCTTGGTAGTTCCATCCTCAGACTTCGCCCAAAGATGCTTTACCTCGATTTTATCAGCATCAATCAGGTTAGCATTGAGCTTGCCATCTTGGGCAAAGAGAGCAACCTCATTTTGATTGTATATAGTTACCTTATCGCCCTTAATAGCAACTTGATTCCCGCTAATAACAATACCTGCCGCAGCCAAATCCTTAACCAACTGAGAGAAGTCGGCAAGCTGACCGATACTCATCTGTTTATTGGTAATGAGCGTTACTTTCTCCCTGAACACCTCCTCATTGTCAGTACGTGCCTTGCGGTTGACACGCTGCGAGGCAAAAAGATGTACTACCTTTTTCATAGGCTATTATCCTCCTTTTAATGAGTATTGATATAATTGTCAATAACATCAGTAGCTACAGCCTTCGCCTTCGTGCGCCATGATTGCATAGCTTCATACTCTGCTTCATGCTCCTTATCATCGGCATCGAGTTTCTTGCCATCCGCAATTTTGGCAAGATTAGCGAAATGGTTATTGATGATAGCTTGCATCTTGTCGGTCGGATAAGCGGATGAGACGATTGCATCAACTATCTTACCTCGCTCCAAAGGCTGCTCGATACGGACAACGTGGGCGGCATAAGCCATTCGGGTAGTTTTTTTGCCTTCGCTGCTATCCATACTATTTTCTAACTCAATCTGCTCAACATCAAAATTGATGCGAATAGTATTACCCTCATACTCAATCAGACTAGGTGAGTAATCAAATGTAGACTTTCTAATTTCCATGATAATATCCTTTCTTTTATATTATTGTTAATAACGCTAGGCTTTGCCTTACATCGCCATGAGCTCCGAACCGCTCACGATTGTCGGGTTTCCGTAGAAAGCCAAGCGAGCGCCGATGTACGCCAACGAGAGCGAGAAACCGGAGCCCGAGCTCGCAGACGAAAGACCGCATAGCGACCCGTTGTCAGCAGAACCCCCAACGTACAGCAGCTCGCCACTTATCGAAGCCCAGAATCCATCGCAGTAGTACGTACTATCACCGCCTCCTACGGCTTTCGGAAACGCATCCCAATATACACCTAGTGTCTTCTTTGTGATATATCCTCCATTTGCGGATGATGGTACGGTAAACTTTCTGCCTTCAGCAGTATTGCTTACTCGGTTGCCGCTATAGACAACAGCATATCTCGTATCGCCATCCATATAGAAACGGATACCTGGACGGAACTCCCAATGCTTACCCCATAAGTCCTCAAAGCCAAATAATTTGACAGGGTATTGATTACCGAGAGTAGCATCGTTATAGAGCACCTTACCGCTGCCATCACCGAGAGAGATACACTTACCCATAGGTACATCACGACAAGCTTCCCATTTAGAATGCTGGAATCCCGCTCCAATTACAGACTGAGTATTAAGGTCACCGAAACTTACTTGTTCCAAAGCTTCTATGAGACATTGAAATCCGTAGTTGGCTAGACCGAAATTAGAGCCAAGCTTCTGTGCGCAATTCCAAAATGCGCTCATCGTTCTAGAATACGAAGGAGCAACATTAGGTCTTGAATGACCAACACCGCTTCCATCCACATACATTTTGTATGCACCTACCCAGTTTGGCGAATCGAAAGTCTTGCCGCCCGAAATAGGGAACAGTCCACCAAATTGCATAGTTTTACCTTCTGCCTTGAAGTGGCAATCGGGAACATGAACCATCGTCTCATACTTAGACGCATCATCCACCTTTGTTCCGTCAGCGAAGAACTCCCATGTGCTTGCATCGAGTTTGGCGGCAAAAACTTTACCATTCACAACCTTCATCATATATCCACCCATTGCTCTCTGATACATATCAGCCATGAAAGGCGTTGGCAGAGCGAATTTAGGGTTAGATGACTGCTCCAATGTGATTGATGGGTAGAAGATATTGTTACCCATCATTTTCTGAAGGTCTCCGAGGCTTAATCTGCGAAGAGCACCATCAGCAACAATCAGAAAGGTCTGGTCGGTATTCATCGCCGACACGACTTTTTTCTCTGTTAATTTTACACCCATATTTATATTATATTTTAAAACATTACTAATCAATCAACGGATTTCCATCCTCATCAAGCAGGTAATTATCACCTTCGTCAAGTAGATAATCGTTGGCAGGTCTCTGTCCGTATTCTATCTGTTCTTCAAGATAGTCACTCTCAACATCGCCAAGACCAGATTCCTTGATTGAGAAGTAGCATGAATCTCCCTCTTGCCACGACTTATTTGTAACGATATTACCATTAGTTGCTTCTGTATGCCATTGCAATTCTACGATGCGGTTAGGGTATTCAACAACCCTTCCATTGTACTCCAAAATAGCCTTGTTGCTTCTGTACATCTTACCCCATTCTATATCATTGCATACCATGAACTTAGGCTGATTGAAAGAAGGATAGAACCTAGAAGCAGAAAATTGGAACTGAGCAACAGCCTTGCCATTTATTACCGCCTTGATGGTATAATTATTCTTCTCTACAAGTCTAAGGTCAAGTACAATCTCTGATGTGGAGATAGATATAATCTCGTTAGGGCTTGCAGCAGACGAAGCAGACATCTTAGTCGTTCCACGATATAGCTCAATAGAGAATCCGCTTGTAATTCTATCCTTAGACTTATATACATCAATCGGAATGTGACATTCATACTGATTGCCGTCAAAGCAAGCGTTTCTTGCTTCCGTAGATGCAGATATGATATTATTAGCAACCTTATACTCGTATAGTGCCAGTTTATCAAGGAATGGGTTATAGGAAATATCGGTATCTTCCCGAATGCCCATACCATAGGTATCTGCGCCCTTATCTGCCGTATACAGAGTGATAGGGTCAGCCGTGATATGCAATATAGAGTTCGTTCTGTAATCGTAGAGGTCAGCTTCGAATTGCAACTGCTGCTTATCATTACTTGATAGATTCCTCTTGATAGTAAGCGAACCACGATTAGATGTATTGCTTGTATCAATGCTATACTTACCGCTCCAAGAATTAATCTTAGATATGTCCTTCCATTCCGTGCCCGTAGAAACCTTCCATACCATATTGGCAAGAGACATATTCGACTGCTTGCTATCCCATGAATCATCCTTTGCCGTAGCATTGATACTCGGATATGCAATACACTCAAAGCCGCTCTGTGTTCTGTCTGGGAAGAATTTATCGCCAGCCATAGTCTGCATGAATGGAGACTTAGGTGATGCGCACACTACTGATACAGAAACGTCCAAAGGGGCGAATTTTCTATTCGCCTTATTACTAACTATTGGCATAAGCGTTCCTCCTAATCATCAACTGTTAAATAAGCATCTGCTGACACTGATACACCGATGATATTTTTGTTTTCGTCAATCGTGTCTGCATCACGCACAACGAAACCATCACTGACATTCTTTGCCCAAGTCATTGTCTCCGAGCGTTTATTCTCGATGTTTCCTTTGCTATCAGTATAAATAACGAAGGTAACATTACCAGTTATACTCTTCGGTACTTTACCTGTCTCGCAGTTGGTAACGATACAGCGAAACGTCTGATTACTATCTTCATCAACCTGACCTACTGAATTAAGGGCAAGCTGATAAATATCAGAAATATCATCAATGCTGATACCTGTTCTGTATACTGCTGCACCATCAACAATAAATTCGAGAACGAAAAGCTGATGGCTATCTACATAGAGCTTATCTGTGTCTCCTGTCTTGTCTCTGTGTATAGTGATGCCGCTTGCTGGATTATTGTAAGTACCTGCAAGGTCTGTTCCGCTACCACGATACAGATTAATAGAATAGGTAGAAACCTCTCCACCTGCTGAGTTGAATAGCCAAGGTCTGAGGGTAGCTTCTGTCTGTCCCTTGCTTAATACCGTGGTATCAGCCGACACACCTCCGAAATAAGATGAGCCACCCAACATAGATACCAATATATCAATGCTTTTCTCCATTGGGTATATGCTAGCTCCCAATACTGCATCACCCGAATATGTAAGAGTATCGGAATCTTGATTAATCTTAGATGCGAGGTCTCCGATAATTGAGAGAGAGCCGTCCGCATGATTGAGCTTGAATCTATTATCAACAGTCGAAGTCTCCCATCCTGTTCCGCTAGAGCTGAATCCTAAATCCTTTCCGTTATAAGCCCACACATGATTTGTTAGTGTTACGTTGTTTTTGCGTGCAGAGCCAACGCTTGGAGTGATGATAGGATGTGTGCCGCTTTCGCTCCATTTTGGCGATACGGTAAACGTATCTGGGTTCAAACCCTGGAAGAGCGGTACGCCATTGGTTCGTAAACTGAGGGATAATGTATCACCCTTCAATGTTCGTCTGACTGCTGCGGTTGCCGAAAGATGAATTTCTTTTCCCATATTTTTAATCTCCTATTTTTTAAACTTTAATATATTCTTGATGAATTTTTCCTGTCGTGGTCGTTGCTGTGAACGTGAATGTCGCAGTATTACCCTTACCTATATCGTCTTCTGTTCCATCATTAGACCAGACAATATCTATTGAGCCATTGAAGTTCTTAACCTTATCCTTAGTCGCCCATGCTGCATCATCTAAGGAATCATCGGTTTTGCGTGTCATTTTCCATGATGTTACTCCGTTTGACACATCCTTATCACCAAGCATTAACTTGCAAGTAACGTTGTGTGTCTCGCCTATAGCAATTCCGCTATTGACTATATCCGTATAGAGGTATAGCTTTGGTGTATACACGTTGGTGGTAGCCTTCCAATATGGAGAATCCTCAGATGGTTCATCGGTCGTGGTCTGCCCTTCTTGAGAGATACAGAGCCATCTTGTGCCAAGCCATGTAACCTCATCATAGTAGCTGTATTCCGTACCTTCCTTCCAATCACCACGATAGACGGGAGTCCATACCTTCTCGCCGCTGACGCTCACCATATTGAAGTATTTGCTCACGATGTTGATGCCATCGAAGGAAACGTCAAAGATAGACTTGTCCTTCAGCGAGTATGTATTGATACCCCTATACATAGTGAACCTAGGTGCGGAATCTCCTTCGGTCTCCATCATCAGAAGGTGTTGTCTGCTCTTGTCACTTCTGTTACCCATGAGGACGATAGTATCTCCTACAGCAGGGTTATCCGAGCCTTCCATGCAGTTATCCTTTGCTATCTGAATCCATGCGAACTTCTTTCCGTCATAGAGCGCATGACCTTCATCATCGGTGATTACCTCATTCTCGGTTGATACCTTGGTGACAAGTCTCCAATAGTCCTTGTTGCTTACATTATCATAGACACCAGGTGCTATGTTGAACGTCTTACACCTAACTTGGTCTTCCACCTTGAATGAGTTGATTGTGGCGGTCGTTCCATCATCAGCGAGGAGATAGCACTTCCATCCAATCAGCTCATTCGTTGTCTCACTATATACTTCCTTGATGTAGCTTATCTTACCAGCAGCAGGGGAGAGGACGATATTACCTCCAACGTAGCTGAGATCACGTATCAAGAGGGTGTTGAAAATTGCCTTACCCCATACTATCAAATCCGTAAGCAACATTTGATACTTTCCATCACTTCTTTGCTTGATAGCAAATCCGCTCTGCTCTGCTTCGTTAAAGTCGAGTGACTTCAGAAGCTTCACAATAACATCAGACAGGATAGCGTTTCCGTTTGCATCAATGTTGTATGCGTTGTTATTGCCTATGATGATGCCTTGAAGGAACTTCTGCACCTTTTCCCATGTGATTGTGCCCTTTGCTGTGTTATCCAGCAGCCTAGATACAAACTCCATCCTAGAACGTCTAGCAGAATAAACGTTACTATCGGATGCAGGAGTGGTATCGTTCATGCCAATTACATAGACACCTCCACCATTACCGCTTCCTGTGCCGCCTATCTGCATTCCATTCACCTTGATGGAATCAACCTTGTCTTCCAACTTACCCAACCGGCTAGTAGCTGCCTTCTCGCCAACCGTGTACTGAGGGTGGTCGTAAGGGATATCCAAAGGTATCTCCATTCCGATGATACGAGAGTTTCGGTAGTGCTTGCCATCCGCGTCCACCTGCGCAAACATATCATTAATCAGCTTTACCTGCTCACCGAGAGGATGGTAATCGTATGTTCCATCATTGTAGAACTTATCGCCATCCATCGTGCAGGTGAAGTTTGAGTTGCTGATCATGGTCTTCAGATAGTACTGCTTCGCTCTATCGAACAGAGATAACTGAGCAGTAGGGATGAGGTCCGTATCTGTAATTTTGGTTGCGTCCCAGTTGAACAGAAAGTACTTATCACCAACCTTTGGGCACATAACGCCATCGGGAAGAGTTCTTCCGTAGGTGTCGTTTGCCACAATCTCGAAGTAGTTAACCTTGTCGATAACCTTGAAGCTGACATCGAACTCCATACTCATGAGAGCACCGCTAGTGAACTTGATGCCTAAAGTGAGGTTACTCTTTATCCAACTCTCCTTGAAGTTATTAGTGAAAGAGTCTGTAGAAGTGACCTGCCAAAATGTCTGTGTAGTCTTCGTTCCGTCTTCGTTATCAACGGTGCTATCATAGGTCTTGATACTGCTGACCCTGCATTCAACCTTCGGATATTCTTCATCGAACATAACGACACCTTCGATAGCCTGCTTGTCATTCTTCACGACATTCACGTTCTCCAGATAGCCATCCTTGGCGTAGAAACCATCACTATCTACTTCCTTGTTAGGGAGCATGAGGTAATCGGTAGCAACACCATCGGTGGTGACGTCCGCATCGGCACCAGTGAAATATCCTTTCGGAATATTTCTGTCTGAGCCGAATGCGTACAGTCTCGTAATATAAGTTGACTTGGATTCCGAATAGGACATAGACAGAACATTAACATCCTGTTCGAATGTTGTCTGTCCTTCCATTTCGCAATATCCAAGGTATATGATAGAACCATCTATCCACCACTCGCAGTTGAGTGCGTCTTCGGAACAGATGGCGTTGAGAGCATCGAGAATACTGATGGAGCCGTACTCGATCAAGAATCTCTTCTGAACATCGAAAGCCTTGTTGTTGTACGTAGTGTAGTCAACAGAGAACTCCTTGCCATTGTACGTAAGACCTAGCGCCTTTAGGTTGCCTAGTATAACGTTCATGTGTACGCCTACCGTTGTGGTGAGGCTGAAGGAGGTCTCGTTGGCTCCGTGCTGAGGGCGATACTTGCAAAGCTTATTCTTCCAAGACATATAGTAGGCATCCATCTGCATTTCGTAGTCGTAGCCATCACTATCATTGTGCTTAGGGAAGTATGATGATGTAAGCTCAAAGTAGCCGAAGTCGGGAATCTCCACGGTGTCCCCAATCTCGAAATAGATAGGAGTAGCCGTAGTGAACTTCAAGATGATGTAGTGGTGGTCCATAAGCTGATATGACAGCTTAGAACCCTCGCCGAAGTCCTCTAATGTGAAGAATACCTTGTTATTTCTTTTAATCTGAATCATTAGCTTGTATATTTACTTGTTTCACCTCTGTCACTAGGGTCTGGCTCATTGAGTTTAAGACTGAACTTTGCCATTTCCCGAATAAACTGACTAAACTGAGTGCAGGAGAGATAGATACACCGATACCACACATTAGGCTGGAATCGGGTGCGGATAACCAACTCTCCCTTGGCAAGAACCTCCTCGCAGAACCTAGCATAGTTCGTCATGAACGTATCTGAGTCCTTGGCGGTCATATTGAATGCCAGCGTTATCTCCCTCTCATCCAATCTAGGATTGTGCTTGATAACTGATTTTCCGTCCTTAGAGCGATACTTGTTGCTGATGAACTCCTTGTTTGGTGCAGGGGTCATGAGCGTACTGAGGGCGGTTTCGTCTAAGAAGATGCCCCACGTAAGATAGGCATCCTTGCCATTGATATAAAGTTGACCTTTAAGCATAACTATTTAATCATTAAATAACCTCATAGGCTTCGCTGTGAGCCGCTTTTGCTATTGTTGAGTATAGTTGTAAGGGTTGACGAGCGAAAAGCCTATAGAGGTCAAATATCCTTTAATCTTCTGTTCATATCATCCAGCTTTGTTCCGAAGTCATTATAGGTGAGCTTTGAATACTTCACGATGTCTTCGAGGTAGCTGTTTGTCATAATCATCATGTTTCTAATCTCCAATACCGCGCCATTGGTTGAGATTCCGAGTGTAACGATGCTCTCCATCTGTGATATGGTGGTAGTCATGTTCTGAGCGATGGACTCTCCTGCAATCTGTAGAGCCGTGAAGCGACCATTCAGCTCGTCTGCGGTATCTTGCCCCATAGATGCCCATCCTCCGCTTGTTGCGGTCTGTGATGAGGATGAAGAACCAGTGTAGCCTGTCACCTTTGCCCACTCGTCACGTCTCTTCAATCCTTCCTGGACTATATCATCATAGCGTTTGTTGAATGCTTCAATGTCTGTTTCGGTAAGCTTGCCATCGTTGTCCTTGATAGCCTTTGCCCAATCATCATAGAGCTTCTTCAAGTCTCCGTTGATAAGGTCTTCCATAGAGTAGGAGAGAAGAGCCTTTTGCATCATTTCAGCGAAATCGTCTGCAAAGTCCTGCGCTGACTTGCTCATATCCATAAGGTCTGACACAAAGCTATCCTTCATGCTGTCAAAGGAAATCTGCGTAAGGCTTTCCTTCAGCTTGTCTGACAACTCTTCCAGCTTGCCCGCTTGGTCTATGTAGTCATTCAGCTTCTCCGTCAGACGTCCACCATAGTTACCCTTTCCTGTGTTCTCGATATGCTCCCAAATGGAAACGTTGCCACGGAGGAGCTTCATTTCCTCTGGGCTGAGGGAGAAGAGGTCGCCATTGAAGTCTGATTTGACGTTCTTCTTGATCCAATCAATCTCATCACTACCGAAGCCACCCCAATAAGCATTCCATGAGTGGTGCGAACCGTGATAGCTTGCCTGCGCCTTGGCGATGTCGAGGTAGTTCTGATTGGTCTCCTGCTGATTCTTGTAGGCTTGCTCGTAGTATGAGGTTGCCTTGGAGCCAAAGGAGTTTTCCATTGCGTCAGTCAAATCCTCGATGGATTGCTGCAAGAGGGTGTTTCTGTCCGTCAGTCTTTCGATTGTATCATTGACCTTCTTTGCATTTCCATCTCCACCGAACAGACTATTGAAACCACCGAATGAAAGCGTGTTGAGGATATGAGAAACGTTGTTTCCGATACTCTTCAATGGCTTCATAACGATGTCACCCGATAAAGCATCATCGAGGATGCCCGTTACTGCGCCAAAGACCGTGTCCATGAGGTTACTGATGAGTGTTCCGAAGCCATCTTTCAGTATATCGAGGATGCCGAGTATTGCGGAGATTATTTCACCTGCCATACCGCTATCCCCTAAAGCTTTCGTCAGAGATTTGGCTGCGTCACTATCTTTACCGAGCAATCCTTGGATGCCCTTTGCAAGCGTGTTGGCAACGTCCTTCTGCATGTTGCCGCCGAAAAGCTTGTCAAGCCCTAGAATGGAGTTTCCTATGCCTTTGAGTGACCCCGATGTAAGACCCTGCAAACCATTTTCAAGCTGCTGGAACTGAGAAACTGCCTTCTGTGCAGATGTCTGCAAGTCTGATGATGCCTTCTGAACTGATGAACCGAACTCCAAAACATTGTTAGATGCGGTATCGAGTACGCCCTGCGCTCTAGAGAGGTTGGCTTCAGCCTTGCTGATACTTGTCTTGTCACCGCTCTTCTTAGCCTTGGCAAGGTCTTCCTGTGCCTTGGTAACGACTTTCGTGGCTTCTGCCTCTCGCTCCTGTGCATCAATATAGCCCTGCATGGCTGACTGATAGGAGTTGATGTCGTCAGAGACTTTCTTAAAGATGTCACTATTCCAGATGGTGGCAGAGCCTTGTAGCTTGGAGATAAGCTCCTGTATGGTCTTCTGCTCATTAACATCTGTGGTGCTCTTGGAGAGTTCTTGCAGCTTCTCAATGGTAGGCTCCAGTTGGTCCTTGAACATAGCGCCGAAGTCTCCGAAGACGCTTCCCCAATCGATGTTCTGTCTGATGGCATTTATCTCGATGGTTTGGAGGTCCTTCTTTCTCTGCTGCTGAAGAGAGAGCTTTTCACCCTGTGTCTGAGCCTTAGCAATCTTCTCCTCGTATTCCTCGGCAATGGCTTGCTTCTGCTGATAGAGTGAGCCATACTCCTTCAAGTAGTCACGCATAGAGGTGAGGGCTTCCCTGTTGACCTCATCAAGCTTCTTGTTGTACTCTTGGGTAGCGAGGTCTCTAGCCTTATTGAGGGCATTGGACTGAGCAGAGGTAAGGGCTACTTTCTTGCCAGCTTCCTTGTTCTTCTTCTTGAACTCTGCTTCCTGCTTATCAATCTCGGCTTTGCGCTTGGCATAGTCGTTCTTGATTTGAGCAAGCTTCTTCTCCGTGCCTTCCTGCATCTGAGATATATCATTGTCGATGTTTTCCTGCTGCAGCTGCTTTAAGTCCTCGTTCAGTTCTTCCTGGGCCTTCTTCCGGTCTTCTGCCTGCTTCTTGGCATCGGCGGCTGCTTTCTTGGCTTTGGCAGCGTTCTTCTTGGCATTGGCTTCTGCCTCTTCCTTCTCATGCTGTTTCCTCTTTGCATTGTCTTCTGCCTTGGTCTGCTTGGTGTTGGCAGCATTGGTATAATCCCATCCTCGCTGGGCAATATCGTTGGTTGACATCCATTTACCATTGACCAGCGCACCAGACTTCTTGTTGTTTGCAAGGTCGCGTGCCAAAGCAGAGAAGTATTTACCTAAGCGTCCCAGTTCCGGTATATTCATGTTCTGCATCCACGATGGTATCTTGGCATCGAAGTTGACGTGGAAGTTTATGTTGTTCTCGGAATAGTTCTGCATGAACTCCTTGACACGGTTGTAGAGAACGTGTACATCCTCACCGGCACCCTGGAGTTGTTTCTGCAAAGCGTTTATCCTTCCCTTGGTAGAATCGACCTTGTTGCCGAAATCCTCGGTAGCATCTGCTGCCTTGTTGACGTTGTCTGCCTCCTCGGTATGTATCTTCTTGGCTGCACGCAACTCGTATAGGTAGCCCACCATAGCTTTTCTAGCATCACTAGTCTTGTCGCCCGTAAAACCGAAAGCGTTAGCAAGCTTTTCTGATTCTGCTATCAAAGAAGCTTCAAGCTGGTTGTATTGCTTCAGATAGGTCTGATACTCCTTGGAATGCTCATTCAAGCCAGCCATCTTCTGGGTTAGATCATCAAACTGCTTGATAACCGAGTCAGATACGATGTTCTGTATGCCGACTGCAATGCCGCTGCTAGAGGTTCCGTAATCCTTCAACTTACCCAAAAGAGCTTGCTGGGCACTATCAACACGGTTGTTGTAGTCTTCGTTGGCCTTGGAGATTGCATTGGCTCTATTGCGCTCTGTAGCCTCCAGCTTGATTTGTTCGATGAGTTCATTGGATTTGTCTATCTCCTGCTGCTTGACATCCACAAGGTTGCTCTCGTCTTCCTTGATCTTGTCAATAGCAATCCCATAGTTGCCATAGATGTTTGACAGCTCCTTGATGGTGTCCTTGTAAACCTTGGAGCCTTCCTTGGCAGTCTTCAGAATGGAGATTAGCGACTCAACCTTGCTTGATGCTTCATTTGCACTCTCGGTAAACTTTGAGGTCTTGGTAGCGGCATCTTCAGCGCTATTGCCGAATAGATTGAACATCGTGACTCCAGCTGCTACTGCACCAAGAACCAGACCGAGAACATTTGAAGAAGAGACCAAATTGAACAGAGCCATGGCATCCTTGGCGGTTGTGATAGACTTCGCTAAAGACAAGAATGCTTTCGCACTCTCCCAAGCTACCTGTGCCTTAGATATTGCTATCATCGTTATCACCGCAGCCTTGTATGCTCCATACGCTGCAACAACGGTCATAAGCACCTTGCCTACCGTCTCCCAATTCTCAACGAGGGTGGAAACGACTCCCAATCCGGTATTGATAACACCCTCCTGGGATTTGCCGAGGTCATTGAACATCTGCTCGATGGCATCCTTGATGTTGCTTATCTGACCGGTAATAGTCTTGGACTGAGCTTCCATCAAGCCACCGAACTTGCTACCCTCGGCGGTCATACTCTGCATTGCCTGGATGAAGATGTCGCTGGTAACCTTGCCTGCCTTGATTTGCTTCTGGACCTCCTTGATGGCGTTGGTAACGTCAAGACCCATAACCTTGGCTATCTCATCTGCGATAGGAATACCTCGGTTGAGGAACTGATACAAGTCCATCGTGTCCATCTTACCCTTGGCGATGGTGGTACCGTAAAGCATCACGAGGTCTTTAAGATTCAGGCCCATACCTGCTGCCACGTCTCCCAATCCGATAAGCGTCTTGTTGACATCCTCGGCTGCTACGTTGAACGCAAGGAGCTGCTTGGCTCCCTCTGTAACATCCTCAACCCCGAAAGGAGTGATGGCCGCCGTATGGATCATCTGCTTCATGAGAGCATCGGCTTTCTCCTCAGACTGCAACATCGTCTTGAATGCCATTTCTGTCTGCTGGAACTGACCGCGGACCTGCATCATCTGATTGACGAACTTACCAATACTCCAACCGCCAATGGCAATGTTCATACTGTTCTGTATATTCGAGATTACATCGTCAATAGACTTTCCGTCCTTCTCAACCCTCTCGGCAGTCTGATGAACTGCGTTCTGAATGTCCCGAAAACCGGAAACGACCTTGGCTGTCTCGACTATTGTATCGAATTTAATGCTTGGCATAATGTTCTATTTTTCCTTGAATTTATACTCTGTTATAAAGAATCGCCGGGGAAACACCAAATAAGAGTGTTCGATATGGGAACTTTACGTGCGTGCGCAGGAAGACTTCGGTTAAATCTCGGTCTCGGACTCTATCACCGCCTTCATGACCGCCTCCTTGTTGTTGCCATCGATGACCTCTTCCCCTGCTGCCGGTATATGGGCTTTCTTCCTCTCGTCGTCTGACAGATAGATTGAAGTAATCTTGTCTTTGAGCATGAGAGTCAGGTTGTTATACGATATTCCCCATACCACGTAATCGAAAGTCCATCCGTATCTTTCGCAAGCGGCATCTATGAGAGTTCCCCATATTGTCTTGCCTCCGAAGATAAAGCTATTCTCTGACTTCTTTGCTGCGTTGACCTTTGCCATACGCTTCGCTTCTTCTTCCATTCCTGTCTCTTTAGCTATTGTCTGGTATGAGTTAGCCTTAAGGATGATGATGAGAAGAGTGGCTATATCCTCGTTGGAACATTCTTTGAAGATTACCTCCGTCTGCCTGCTTACGCATTTGGAGTCTAGTATTTCGTTCTTTGTATTGAGTGAGTGATATGCAATCAATCTGCAGCATGTCTCCCTTTTGGTGTTTGCAACTCGCAATGCTTCCAAGAATGGATCAGCTTGAAGTAACTCTTTGTCTAGTTCCAAGCTATCTACTAACTGCGACGTTAGGTACATCATGCCCAGTGTAGTAGGGTAGATGTTAACGTGAGCGTGCTCAGTATCAAAGCCTATCGGCATATCTGTGAGCGTATTCGATATAATGATTCCTAACTCTTCCATATCACTCGAATTTAAATTGTTGGCACCCAAGGCAGGACTCGAACCTGCGTCTTTCAACCAGCTTTTGAAGACCCTGGATTTTTTTGCATGCGACGGACTATTTGGTCTCGCTCTCCCAACTGAGCTACTTGGGTAGGTTGCCGGCTGATAACCCTCAGTCGGCAGAAGGGATATTAGGATATGCCTATGTCTCTGCGTATGTTTCCGTGATTTCAGCAGGAGGGTTATCACCATCCTGCGGCTTCTTGAAAGTCAAGGAATACTTTCCACCTGTTCCCTTTGTGGCAGTAATGACACGCCAGCGGTAAGCACAATAGACTTCCTCACCCTTTGCGTTTGTAGTCTTAGCCACCACGTCACCCTCTGGGATAAGAGCTGCGTGGGTATAAGTGATGGAAGCACCTTCTTCTGTTGTATAGCCCTCCTCGGCACCGATGGTGGTATTGCCCATGTAAACGCCAGGGAGCTCGGCGTCTTCTGGCTGGATAGCCAAACGGTAGTTACCCTCAATGATACCATCAATAGTCTTGAATGGCTGCGACTGGTTCTTCTTGATGAAGAGCTGATATACAGCCTCGTAGGTGGACTTCTTTGTCTTGCGGTCAACAATTCCGCCACCTTCCTCAACCTGGGTCATAGTATCGCCTTTCGTTGGAGTAACAGTAGTAGTGCCATCCTTTGGAGTTGGGAGCTTAGTCCACTCATTCTTTTTGCTACCTACCTCTTGAACGTAGATAGTGCATTTGCCCCATGATGTTACTGACATAATTTAATCGTTTATGAGTTTATATTCAACTTGATTATTTATTACATGTTCTCCCGTGCTTGTTGCATATACCCTCTGCTCAATAGCGTGGGCAGCATATTCGCTCGTTCTGAACGTTTCCAAGAGATTCCAAGCCAGTTTGCAGATTTCGTCAACTCTGATAGTGTTCTCCTCGAACTGTCCATCTACATCCTGGTCTTGTGTATATATATTTACATTTATAATTGCCGTTTGAAGCTGCGTTCCCTCATTAGCCAAGATGGAGATAACGACATCTTCCTTATGAGAATTATGCGGTCTCATCGTCTTTGACAGCTTGCCATTGACGTTGTTCATGAAACCGCTTTCATTGATGTACCGGTAAACATCTGTCTTAATTGCTCCGTCTGATTTCATATCTTCCACTTGTTTATTTCATTAACTGCTGAGTCTATTGCTGTCTTCACACGCTGCTCTACAATGGATGTGGCCCATATCTTCGTTGATGCGAGAACATCCTTGCTTTCCAAGGCTTCCACCTCTCCTGCGTATTCCATTCCGGCAACGACAACCAAAGCATAAACCCTGGAATATTCCTTTGCAAGGTCATTGATCATCTTCTTGCCCTTTGCAGAGCCGTCTGTGCCACTGAGAACCTGCGAAAAGGCTGATTCCATATATTTACTTCCCTGCTCGTACACGGCGAAGCCTATGGAGCTTCTTAGGTTGCCCGTATGGTCTATCCAGCTTTCCTTGGCAGACCTGTTACGGATTCTAACCACAGATTCGTCTCCTAGCTTGCTCAATGCCTTAAGCACATTCTCCTGTATCTTCCTTGCGGCTCTTTGTAGGAAGGCATCAAGAGCGGAAGCGCTGGTTGTCATTCTTATGCCCATATCTTACACTGGAGTTGATAACGATGAAATCCCTTGACCTTGATAATTACTTCCTCAGCCCCTAAAATATCTAGCTTGATAAAATCCCCATAAGAGAACTTTTCAATTCCTACGGGCAAGTTATGCACTTCGTAGGAGTAGTAATCAATAGAACCGTCAGATGTAACTAACTTGTTGGCCTCGCCAGCAGGAACTACATCACAAGTGCAGCAGAACTTCCACTCGGTCTTGCCCTGGTGATAATTTCCATCATCATCTGTATAGCCAGCTACCTTCTGCTGCCGGTATAGCTTTGAGGCATGAAAACTCAATAGACTCATCAGCAATTAATGTAAACTGTCGGCTTCGGAGTAAGTGAAACCTCCTCCTCGCCGATAGAGTTATATAAACGATTGACTTGAACTAATATAGCCTTTCGCTGGTCTTCCGAGAGGGAACCTATTGATTTGTCCGCTTCGGAGAAGCTAACGGCTTGTATGAGAGAAAGCAGACAGTCGGCAAGCGTTCCTTTGTAGGCGTCACTTCTGGCAACGTCACCGGTGAACTCTGATTCGATATCGAGGTCACGCTTGATGCAGGCGTTTTCCACGAAACCATAGGGGATAGGTATGTGTACCTCATCCACCAAAGCTTGTCCGACCGTCTTCATGATTACTCCTCAGCTTTAGCTGCCTTTTCCTTGAACTCCTTCTTCTTCACAGGAGGAAGCTCGTTATAGGCATCAATAACCTCCTTGTCGCTGGCGTCACTAGGAAGTGTAGCACCAAGAGCGTTGAGAGTTGTGATAGCCTCCGGCTTCTTGTAGGTCACATCAGAGATTGTTACCTTAGCGTCCTCTGTATCTGCTTTCTCCTTTTCGGTATCAACCGAAACGTCTGGGTCAGCCAGCTTAGTATTAATCTGATAGATTGTGTCAACGTCCTCGATGACAGGCAAGCAGTATGCCTGCACCGCAGTTGTCTCACGCAATGGATCAGTTGTTGAATACTGAGAGATAAGCTTGTAATCAATCTGCTGATAGGTTACACCTGCCACTCTGTTGGTTGCCTCTGCTACCTGACCGTAAACGAGGGCACCAATCATCTGTGAGCAGACACCGATAATCATATCGTTGTTCCAAGGCTTAACGCTCTTCTTCACACCATCATGCTCCAAGCGGACAGTACGGTTGATGATGCGGAATGATACACCGGTCTCGTCCAAGAATGCCTCCTGGAATACGCTGGCAGTAGGAACCGGCAGCTTTGTGTTGGAGTCATAAGTCTGACCCTTATAGTTGGCAACAAGCTCGCGAGCGTCTTGTGCCTTCTTCAGTTCGTCAAACTTAGCCTTACCAATCCAGAAGATCAAGATGGTGTTGCCATCATTCGATGCTCGCTCGATACATTCCTTCAAGTCTGCAACGGTAATACCAGTATCAACGTTGTTGATGCCGAGCTGATTTTCTGGCAAGTACTGATACTTGATACGGAGCAACTCCTTTGGATTATCTTCGTCACGTACAGCTACATAGCCGTTAGAGAGGCCATACAGAAGGGCGTACTCATTACGCTCATCAACACCGACATTACAAGCTACCGGGTCCTGCGCCAACTTACGACGAATCTCTGCTGTCTGACCGCCCTGTGCTTCCATAAGTCGGAGGGAAAGAATATCTGATTCCTTCAAGAACTTCTTCATACCGACCTTTGGCAGTTTGCCGTTGGCGGTTGAAATCTTGTCACGAGACTTCAAAGGAACAGGAGAATCCACTGCCACGTAGTCAGCAGCTACGTAAGAGGTATCAACTGTGTCGGCTTCCCATTTGTTGTCGGTAGAATAAACGCGGCGGAGAATGGATGTATCTTTGTGGAGATACGTCATCTCGTTCTTGCGCTTACCGTTAATCTTCTCAATCAAGGTCTTCAAGATTGGGAAGAAACTCAAGATATACTTAAGAAATAAAGAACTCTGTTGCATAAATCACCTCCTTAACCGATTGCATCGTGTCCCCACTGAAGAGTAGGAACGGCTGTTTTCAAAGCTGCCTTGATAGTATCGACAGGATAAGGGACAGCCTTATCATTAGCCTCACCTGCCGTCATAACACCTACATGTGGGGTATCTACAGGAGCAGTTGTCATGCAGACACCTACATACTCGTGATTTTCCGGCAATGAAGCATAAGCCTCACCTGTTACCGGCATAGGCTTGTACTCGCCAGACTTGGTATCACGAATGATAATGTGTCCGCACTGGATGAACTCTCCAGAGAAACCTGTCATGTCAAGAATGACACCACCCATGATGCCATTCACGTAATTTCTGATGATTACAGACTCCTTGCCTGAATCAAACGTTTTTGTCTTGCTTACGCCATACATAACTTTTAAAATTTAAAGATTACATAGTTTCGGCAAGCTCATCAATCTCGTTGTCCTTGATAACCTCAACCTCTTCCTTCTTAGGCTTTCTCTGAGCCGCAGGAGCACCAAGCTTTCCGAGACCTTCGTTAGCACGCTCTTGATCGATAGCTGCCAAGTCCTCCACAATACCATCGTAGAAATCATCGAACGCAGATTCGTTCTCGAACTTCATCATGTCGAAACTCTTCAAGACAGTCTTTCCGAACGTACCTTTGTCCTTAAGGAGCGCCTTCAGCTTAGAACGGCGGCCATCATTCTCTCGCTCTGACTTCAAACCGAGGATTTCGGTCTGCAAGGCTTTGTTCTGAGTAATGAGTGCCTGCGCCCATGCTGGGACCTGCTCTTCTTTCTCTTTCTTCTGTTTGCGGATTGGTTTCTTGTTGCCGGCAGGGTCATCATCATCGTCATCGACCTCGTCGTCATCCAAGTCTTGACTATCCTTAAAACTCTGGATAGTACGCTGCGCAGTCTTTTGCGCAATCTTAAGATAAGGAAGAACCGCATTGACCTGCTTTTCAATCTCTGCGTTTACATCCTCGTCTGAGGCTTCTTCATCGAGTTCTAAGTTATTGGCAACATCGGCAGCAATACCCTCTAACTCCTCTCTACTGAACCCCAACGCCTTTGATTTGGGTTTCAGAATAACTAAAACTTGCTTCGTTCTTTTTTTCATTCTAACTAAATATTTAATTGAACAATAAAATTCAAGAAATATCCCAGTACGAAGCGATAGCAATAAGTAATGCTGCAAAATTATAAAAAAAGTATTTAATCACCAAATATATTGCAAGGAAATATACTTAATGATTAAATACTTTATGGTTACATATAAATATTAATCTGGATAATTGAGCTTATCCGGTCCAGCTGTGGATAGATATACGGAGAACATATCACATAGCTCTTTTGCTCCTTTTAAGTCGTTGAGCTTGTAATTACCGCATTCCACTTCCGATGCACCTGGAATCGTCTTTGATAGCGAACACGCTTTAAAAGCTTCCACTATCATTTCCTTTATGAGCTTTGAAGTCCACGTACCTTTAAGGATAAGATAGAAACCTGTAAGACAACCCATCGGTCCAAAATACAGAACGGAATTGCTAAGAGGACTATCATTGCGTAGGTAGTCCGCCATCAAATGCTCTATTGTGTGTGCGACAGCAGGTGACATCATATCTTTGTTTGGCTTGCACACGCGAATATCGAATGTGGTAGCAGTCTCCATGCCCCATTTATCTACTCTCGAAACATAAAGACCTGGCTTCAGTTTTGTATGATCAACTTTAAAACTTGGTATCATTCTCTAATAATTTACAAACAACACTAAATGCCTTTTCGGCAAGACTATCCCAAAAACCTGCATACTGCTCGGTCTGATTTGGCTCCAGAGGATTATCGCTTATAACTCGGATAGAAGTGAAACCAATCCCTTTCTTGTAGCATACTTGCGCAAGGGCAGCAGACTCCATGTCAATAGCACATACGTTATAAGAATTAGGAAGAAACTCCTTAATTGCCAATACCTGCTCCCTCGTAGTGACAAACTTATCTCCCGTAGCTATGGTTCCTAATCGGAATCTTTCATCCATATCAATCCAGGAGAAATCAGAAGGAAAGACTGCCGGCATACCTTGAACTTGTCCATTGGCATTCGGCTCTCCGCAATATACATCGTGGTAGCAGTACGAATTGCCAATAACGACATTGCCAGGTTTCAATCCTGCAACAGCAGCACCGGCGCATCCTACCGAGATAACTCTTGTAACTTTGCTGGACGTATTCGACGAAAGAAATTCTGTCAAGCAAGATGCCGCATTAACCTTGCCAATACCAGACTTGATTAAAGCTATGTTTTGAACATTTTTGTAGTCAAGCCAATTCTTTGCAATCCATTCGCTGATAAGGTCGTATTCCTTATCCATAGCGGTAACTATGACAATCATTGCGCACCTCCTTTCGTTAGCTTAAGCTTCTTGCAACGGTTGTAAATAGCGTTCTCATCCACTCCAATCTTGGTAGCAATGGCTTTTACCGGGTACTTGCCATACATTCTGCGAATGATGAAATCCTCGTCAGCAGTAAACACGTGGCTCTTGCTGATACCCATTTCCTTCATCTTTCGATGGATGGCCCAATAATTACGATTGAGCTGCTTTGCAATCTCCGTTGTCGTCATCACCAAAGCGTTAACCTTGATGAACTCAATCTCTTCTGCACTAAAATGTTTTCCTCTACTCATTATTTTATATCTGGGTTCATTAAGCCGCCCAAGGCTTTCTTTCTCTTTCTGTTATATCTTCTGTTTGCAGCAATCCTTTCAGCGTTCTCTTTACGATAGACTTCCATTCTTGCCAATAAATGTTCCTTATGCTCCTGGTAGTACCTTCTATGGTATTCACGGATATCTTCCTCACTTCTCGCCATGAACCTTGTCTTTTATAAGTTCGTACAGTGATGGGCTGAGTGTGCTCCATTGATCATTCTCGTCTTTCACGAGATAGAATCCATCAGGAACATAGAACTCTCGATTTCTCAACCTAACTATCAATGTCTGTTTGGTGCAGTCTCCGCTGACAGTCTTTACTAACTCTGAAACGTCCGGGCATTTCCATAATTCTTGGATATTCTCGGAACATACTTTAATTGCAATCATATCACTTGAACTTAATAATGAAAAACTCATGGTCCAACCACTTGCCTGGGCAAAGACCTTTCTTCGGCTTGCCGATGGTTATACTCTCAATCTCCTTTTCTACCTTTGGGCTATCATCATAGTAGCCGTTCTTGAAGAGAACGTGAGTGAATGGTACGAACTTCATTGTACCA
>ERZ1034880.161-NODE-161-length-23188-cov-5.110578_pt1 | contig 23188 bp, 17 predicted proteins | sample MGYA00520630_ERZ1034880 | MGnify/ENA primary metagenome ERZ1034880 (study PRJEB33766, sample SAMN09781725) | gut metagenome | biome: gut microbiome | host: Homo sapiens | place: Madagascar | study: EMG produced TPA metagenomics assembly of the PRJNA485056 data set...
CGTGTCGACCGATTCCACGTTTGCGTCGATTTCCTGGAAGGTGCCGGGGTCTGTGAGGAGTTCGATGCGGGCGGGGGCGGGCATCGGGTTGTGGTAACCGCAGTGCGGGCAGATATAGAGATTGCTTTCCTTCTGCTTGGTGAAGATGGTGGCACTGCACTTCTTGCACTTTTCCCAAAGTCCTTCGGGAATGTCTTTGCGTTTCTGAGGTTCTTCCTTTTCGGGTTCAAAACTCAGAGTCGAGTATTTCGATTTTTTGAAGAAAGCCATTTTTCAATTCCTTTGTCTTCGGGCGATGACCAGAACATCCACTCGTGCAGCGCCGCAGTTGAGTAAAACACCGGCGGCTTCGCTGAGCGTCGCCCCGGTCGTCATAACATCATCCACCAGTAATATACTACGCTTTTCCGCATCTGTCGAATTTAAAATGGAAAAAGCGCCCTTAATATTTAAATTTCTTTCCTTTCTGGTCAGAAAAGCCTGTTTCGGCGTATGTCGTTCGCGCTTAAGGAGACGCATGACCGGGATTCCGGTGCGGAGCGAGAGCTCCTTTGCGAACAGCGCCGACTGGTTGTAGCCTCTCTGAAGGAAACGCCGCCAGTGGAGCGGAACGGGAACGACGGCGTCGTAATGAGGCGACGTTTCATCGAGGAGTCCCGCCGCGAGCCGACCCAGCGGTCTTGCAAGTTCGGTGCGTCCCCGGTACTTGAAAAGGTGAACGCAATCCCGGACTTCGTCGGTGTATTTGAAAAGAGCATACGCCCTGATCCACGGCGGCTTCGGCGCATTCATGCAGTCCGAGCAGGAATCGAAGATGCCGTCGATTTCCGCTCCGCAGGTCCGGCAGGCTTTCCCCCGGATCATCGGCATCCGCGCAAGGCAGGCGGAACAGAACATGTTCGGTTCGCCGTCGAACGGAATGCCGCTGCCGCAGAGCGGACAGGGCATCGGCAGAACCGCGGAGATCCGGACGGGAATTTGTCCGGCGAGTCTCCGCAGAACCGCCGCAACGGAACTCATTTGCTGCTCAGAACTTCAGCGATCTGAACGGCGTTGAGTGCCGCGCCTTTGAGAAGCTGGTCGCCCGAAACGAAGATTTCGAGGCCGCGCTTGTCGTTGCGGGAAATATCCTGGCGGATACGTCCGACGAGAACGTCGTACTTGCCCGTTGCGTCGATCGGCATCGGGTAGATCTTGTTCGCGGGATCGTCGCGGACGATGACGCCGGGAGCCTTCGAGAGGATTTCACGCGCCTCTTCCGGCGTGATTTCGTTCTCGAATTCGAGGTTCAGGGACTCGGAATGAGCGCGGAGAACCGGCACGCGGACGCTGGTGCAGGTGAGCATCAGGTTCGGGATGTGCATGATCTTGCGGGTTTCGTTGACCATCTTGAGCTCTTCCTTCGTGTAGCCGTTGGGCTGGAAGGAGTCGATATGCGGGAAGAGGTTGAACGCAATCTGCTGCGCCATGACCTTGGGCTCGACGCGTTCCGCGCCGTTGAGCACTTCGCGGGTCTGATCGAGCAGTTCCTGCATAGCGGGAGCTCCGCCGCCGGACGCCGCCTGGTAGGTGGAGGCGATGAGGCGCTTGAGTCCTTTTGCCTTGTGAAGCGGATAAACGGCAACCGCCATGATCGCGGTGGTGCAGTTCGGGTTTGCAATGACGCCACGATGCTTGAACGCGTCTTCAGGATTGATTTCCGGAACGACGAGCGGCACATCCTCTTCCATGCGGAAGGCGCTGGAGTTGTCGATCATGACGCATCCTGCATCGACGCAGGCCTGACGGTAGAGTTTGGAGATATCGGAACCGGCGCTGAACAGAGCAATGTCGACGCCCTTGAAAGATTCCGGTTTCATCTCCTCGATAGTGATCTCCTCGCCTCTGAATTTCACTTTCTTTCCGGCGGAACGCGCGGATGCGAGCAGTTTAATGGAGGCAACCGGGAAATTTCTCTTTTCCAGGGTCTCGATCATTTCGACGCCGACGGCGCCCGTTGCACCGGCGACAGCCACATTCATAGGTCTTCCCATTTTGTTCGATTCTCCCAAAATGTATCAGTTTGATTTTCGCCAGCCGCCGAATCGTTACGGCGATGGCATAACCTAGTAATATACACCCCTCTTATGAAAATGCAAGAATTTTTCTGAAATTCACCGTCCCTTCGCTCCTGGCCGCAGTTGAAATGCTTTCCAGAACGCATAAAACTTTTCCGCAGAAGTGCTTGATTTTTTCAGCTTTAAGGTTATGAGCGATGTCTTCGCAGAAAAATACGGGTTTGACAAATGAAGGGATTGTGTCTCTTATAACATCCGGGGGAAAACTTTTTTGATTCAGCTTGAATTTCATCTGCTGAATATGTATATTTCTGACCAACTAAAAAAAAGGATCCCTTATGAGCTTTACTTCCGTTCTGCCGTTTGATGCCGTTTTTACGAAAACGGAGACCGTTTCGGAACTTCAGATTTCCGCGCTTCCTGCGGATTGTTCCGCGATCAAAATTGAACTTCGCGCGGATTCTCCCGCACATAAAACCGCAGTCTTCCGCTGCAGTGTCCGGCAGGAGGGGAGGGATGAGGTGACAACGGTTCCGGTCCGCATCACTCCGCCGTGTACCGCCGCGCTCGAAACGTTCTGCTCAATTCAGCCGGAAATCCCGGTTCAGTTGCGCGTGGAGCGCCTGCCGGAAGATCCCGCGGATGAATGTGCGGATCCGGTTCAGGCTTCCTCTGTGACAGTTTCCGCGGTCAAACCGCTCGCGGAGCTGGTTGCCGTCGAGAATACGCCGGGGTACAACTCATGGCCGATGATCGCGTCGGACGGGAAAGAGCTGGTTTGTCTCTACTGCCGCGGACTCGGACACACGATCGGCGACGGGGACCGCAATGTTTTCGCGCGGCTGTCTTTTGATTGCGGGCGGACGTGGTCGGAGGAAATTCCCGTTTCCGCTCAGCCGGAATTCGGCGAAGTCCCCGTCGGCAAGGGAAATGACCTGAACGGAAACATTCTCTTCTGGGTGCGGTGCTGCGGTCCGGTCTGGCCGGCGCGCTATCATGCGCTCTACCGCGTGACAGACGGGAAATTCGAGGAGATTGCGCGGGTTCATTTGAATCCGGAACCGATGCAGATTACCGATATTTTCACGGTCCCCGGCGTGGGGCTGATGTCGCTCTGGTTCGCAACAGATTATCAGAAAACCGGTTCATGGGGAGTGGTGACAAGCTCCGACAACGGGCTTACCTGGGTGCAGCGGACGGTTGGCGCGGATCTTCCGCTGGCGGATCTCCCGACGGAACCCTCTGCCGTGTATCTCGGCGACGGACGCATTCTGGTGATTGCCCGGACGGAGAACGGGGAGAAGACAACCCGGCGCGCGCAATTCCAGCTGGAGTCGCGCGACTTCGGAGCGACATGGACGTGTGCGCGGACGAATATCGGTGAAGTGTTCGGTTCCACGCCGAGCCTGATTTACGATTCTGCAACAGGGCTGGTTTTCAACTGGTATTATCAACGCGGACGCGGCATTCTGCGCCGCCGGATTGCAAAGGCGGACGATGTCTTCGGTCATCCGCTTGCGTGGCCGGAATCGGAAGCAATCGCGCTTGGCGGTGTATATCCGTGGGATGCTGGGAATGTGAATGTGGTCGCGATGAACGGAAAGCAGGTCGCGGCGTGGTATTCCGGGCTTGCGCCGGACACGGCAATATATACGGCGACAATTTAACCGAATTTTCATACTTCTGCAATTATCCGGCAATACTTCTGTGCTATTATATTAGGAAAACACAGGAGGTGTCTCATGACGGCAAAAGAAATTGCAGAACTGAAAGAATTCGCCCGGGCTTACGGATTTGAACTGGAACTGACGGTTACGCCGAAGCCCGTCGTCATGCTTGATCTGCGGAAAGAAGAAACAGAGAACGAAGAGAAAAATCGCGCGACCGCTTGATTTTTTCCCGTTTCCGCTGTATAATTCCGGTAAAAAACTTTTCGAGAAAAAGAGAGAGCTGCCATGCATGGTTTTTACCGGATTTCCACTTGCGTCCCGCGCCTGAAAGTCGCAGACGTCCGCTACAATATCGACGAGATGAAACGTCTCGCCGCAATGCCGCAGAACAACGAGGCGGCGGTGATTCTGTTTCCGGAACTTGCGGTGACGGGCTACACCTGCGCCGATCTGTTCCATAACTCCGCCCTGCTGGAAGCGGCGGAACGGGGCGTCGCTGAACTTGCGGCGGCGTTCGCCGGACTCGGCACGCAGATCATCGTTTTCGGCGCGCCCGTGTGCTTCCGCGGAAGACTCTTCAACGCCGCTGTTTTCGTGCAGAACGGACGTATCCTCGGCGTGGTTCCGAAAATCAATCTGCCGAACTACCGCGAATTCTATGAAAAACGCTATTTCTCTTCCGGACGCGGCATCCGCAATGAATCCTTCCGGTTCGCCGGATTCGACAATGTCCCGTTCGGCGTTGACCTGATTTTCGACGCTTCCGCGGAACTGCGCATCGGCTCGGAAATCTGCGAGGACATGTGGACGACGATTCCGCCCAGCTCGCAGCTTGCTCTCAACGGTGCAACTCTGCTGCTGAACCTTTCGGCGAGCAATGAACTTGTCGGCAAATCCGAATACCGCCGCGAACTTGTGCGCGGCCAGAGCGCGCGGTGTGTCGCCGCATACGCTTATGTTTCCGCCGGCGTTCATGAATCCACCACGGATATCGTCTGCGGCGGACATGCGGTTATCGCGGAAAACGGCAGTGTGCTGCTTGATTCCGATCGTTTCTTCCGCGACGGGCGCGTGTTTCAGGCGGATGTGGATCTGCGGCGCATCTGCGCGGCGCGGCTTTCCGACTCGCCCTATGCGAACAGCGTTGAAATGAATACGGAAAGCGGATACCGCATGATCCCCGCTCTTCCGGTTCCGGAGCCCTCCGGTCTGCATCGCGCGGTCGCTCCGCATCCGTTTGTTCCTTCGGACAATGCCGTTCGAGACGTCCGCTGCCGGGAAATTTTCTCGATCCAGTCCGCGGGACTTGCCAAGCGAATTGAACATACGTCTGCGAAAAAACTTGTCATCGGAATTTCCGGCGGGCTCGATTCCACGCTCGCTCTGCTGGTGTGCGTCAACACGCTGAAGCTCCTGAAGCGTCCGGCGGATGATGTAATCACGGTCACCATGCCCGGTTTCGGCACGACGGGACGCACCTACAACAACGCCGTCGGGCTCTGTCATGAGCTCGGGACGGAACTTCGGGAAATCAGCATCAAAGAGGCATGTCTTGAGCACTTCCGCAACATCGGACACGATCCCGAAGAGCACAATGTCGTTTATGAGAATTCCCAGGCGCGCGAGCGCACGCAGATTCTGCTTGATATCGCAAACAAAGTCGGCGGCATCGCAATCGGAACCGGCGACCTTTCCGAATCCGCGATGGGATGGTGTACCTACAACGGCGACCACATTTCCATGTACAGCGTCAACTGTTCCGTTCCGAAAACCCTGATCCGCTATGTCATCGGCTGGGTCGGCGACAATTCCACCGCGCAGGTCCGCGCGATTCTGCAGGACATCATCGACACGCCCGTCAGCCCCGAACTTCTGCCCGCCGCGCAGGACGGAACGATTCAGCAGAAGACGGAAGACATCATCGGGCCCTACGAGATACACGATTTCTTCCTCTACCATTTCCTGAAGTATGGCGCCGCACCCGAAAAGCTCCGCTTCCTTGCGGAACATGCGTTCACCGGGACCTACACGGCGGTTCAGATTGAGACCTGGCTCAAAACCTTCCTCCGCCGTTTCTTCACACAGCAGTTCAAACGCAGCTGCATGCCGGACGGTCCGAAGGTCGGCACGATCAGCCTCTCGCCGCGCGGTGACTGGAGAATGCCTTCCGACGCCTCCTCCGCAGTCTGGTTCAGCAATCTGAACGGAACGCTCTGACGCTCCGGCGGAAGAAAGCGAGGCATGGCATGAGTCTGTTTCAACTGGTTTCCGAATATGCGCCGTCGGGCGATCAGCCCGCCGCGATCAAGGCGCTTGCCGACGGACTGAAAAGCGGGCGGCATTTCCAGACGCTGCAGGGTGTGACGGGGTCGGGCAAAACCTTCACGCTTGCCAATGTCATTGCGCAGCTGGACCGTCCGGTGCTTGTGCTTTCGCACAACAAGACCCTTGCCGCCCAGCTCTACAGCGAATTCAAGGCGTTCTTTCCGCACAACGCGGTTGAGTACTTCATCAGTTATTACGATTACTATCTGCCGGAATCGTACATCCCGCAGACGGACACCTACATTGCGAAGGATGCGAGCATCAATGAGAACATTGAACGCCTGCGCCTCTCCGCCACGGCGTCGCTGATTGAACGGCGCGACGTGATTGTCGTCGCCAGTGTCTCCTGCATTTACGGTTTGGGCTCGCCGTCGGATTACGAGGATATGTGCATCGAGCTGCGCACGGGCATGGAGATGAACCGCGATGTTCTGCTGGAGCATCTTGTCGCCATTCAGTACACCCGCAACGATCTCGCTCCCGAAAAGGCGCAGTTCCGCGTGCGGGGCGATTGCGTGGATGTCTTTCTCGCTCAGAAGGAGGAGTTCACCCGCATTGAATTCTGGGGTGATACCATTGAATCCATCTCCCGGTGTGACATGACGACGGGGAAGGTTCTTGCGAAACTCCAGAAGACTTTCATTTTCCCGTCGAAGCTATTCGTCATGCCCCAGGAGAAGCTGGACGCGGCGACGTCGTCCATCCTTGCGGAGATGAAGGAGCGTGTGAAGGAGCTTGAAGGTCAGAACAAACTCGTGGAAGCGCAGCGCCTGTTCCAGCGCGTGAACTACGATCTGGAAATGATGCGCGAAATCGGCTACTGTTCGGGCATTGAAAACTATTCGCGTCACCTCGCCGGCCGCGCTCCGGGTTCCCGTCCGTACTGTCTGCTTGATTTCTTCCAGAAAGATTTCATCACGATGATTGATGAATCGCATGTGACGATTCCGCAGGTGCAGGCGATGTACCGGGCGGACCGCAATCGCAAAGTCACGCTCGTTGAACACGGCTTCCGTCTGCCTTCCGCGCTGGACAACCGTCCGCTCAAATTCGAGGAGTTTGAAAAGTTGACCGGCGACACCGTTTATGTTTCCGCCACGCCCGCGGATTACGAGCTTCAGAAATCCGGCGGAACGGTGATTGAACAGGTCGTGCGCCCGACCGGACTGCTTGATCCTGAAGTTGAAATCCGTCCGCTCGGTTCGCAGGTTGACGACGTTATGGAGGAAATCCGCAAGACCGCTGCGCTGGGCGGAAGAACGATTGTCACCACGCTTACGAAAAAGAGCGCGGAGCGTCTCGCCGATTATCTCTCCGAACTCGGAATGCGCGTGAAATATCTTCACTCCGAAATCGACGCCATTGAGCGTGTCCGGATTCTTTCCGAACTGCGCGACGGCGCGTTCGACTGTCTGATCGGCATCAACCTTCTGCGCGAAGGCATCGACTTGCCGGAGGTTCGGCTCGTTGCGATTCTCGATGCGGACAAGGAGGGCTTCCTGCGTTCCGAACGTTCGCTGATTCAGGTCGCCGGCCGCGCCGCGCGAAACGCCGAGGGGCGGGTCATTCTCTATGCGGATATCATCACCGATTCCATAAAAAAACTTCTTAAAGTTACGAAGGAACGCCGCGCGAAGCAGATTGCCTACAACGAAGCGCATCACATCACGCCGAAAACAATCATCAAGAAGAAGCGTGAAACGATCGAAGAGACCATTTTCGGATATGACGAATCGAAGGAGGAAAACAAAACCTTGCTTACGGTGGCGGAAGGTCGCGCGCGTTACACCGCCGGTTCCGGACGCGGCAAAAAGAAGGCGGAGAACACAAAATCCGCACCGCCGCTTTCGCAGATGGATGTTACGGAGATCATTTCCGAGCTGGAGCGCGAGATGATGGAGGCTGCGGAAGCGCTTGAGTTCGAACGCGCCGCCGAACTGCGCGACAAAATCCGGAAGATTGAAAAAGGAGAACTCAAATTATGCTGAAATATTTTTCTCTTCTGCTTCTTCCTCTGTTCGCTTTCTGTCTGAACGCACAGGAACCGACGGTGGAGCTCGGGCGCGAATCGCGCATTGATTCCGTTCTCGCATCGGTGAACGGTGATCCGGTGACTCTGCTCGACGTCATGCTTGAAAGCGGACGCGACGAGAGCCGTCTGGCTTCCATGTTCACCGGTGAACGCCTCTATGAGGAGACCGCGAAGGTTCGCCGCAAAATTGTGGAGGAGATTGTGATCCGCAAGCTCATTTACAACGAATACAAAGAGCATCCGTTTGACATTAAAAAACAGCATGTCGAGGACGTTGTGGATTCGATTGCCCGGGGCATGGGCGACGGCACGCGCGCCGGGCTTGAACGGCGTCTCAAGTCATTCGGGGCGACGATCCGCGAGGTTCGGGAGAAGGCGCGGGAAAAAATCGCCGTCGACGTTCTTCTGATGGAGCACTGCGACCGCCGGGTCTTCATTACTCCGCGTCAGGTCTACGAATATTATGAAGCGAACAAAGAGAAATGGACTTCCCCGGAACAGGTTTCGCTTCAGCTTCTGCTCGTCCGCAAGGATGCGGGGAAGGACGCCGCCGCGGTTGTGCGCGATCTGGCGAAGATGCTGGACGATGCAGATGAAACGACTTTTTCACGCATCACACGGGAGAATACCGAGGGGCCGAACGCTTCGAACGGCGGAAAAATCGGAACGATTGAGCGGGGTTCGCTCCGTCCGGAGTTCCAGTCTGCACTGAAGGATGCGGAGACCGGCACGGTCGCCGGACCTGTCGAAACGGCGGAGGGCTTTTATTTCCTGCGTGTTGCCGAACGGATTCCGCCCGTGAAAAAGCCGTTCCGCGAAGTCGCGGAGAGTATCCGTCAGGAACTTTTCCGGGCGGAAGTGGAAAAATTGAGAACCGAATACCGGAAGAAGCTGCTGAGACTGGCGGTCGTCCGGTATTATTTCTGATAAAAGAAACATAAAAAAGGGTAAGAAATGAACACAAGCATCACTTTTTCGTTCCCGTTGGAGCGTCCGCACTGCGGCGTCCCGATGGCGAACGGCAACTTCGGAGCACTGGTCTGGGGCAAGGACACGCTCAATCTCACCGTCAACCAGAATGATCTCTGGGATCACCGGGGCGGCGAGCTGATCGACGAACGTGACTCGTACAGCCGTCTGGTTGAATACGCCGAAGCCCACCGTTTCGACCATTCTCTGAACGAGACTCTGCACCGCACTCAGACGTTTGAAGGACGTCCCCGCCGCCTGGCGGTCGGACGTTTCGATTTCCACTTTGCGGACGGCGTCCGTCCGGTGACTGCGGAGCTGACCTATGCAACCGGGACGCTGCGCGTGACTTTGAGTTCGGGCGCATCCGTTTCGCTCGTTGTTGCGCTGAAACAGAACATCATGTATGTGGATGATCCGTCGCACGCAATCACGCGCGTTTCACTGCATCCCGCATCCGATTTCCCGAAAGTCCGCGATTTCAACGAAAAACGCGGCGTTGCTCCGTATGAACTGCTGGAAGACGGCTGGCGGATTGTCCTTCCGGAAGATCCCGGCATGATCTTCCGCGCCGTCCGCACGGATTACGGATTCAAAGTCTTTACCGACAACGACGGAGACGATACCAGCCGTGCGGAGCAGATCGCTTTCGCCGCGGACTGGTGGGGCAAGTTCTGTGCGAAAACCGCCCGTGTCACCACGCCCGACGCCTGGTGGAACCGGTTCTACGACTTCAATCTCTACAAGCTCGGCGCGGCAACTTGTCCGTTCGGCAAGGCGAGCGGTCTTCAGGGTCCATGGCACGAGGAGTATCAGGAAGCCAAGTGGTCCGGCGACTTCCATTTCAACGTCAATGTTCAGATGATTTACGGTCCGCTTGCCCAGCTTGGCGTTCCGGAGCACATGCTCCCGCTGTTCGACCTGATCGAATCCCCCGCGTTCCAGTCGGCAATGAAGCACAATGCGCGCGCTCTCTTCGGTGTGGACGATGCGCTCTGGCAGACCCATGCTGTGGACGATCGCGGCATTCAGTGCGGCTGGATCAGCATGGGCTCAATCATGGATCCCGCGTGCGGCGCGTGGACTGCTCTGCTCTATTACGATTACTGGCGCACGACCGGGGACATTACATTCCTGCGCGACCGCGCGTATCCCTACATCTACGGCGTCATGCGCGGCTACGAGGAGATGCTCCGCGACTTCAATATCCCGCTTGCGATTTCCGCGGAATATGCGTGTTCGAATCCGGACATGACCACGGTTGCCGGACGCAATCCGTCGTATCAGCTTGCGGCAATCCGCAGACTTGCGATGATTCTGATTGAGATTTCCGCCGTTCTCAAGCGCGAGGAACGCCCCGTCTGGCGTCAGATTCTCGACCGCGTTCCACCCTATTCGGTTGTCGGAGGTTACGATTATTATGGAGGACGCTCCGAAAAACGCATTGGAATCTGGGAAGGACAGGATCTCGCGAACTGTCACCGTCACCATTCGCACCTCGGTTCGATCTGGCCGTTCGATTCGCTTCCGGAACATCCCGATGCGGAGATGGAGGAGATTGTCGCCAACTCCATTGATCACTGGATTGCGATGGGCTTCGGACAGTGGAGCGAATGGTGCATTCCGTGGGCGAACATCATCTACACCCGCGTGGGACTGCACGAGGCGCCGATGCAGCTGTTCAACATCTGGCGCGAGATTTTCGTCAACGAGGGCCTCTGCACGGTCTATCTGCCGCGTATGCTGAGTCTGATCGCGCACCGCCGTCATGACATTGCGAAGCCGAAAGCGGACAACGAAGTCATGCAGCTGGACGGCTGCGGCGGATTCCTGGACGCCTTCACCCAGATGTGTGCTTATTCGCAGTTCGGCAAACTCCGCCTGTTCCGGGGAATGCCGGACAAGTGGCAGGACGTTTCGATTGAGAACCTGCTTCTCCCCGGCGGAAAACGTCTTTCCGCTCGGAGAAACGGCAAAACGGAGCTGATCTGATTCCGTTGCGGTTTATTATTGCGCGGCATGATCCGCGAGCAGCCCGGCGAGATTCGGAAGAAGAATGTTGTCGGGCTGAATTTTGTACAGCCGCCGCATCGCATCCGCCGCGGCGGCGTAGTCTTTCCGCAGATAGTGAATCTGGAACTGGACAACGTATGCGCCGTAGAAGTACGGCGCGAGCTTTTCGGCGTGTCGGGCGAAGAGCAGGGCGTCGTCGAATCTCTGCTCCCGCGTGAGCAGAAGCGCAAGACGGATCCAGCAGATTGCCGCAGAAACGCGGTTCAGTCCGGATATATCGAAATTTTTGAGCTCCTGAAGAATTTTCTCCGCCTTCTCGGCGTTTCCCTGCCGGCGCGCAATCCGGTAGTAAAGAACGAGCATGGAGGGGCAGAGTTCGTCTTTTTCGGTCATTTGCAGAGTGCGTTTGACGATGTTCTCCTCCTGTTCGGACGGCTTGAGCGACTTCAGGGCTCCAAGGAAGTCGCGCAGCATAAACTGCATGTCGTTTTTCGGATGATAGACGCCGAGCCATGCAAGATGGTCGGAGAGTGTGCGGAAGTAATCGCGGAATTCGGGATCCTCGTTTATTTCCGGCGAGCATTCGCGCAGATTCTGCAGTGCGGCCAGAGTGCTTTTCAGATTCCATTCGGATGCCGCCGCGCGGAGCGCATGGAAACGGGAGAGCGCGGTTTTTCCCGGAATGCGCTGCATCCGTGCTGCCGCCTTCGGCTTGAAATGGAAAAAAGCGAGCACGAGGAGCAGGAGAATCAGCAGAGGAGTTGAAACGGCGTTTGCAATCCGCATCCGGGAACGCCATGTCGGACGGTTCCGGAGATTCTCAATGTCGCACCGGATCTGGGCGACGTTGTTGTAGCGCCGTTCGGGCGATTCCGAGCAGCATTTCAGCGCGATCCGGTTCAGCGCGGCGACCTTGCGGAGCTTGAGTCCGGGGGGCAGAACGGGAAAGTCGGAGGCGTCCATTCCGGAATAGAGACAGTAGATGATTTTCCCGATGGCATAGATGTCCGCCGCAATGCCGTCCGCATCGTTCCATGTCGGACGGAATCCGGTTGTGCCGCCGTGCGCGGGCTCCAGGATCGGCGCCATGAGCCCCGGATCCCCGATTTTGAGCCTGCCATGCAGAAACAGAATATTTTCGGGTTTCAGGTCGTGATGGGCGATTCCGTTCACATGAAGCTGCTCGACTCCGTCGAGAATCTCGGAGATGCAGTTGAGCATTTCCTCTTTGGATAGCTTGTGTGCGTAAATGCGGTAGGCGAGAGTGTCGGGATTGTAGCGCGACTGCACGTCTCCAGTGTCGTCGGCCAGCTCGGTGACATAATAAAGATATTCGTTTGTTTTCCCGATGTAGAGAATGTCGAGGAGGTTTTCGTGGCGGTTTGCGACATTCCGGTAAAGGGAGATTGCGTTTTTTTCGGCTTCGATCTGTTCTCTGCTGCGTCCGCGCACGAGATCGATGATGCGGATTGCGCGCCGGATGCCGTCGTAATCGACGCCGAGCCAGACCGTGCTGCTTCCGCCCTGGCCGCATTGCTCCACAATATTGAAATCGGGAATGTACGGCGTTTTCTGGGGCATGGTCAGACATCCAGTTCTTTTGCCATTTGCCGCAGTTTTTCTTCCATGCGCTGACGGATGGAGTAGACGGTTGCCTTCGGGAGGTCGAGGAAATCCGCCGTTTCGCGGACGCTCCTGTTCTGGATTTCGAGCATGTAGAAAAGCTGGTAATGTTCCGCGGAGGATTCTTCTTTGAGTTTGCGGAGGCTTTCCTTTTTGATATAATCCTGCCATTCCGCCTCGTAGAGATCATCGAGACAAGCCTCGTCGGGAGTGAAATCAAGGACTTTCTCCTGTTTGTAAACGGCGCGGAGCATATCGTTTGCGCGGGCGCGGATAATGGTTCTGAGATAGTCGCGGAACCGTCCTTTTGAACTGTCATACGAGAAAGTTGCGGATTGTTTGAAAACTGAGAGCATGACGTTCTGCACGAGATCGTCGAGGGAGTTTTCCGGAATGCCGCAGTCTTTTCCATGCAGTTTGATAAGCGGCTGATATTGCTGGAAAAAACGGTTCCACGCCGGAGAATGTTCATCTCCGATATTGTTTACGACGCTGAAATGTGTAGTAAAGCTCATAGTCGTCCCCCCGGTTAGAATGTTCCGGCCGACCCGCCGGAACTGTAACCAATATAACACGAATAAACAGAATTGTCAAATTTTTACGAGACAAAAATCCGTTTATCTTGGAATTTTTTATAAAAGCGGGGGAAAAGACCTGCTTCAACAGATCTTTTCCGGAAGTTCAAACAAAAAGCTGAAGCAGTCCGATGACCAATCCCAGAATGTAGCCGAGCACCTGAATGGCGCCTAAGTGCTGGGCTGCGATGGAGTTGATCATCTCATGAAATTCCTTGACGTCCTGTTTTTCCACCGCTTCGGAAATTCTCCGGGAGAGATTGAGTTTTGCGATAACCTTGTCTTTCCCCTGTTTGCGGATGAACGCTTCTATCTGCGGACGTGACGCCGGAAGCAGGTCGTGTTCAATCCAGTTCCAGAGTTTTTCCGAATCAATGATGGAATTGATCATGGACGGGATGGCTTTCTGCAGATATTCATGGAGCCATGCCTGGAGCTTTGTTTTCATGGCGATAATAAAACCGTTGATTTTGTCGGAGATCTCCGGCGACTGCAGCCACTTGTTGACCTGTCCGATCAGAGATTGAAGTTCCTCCTGAAGCATATCGGAGGTTTCTTTTTCTCCGAGCTTGTCGCTTAGATAATTCTGGATGTCATTCCATTCAATGAAATTGACCAATCCTTCTGCGAGAGGTTCTGCGCCGAAGCCGAACGGGAGATGCTTTTCCAGATAATGGAAACATGCCTCCTGCACCTCTGTTTTAAGAACAGCAGTCAGTTCCGGAGACCGGTCCTGCAGACGCTTGATGATGTGTCCGGCAATTAGATTGCGGTGTTCCTCTTTCTGCAGAAACGGTTCGACTTCCGCTTTCCAAAACCCCCGGATTTTATCCTGTGTAAACAGATTGCCGGCGGCGGAATAAATTTCTTTTTCTATCTGCGGCTGAAGGGCTTCGGTGATATTTTTCTGATAAGTGTGCAGAAGCTTCTGGACGGAAGTCCGGACTTCGGTGATGATGTCGGGAGATTGTGTGAGGCTCATGACCATGTCACAGAGTTCATCTGCAAGCTTTTCCGGATTCAGCAATTTCGTTTCGATCTGTTTTCCGAGTTCATCGCCAATTTTATTTTTGTTCTTTGGAATAAGCCCCTGCTTCCAGTACCCCATGGTGATGAGGCTGAGCGGATGTTTCCGGTTCCGGACATACGGCTTGAACAGCATTTCAATTGCTATGTAGTTCGTGATGTATCCGACCGCGGCGGAAAGCAGAACATTGATGGTGGGATGCACCCAGGCGGGAATGCTCCAGCCGCAGCGGGAGGCGGCAATTTGAAACGGAAGCAGAACCAATACCGTGAAGATGCTTGCCGGGAAGCAGAAAAGCTCCAGTCCGGCGAAAATGCGCTGTTCTTTGTCCAGTTTCCGGTTTGTCAGGATATGCCAGCGGGAAGAAAAGTTGTTTTCTGAGTTTTGCATAGTTTTCATTTCAGTGCCCTGTTTAGAAGGAGTTACTGTTCATCGGCCAGTTCCAGATACGCTTTATGATTTTTTCATTTGTTCCAGCTTGGAAACGAGCGAGTCGATGCGTTGAGATTTTACGGAAAGCTCTTCTGCCCTGCGCTTCAGATCAGTCTTGTAGAAATCGCAGAAGAATTGAGCAATCGCCGAGGTTGCCGCAAAATTCTCTTTTGCCGCCTCCTGCAGGCTTCGCAGAGCCTCTATATCGTTGTTTATCTTTTTCTCCGTCGTTTCCTGCACACTTCGCAGAGTTGCAATGTTGCTGTTTATCTTCTCTGCATCTGCGGATACTTTTTCTGTGTATTTCTTCAGCATATCGAAGTATCCCCAGATGTCATTGCGGCAGAATTTTATGAATTCGGAGGAAAAATTCTTTTTCAGGTCATCCATAGCTTTCAGGTTTTGTTTCTGGAGTGCTTCGACCGTCATCTGATTTTTCTGCTGGAACGCTTCAAGCTGCTGCTTGAGTTCAGCGGACAGGAATCTGTGCTGTTGAGCGGAATCTGCAATATTTTTCTTCAAAATCTGAATATCCCTTTCCGATTTCCGAATATCGGACTTCGTATTCATGATTTCTTCCCGCAGACCTTCCATGCTCTCGTTGATTTGTTTCAGTTCATCGCGGATCGGTTGAAGAGAGCTTTGAATGGCTTTTTCAATGGAGCTGACATCTGGAATGACAATATCTTCTTTGCTGTCTCCGAAAATACTGGCGGCTGTGACAATTTTGTATTGGTGTGTTTGGATTTTCATTTTTTAAGCATTTCCTCTGAGTCTGAAATGATTTTCCTTAAGCGGGAAGTCCATCTCTCTGTTAATGCCTGCAGTTCTTGTTCCATATTTTTGCAGAGTTCTTTCAGCGGCATGATCGCCGCCTCTTCAATGACTCTACGGATTTCCGGAATCCCGCTTTCTGTTTCGAGTTTCTGAGGGGAAAACTGCCATTTTTTCTTTTTGCAGAAAAATTGAATATCATCAATCAGTTCTTCCGCATCTTTTCTCGTCTCTTTATTGGGAGAGTGCAGATCCCACTCTAAACGACCAGTTGCATACCATGCAAAAATCGGGTTGACGGGCCAGACTTTCCGCTCCTGTATGCGGATCAGCGAGGCGTCGATTCCCGCGCTGGAAAGCTGGGACTCAATGATATCGATGAGTTCCATGTTCTTTTTATTTTGGGGATCCCAGTGCAGTTTGTCCATGCAGTTCATGAGAAACAGTATTCTCTTCCCTGCACTTTGAATGGTTTTCAGAATCTGAAAAGACTTCTCGCCAAGTTGCCCAAACCCATGAACGAAGATGATGATGTCGGATTTGCGGATGGCATCCTTTGCGGCTTCATCATCATCGTTGTTTGCGTCGAATCCGGGCGTATCGATGAGGATGGCATCTTTCAGGATCGGTCTGTTGCATGTCACTTCCAGATAATTTTCTGACTGGGTTGCACCGTAGATCTGCCGTGGAGCTGTATTCGTTTCTCCGTAGAGAAAGTGCGTGCAGCATGAAGTCGTTCTGCACCCATGCCCCGTGGGGGCGTATTTCGCCCCCAGGAGACAGTTGACAAGAGTCGATTTCCCGTTCTGGAATTCTCCGACAATTGTGATTTTCGGGAGTTTTGCGGAGCTCATGCATCAATCTCTTTAGAGACCTGAGCTTCGAATTCCCGGATTTCGCGTCTGAGCGGCTCAATCTGCTCCACGCGGATTTTGTGGTTCTTTTCCGCAATCTCTTTACGTTTGGTCTCCGATTCCGAGAAGTTGCGCTTCGCAGGATCGACGTGCTCTTTTTCGAAGCGAACAAGAAGATCTATGAGAGAATTCGTAATCTTCTTGATAATGCAGGTTTGCATACCCTCAAATGTCTGAACAAGAGGTTCACTGGTTTTTTCTATGAAATCCCAAGTTCTTAAGTTCTCTTTCAGCTTCGGATTGATATTGTCCTTGGCTAGTTTTGCTGCTTGTTGAGTGTTTCGTTGGTTTATTGCCTGTTGACTTTGGAAAAAGTTCGCAATACAGAATAGGATTCCTTTGGAAGAGATTAACTGTAAAAGAGGTGCTCGTGTAAGGTCATAAATCCTTATGGAGTCGAAAACAGCTTCTCTTATTGTCGTCAACAGATCTTCTGGTATTATATTTTCTCTGATTCTCAATGTTATATTTTTGAGATAGTGATTCGTGCTGATGTTGGTGTTCCATAGCCTGTTAATTCCTTTCTCAAGCACAGAAAGTCTTGTTTTGTATGTATGCCAGCTGCCGCTGTTTAAAGTGGGGTTGTTGACCCATAATGTTAGGACTTTTACCATGCGGCTTTTAAAGAGTGTGTCAATTTTTGGCGAGATATCTTTAAAAATTGCCTGAACAGCCTTCTTTTGAGTAGAGTGAAGCTTTGCGTTTTGAACCACCAAAGAATAGGCTATTGTAAAACCAATTTCTTCAATAAATTTATCATCAAAGATTTGAATTACCAAATCTTGCGCAAGTCTCTTGCTCAATTCAGTCTGTTCCATAACAAGAGGTGATTCATCAATAAGTCCTTTGGAGGCATCAATGAATCTATTCAACTCGGCCTTACTTTCTTCTACATTCTTCTTCCATGTTTTTTCATCAAGTAATGCCGCATCTTCGCTGGTCTTTAATATCCCTTCGTATTCCTGAAGAGCATCTGCAGCTTTTTGGCTTCCTCTGTCGATCAGAATAGCTCGGGATTTTTTCGAGATGATATCCTTGTTTAAGAAATCCATGGTTCCATCAATATGGCTTTCTTCCCTGACTAACGCAACGGATTCTTCTGAAACGTTGATCACGTTTCTCAGACTTCTCAATTTGGTTGTGGCTTGCGCGGTATTAATCATTTCGACCCACATATCTTCCGGCGTTGGAATCGGTAAAGTTTCAGTGTTGTCTGAATCAACTATCATTCCGTGAAGATCATTACTTGAGAGTTCTTGCTTTGCGATTCGTTCCCCTTGATTGGAAAGGAAAGCCAATCTGGCATCATAAGGAAGAAGTGGGAATGTAAAGCCTTTGTTTTTAAGAATTGCTTCTGTTGTAGGAAAGATATTCTTTTTTATGTTGGCATGATTTCCCTTGAAGTTGACAGACCCGACTATCTTGGAAGCCATTCCCATATCTTCGATATAATCAAGTGCTTTTAGGTCTTGTTGACCAATCTGCTTTTCTCCATCGATGAGATACCATACAGCGTCTGAATTCATGATTGCGTTGGTCGTTACATTTGTATCAAAGGCATTGGCAAAAAGTCCGGGGCAATCAGAGATTCGACATCCTACGCGGGAAAGATTTTTCGACTTAATGCGCAGGAGAGTACGTGCAATAAAGATAAAAGCGACTTCTGAAAGTTTAAAAGACGCTTTTTGTCCATCGCACCAACGGGGCTCCCAATTAGTGGGGAAGGCAACCAGTGATTGAAAGTCGTAAATTCCCGTTGTAGTTTTAGTGATCAGCTCTTTATATTCCGGTGTATTGTAGAAATGTTCTATTAACGTAGCAATGCGCAATCTGTCCAATATATCTTTACTTTCTTTGTCAGTGAATAAGCTTTTATCCGCACTCCATTGATCCCACAACTTATTCAGTGTGTCGCGAACAGCTTTTCGATGTATGGGATTGTCAAGGTCAAGTATTTTAGCGAACTCAGCAGAGGAAGAAATTCTTTTGAGATAGTCCTCTTCCTTCATTCCTGTTTTGATGACAGAATTCTTGAAGTTTTGATCTTCTGAAAGAGTTTCATGCAGGATATCGAACATCCCGTATTGGATTTCATACTTCGATTTGAAGGTGATTTCCGCCCATTCGTCCATGCCGTTTTTTGTTTCTCCGTCGGAGATGTTCTGGGCGGAAATGATGGCGGCGGAAGTCTTGATCCCGCCGCCGCCGAGTCCGCGGGGACTCAGATCTCTGCCGTCGCAGAGCGTGTTGAAGGTTGTTGATTTGCCTCCTTGAAATTGAGCTACAAGAACAATCTCGAACTGGTTTTCGAGACACTTCTTCCGGATATCTGCGAGCTCTTTTGCGTATTCCGTTGGAATTTCAAGTCCCGTTGTGCGTTCCAGAAGTTTCAGAAGTTCGTTTCTGCGTGTTTCGTACCACTGAGCGCGGTCCATTCCGGTTGTATCTTGCAGCTGCATTTTGAATAACCTTTCTTTACTGGATTTTCTTTAACATGTCGGAGGCTTCTGTGTAAGCATTCATCGCCGCCCGTTCCGCCGGCGTCGGTGTTTCGCGCAATTCACTCGCGTAGCCTCTAATCCAAACGCTGAAAGCTTTGTCGTGATCTTTGAAGCGTAAGAACGCATCGGCTGCATTTTCAATGACGGCTGCAAAGATTTTATTCGGGCAGAACGAAAGCGAAGAGGCTGTTGCACCTTGAAGCATTGCGATAAGCTGATCCCGGACAGCCGGGTCTTTGACTGCTCCAGCAATGAGGCGCTTGTTCTTTTCCCAAACTCCATTCCCAGTGGCCGTCCGGCTCTGACGCATAGCCTTTGAGTAGTCGTCAGCTGTTGTATTCAAAATCTCAAGCATTTTATCTGTGAAAGATTTCGCGTCATGGTAGCTTTTGACAGGAGGCAATTTCTCAGAGAGAGAATTCAACATTTCTGTCGCAGCAATAAGAGTTGGCTCCAGATGAAAACGGAAGCGGATATCAAATTCTGCAAGTCTGCGCAGAGGTGTTGCCAGTCCGCTTAACGCTTTTTCATCGCCGGGGGCTTGATCCGGAGCGTTCATCAACTTTTCTGCAGTGGTTTTCAGTTGTTTACGGATCGCAGGGAGTAATTCGGTGTTTTGTTCGCGTTCCGGAATGAAAGAGTTTGTGCATTTTTGAATTGTTTCAATAAAGCCGTCAAGGACTTTGGCAATTCGTTCCTGCAGGTGTTCATCAATTACTTCCCACTGCTCACGGAATGCAATACGAAGCTGATTGACTACTGTTGCCGGATATCCTTTTACCGCTTTGATTTCTTTTTCAATTTCCTGAACGAGAGCTTGTTTGGACGAGTACCCGCAGCCATCAGCAATCCACTTTTTAACTTCGCCCGTAACTCGCAGAACTTCATCTATCCATGCTTGATCAACCCCTTCTGCGTCAGCTTGTAATTTTTCAGAATATTCTGTCAATTCCTTTACAAGCTTATCGTACAGATTTGTCCGAAAGTCATAAGAACTTCCATTGTAGTTGCGGGTAACCTGTCCGAGAGCATCCTTTACTTCCAACAGCGTCAGCTTGAGGCTGGTCTTTATCTTCTTGGCTTCTTCTTCGGTTTTTTCAAAGATTGCTTTGTCGAGATCGGGAAGATTTTTCGCAAGAAATCTTAAAATTTCCGGCATGGTTTTGTTGGTGACGGCTTCCCGGTCTCTTGCATCACAACGGATAATTTCGAAGTGCCGGCCTGTCTTTGAAAGCTGGTTTTCAATGTCTTTAATACAAGCATCGGCGCGGTCTTTGGTGTCTCCGTCAACATTCGCAAGAATTGCCGTATATTTCGTCTGGTCTTTCAGGAGCGGAGAGGCGCTCTGTATGGCATCCAATGCGGTTGTGTCGTTCAGTGTCCATGCGACATTTGCGTCCATGGGACGTTTCATCAGAAGGGTAGCATCGCAGACATCCTGCATGCCTTCAGTTTGAACTTCCGCCAGATTCCTTCCGGCTTCTCCAAGACCGGGAAGGTCGATGACGCGAAGCTGCTTGACTTCTCTTCCGGGGAAGGGCGCGTAGATTGTAATATCGTCGACCGCCATGAATTTGCCGGCTTTAATTTCTCCGCCCTCAGGGTAGGCAACAAAGTCTCTTAGGTCTTTGATATCGATTCGTACATGGCTATTTCCGGTCAATTCTTTCTCGATAGAGGACAAGTTGTCGATGGTGTCCTGGAGGCGGTTGATGACATCAATCTCCTGCTGAGTGTCCCCCTTGGGAAGTTTCAGTCTTTTTAATTCTTCGAGACTTGCTGGCGCCTGTACGCCGATTTCTCTGCACATCGGGGCGATGACTTTTTGGAGGAAGCTGTCCTCCGAGTGCATATCGGCGATAGCAACTGCTTCTGTTGCATTGACGATCTGGCTGCGTCCGGCAGTGGTGAAGTATTTGTCCGAAGTTGGAATCTGGTCATCGCCAAGTCCGGTAACGGCCTGGAGGAAAGTGCTTTTGCCCATTCGCGCGGCGCCGCCGATTCCGATGCAGATTTCATCCCGGTTGAAGCGGTTTGTGAGTTGGTCGAATTTTTTCTTTATGCCGCTTGCTTTTTGCGCCGCGTCTCTCGTTTTTGCGGCGAGTCCATTTCTTAAAGATGGATTTTGGTTTTCAGCCGCCTGAACGGCATCGGAAAATCTTGAGAAGTTCTCGGAAATCTTGTTCCAGAAATCTTTCTCTTTTACCACAGAGCTGAGACGCTCTTTGCGGGCCGCGAGAATCTGATTGATTTGTTCCTGAAGAGATGACATTTTAGCCTCCGTAATTCTTAGAGTTCTTCCATTGCTTTTTTGATTTCGGCCTGAGCATTTTCGAGCGCGGAGTTGTCGACAGCCTGAGCCGCATTGAGGTTGTCGGTGATGGTCTTTGCCTGCTGTTCGTACTGGGCGTCGAGCGTCTGTCCGATGTTCTCAAGCGCTTTGTCGAGTCCGCTGCTGCTTTTCTCCTGTATATCGGCAACAGTTTTCTGCTGAATTTCATCCAGGCTTGCGTTCGCTTTTTTGAGAAGGAACATTTTCACCGGTGTTCCAATCTGCAGGGTTTTAAGCGCCGGAACGGTAGTTTGGACGATTTTGCCGATTACGGCAATGAGAAGTCCGCCGGGGAGCAGGAAGTTGAGAACAACGATATCCGCAAGAGCCAGGAGAATGCTCGGGATCTTTGACATGAATCCGCCGTCCACATCCAGCTTGCCTTGCAGGAAGTTATCCCATCCGACTGCAACGTTGCTGAATGCTTTTTCCTTGGCGAGGAGAGCAATACGGACATCCTGCTCGACTTTTGACGCACAGTCGCTGACGGCATCGGTGAGTTTGATTCGGAGTGTCTGTTCCGCATTTTTCAAGAGACTCTGAACCGCAGAGAGTGTGGGGGCGTTCTGCAGTTCCTGTTTGAACTCCAGGAACACTCCGGCAACTTTCGCCTGAACCATGGCATCTGCGGAGCGTTTGATGCCTTCGAACTCGTGCTTCAGATCGAATTGAATCGCTTTGCTCTTTTCTTTGATTTCCGCAAGCTGCGCCTGAACTTTGCTTGCCAGTTCGGCGTTGTCCGCGGCTGTCTGACCTGCAGCTTTCAGTTTGGAGGCAATGTCAAGCAGGCAGTTGTCGAGAAATGCGCGGAGGTGTGTTGCAACATGTTCCTGGCGTCCGGCAAGAGCATTGTTCATGAGGAACGAACTGATGCAGAGGGAAATCTGATCCACCGTGCAGAGAATGTCTTCAACCGTTTCATCGAAGCAGTACATTTCAACCGGAATTTTTTCTTTTCCGATATTTGCCAGCTGGGCTTTGATGGCGTCAATGATCTGGATTCTCATATCTTCATTCTGGTGATTTTCCGGGCGATAGGAGATCAGAACCATCAGCCGAGCAATGCCGTCGCGGATGATATTTTTGCGGAGAAGCTCAAGGTTCGCCTGATCCAGAGCCCGAGGCTCGACAACAAGGATTGCAAGGTCGCAGGTCGGGATGATTCTGTAGGTGGTGTTCTGGAGAATTTCCTGATTCGGATCATCAATTCCGGGAGTGTCCAGAATGGTGTACTGCTTCAACGCTTCATTCGGAGTGAAGACTTTTACTTTGGAGACTTTGTTTGCGAGAGCAACACGATCTTCACCAACAGTAGCCGATTCCAGGTTTTCTTTGGTCGGACTGTCGGTTGTTGTATCCAGCACCTCTTCAGATTTTGTGGAATCTGTCCAGTTGTAGACTTCGAGACGAGGAGCCGGGCCGTATTCAACTTCAGTCGTCACGGAGGTGGTGCAAAGCCCGTCGCCTTCGAGGAGAATCGGATTGTCTTTCAGGAAAACATGATTGATAAGGGTTGATTTGCCGACCTGGTATTTGCCGACGACTGCGACGCGGTACTTGGGGGTTGCAAGATTTTCGACTTCCGTATTGAGCGTTCCCGGAAGATTGAATCCATGGTTTTTGGCTGTTTGAACGGCGTTGCTGATTGCTGTGGCTTTGTCCATAGTTATGATCCCTTTTCTGTTGATTATCAAGACTTTTCAGTTTTACTACCTACTCCCGGCGCAGGATAAAATCTTACACAGGGAATACAATAAAATTCAGCTTTTCTTAAAGTATCCGCAAGCAGAGACCTCGTCTGTATGGTCTGTCGAGCAGAGACTTCGTAAAAAACTGGAACTTATTGTTTTCTTTGAAGCCTTCAACAGCATATGTTTTATATGCTGAGTGATTGACTGTCAATATAATATAAACTGCAATGAGAAATATGCAATGATTATTTGC
>ERZ1034880.164-NODE-164-length-22905-cov-7.437899_pt1 | contig 22905 bp, 35 predicted proteins | sample MGYA00520630_ERZ1034880 | MGnify/ENA primary metagenome ERZ1034880 (study PRJEB33766, sample SAMN09781725) | gut metagenome | biome: gut microbiome | host: Homo sapiens | place: Madagascar | study: EMG produced TPA metagenomics assembly of the PRJNA485056 data set...
TTCCGCCGGAAAGGATCGCCAGTGCCACCGTGGGGATCTGCTGGGTCAGCCCGCTGATGATCGCATAGGTGGGTTCGCTCATCTTTCCGGTGCGAATATCCTCCGCCACCTGATCCTGTGCATTCTGATCCAGACGGTTATACAGATCCCAAAGCGGCTGCAGCCCGTCTGTGGTTTTCAGGCCGCTTACCAGCTCAAAGCCGGACCGTGCAAGATCGTTGAAAGCCTTTGCCGTCTGTACAATGCCGTTGGACATTCCGGAGATGGCTCCCATAGCCGCATGACCGGCAGCCGAAAGATAATCTCCGGCCCCGTATTTTCCGTGCAGTCTTCCGGAATAGACCGGAATGTTGTCCACGCCGGAAGGCTGTTCTTTCGATGCAGGCGCCAGCATGGAAGAATGGAAAGAAGGCGTTTCCTTCCATTCCTTCTGCGCATTTGCTTTTTCAAACAATGCCTTTGCGTCTGCGGCTTTCCCTTCCCCATAAGCGGCCCTGCCCGCCGTCCGCAGCGTCTCTTCCGCATCCCCGGCGTAAGAAACGCCGTACTGCTTTGCCGCCGCAGAAGCGTCCCTGCTGATGTTCCGGTTGTCGATTCGCTTCTCCGGAGGATTCTGTCCCACCTTTTTAGCCGATTCCGAAGTCTCCGGATCAGACACGCCCCGGATTACACTCTTTCCCTTATTCAGGTTTCTGGTTCGGCCGCGCTCCGGCAAAATCCGCTTGGACGAAAACTTTGTCGGAGCTTCCGTCTGCTCCTCCTGAGAAAAGGCAGGAAGCCCCTGAGAAAGGCGCTCCCTTGCTGCCCGCACCGATTCCACACCGGAGGAAGTTCCGACGTTCTTCTTTTCCCGGTATTTTTTCACATCTTCCAGTGTCAACGCCATGCTGTTTCTCCTTTCAGTACGTCCGCATCGTGTTCTTTCCTCCGGCTCCGCTTAAAAGTCCGAGGGCGCTGGCGGATCCGGTCACTTTATTTTTTCTGGTTTCCTGATCCAGCACCCCGCTGAGCCCAAGATACGTCAGAATGTCATAGGCTTCCTCATCGGTGATGTTCTGGCTCAGAATGTACCTGGCGATCTCTGCCTCCGTCTTCTTCCCGCCATCCAGCTGGCTTTCCGCCCGCTTCAGCACGTTTGAGTACATCTCGCTGTGGGTGGTCTTACCCGATCCGGAGCCGGAAGAGTCGCTGCCGCTTTTCCTGGAGAGGGAGGCGTAGTAGTTCATGAGCCAGTTTTTCTGCTCCTGTGCGTCCTGCGCCTTCTGATAGTCAAACTCCGCCTGCCAGTTTCTCTGGCTCAGGGCGTCCTGCTCTTTCTGGTAGTCGAACTGATCCTGCCAGTTTCTCTGACTTAAAGCGTCCTGATCCTTCTGGTAGTCGAAGCTCCGGTCAGTGTAATAGTCGCCCACATCGTCCCGGTAACGGGAGTAGTCCGTGTCGTCCAAAGACTGCAGAAGCGACAGCCGGTTTAAAAGCGCTGTCCCCTCGTCCTGCCATCTCTGATACGCCTGCTGCTCTAATTCCGGCACCCGGTCGTTTAACTGGGAAAGATAGTAGTCATACGCCTGGCTCCCCGCTGTGGTGCCGTAGGAGGAGCCGTACCCGCCCGTCAGAGCCGCTGCGTTCCCCATCGTGTCCCGCATGGCCCGGTCTCCTTCCCGGATGTACTGCTTCCGGTACTGCTGATAAAGGGGATCCGATTCCAGATCGTAGGAAAAGCCTTCCCGGTTGAGGACGGAATCTAAAAGCGCATCGATCTGGGAGGCATACCGGGAACTGTACTCCGGTTTGGAATAGATCTCCCCCGCCGCTGCATTCCCGATGGAGCTTTTTTCCGCACTTCTGTAGAGAGGCTCCACAGTCGGTGCAAGAGCCCCGGAATTCCCCGATGCAGTCAGAGTGGAGCGCTGAAAGCTGCCGCCGTTGCTCCCGGTTCCCGCCTTGCTTCCGGCCGCTTTCGTCCCGGAGGAGACGCCCGAAGAGGCAGAAGGGTTCTGCTTCTCCTTCAGGCGGGGAACGGTCTTGTCCTGATCGTAAAGAGTTCTCCGGGTGGAGTTTTTCGATACCCGCTCCGTATAAGGCCCCCGGCTGACGCTTTTGTTGAGCCTTGGGATGCTGTCCGCCTGATCGTAAAGATACCGCCGATCCGAATCAAGATCCTGCCGGCGCTTCCTGTTTAACGCTGCAATTGCCATATTCTCTCCTCCTTTTTATCTGGGCGTTACCGTTTCTGCGGCTTTCGCTCTTGCCTTTCCTACAAGGGAGGAAGCCTCTTTCTCCCCGATGGCGTCCATGGCGGCAGCCGTGCCGTCTGCGTTAGGCCCGCCGGCTGTGCCTACCCGGGGCATCATCCCTGCCACTTCGTTTGTGATGCTGGTGCCGTTCTGAGCGTCGATGATGGCAGCCATTTTCTGCATCTGAAGCTGCATCTGCTGTACCGTCTGAAGCAGGGTGCCGTTCTGGCTGATCTTCTGCCGCACCATCTCTTTCCCCTCAAAGTCCATCAGATCCACGGCGCAGAGCGCCTGATCCGAAAGCTCCGGGTTAAAGAACCCCATGGAGAACATCTCCTTTGCCAGCTCATTCTGGGCGATGGTGTTGAAGGGAGAAGCCTTCTGGGACGTGACTACGATGTCAAAGACCGGCCGCCGGTATCCGGTGTCCACGCCGAAAACCCCTTCCTGCCGGGTGGGACGGAGCCTGCGGTTGTCAAAGAGGGTGAACTCCTCCGCTCCCTGCGTCCCCGTGATCCGGAAGGATCTCGGTTCGTCATAGAACTGCCGGATCAGCTCGATGCAAAGGTAATTGATCTTCTGGAAGGCCCGGTATCCGCTCTTGTTCATATCCCGGGACAGCTTGCTTCCCGCCTCCTGCAAGGCCGCGATTGCTGAAGCCGCCGTGACACCCGACGCCGTCGATCCCTGGGAGAAATCCCGGTTTCCGGAGGTCTCCTTCAGCTCGTCGATCTTCATCTGCAGGACATTGAGCGCCGCCGAGGAGACCGGCTCCACCGTGATCTGCCGCAGGTTCTCTTCGCTTAGCTGCCCTGCCACATGGACGAAATCCTTCGCTGTGTCCGCAAACTCCTCCTCGTTGATGGAAGCCGTGTCCTTGATGAAGAACCGGGGCTTCGCTCCAACCAAGTTATTCTTGAGGATGGCTCCCCCAAGCCGGTCGATGTATCCCTGGGCGTCCCGCATGATGTCGATGTACCCGAACCCCGCCGGCGTGCCTTCTTCCAGAAACAGGGTGTCAAAAACCACCGGATATTCCCCGTGGTCATAAAAGCCCCGCTCCCGGTACTCCGGTTCGTTTTCCGAGGCGAACAGCACCGTGTCCCCTGCAAATTTCACATAGTGCAGCAGGGCCTTCCCGCTCTCGTCCTCGTTTTTGTAGTACCAGTCCACTACCACGGTCTTGTCCGCCGTGTCCACTGCATCGTCATAGATGTACCGGGCCACGTCGATGGCGTCTCCCCCCAGCTTTCCCTTCAGCATCGGGTACCGGCTTTCCAGCACCTTGTTGTCTAAAAGCTCCACCGAAAACAGGTTCCGGCTCTTCTGGATGTCAGAGATCCCCGGCTCCCAGAAGAGGTTTAAAAGATCCAGCTTTCGGATGTCGATGTCTCCTAAGCCGTTTTCAAGCCGGGGGTTCCAGAAGACCCCGTATACCCCCGTACCGCTTTTCAGCTTGTACCACCACACATCGGAATACACCTGCTCAAAGCCGTTCCGCTCCAGGATCACCGGCAGCACCGAGGAGAGCATCTTTGCGTCCTCCCGGTCTCCTTCTTCCCGGGGCAGGACATTGGGCTTCGGGTACGAATCCATGGCGTCTGCGTGCTTGTTGGCGATGGAGTTGAAAAGCCAGGCGCTGGCAGGCTCCACGTCCCCGCCGCCGGCCTTCCCCTCTTTTCGCAGCTGCCCCCAGTGAAGGAGCTTGTACCACTGCTCGTTCCCGATGATCCGCTGCTCCAGATTTGCCTTGCCCTCTTTGTATTTCTGTAGGACCTGGGCCGCCTGCCGGACCTCCTCGGATCCGATCACCCCTCTGGGCGCCTTCTTAAAATCCGCCGCCGGCTCCCTCTCCTGCATCTCTCCGCCTTCCGACAGCTTTTCGGTCATCTGCTCGTCTTTCATGTGGTGCTCCTTCCTGTGCTGACTGTGATCCCCGAAAGGGTAAGGGCGTCTCCGTCCCATCCGATAAAGCCCTTCTCCGTTTCGGTGTATTTGTATAGGGTCACCGGGAAACCGGTGTTTTCCGTCCCGATCTCCCGGGAATTTGCGTTTTTATACCAGTAAAGGGTGTCTCCGTCGTGGAGCTGCTCGGTCTCGCTCCCGTCTGTCTCCGCAAGGATGAACCGGATCTTCCCCCCGCTGATCGTTAAGTACCGGATGGCGGAGGTGTCGCCGGAAAGATACCGGTCGATCTTCTCCGTGTCCGTCTGCATCTTCCAGACGGTGACATCCGCCACCGTCCCGAAGCGGGTGAAAAGCGTCTCCACGCCCTTTCCGGAGGAGCCGCCCCCTCCGCCTCCGCCTGATCCTCCGCCGCCGGGGGATCCGCCCACGGCGCTGTTCCACTGCGCCAGCGCCTGGGAATTGAAGTTCTCCTCCGGATCTAAGTTTGCAAGGGTGAACCGCAGCTGGTCGGTCATGGACTGCAGATACTGGGAGATCTTCTTCAGCTGCTTTTTGGTGTCGTCTCCTCCCAGCTGCGGCAGGTCAAAATTCAAAAAATCCGCCATTTGTCCCCCACCTTAAAAGTTCTTGAATTTCACGTCCCGGTCCGGCAGATGCTCCCGCCTTAAAAAGGCGGCATAGCTGTCATACTCCGCCTGATACATGGCGGCGGAGGCGTTATACCGGGTGAAATCGCCGTTGTGAAAGTCGATCTGCGCAAACAGGTACTTGATGTAAAGATCTGCATACGCATCCTCCACCGGCAGCTCCTTCTCCATGTCCCGATCCCAGTCATAGGGGAGCTCCGGCTTCTCTTCTCCCGCCCATTTCCCGGCTTCGTTCCAGATCGTCCCCGAAAGCTCCGAAAGCCACCGGACCTTCTCCTCTGCCGGATAGGCGTTAGGCTTTAATTCATCCACCCGGGACAGCACTTCACAAAGTTTCACAAAACTCCCCCTCTTTTTCATCTGTTTCGATCCATGTCGAAAATGATCCTCCTGCAGCTGCGCCAATTAAAAAATTCCATTCAAAATTTTAATTAAGACCACCCCGCAGCACCGGAGTGAAAGCGGCCTTTAAATGCGTCGAAAAGGAAGCGTTTAAACTGGTCGAAATCGACCCCTTTAAACCTTCACAACCCCGCTCTCATCCGTCACGATCAACGCCCCCTCCGGCACGCCATGCGCCCCAACCGGATTCAGGAAATACTTTTTACCCTCGATCTCCCGCAGGCCGGTGAGCATCCCGCCTTTGGGCTCTTTGCCGCTCTGGGGATTCAGATAGTACCAGTATTTTCCAACCTTCCGCCACCCGGTGGCCATGGCTCCGGAGCCGGTGAGGTAGTACCACCACCCGCCGACCTTCCGCCAGACGTTGGCCGCCATGTACCCGTCCGGATCCAGATAGTACCAGCTGCCCTTGTCCTGGAGCCAGCCGGTCACGTCCTTGCCGTCCTTCCGGAACCGCCAGCTGGCCCCGTCCTTGTACCATCCGGAGGGCTGCTCCTGATGCGCCCCCAGCTCAAACGCCCACGGCTCCGCCAGCGGCATGGGGAACCCCATCCGATCCGCCCAGGTGAAATACCCCTCCGGAACGTAGAAATCGCCGTTTTCGCCCCAGCCTTCGCCCCATGAGTTCCGGCACCGGATGCAGCGCACCCCGTTTTTCACGCAGTACCCGGTCGCCCAGACCATGTGACCGCCCAGCCACTCCTCTACCTGCGTGCCGGAGATGGAAGGCTCAGCGAGCACCGGGCTTTCCGCCGTGACCTTCTTGATCCCGGCAAAGAGCTGCAGCCCCAGCTGCACGAACTTCCCCTCATACAGTGCCCGCCGCACCTCGTCAAAGCTCCGCAGCGCCCAGTAGTTTCCGATGACCAGCTTCCGGGAATCGGGGAGCAGCTTCTTCGCCAGCTTCTCGAACCGCTCCATGGCCGCCGGCATTTCCTCTTCATAGGGGTATTTCTCCCAGCTGAGGCCGCCGTCCTTCTGGGCGGCTTTTAAGAGATCCCGCTCGATGGTGCCCTGCCCCTTGTGGTCGGAGTACCGCCGGTTTCCGTAATACCAGCCGAAGCCGATCTTTCCGCCCAGAGAGTTCTCCAGCGAAGCCGAGAGTGCATGGGTGGCGCAGTTGTTGATCTGCCCCTGATCGTGGACAGCCGCCTTCACCTCCGGCAGATACTCCTCCGGAATTGCCGCAGCCGACACCCCGAAAACGTAGTCCCGGGGGTCTGCCTCACCCCTCACAAAACCGAAGCCATGTTCAAAATTGCTCATAAAATTGCTCCTTCCTTGTCCGTGATGATGGGCTTTCCGTTCAGATAATAGTAGACCTTCCCGCCGAACGCCTGCCACCCATCGGCGGCGTAGACGCCCTTCTCGTTGGGCAGCCCCAGATAGGCGGCGGGGTCGATGTTGACCCCGCTTTTCCGCACCTCAAAATGGGTGTGCCGCCCGAAGCTATACCCGGTGTTTCCCATGACCCCCAGTTTCTCCCCGGCCTTGACGGTCTGGCCCTTTTCCACCGCCCGGGAAGCCATGTGGCAGAAAAAGAGTTTGTTTCCCTCCGGATCCCGAAGACAAACATAATTGCCCCACTGCCACGTCCGGTCTGCGTGGCTGGTGATGATAAGAGAAGCCGTCACCACCCCGTTCACCGGGGCTAAGATGTCCACCGAATCCACGCCCACAACGTCAATCCCGTTGTGATCCGGCCGGTCCGGAAGCCGGTATCCGCTGGTGATGCGGTTCCGGCCTTTGAAAAGGAATGTCATTTTTGCTCGCCTTCCTCTTGACCTTTTTCACCGAATGAAATACAATAAATTTGCGGGCAGAATGCAAAGTGCTGCTGTCACTTTCTTGGTTTACCTGCCCGCTCGTCCCCCGGGAACCTCCCGGGGGATTTTTTATGCCCTCATTTCTCCGGCTCCGCCTTCCCCTTCAAAAGCTCCACCGCCTTTTTGAGAACGCTGGGCATAGGAATCCCCAGCAAGCCGGCGTTCTCGATGATGGAGATGGTCTCGTTGACAATAAACGCCACCACCACCGTGGTTTTCACCCAGTCCACCCCCAGCGTCACGTCCAGCCGGTGAGCCACTAAGACCAGCAGCAGGGTCATGCACTTCTTCGCCAGCCCCAGCCAGCCCACAGAGCTGGAAAGGCCGCCGTTTTCGGTCTTCTTCGACTTCCCGATGGCGGCGGCAATGAGCCCCGTCACAAAGTCCACCGCCATGAAGATGATGAGGGTGGTCAGGTCGTTCGACCATCCGCCGAACAGGGACGAAAGGAACCCTCCGATGGCTCCGATTCCCCCGCATACCGCCGCCCGGGTCCCGATTGCTTTGTCCATGGTCAATCCTCCTTCCTGGGCGTGGCCAGGATCATTTCCACCTGCTCCGCCGTAATGAATCGGGGCGCATAAGCCCGCACCTTTTCTTCGTTGATGGTCCCGGCCACCCACATGCTCAGAATGAAGTTGTAAAACATTGAAATCTCTCCTTTCAATTGGTCGAAGCTGCCGCCAGCATATCCATCAGCCCCAGAACCGCCTCGTTCGTGGCGGCCTGCTGGGCTTCCAACTCCGTGATCCTCTTCCCCGGCTCCACGGGGTTCTCCCGAAACTTCCCATCCGAATAGATCATCCCGATGGCGACCTCCGTCCCCTCCGGGATCTCCACATACCGGTACACGAAATCCGGATGCACGATGTCCTCAATGGCAAGCTCCCCGTCCTGCTTCTCGCTTCTTAACCGGCAGCTGCACCGATCCTCGATCCCCAAGACCTGCCCGCCGTACTCCACAAATGCGTATTTCATTCTGCTCCTCCTTTACAGCACCAGTTCCACAACTACAACGCCCCCGGTTCCAGTACCCGCCAGCGTGTCGCCCTCGCCTTCGTCCTGTTTGTTGCCCGCCGCTCCGCCGCCTCCGCAACCGTAGCTTGCAAATCCGCCGACGCTCAGAAAGTTATTGTTCTCCCCCTTGCTGTTGGTGGTCAGGGGGTAGTAGCTGTCCTCTTCCTCCACGCCGCCTCCGCCGGAAGCCGGCTGGGTCGTCAGGTACGGGCACTCCGCACCCTGAACGGCACTGTAGCAGCCTCCGTCGCCTCCGTGGCTTCCGCTGCCCGTCAACGCCGCCACGCCGGGGGTGTAGTTCTTGTCCCCGCCGGTACCCGTGCCCCCGGCTCCCCCGGCGCCGTTGGAGTCGGCGTACTCCTCGACGTACCCGCCGTTTCCGCCGGCGGTTGCGCTTACAAGGCTCCCGAAGGAGGAGACCGCACGGCTGACCGTCACGGCGTAGGAAGCGCCTTTTGAGAGCTTTACTGTCTTCACCGCAACGCCGCCTGCCCCGCCACCGCCGCCGGAGCGCCAGCCGGACGCGATGGTGCAGTAGACCTTTCCCCCGTCGCCGCCCTTGCCGATGGCGGTCAGCTTGTAATTCCCGGTCTGGGGGACAGTGAACGTCCCGTTTTCCGTGAAGAGCTTCACGATAGCCGTGGTTCCTGCCGGGAGCTTCTGGCCCCCGGCCGCCTTAAAATTTACCGTCTTCCCCGCCGTGTCGATGATGCAGGAAACCAGCGCGCCGGAAACGAACAGCTTGTCTTCCGCCGTCTCGCCGTTTTGCAGCTTCACCGTGTACGCCGTCCCATCCACCTTCACCGTATCCCCCGCAGCAAAGGCGGCGGTGGCCTTGAATTGGCAGGAAAGCACCCCCGTTGCGCCGTTTAAGCCCGTCAGAGCGTGGAACCGCCCCGGCGCCGATCGGCTGTGGGTCAGGGTGTATACCTGATTGAGGCCCTCCACGCACTCCGCCTTTGTAATGGGAAAAAGCAGGTTCCGATTTCCCGAAGCGTCCACGAAATTAAGCATTCCGATGTTTTCAATGGTTGCCATGTTTCCCTCCTATTCCAGCGAGATCCAAAGATCCCCCGCTGCCAGCTTTTCCGGCTGGCTTTTTGCAACATAGATGGTGCTTTTCCCGTCCCATGCGGTCACCTTGTCGCTGGTGATCCCGTTTAAAACCGTCTGGTTCGCATGGCTGTGCTTTTTCTTCACTGCATCCGCCAGATTTGCCTCTGTCTGCGTGTATGTGTCAAGCAGCGCCTTATTTGCATGGGAATGATTCCCTTCGGAAGCAGCATTGACCTTCTCCTTTAGGGCACTGTCCAGATCGGTCTCGCTGACGGTGCTTTTGCTTGCAAGCGTTCCAAGGGCATTCACTGTCGCCTGAACGGCTTCAAAAGCGGTTTTGTCCGCTTTTCCTGCAATGGCAGCGTTCAAAGCGTCTACCACGTCCTGATGGGCCGCCACATAATCGGCCAGCTCCTTCAAAGTGTTATACGTTTCCGGAGCGCCGTCTACCAGCCCATTGACAGCCGCCTGAATCTCCGCTGTCACGTCTTCGCTTTTTGCTCGCAGATTGATGGCCGTTACCATTTCCGCCAGCTTCGCCGAAAGCGTCGTTTCCGCATCCAGATAGACCTGCTCCCCGGTGGTTTTGACCATCAGATCGGAAAGCACCCCCTCCACCAAAGCCCGAAGAATTGCCTTTTTTTGCCTGATTCGCCATTTTCTCTCACCTCACAAAATGTTGAAATCATAAAGGTGCGGGCTGGTCGGAGGAGTGTTTACCGTCGCATTTTTTATCGGATGCTCCACTTCGTCCACCACCGCCTGTACGACCGCATCCGCCCCGCCTTCCAGAAGCTCCGCAGATACGCTTCCGCCCGATCCGGAGGTGTCAAACCAAAGAGCCGGGCCGCTCTCCGGCTGCTCTCCTCCCATCACGAAGGAAAGCCCGCCTCCTCCGCTGCCTCCTCCGGCAGGAGCGGTATAAACGATCCGGTTGCTGCCGCTGTCGTCTGCCAGCGTACCGTTTGCAAACTGGAGCTTCCCCCGCTCCGGCATCTGCGTCCCGTCCGGAGCCACCAGCACCATCCCGCTCCCCCCTCCGGAAGCACGAATCGGTGTATAGTTCTCCCCGTCCTCGCTTACCTCCAGAGCGCCGATGTCGTTTACCCGGATCCACCGGACGCTTCCCGACTTCACCGCCTTTAAAAGCGATTCCTCCATGGCGTCCAGCTTCGCTTCCATGAAGGGCAGCTCTGAAAGAGTGCCGTCGTAGTCCTTGTACGCTCCGATCTGCTCCCCCACATAAAAGGGCGCTTTCAGGCTGTGCCACCGCACCGAGCCTTCCACGTCCGTCCCCCGGATCTGGACAAATAAGGTCTTCTCACTTTTTAAGTCGTTTGCCGTCACCGTCCAGAGAAGGTCTAAAAAGTCCTCCTCCACGCTCTTCTGAAGCATGGCGACGTTTTTGCTGCCGTCCTGATACTCGATGTCAAGCCGGAAGGAAAGAGAGGACAAGTCGTTTTCGTTGTTCCCCGCCCGCAAGAGCCGGAAGACCCGGCTGGCGGTCATTCCGTCCCCCACCACGCCGATGGTCTGCTCCTCTCTGGGGATCTGCATGGATCGGTTTCGGATCCGTATCATTTGCTGTCACCTCGTTTTCGTATGAAAAAAAGGAGCCGGGAAACCCCGGCCCCTTCCGCCCGGTCTTATTTCGTCATCGGGTCGTTTTCGTATTTGGCGCTTTCCCGCTCAATGAGCATGGCGGTCGCCTCGTCCTGCAGAGAGCTCTGCTCCAGCACCTCTGCTACGCTTTCGGGCACCTCTACGGGGATCCCCCGCTTGATGAGCCAGCCCTTGCCGTTTACCCCCACAAAGACGTCGTCCCGGTAGCGGTAGTTGTCCTTCGGGAGCTTGATGCGTACGGTCTTCTCACCATGAGAAGCCGCCGCAGGAGCCTTGTCCGGATGAAGCATAGCCTCTGCTTCCGCCCGGGCTTTCTCAAGGATCTCCGCAGCCTCTGCCTTGGCCTTCTCAAGGATCTCTTCGCTCTCGCTCATAGGAGCGGCTGCGTCTTTTTTCTGCGTTGCCAAAAAAATTCCTCCTTAATTTGCGCCGCTGTTGAAGCTGCTGCCGGTTTCGATGCGGATCATGTACTGCTCCACCAGGCGCTCGGCGGTCTTTACCGCCTTCCAGCCTACGGAAGCTCTCTGATCCAGAGGGTCTGCCGTGCCGGAAGAGCCCAGCTGCTTTACGATGTGCTGCAGCCCGCCGCCGGTGATCTCGGTGACGCCGTAGGCGTTGGAGCCTAAGATCAGAGTGGAGTAAACGTCGATCTCGCTTCCCGCCTCTGCGGTCGCCTTGGCGCCGGCTTTTGCGAAGATCTTTGCCTCGGTGGTCTCCACAAAGCGCACGCCGCCGATCTTGCCGATCTCGCCGTTGTAGACGTGATCCACGTTGCTGGTGTACTTCTGAAGGTCGATCCACTCGGCGGAGCGCATCAGGTCATAAGCCACGTCCGGATGGATGATGCCCACAAAGGAGCCGTCGATGGGGCGGGCATTCTGGGCTTTCAGAAAGCGCACCGCCCGGAAGATGCAGTCCACGGTCAGCTTGTTTGCGCCGGTAAGAGCCGACCGGCCGGCCACGGAGCCGTCGTAATACTGAACGTTGGTGCCGCCGTTTAAAACCTCCCGGGTCACGGTGTCCAGGGTGCGGCCCGCCTGATCGCCTAAGAGCTGGGTGGCCTGCACCATGTTGTTGTCGATGGCGCTCAGAAGCAGCATATCCGGCAGCTGGATCCATCCGCCGTACTGGTTCACGGTGGCCGTAATGGCGGAGACGTCCAGAGCCTGACCGTCAGGGGTCACGCCTTCCGTCAGGGCGGTCATCGCCTTGGAAAGAGGGGTGTACTTCCGGAATTCGATGGTCTTGCCGCCGTTCTTGGGGATGGGGTGCTTCTGCCCGAACTGATCGTGGACCAGCAGCGGCCCCGCCATGTCGATGAGGTAGGCGGAATAGTAGGTCTTCATCTCCGTGGACAGGTCGTTGCCGGTGGTGTTGGAACCGGTGGTGTTGGCTGCCGTGGCAAAGAGCTGAAGATCAAGGTCAAATTTCTTCTTTTCGTTCATGCGGATCATCCTTTCTTAGAAGCTGATGATTTCCCCGCTGGCTGCCCGCCGTGCGATCTCCCGCCGGTCTTTTGCCGTCAGCTTGGAAACGTCGTTTTTTACCACGACGCCGCCCTGAGAGGAGGTTCCGTTTTCCACCGGCCTGGCCGCCCGGGAGCGGATGTTGTCCGCCACCTGCCGGGAGACCTCCGATGCCGTGGCCTTCATGGCTCCGGTCATCAGCTCGTCCATGTGGATCACCTGATAGGCTGCCCGAACGGACACGCCGTTCTTTAAGAGCTTCGCAAATTCGGGGTCTTCAAACTCCGTGCGCAGGTCGAATTCCGGATAGAGGGCTTTCATCTGCTGCTCCTCTTCCATCCATCGCTCTACGACTGCTTCGTTCTGCGCCCGCCGCTCCGCTTCTTCCTTCGCCTGCCGGAACGCCTCGTTCTCTCTCTGGAGCTTCTGCATCTGCTTGTACTGCTCGACGGATAAGCCCTGCTTCATGGCCGCTTCTTCAAAAAAGGAGCTGTCCTCCTCGATGGCTTTGCACAGTGCCTCCGGATCGCCTCCGGATACTCCGTACTTCTCGCCTAAGACCTCTAAAAGCGGCTGCATCCGTCTGCTCTGGTCCTCTAAGGACCTGGTCTCCTTGAAGCGCTTGTCGATGATGGCCTGCACCCGCTCCCCGAAGAGATCCTTGTACTCTCCCCGAATCAGCTGGTCAAACTCCGCCCGCTTCTGCTCCAGCGTGGTCGACGTCGTCTTTACCTGTGTGCTTTCCCGCTCCCCGGCGGCAGGAGCCTCCGCCTCTTCTCCTCCCGGCTGCTTGCCGTAAAGGATCTGAGGGCCTTTTTCCGCCCGACGATCGGCTCCTTGTCCTTGCTCCCCGGCGACAGGGGACGCAGAGCCTGCTTCTCCGCCCGCTGCAGCCACGCCTTCGGCAAAAAGCTGCAGATCCAGTGTCTTCTCCATAAAATCCTCCCACGGGCCTTTTTCCCTGCCTCCCGGCAGGAGACCGCCCCTCCCGGCAGAGCGGCTCTTCCTTGCCTTCACTATATCACACCCGAAAAAAATCTTCTCCCCTGCTTTTTAAAGCTCTTCCTGCACCTTTTCCGGATACTTCTCCGCCAGCAGCGAAATCCCGCTCCGGACAAAGGAAAGCTCCCGCTCCAGCTCCTCCGGCACAAAGATCTTCCCCTCCCCGCTCCGGAAGAAAGCCCTCCCGCCTTTTTGGGCGGCTGCCTTTGCCAGCGTAAAAAAGAGGATGGACACCGCCGCACAGACGATGTCCTCCCCCTCCGGCGCATACCCGGCGTGACCGGAGAAAACGATTTCCCATCCGCCCCGCGCCTGCCTTTCTTTTACTTGTATCATGCCGAACCTCCTTCAGATGCGCAGAAAGCGCACCTTCTTCTCCGCAAAAAGATCCAGCGGATCCTCCGCCGGCACCTCCTTTTTCCGGCACGCCCGGGGCGAGATGGGATTTTCCATCAGCACATACCGGCACTCGTCATAGATGTGATCCTCCATCTCGGTATTGATGTCCTCCACCCTCGTCTCGTCATAGACAAGAGAAGGGATCGTCCGGATGAAGTGCCGGCAGGTGGAGAAGACCTGCAGCATGGGCCTTCCCTCCTCGTCAAAAGCCAGCCGGTAGTGAAACTGCATCTTTCCCGGGATCCGGGTGTTGTCCCCTCCGTCCCAGAAGACGCCCTTTCTTTCCATCATGGCTGCCACCGACTCTCCCCGGCTCTCGTCGAAGATGGACGGGTCTGCGATGCCGATGATCTGCCGCCCGTGGAGCAGCGGATCGTCCTTCTCCGCTGCCCTTACCTCCTCTGCGATCCGTGTGGGATCCCACCGGACGCCCACGTTTGGCGTGCCGGTGCAGCCGTAAAGCTCCTTGATCCGGAAGATCCGCCCGTCGTGATCCACCGCATACCACCCCACAGAGAAGGGCTTCGAATATCCGAAGTCAAAGCCCCGGTAGATCCGCCAGTCCTTCGGAATCGGAAAAGGCTCCACCACATGGGTCCACCTCTGATCCTGATAGTGATCCGGGTCGTTTTTCCACTCGGAGAAGACCTGCCCGGAAAAGCTGTCCCAGTCCCCGTAAAGCAGCGCCTTCCGCTCCGCCTCCGGCAGCATGGCAAGGCTCGCCAGATACTCCGGAGCATTTTTCAGAAGGGCTTCGTTATCAAAGACCGTACTGGGCACGAAGATCCGGCTCCGCTCCATGGTGATGACCTTGCCGTCCAGCCCTGCCACCTCCTGCTTCTCCACGATGGGCGTCATCGGCGGCGCCGGCGTGATGAAGCGGTCCTTGACCCAGCCGTGCCCCACCCCGCCGGGGTTGGTGGAAGCCCGCATATATACGATGGTGCCGGGGCCAGAGGGGCGGTTCCGGGAGAAAAGATAGCTGTACTCCTCCCAGGTAAAGTGGGTCAGCTCGTCGAAGCCGATAAAGTCGTACCGCTTGCCCTGATAGTTGATCCGGTCCTTTGCGTGCTGCATGGAGCCGAAATAGATCTTCGCCCCTCCCGGAAAGGTCCAGCAGTGATCCGTCCCGTTGTACCTTGCTTCCGGAAAAGCCCGCCCGTAAAGTTCCCGGCTCCGGTCGATCAGCTCCGACAGCTGCGGATAGGTCTTCCGGAGGATCAGCCCCCGATAGTGGGGGATATGTACCTGACGCAGCGCCTCCATAAGCAGAGCGTCCGACTTCCCCCCGCCTGCCGCTCCGCCGTAAAGCACCTCATACTCCGTCCGCCGCATGAAGGCCGCCTGCCTGGGCTGAGGCTGCCATAAGATCTTCTCAGCCACCTAAGTCACTCCCCCGCTCCACCGTCCGGGTGACGGAGAAGAGTATAAAGTCTCCCCCGCCTGTGAGCTTTAAGGCGAAAGCTCCGTACCGTCTCGGGATCACCGGCACCGTATGGCTCTTCCTCCGGATGGATGCCGGGATGGAGAAGGCCCGCTCCCATAAAGCCTCCCCGTCGTACCTAAGCCACACGTCGCAGAAGCTCCCCCGCTCCAGCTCCAGAGAGAACTGCAGCTTTAAGACGGTCTTGAAGTCCGGGTCGCCCTCGGTCTGATCGCCGAAGTCCGCCTCCCACAGCACCCGCTCCTCATCGTCCCCCACCACGGTCTTGATCTTTTTGTCGGCAGCATCCACATAGTAAAGCTCACTCCCGCCGGCAGCCATCCAGAGCGCATGGGTGCGGTCCTCCCGACGCAGGATCCCCTTGTCCCCGTCATAGACGAAGAGATCCCAGAGCCCCGTCGCCTCCTCCTGCATGGAGAGGTAGTACTTGCCGCCTAAGCACCCGCCGGCCCCCTGCCCGTAAGAGACACCGCCGAAGGGAGCCGCTAAGCTCTCCGGCGTCCCGCCTCCGTAGGCCATCAGGCCGGATGGGCTTAAGTAGTAAAGCACCCCGTCCACCTGACAAAGGCTCTTCTCGCACCCCTTCCTGACCCCTCTCAGGGCGACCGCCGATACCTGAAAGTTCTGAGGCTTGGAGCCGTAGATCTTGTGGACGCAGCCTTCCTTGAAGAAGAGCACATACCCCTGATGCACCGCCGCTCCCGTGAAATCTCCGTCTGTCCCTACGGTCACCGCATAAGCGTCCGTGGAAAGCCCCTCGTAGGCTTCCCAGTTAAAGGGATCCCCCAGCTTCGACGCCCGGATCTCATGCCCCGAGCATCCCCAGACCCGGTTGCCCGATTCCACTACAAAAGAGAGATCCGGCACCTTCCGCTCGATGGTCACCACCCCGGTGTCACTGCCTGCCGTGAAGACCTCGTCGGAGAAGGTGAGCTCCTTCTCGCTGACGGCTAAGATCACGGCGGTCTTGGCGTTTTTTTCCTCCGCCGTGCCGGAGATGGTCACCGCATCGTAGGCTTTGAAGCCCTCAAAGGCCGCTCCCGTGGTCTTGATGGAGCTGGAAGTGAAGCTCACCTCCCCCGCTCCGCTTACATACTTCGCTTCCATCGGCAGCAGCTCCCCGGAGGCCGTGTTGTAGCAGAGCTTGTCCGGAAAGATCAGCAGGTAAGCTCCCATCCCCACAAAGGTCTTCGGCGTGTCCGATACCACCCCGATCACCTGATCCCCGTACCACAGTGCTGTGCCGTCCGCATAGCAGAGCTTCTCCTTGAAGAAAAGCCCCTGTGGCTTTGTAAGGGCCTTGACCGTCCCCCTGGGCTTTCTCGCTGAAAGCAGGGGCGACCGGTCGGAGGAGAGATTTTTCTCGTCGTAAAGCTCCCCTTCCCCGATCACCCTCTGATGGTCGTACCCTCCAAAGCCCGATACCACCCGCCGGCTCACGTCGGTGTCCGTTTTTAAGTATGGCAGGCTCATGCCTTTTCCTCCTCTCCGTCTCTGGCTGCAAGCACGATCACGCCGCCGCTCTCCACGCCTTCGTCCTTTCCGTCTCCCAGCAGGTCGATCAGCACCTTTGCCGCCCTTGCGTCGCCCTTTATCGCCGCCTCAGACAGCCCCACGATCAGGGCCATCTGGTTGTCCACGTCCTCGGGATCCACCCCCGCTGCGGCGATCTGATCCCATCTTTCCCGATCCGTCACCGGCAGCGAAAGATAAAGATCCGCTGCCTCTCTTAAGCTTCTTTTCCGGCGGCGTGATGCGCCGGATGCAATGCCGCCTTTTCGGCTGTCGGCGCTGTGCTGCTCCCGACTTCGCCGGGAGTTCAGATCCTCAGCACTCATGAGATTTCCGGGCATACCACCACCTCCTCTCCCCCCCATTTTAAAGGATTTCCCACTTTTTTTCTCCCCAGCATCAAAAAAGGGCCGGAAGCTTCACACTCCCGACCCTGCTTTTTCCCGTTCGACCCACACTCGCAAAGCCTCTCCGTCCTCTGACAGGCTGCACCGAAGCCTCCCTCCGTCTGCTTTGAGGATCTTTTCCCGCTCCACCCGGATCTCGTCCCCTCCGGCCAGAGCAGCTAGGACCGCCCGCAGCGTCTGCAGTTCTCCCCCCGCCTGCCGCAGCGCTCTTGCGTACCGCTCCCGGCTGCTCTTCAGATACCCGGTCTCCGCCTCCAAAGCCTTGGCTCTCCTCTCAGCGGCCTTCCATCTTTTTTTCAGTGTCCTTCCCATACTTTCCTCCAATCACCCTCGCATAAGGACATAAGTTATAGTCAAATCCTCCGCAGAAATCCCGGATCCACCCCCGCTTCTCTTCCTCTGATCCAAAAAGGACGCCGGTGCAGATGCCCACCCGCATCCCCTCGCAGCAGATCTCCATCTTTCGTTCTCTGATATAGTATGGACACACCGCCGGCCTCCGATTTGGCATAGTTCCTGCCTCCCCTCCTCGCACTGGATGATCTTCTCTGCGGCGGATTCCACCCGGTTGCCGCTCCCGGAGCCCTTGGTCTCTCCGGAGTAGGACGGCGTGACCTTCGTGGCCAGGGCAAGAAGCCGCTCCTTTTCCTCCATCAGCAGCCGGACCTCCCGTTCCGCCTGGCGGTACCGCAGAAGATATTGCTTTTTTGCTTCGTTTTCCGGGGTCATGCCCATCCTCCTTCAATGCCGCAAGCCCGCCGCAGTGCGGACGGGCTCTTAATTCATCAATCGTCTTTGGGTTTTCCGCTGCGGAACGCCAGAACCACCAGCCCCAAACAGGCCGCCGCAAAGGCCAGAATTGAGGCGGTCTTTCCCAGGGTGTACCACACCGCCAGCGCCCCGACACACAGCACCACAGCCATCCCAGCCCCCAGAACCAGGCTTAAGAGCCCCATGGCTAATATCTCACGGATTCGCTTGATCATGGGAACCTCCTTTCCCCTCGGCCTGGGTATAGGCCCGGCGCACGTCGTCCAGGGCGTCAGAGTAGCCCTTCCAGTAGGCCAGAGCGTCGCTGAATTTATTCGCCGTCAGCTTCCGCACCGGCTCTTTGAGCCCCGCCAGCAGCGCCGCGAACTCTGCGTCTTTCATCGCTCATCCCTCCACATAGCACCACGACTGAGGCGGGCGCTCCAATTGCCGCGGCTCAAGTCCAAATCTCGTTTCCCGCAGGCCGTCAAACTGGACCAGCTCTTTCGGCTCGCCGTAGAGCTTCAGCCCGGAGATGTGCCACATATACAGCGGCCTATGCTTGCCGTATGCGTCCAGTTCATCCCTCGTCAGGCAAGCAGCTGCGACATCATCATCGGAGCAGTCATAGCTCGTCCCATATTCGCCGTCCCAAAGGACCTGGTCGATTCGGTCGCAGGTAAACTCACCCACAATCTTTTGCCGCTTCCCCCACATGTCGCAGACGGAGCCATCTTCCACCTTGATAAAGACTGGCTTTCCGTGGTGTATCTCTCCGTAGTTCTCATCGCCATCTTTCAGAATCGTGACAAGGCGCTTTTTTGCCTCTGTGCAGTAAATATAGCACTTAAAAGGCGTTTCCAGCTTCGGTCGGGTCTTCCGTACCTCTAAGGTCTTCTCGCCGCTGGCAATCTTTTCCACCCACTTCGGGCGGATGCTGATAAGCACTACTTTCACGCTTCTTCCTCCCTCCGAAGCCCCATCATGGGCTTTCCCACATACTTGCACCAGGCATACTCCAATTGCGCCCCGTGGCTCTCTTCCCAGTCGGGGATGAAAGCCACGCAGTCGGCCACGCTCATCATGGCTGCGCAAATCTGCATGTACTCCTCCCGTCTCAGCCCTTCCGGCAGGGAAGCGGGGTTCAGGACGATGTGCCCCTCCTCCCGCAGCCGTTCCTCCTGCTTCCGGAATTTCTCCCGGTAGTTCTCGTCGCCGGTGATCTTCCCGGCTATGTAAATCTTCAAGCTTCCTCACCCCTTCCGTCCATCTTTGCCCCGCAATCCTCGCAGTATTTTTTGGTAGGCTTGTCCCAACTGCCTTCAGTTGTAATGACAAAGCCGCACACAGGGCAACACCACTCGTCCCCGCCAAGATGCGTCCACCGCCCATGCACCACCGGCGCAACGTCGGCAGCGGGGAGTTTTCGAATAGCAGCAAAAGCTGCCGCATAGTCACCTGAAGTTCTGCGAACGATCTCCATTGCGGCTGTCTTCAAAATGTATTCGTCCATTTTGTTTTCTCCTTTGGTGTAGCCTTCACAGTCGAACGATTCCGCCGTAGTGGCTAACATCGGCCTCGGTAAGCTCGCGGTATTTCAGAAATCGCAGCAAATCTTCCAGTGCCTCAACGTCATCCGCAACACAGGTGCGGATTGCATAATACCGCAATTCGGGATTCAATCTGCTGCGAATACTGGCGAGGTGAATGTCACGGTCATCAACATTCTTTTTGCAGATATACGCCGCCACAGCGCCGGTGTTCTTGTCCACCTCGCGGCAAACGATGGTGATTCCGCTAATCATGGGGTTGCATCTCCTTTCCCCTCGGCTTCCTCCAGCACCCGGATGGCTGCCCGCAGAATGGCGCACCCATGCACCCCGCAGTTATGCTCATGGCCGCAGCCGAAGCACACAAGGCTCCCGGTCTCCACCTTCAGGCGGTTCAGCGCCTTTATGATCTCCTCACTTTTCATGCTTTTCCTCCTCCGGCAGCTCGGGCAGCGGCATCCAGCGGGTGACCTTGGGGTCTTTCCATTCCGGCCACATTTCAAGAATCCAACCCTCGTCTGTGTCGAGTTCTCCAAGCTCATAAGCATCAACAAAGGAGATATTCTTAAACTTACCGCTCACGGTTAGTAAAACCATTTTTTTCCGGTTCCGGCAGCCGCTCCGACACCGGAATCCACTCCGGCACCTTATCCCGCAGGGCTTTGATCTCCGCGTCCTGCTTCTCGATCCGATCGGCGGCTCTATCCATCAGTACGTCGAAGCAAAATTTCTCCCCAAATTCATCTGAAACATTTCGGTATTCACACGTTGCGCAATCGCACTTATTGGTGCAATCCCGCAGTGCCTTCACAAGCTCATTTGTCTCCATCTCTCATACTCCTTTCCACGTCCGCTATCGCCCGGAAGATTGGGTATGCCTGCTGGGGCACTACGGCGTTTCCGAGGCACTTAAGTCTGTCCACCCTATGGGGAATCCCATGAGCCACTCGACCCACTCCGGGTTCAGCTGCCCAGCAACGTCCGTCCGCAAGCTCCGGTGATTTTTCCCCCCGTTTGATCCTCTGGAATCCGACGCACAGGGGGTCGTGAAGAGCTTCACCGCATTTGCAAGCTGCCCCGTATGATGGGCATTTCCTTTCATCTTCGGCTGCGTCAGGTGCTCCAGGCTGTTGGTTCCCTTTGAATCCCGGGCTGTCGGTGTCGGCCACATCCGGATTCCTTCTTTCACCGCCACCCAGTCCCGCAGGTTGCACGGCTGCTTCCTCCCGCTCCTCGTTCCTGTCGCTTCCCGATTCAGCGCCTCCGGCGATTTCGGCGGCAGTTTGTCCATCGTGTTCGGCGTCGGAAGCAACGAAAAAGACCCTTGACCGTCTGTGCCAAGCTCCGACAGCCGCAGCTTCAAAATTGAGCACGACGACGTGATAACCTGCCTGCTCCAGATCCTTGACCACCTGCCCGGCGGCAATGCGGATGATTCCAGGTACGTTCTCACCGACGACGCAATGCGGGTGCAGCTCCCGGATAACCCGGAGCATTTCGGGCCACAGGTACCGCTCGTCTTCTTTCCCTCTCTGCTTTCCGGCCACACTGAAGGGCTGGCACGGAAACCCTCCGGAAATAACGTCAACTGTTCTTCTTCCTGTCCGCTCATAAAAACTCTCCTTTGTCAGCGTCCGGATGTCCCGCCATCTGGGCACGTCCGGCCAGTGCTTTTCCAGCACCTTTGTGGGGTAGTCGGCAAATTCGCACTGCCCCACGGTCTTGAAACCCGCCCACTCGGCAGCCAGATCAAGGCCGCCGATGCCTGAAAACAGGCTTAAATGGGTCAGGGGACGGTCAGTTTCCATGCTCTCCTCCAATCCACTTGTCACCACAACGTCATCTGCTTCTCTTCCGTGACCCCGGCGCAATTTTTCACCGCCTGGGCATACCATGTGGGCTTCAGCTCCACCCCCACAAACCGCCGGCCACCCTGCAGCGATACCACGCCTTCGGATCCGATCCCCATGAAAGGGCTCAGCACCGTGTCCCCGGGATTTGTCCAGAGGTTCAGCGCCCGCCGGATCACCGTCAGCTGCAAAGGGCAGATGTGCTTTTCGTCCTTCTCATCCCTAGCGGAGCTGGCCTGCAGCGTGTCCGAAGGATTGATGTCCGTCCAGATCGGGGACGCATACCGCTGCCAGATATCCACCGGGAAGCTCTCGTTTGTGTGGGTCACCCGCTCCGGATTTTCCCCCGGCTTCCGCATGACCACCAGATAGTCCGGGATCCCCTGCCTCGACATACAGGAATCCTTTTTCAGCTGCTTGTGCAAAAGCCCCAGCGCTTTTGCCGCTGCCTCCATCAGCTTTGCCATGCACTCCTGCTTTCCGTACATCGGGCACTCTGTGCATGATTCGTCTCTGCTGCAGCTCCGCAGCGCTTTTATAAGCTCACTTTTCTCCATGATACTCTCCTCCAATCCACGCCGTCACAAGCGGCGGCATGACTTTTCTGTACCCTCTTTCCCAAAAGGCCTTGTAGACTGTTGCTTCGTTTTTTCCACAGGCCATGGCAGCCTGAAGAGCGCTGTACCCGTCCAGATACAGCTCCCACGCATAGTCCACCCAATCGGGGCAGTCTGCCGGCATAGGCTCTGGCCGCGGAAGCTCATACGCATACCCGCTGCGCTTCACCTGTTGGCAAAGGCTTTGGAGCTTCCGTGCCAGCGCTTTGGCAATCACTGCCCATCCGTACCCCATCCGGTGCTTTCCGGCGGCCCATCGAAGCTCCGCTTCGCTTAACTCTTTTCGCCGCTTCATCCGCCGTTCACCTCCAGAAGCTCTAAGATCTCCCTTGCCATGGTTCTCGCTTCTTCGGCACTCAGCCGCAGCACCGGCTCCTGTCCGATATACGCCAGCGCCTTTCCCGAAGGTGCGACCACAATCTGGCTGGGGCTTGCCTCATAGAGGTAGTGGAGCCCCTTCACCCGGCTTTCCATGGTCAGGATGTCGGGGTATTTGCCCTCCACTTTGAGCAGCGTTCTTGTCTTCACGGCTCCGTCCTCCCCTCCAGGGCCCGGAATGCCCGGATAGCCGCCCGGAAGTGCTCCATCTTGCAGCGGATGTCCCGGACCTCCTTCTCGTTGTTCCGCCTGTCCGCATGGTACAGGGAATAGTCCAGCTTCTTCAGCTGCTTTTCAAAATATCGGATGTGCTCGTTCACTTGATCATCCCTTTCAGATTCTCCGCCATGGTCCCGTCTCCGGTCAGGGCGGCGTAAAGGTCTAAGGCCAGATTCACCACCGCAGAAGCCTCCGGGCGGCTTTCCAGGACCCGCTTCATCTCGCAGGTCAGACCCTCCGCCCGTCGTAAAAACTCCTGATACTGAGCCCATGCGGCTCGCTGGCGGTTGTGATCCTCAGAAAGTTTAAAAAACATCTGCTTTACTTCCTGCTTTTTTGCTCCTGCAGCAGCCCGGTCGATCCTGCGTCCACGGTAGTCCCGGTGCAGAGCTTCCATGACCTGATAGCAGAACCACTCTTCCGGGTCTGGATGGGAGGGAAGCGGCTCCTCTCGCCTGGCCAGGTCTTCGATTTCTTCAAATGTCATGTTGTCTCCATTCAGCATATATTTTTAAAGGTAGAATTCAACAATCCAGAAAAATTTATTTTGCATATAGATATCCCCCCCTCCGGGGAACACAAGTAACACAAAGGAACA
>ERZ1034880.170-NODE-170-length-22234-cov-4.792642_pt1 | contig 22234 bp, 15 predicted proteins | sample MGYA00520630_ERZ1034880 | MGnify/ENA primary metagenome ERZ1034880 (study PRJEB33766, sample SAMN09781725) | gut metagenome | biome: gut microbiome | host: Homo sapiens | place: Madagascar | study: EMG produced TPA metagenomics assembly of the PRJNA485056 data set...
AACCTGTCGATCTCCAGCGAGGGCACAAGATTCGACAATGTCCTTCTGAGAGTAGGCTTCACAAACGTGGCGTACTACGCCAACGGGCCGTTCTCCGTGACGGACAAGGGACTGTTCTTCGACGATGTCACGATCAAGGACAGATATGACGGCACAGGAAGGATCTCAGGCGGGTTACTGTTCGACAGACTGAAGAATTTCAGGATGGACTCGAAGATCACGATGAACAGGATGGAGGCCATCGATATGACCGAGGCCGACAACCAGGCTTTTTACGGTCATCTGTTCGCCAGCGGAGACGTTCTGATCAAAGGGCCGTTCGAGGCCATCCTGCTGGACATAAAAGCAAGGACTGACAAGAACGGACGCATACATATCCCTATAGACAAGGCTTCGAATGACGGGAAGAATGACCTGCTTACGTTCAAGCAGGCCTTCAAGGAGGTTTACATTGATCCGTACGACGCAATGATGAACAATATGGTCGAGAGGGAAGGCAAGGGCAGCGACTTCGGGCTGAAACTCAGGGTTGACGCGAACCAAGGCACAGAGGCCTACGTGGAGATAGACCGGGCGGCCGGCAACGTGTTGAACGGACGCGGCCAGGGCACAATCGACATTGAGGTACGTCCCGGCAGGGATCTGTTCACCATCAACGGAGACTACACCCTGCAATCCGGCAATTTCCATTTCAACGCAATGGACATCGCCAAGAGAGACTTCACGATCTCGGAAGGAAGCTCGATCCGTTTCAACGGGGATGTGATGGACAGCGACCTGAGCATCAATGGAATATATTCGACGAAGGCTTCGGTGGCCACCTTGATCGCCGACACGACATCGGTCTCCGCCCGAAGGGTGGTGAACTGCGGCATCGGGGTGTCCGGAAAGATGCGTGAGCCGAAACTATCCTTCTCCATCGATGTCCCGGACCTCGATCCTACCACGAAGTCAAGGGTGGAGACCGCATTGAACACGGATGACAAGGTTCAGCGCCAGTTCCTTTCCCTTCTGATCTCCGGCAGCTTTATGCCAGACGAGCAGTCCGGAGTCGTGAACAACAGCAATATGCTCTATTCCAACGTGGCTGAGATTATGGCCGGACAGCTGAACAACATCCTTCAGAAACTGGACATCCCGCTGGACCTTGGACTGAACTACCAGTCCAGCGAAAGCGGCACGAACATATTCGATGTCGCCGTCTCGACGCAGCTCTTCAACAACAGGGTGATAGTCAACGGCAATGTAGGCAACCGGGAATATAACAACTCCTCGTCGTCCGGGGCCGATGTGGTCGGAAACCTTGACATCGAGATCAAGCTGGACAAGTCCGGACAGTTGAGAATGAACATCTTCTCCCATTCGGCGGACGACTACACCAACTATCTGGACAACACCCAAAGGAGCGGAGTCGGCATAGCCTACCAAAGGGAGTTCAACACCTTCAAGGAATTCATCCGCAACCTGTTCTCCAGCAGGAAGAAACGAGAGCAAAGGGCAGCCGCCGAAACCGGTGCAAGGGAAATGAGGCGAATCTCGGTTTCACGGAATGAGGCGCCCGCTAAAAACTCACGAAAATCAGACAAAAAAGCAAATCATTAAATTTCAGGAATATGATAACTAACATCGCATTGGTAGCTCACGACTCCAGAAAGCAGGAGCTGTTGGATTGGGTCCGTTACAACGCAGGCTCATTGAAGCATTGTCATCTTTTCTGCACCGGAACGACCGGCCGTCTCGTCTCAGAGGCTCTGACAGAGAAGCTTGGCCCGGAAGCGCCGTCCGTTGTGTGTATGCTGAGCGGTCCTCTCGGAGGAGACTTCGAAATCGGAGGAATGATCGCCGAAGGGAAGATCGATATGCTTGTCTTTTTCTGTGACAATCTGATTATGCAGGGACATCAGAACGACGTGATGGGACTGACCCGTCTGGCATCACTGTACAACATCCCGTTCGCCACCAACCGCAGCACCGCGGACTTCATCATCTCATCCCCGCTCTACACCAGCGAGCACTACAAGCGCATAATCCCGTCCTGCATAGACTCCTACAAGAACCGTAAGCTTTAGGCCACAGCGCCTAACGCTTCACGTCCGAAGTGTCCGAGTCCGCCATCACATCCAGCCGGGACGGCTCAATCACCACCACCATAGCCGGATGTACTCCTTTGACGAACTCGTTAAGGTTCTCGTTGCTCAGACGGACGCAACCTTCAGTCGCCCTTGTGCCTATGGACTCAGGAGCGTGCGTACCGTGGATGCCTATCCCCTTGTGGCCAGGGGTGCGAAGCCTGATGAAGAAATCACCATAAGCACCTTGGATCGGTCCATTGCCGTCACCGAAGTCGTGGTCCCAAGCCGAGGCATCCTGAATATCCTCGATCGTGAAAACGCCTTCCGGAGTCTTCATATCCCCGACAGAACGTTTGGTGCCATAGTTTTTCCCGACCGCGACAGGATATTCACAAAGGACATTGCCTTTGTAGTCATATTGCCGCAGCATCATTTCCTCCTTGGAGATCAAGACGAAAGACGCGTTTGGAATCTCTTGGATCTGGCGGTTGTAATATTTCCAGACATAGAACAGCCCGGCATACGGCAAGATCAAGACAATCACCAAGGCGATTGTGGTCCAGTTCAGCCGTGCGTCTTTGCGTTTTTTACTATTCGGAGACATAATCAACCCTGAAATTTCCGTACTGGTCACGGTAAACTTTTCGAATCAAGCCTTCAACACCGCCATCTCCGACCGCTACGATATTGTCAGTCTCATCATCGTCAAAAGAAAACACAACTAACTTCCGCATCCCGGTGTTGACGTTCTGGAGAACCACGCAAAAGTCCGTGAATTTGGATTTCGGGTTTGTGAGCCTGGCGTAATAGACATAGTTGTACTTTGACTTTTTAGGCAGACAGAACACCTGCCAACCGGAATCGTAATCACTCAAGTCATCATCAGGGAAAGCCTCATTCCAAGCATAGGAGTTTATGACACCCACAAGGCCGTTGCTCTTGTAGAAATTCAGCAATGCGCGGCGGCATTTGGCGGTGGAGATCACTGAACGCGACTCGCTATCCCCCCAGATGCTGTTCAATATGTAGAAATCCTTCTTCTCCATCAGGAAATCAGAAGCCACATAACCTTTCTTTCCGGAGGAACTCTTAACGTACGACCAATCACTGGAATAGTCATACACAATCAATTCGCTTCCATACAGGAGCGTTCCCAGCTTGTTTGCATCAATGCCTGAGACCTGGGAGGAGCGCAGGAAAGTCCTTTCCGCAAATGGGTAATAGCGCGGAGACTCACGATCAACCTTAGCCGGGAGATAGACATTATTGTACAAAAAAACACCACCTGTGGCAAAGAGAAGCAACAACGCCACAAGAATGAATATCTTGGATCCGGAACCACCTGATTTTCTTTTATATGATCCAGCCGAAACGGGTTTAACCCACGGATCAGGAGTTTTTGGCGCCATAACTTTGGGAGCTGGCGGTGGAGTCACAGGTGCAGGAGCGGGAGTTGGTTCCGGTTGTTTCCCGGGTTCAATATTGGCCCCGCAATAACGGCAGAACTTCGCACCGTCAACATTATCCTTGCCACATTTCGGACATTTTTTCATAAGGCGAATTATTTACGGACTTTAACAAACAAACGAACATTCATCTTGCTGTACTTCGACCGTTCTCCGACAGTCTTTGACAAAAGGCTGACATATTTGGCGGACAGAGGATCGGAGGAGGATTCAGTCGATGACCAGTAGAACACAGGCTTTCCGACGGCCGGGAGCGGATCACCGCCATATTCAAGCAAAGTCTTGTTGACAGCGTCCCTGTCAGCGTCTGTGAAGCCCTCATCTATGGTGAAGGACTTCAGGTCTCCTACCGAAGGCACAAACCATACGTTCTCCGTGTGCTGGAACGCAGGGAAATCCTTCATTTCCTCCGGTTCTGGATTGCGGATGGATGTCGATTCGCCGGAGAAATTACAAGGCTGAGGATTCTCACGGTCACGATCCTTCAGGAGCCTTTCAAAAGAGCACCAACTGTCACGGTACTCCTTAAGGCTTATCACATAGCGGAACACGCCGGTCTCTTTGACAACAACGCCTTCAATGCCGTTTTTCCTATAGATTTTTCCGACTCCATCGTGAACCGTGGCACGGGAATGCCTTGCAGGTGCGGCACCCTCCTGTGCCTCATAATCCTCATTATGGCTGACATTGTTAACCGCACTCCACAGATCCGCCGTGTCCGCATCTTCCGTCAAGACTTTAGACTTGCTTTTTTTAGCGGAAGTCTTGCGTGTTTTCTTGGCTTCCGCATCCGCAGACATCGCGGCCGAGGCAAAGCCATTTCCGGCAACGATAGGCTGCCTCGTTTCCTCAACGGCCTGGCTGTCAGCTATCTGATCCGCGATGGAAGCCCCACAGTTCTGACAATAAAGGTCATCGGGTTCAATCTCGTGACCGCAATTAGAGCAAAACATAATATTCGGTAAATTTAAAATCAAAAAACATCATCATTGTCGTCGCCATCATATTCATCACCGCTTATGATTCCGGAAGCGGATGCATCCGGCTCATCGTCCGTGTAGCCATTATCCGTGTAGCCATCATCCAATGAATCATCAGACAATGAATCGAACAAGGAGTCCCAATCCAACCCATCGGCCTCCTCGATGCCTTTCTCGAATCCTTTCAGCAGCGGCTCAAGCCCCTTAAGATAGCTGACGGTCTCCTGAGCGATCGAGTACAAGCCGTATTTCAGCAACAATGCGGAATAGCGCCCCGTAGCCTCAAGCGCCATATTCCTTTCCTGCGGAGTCATTGTGTCGTAGTTTCGCTCAACCTCCGCAAGCAAGGCCTCATATTGCTTTTCCACCTTCTCCCACTGGACATCGGAATAGTTGTCACAAGAAGCCGCCACATTATTGACAAAACGATCCATCCTCATCGCCGAGGATGTCTTTTTTGTGGAGCACGAGGCGACTATCACGGCCAAAATGGCCAGACAGATCAAAGTTCTGGTTTTCATATCTCAATCAATTAATATACTTGTCAATAACGTGGATGTCCACCGCGAAATTCAAATTCGCTCCCGAATCATCGAAACCTCCGGTTGTTATGCCGATAGCCTCGCCGTAGCCGTTCAGAAGCACTCCTCCACTGCTGCCGTGGTCTATAGGGACGCTTATCTGGTACAGGAAACCATCGTCAACTTTCCGGATCTGGGAGATCTCTCCTGATGAGAAAGTGTTCTCAAAGCCACGTGGCGATCCCACCGCATAGACTTTTTGACCGACACGGGCCAATTCTCTTGCCACAGGAATATAGTTGACACTCTGGTTTCCGATGTCAACCCTGAACAACATAAAATCATCAGGCCTCAGTCCGTCGCCATCGCAGTGTCCTTTACCAATAACTTCCTTGACTTTATAAGACTTCCCGTCAGCCAGTGTGATGGACTCGGAGCCTTTCTTGCTTCCTTTGAACACGTGGTAATTGCTCACGGCCAAACCATCCGGAGAGATGAAGAAGCCGGATCCCTGTGTCCTTACCATTCCTTCAGTCAAGGTTATTATAAACACAGCGGAGCCATACTTTTCGAATATCTCATCGCCTCCCATCTCTGACCTGCCGGACGGCGGGACCGTCTTACCATTGCCTACGGCCTCCGGAACGGAAGCCGATGAAGAGCCTGCCGCACGACCAACAACTTCCTTTTCCATATCAGCCAGCGAGCCCCCCTCTGAAGGTTTCAGAACAATCAAGACCGCCTCTGAGCACTTCCTACCCACCACTGTCTTGAAACGACGGCACAGATTCTCCGCCTTTTCCAACTGCATAGGGGAATAAGAGCCATACCGCCTGTTGATCGCCGACACCAAGCCATTGTACCGACCGACAGACTGCTGGAGCTGCGCATCTGTCATCGAACCGGACTTCGCCTCCACCATTGTCACCAAACCGTCCAACTGTTTGACAGGGTCTTGACCACCGCCGCCACAAGCAGTGATCAAACCCAGCGTCAAACTTAGGAAAAGTACAGTTATGTAATGAAAAATCCTCATTTTCTGATCAATGGTCCAACCTACTTGTTGCCGAAATACAGGCCGATGCCGAAGTACAGTCTGTTATCCTGGAACTTATAGCCACCGAATATGTCAAACCAATAAATGCTCATTCCTCCCCTGACACCATAATGGGTGTTGTCCATATTCTTGACGTCTATGAAGGCCTCAGGTGCGAGATACAGCGCACAGACACTGTAGTTAGAACCTCTCCTATGTCCTAACTTCGACCCATAATAATGTTTCTTGACAAGATTCAGGCGAGGTCTTGCGATGACCTGGTTGTTGATGAAATCATAGCCGGCCTCAAGATTGAACCTGTTGCTCCGGCCTCCGAAACTGACCATAGGAGCCACAGCGTAGTAATCAGCGTAAGTCAATTTCCAAGAGTCCTCCCCACTGATAGTCTCATCGGCTTCGGCCGCCACTTCCTTAAAGTAGAACTGAGCGAGACCCTCGACTCCAAGAAGCATATGGAACAACTCGTTCTTTCTGTTAAGCCTTCGCTCATTTTTTTCTCTGTCTTTCTGGATCTTATCATAGCAGTCGCTTACGTATTTTCTGTCGGAATCTGTCTTGGCGTAAAGCAAAACCTGTTGGTATTCCTTATTGGTTGTCAAGCCATTCATCGCATCAGCCAGATTGCGGCAGATCTTGCCGCTGAGCTCATAGGAATACTTACCGTCAGGGAATGCCTTCAGATATGTTTTAGCCTTCTCAACCGAAGGAGAGATTGAATATTCTGAATAAAGCATTTCCTCGCGGGCATCAAGGTACATATCGACATATTCCTTGGTAAGCGGCATAACCGCCTTTGCCCTCTCGAAAGATTTGACAGCCTCCGAATATGCCTTCATCTTGTAATTGCTCTCCGCATTGAGAATATTGTACCTGAACTTAGCCTCCTGCTCGTGTTTCGGATCACGGTACGAAGAAGATGACAGATAACTCTTGAAATCGTTCGGATTATCGGATGACTTTATCGAGTTCCATAATTTATTGTCAGCAGCGACTTTCTGCTCAAGTTCCAAATATACTATGGCTTTTTTGGCCTCTCTCTCATAAGACTTTGACTTGGATTTGCTCAAATAGTCTTTGTAAGCCTGAATCGTGTTGACCCTTTGAGTTTCTTCCCATACGTTTCTTTCCTCAAGCTTCGCAAGGCCGTTTCGAGCCTCATCCACGTGTTTACCTTGTGGATACTTCGAAATATAGGCTTTAAACGATGCGGCCGTGTTGGTTGACTCCGCCTGTGACCAAGCCTCAAAATCATCAATATCATTCAGTCTGACCTTGGCGTCATCAACGTGCAGGCCTGACGGGAATGACTTTAGATAAGCTTCAAGATCGTCCTTTGTTTCAACAGCTTTCCAAGCTTCCTCATCATCAAGGTCACGGATCGCCTTTCTGGCCAAATCCGCCCTCCTTCCCTTAGGGAATTTCCTCAGGAACCCGGCATAGCCTTCCCTGTCATTCCGCCGCAGGGCTTCCTCCCAATAACCTTTCTCCGCGAAATTCGACTTCTCATCCTTGACAAGCTCGACAAGCTTGTCAACCTCAACCAGTTTCGCTTTCGCCTTACGGTCCGAAGGGAATGTCACGGAAACCTTCTTGAGATTCGCCCGCGCTGAGGACAGTCTGGAAAGGTATTTCTTCGCTATCACCGAGATCTCGGACGTGTCCCTGGCCTGATCCATCTCATTAACAATGGCCTCCGAGGTCACGGTTGACAATGTGGACAACGCCTTCTCCATCAATGGTTGGCAATCGGTCACCCTCTTCAGCATTCTCTCAACGTCGATGTACGAGTTGGAATTCCGGTCAACCTTCTTGCTGTCCAGATACGCCTTGTGGGCCGCCAGTTCGTTTTTCGCGGAAGAATAGTTTCCCGCCGCGATCGACTCCTTCGCCTTCTTCAGGAAATCAGTCTGAGCCGTGGCTCCAACGGACGAAACCAACAAAAAGATGACAGTCAACAAAAAAGAGTTAATCAGTCTCATAGGAAATCAAATCTATTATTGTGCTATATATTCATTTCTTAATTCAACAAGCCTTGAATCCTCAGGGCGGTATTCCATCGCCTTTTTGATCAGTTCCCAGCAGTAGTCGTCAATCTTGCCGCGGTTGGCAGTCTTCATAATTTTCACCTGCTCAACGGTCTGAGTGACATAATCGGTGATCGCCACCTCAATCATCGAATTGAGCCGTTTGGTCTTTGTGCTGACGATAAACGAGATGTACCCCGGTCTGAAAGCTTCCCTGGCATCCGCCACAAGCGCTTTCGCCTCTTTGAACTGTTCATTCTGAATCATCTCCGGCACAACACTGGTCATAGTGTCAAAGCGCTCCATCGAATTCCGCGCGCTGAGCCAAGTGATTCCGACAAAAGCGACCAAGGCGACAATGCCCGCCAGCACGGCGCCGGTCCTGGCGTTCTCCCCCGGCTTCGGCTTGGTCTTCTGCTTGGCCAACGCATACTGGCTGGCCGCCCACCCCTTCTCGTGCCCGAAGCCCTGTTCAGCCAACCCATCAAGTTTTGAGATCAATTGATGAATATGCCCGTCCACCTCCTCCGGAACCTTTGTCTCCGCCTTGAACAGCAACAGCACCCGCCTCTGCCTCAACGACTTCTTGAGAATGTCATTCAGATCCTTCTCGGCCTCGACGCACTCCTGGGTGAGCTGGTCATTCTTGATCCGTTCCTGTTCGTCAATCCATTTTTGTGATTTTTTCCAGTCATCCTCAACGAAAGCATAACGGGTTTCAACCCCGCTTTCGATACGCTCGATCAATGTGTTGAGGACAAACGTCCTGACTCCGGATCTTTTTGCCACCTCAAGCAGCCAATCATACTCCGGGTACTGACCGGAGACTGGAAGGACAGGAGCCTCATACCTCGCCCGGGAGTCTGTGATGTCGTTTATAAGCAGGTTCAGGACATCCTCCGCCGGCTGGGTCATAGGCTGCAATTCATAACGGCCGAACCGGTCATCCTCATCAATCACCTTGTAGATTTCCGGAGAGCGCAGAATCTCAAGACGCACTATCCTTTTTGTATAGAACGGGAACTGAAAATTCCCGAACTCCTCAGGAGAGAAAGGCTTTCCGTCCCTTATCACGGAAAACTCCTCTCTCTCTCCTTCGGTTATCGGCATCGTGTTGCAGATCAAGACATCATTGAAGATGATGGATGCTTTGGAAGATTCAAGAACCACAAATTTCTTGCTGCCGACATAGAGCAACGTTGATGTAGATTGATCCTCCTCTATGATTTGTATGATGTCAAAGATTTCAAGCTCTGAATCAGAGATGGAGCCGGAAATAACTTCCGGAGCCGTGTCTGCGGACAACCGTATCTGCTTCAGAATCGCATCGAACTCATCCCCGTCAGGGAACAGATTGTACTGGTTGTACGATTCACGAATGGTTTCGACAGCATTCCTTGTCGGATCCATCGCCGGTGGAAAAAACCTGTGGGTCTCACCATTGTATTGGCCTATGGATCTGATGCATTCCCTTCTCGCCTTCTTGACAAAGGGCTCCGGTAAAGTAATTCCTTTGTATTCCATCTATGTTAGCTTAAACGAACCTGAATCTTGCTCTTGATCTTCCAGCAGGCACTTTCCTCCGAATCCTTATACAATACACCTTTTTGCGATGTGGTCAAGGCGTGGAACTCGGTCCAGCTTCCGCTGACGGCCTCACAGACATCCTTGACCTGAGAGTTCAGAGACCGATCATAATCCGGCATCACTTCAACCTCGGCTTCCGTCGGGGAAAGAAGGGTCAGCTTGAATGGAAGACTACTCCCAGGAGTTTTGCTGAAATCCTCGGAATCGAAGCAGTTGTCCCCACTCTGGTAAACGGAATAAACAACCTCCTTGGAGAATTCCGGTTTCGCAGGTTGCTGAATAACCTGTGGCTCAGGTTTTACCGGAGCGGCGGCACGCTGTGACTTCACCTCACTGATTTCATTATTCAGATCAGACAAATCGCTCTTAAGATCTTTCACCTGTTTCTTAAGGGAATTATTAAGTGTACTCACGTCATTGCCGAGACGTTCGAGATCGGTATCCAAGTGCTTCTTCTCATTGGCAGCCTTTCCCTTATACTGCAACAGCTGGACAATGCTCACGGCAGCGGTCAACAACGCCAGAATCGCCACATATAAAGAGAAATCCACTGTACGCTCCGGTTTCGCGGCCTCCTCTTTCAGCTCCGGCACATCCTTTTCTTTCGGTTTATTTCCTTTATCCGTCTGTTCTTGCGTGCCACCTTTATCAGCGACATTCTCAGCGGCCTGTGCAGTGCCTCCATCCTCAGCATACAGGTTGCAGCATCCGAGCATAGCGATGACCGCCAGCATATTAACTAGTCTTTTCATAATCGATAATATTTTTTAATCCATTAATTTTTACCATTACTCATACTCTCATAGAACTTGTAGGACAAGTCGATGATACTGTTCTTAAGGGTCAGGAAGAACAAGGTGCCGTCAAGGGTCATATATTCATTATCCTTTCTTTCCTCCAAGAATCTATAAAGATGCTTATCCAGACTATTTCTGGCGCAGTCTATGACCACCTCCTTATACGTCGGAATGATTTCAATGCCGATACTCTTGGAGATAACGTTCAACTTATTGTTATCAAACACACAGTCTATAAATTCCTTGAATTTAGTCATTATGCGTTCCTTATAATCGACATTGTTGTCCTTTATGTCTTTTATGCTGATATCGCTGACACCATCAGTTTCAAATCCAAGCAAATACTTTCCAATCTGCTGATACTCACATTTCTTTGATTGATCCACGGCATCATCGTAAGAATATTCATCCTTCAAGACAAATTCAGCCTTCACTTCTGTAGCCTTGCAAGAATATACACCTCCATCTGCCGTCAATGTCTTCGGATTGTCTGGATATTGAACCTGGAACCTTGACAACTCCTCCTTCGGAATACCGAACGAGTCGAACAAGGCCTGCGTAAGTCTTGTTATGTGCTCTGAATTAGGTGTGATCAGTTTGAGGTACTCGCTTCCCTTTCCAGTGAATGTCATAACCTTAGGGAAACTGAACTGGCTGAGTCCTTTATTCCTGATACACTTGATCATATCCGTTATGTAGTAGATAATTGAAGCGTAATGCAAGAACAAAAGGAACTTGAACGGCTTTACATTCTTGATGTATTCACCAAACTTAAAACCTTCGTGTTTGAAGAAGAAACCAGAAAGACTTGCCGGATCATTCAGACCACTGAAATTCTCATACAGCTTCACAAGATCATCCTGTTTGCCACTGAATGATGGAATCTTATCTTTCATATACTGGACAAATCCGTTCTTAGGATTGTCCACAGGTGGATAAGTCTGTCCCCAAATGTCATTCGCTGCAAAATAGATGGAAGAATCGAAACCCTTTTTAACCATCTGTTGATCCATTCCACGATCAAAGAAGAATACATCTGTTGTACCTCCACCTATGTCAATATTGATGGAATTGTAATTAAGCAGGTCTCCATTTCTTCTTAGCAATGAGTAATACGGTGCGACAGATTCTGATATTGATTTCACGTCTGATTCCTCATAGCTGAAACCACTTCTGGCAAAAACATCCTTACAAGTGGATTTCCAGACCTCATCAAACATATCCTTATCCTCCTGCATCATACTCTCTGGATAAAAATAGCGGATCGTGATACCCGAATTGGAGTATCCCTTCAAGACAAGGAGATTCTTCAACAGCCAAAGAGTCTCTTCACAGAACATTCTCACCCTTACCCTTGCATCATAATTAGAGCGATCTTCCTGAAGGGCCCATTTCAAATTTGTCTTGTAAATGAAATCATCCGTAAGTGTAACCTCCTCATTGTCTATATCAAACCCGATATTAACATTTCCGAACAAGGTGGAATTACCTAATGGTTTCTTCCCTTGCAAAGTCGCAGTCTTTATAGGGTAAGACACGCCTTTATTCAGTCGTTCGTTTCCTATAACAGGCGGGACGAACTCCCTAAGGAAGTCATACATATCAGCAGCCCTTCTAAGTGCGGTTTTGGATCTATACTGAAGAATGTTGTTCGCATCCAAAGCCGGCTTATTCAACAATACCATCTGCTGTTCCTCCGGAATTATCTCAAGCGGACGTGGCTTTGAATTTTCATAATCCCAATATGACACGTGGGTGTTCGAGGTTCCGAAATCAATCGCAAAAACAGCTTGTTTATCACTGTTACTATGCGATTCAACTTCTTTGAACAGAGGCACAAGAAGCGCGGTGTCAGTTCCTTGGGTAAGATTATTCAGTTCAATGAAATCGAATGTCGTCAATCCGGCCTTGCCCATCCTCTCCAAATCCGGGCGGATACTATAAACAGTGGATCGACCGGCTGAATTGCTTGTTCTCTCCTGAGCCGGACTGAGTAATTCTACCTTATAATCACAATTGTAGAATTTCAAAGTAGGTTTCTTAGCCGTACTATCACTTGATGGCTTGCTGTACAAATAAATGGAATATTCATTCTTTACATTGCAGTAATAATCATTATCCACAGACTCTTCCCTGACTGCGTCCGCACCATTGATTATCTTGTAGAACGGGAATATTCCCATACCAATCGGGTTCGGCATTGAGATGATACCATACTCTGAAGAGTTCTTTCGATAAGTCCTTTCCAAGACAATATGTCCTTTGGCTGATTTCAGCGGGATTATCAAAGAAAACGATACCTCTTCGTATGTAGTCCTTTTATTCTCGTCAATCCTTGCCTTCGTTCCGCTTATGGTCAAGTATTTCTTCAAGTCTTCCACTGTAAAGTAATCGAAATATAATCTCTTGATTGGCAGCAAGAACGTTATATCATAATTACAGTTTGGATACAGGAATTTGTCAGTGTTGATCACATAGCCGAGATCTATCAGATTGTCATTGAAGAAATCACAATTTGACAGCCAAGGGTACTGGATCGAACTCTCGTGAGAGCTGTCAAGACCATTTTTCGGCAGCTTACGCTTTTCTACAGGAGTGTTGCAGTCTGTATCGATGATCCTCGTGTTCTCATTCCAAGGGCTGTCCGTGTAAATCCAGGACTGACTCTGAGATGGAACAAAGTTAGAAGGAAGAACAAGAGGCGGCCTGTCGCAAGGAATGGTAGGCTTCATCAGGAAATCGCTGTTGTCCATCACCACAGGCGCGTCATTGTATGAGATATTCGCATACAATGTGCTCACACTGGCTCCTGTCGGTGTCTTCACGGCAGGATACAAAACATCGTAATTACCAATCATATCAGCCATACCCAATTTCTTTATGATGTACATAAAGAATGGCTGTTTGTCCGCTCCAGCTACAGATCGGCTACCAGTAACGAAGTTATATAGTTGCTGAAGATAAGCCTTAAACTCCTTAGGCCTTTGGTCTATCGGGCATATCTTATGGCTGAAAAACTCCTGTTTCTGATTTGAAGAGAACTCTGTCGCAAGACCTTTCTGACTAATCTCGCGCCTCAGGTTCGGCGAGGTGTAAACCATAGTGAACGGAGAGGTACCTCCCAGCACAATACCCTTATATTCAATAATAAAGAGGCTTGTACTGAACAAGTCGTTCTGTCCTATGGACAATTCCAGGCTATCCGCAAGGATCTGGTCACCGTAATTTTTGGAATCCTTCAACCTTTTGATTGTGGCCGCGATGTTCAAATCATAGAACTTGAACTCCGGATCATTTCCCTTCTCAAACAAGAACTGAAGCAAGTCAAGGCAATCCGACACCAACTGCTCGTAGGTTTTGTTCTTGATCCCACCATCCTTCAAAGCCTCAAACGCTGTGTTGAAAAGATAAATTCTCGCCAATGGAGTCGGAATCGACGTTCCTACCTTACCCGAAGCCGGCACTTGGTCTATTGTGTCATCTATGGACTGTATTCCCGTGTTGTTGTCCTTGATGATCCCGGTTTCGTTCCATCCAGTCTCGGGAGCCTGATCCTCGGCTCCCTTATGTATTCTGAAATAGTATGACATAAACTATATTCCTATTTAATAATCTTTTGCGCCGCATCGCATCCAGCGGCATAACCACATCTCAAGAATATGCTAGCCCCGCTGACTGACTTACCCTCATACTCTTTGGCGATTTTATTCATCTCCATCTGCATTGTGTTTTCTACGCCCTTTGGATAAGGCTTTTTCTCGTTGACACACAGCAGCTCATCAATCTTCTCCTTAGTGAAATCAAAAGGCTTGAACTTGATCTGTTCGTTATGAGCCATCTGCTCCGACCAGAGCCTGTACTCTTTGGCGAAATAATACAACTGCTTTCCGAATTCACTTGAACTTCCTATATAGTCACCCAACGCCTTGTAATATGTCTGGGCTGAAGAAAAAATCCCGTGCTTGTCATCTTTGCCGGAATAGGTATAGTCCATATAGTATTTGCAGAAATATGCAAACGCATTCAGATGATAGATGTAATAGTTCTCCGCAGGGTTGGCGCCGTCAAAGTTGAAGATGTCCAGATACGAGGTGTCGTGAAGCTTCATATTATCCTCATTATACCCGTGGTTGATGCCGAACTCATAAGCGGTCGTTCCATTATCCTTATGATCATAATCGAACTTTCTGTTGGCGAATTCCAACACACTCAACGCCGCGATCAACTCCACCAGATGCGCATCGTTCTTTTGCTCGTCACCACCTTGGTGGTTCTCATACTGACCGATATCCTTGCAGCCGACATAATAGATCTCATCCAATGAGCTGTTGATTTCCTTATCATAGTATGACAGAGCCGCTTTCGCCTTTGAATTGAATATACGCGAATCAACAGCGCTCTCGTCAGAATTCTTCACTCCGAAATACGGCAGGACCAGACAAGCGCCCTTGATGGCATTCTGGACCCCTTGATAATTGCCCTGGCTGCTGCTGCCCTTCTTTTCAAAATTCTTGATCAGCTGAGGGATCCCTGAGGATCCGGTTCCTCCGAATATTGATCCGACCACGAATATCCTGTCACCGGGTTGAACACTGCTGGCGATATCATCATAATGCCAATCCTTGTTCCTGAAATAGTCATCAAAGACCACACTGCCAATGTTAGGGTTACCCTTGAATCCGACAGTCATATCCAGTTTCAACTCGGCCGTAACCTGATTGTCGGACGTGTCGAAAAGAGATTCCAGCATTTTTTTCATCGGCGCGAGACCGTCCCTGTTGGCCATAGAATCGTATGACAGGAAATCGCCGAAAGTCTTGTTGCTGTTCTCATACTGTATCGCGGCGTAGGAGCCTTCCTTGATGTCCAGTTTCTGGCGGAAAAAGCCTTCTTCCTGCTCTTCGTATTTCGCAGTCTTTGATATATTGCAATAGCAATCCAACAAATCCTTCGCCTCCTTGAGGTCACCGTTTTTCACATCATAGTCAATGACTACCGGGACAATGGCACCGCCGTCTTTCATTCGGCAGCCAGAGGCCAGAAGCATTGTCAGGGACCTCAGGACACGCGCCCCGGTTCCCCCGACAAAGAATACGTATGTCTTGTTCATAGCGGCTACTTCTTTTTAGGTTGTCTGTGAGCCTTTCCGAACGGTATATTGTAGTACACAGACCAACGTTTCAGAATGATTGAGACAAGGAAGAATATCACTATTCCGATCGGCACGCAGAATAACGCGTAATAGATCATATCCAAGGTTCCAGCCGCAAGCGTGGCCATAAGTCCAGGCTGCAACTGCTCAAGCATATTAGCCTCGGCATATTTCTTTAACGAAAGGAAGGCCGTAAGGTAGCAGAAACCTCCCGTCAGAAGCGCTGAAACAATCAAAGCCAGGTAGTAATGCCCGTTGGTCAAAGCCTTGACTTTGGACAACAGATAGTAGAACACCAGACAGATGACTACAGAAACCCCTAAAGAAACGAGGCAGGCTGCCAAAATTCCGGACGCATTGTACCACTGCTCATAAAGTTGGCCTTGCGCAAGGCCGAGGAACAAAAGATTTGTTGACATAGGTATATTAATTATTTTTTAAGATTTATTTTAATATCTATCAACGACTTAGTATTATTATCCATATCAAATCCCTTGATGAAGCCATCAACGAATGTGTCCAAATGGAAAGTGTTGGATGTGTCCCAGCCCTCTTCAGTGTCATCAGACACGGAAAAATCCTTGTACCAGGAATCCGCGACGACAGGCAAGAACAGATGCATCTGTCTTATTCCGGAAATCGAATTGACAAAGTCAGCGTCCGCCTGAATGCAGATATCATAAGCGTTAGGCTGCCCTGGCACTCCTGTAACGTCATAAATCATTTCCGCCTTGTCAACCATAGCGCCCGACATAAGATCCTTATATTCAAACTTTAGATTCTCCTTGATGAAATCCACATCATTATATTTAGAGACCACATCCGCTGAAAGGATAACTCTGCATTTGAACGTGAACGGATAGGCAAGAGGTTTCTTGAATTTTATCGAAGTGCCAGCATTATCGATTTCAACCTTAGGAAGAGGCATACCCGGAGCCGGCGCTACGGTCAGCAATCCTTTGGCAACTGTAGGGATGTTGTCTGAGGCATACGAGCAGAGTATATGTGTAGGCCTGAAGTTATTTTCCTTGACCAACTTCCCGCACATCTCCGCCAAATGGTTTCTTCTTCCAATCAAGATGATGAAATACGGCCTGACAATGTTCGTCTTAAAATTCTCCCTAAGGTTCTTATAATTGTAATAATCACCTTTAAACTCAGTCTCGAACCGCATAAGAATAAAGTCCTGATCCTTTTCCTTCATCAAAGATGCGGCCGTCCTGACACGCTGCTCAATGAGCGGAATATTCTTGATTGTCCAATCACGAGCCGGCAGGGTGCTGAGGATTTCCTGATTTGTCCCGCTGACAATGCCATCGGTGATCAATGCGGTCACTGTGGAATCGTTTGCGTTCTCGGCTATAAGACCAAGAATCTGATCTATCGGAGAACTTGTCGCGGTCTGTATCTTCCCGTTCGCCAGATCTTTCTGAAAATCGCCGGTCTCCACAACCTGATACTCACATTGATCATTACCCTTATCGTGAACGTAACCTGTAATGACTTCCGTGTTTTTGTCAATTCCATTGAACAAAGCGATGATTGGTGCTGTAAACGAAGGATTTCCCGAACCGGTGTATCCTGTCATACTTGCGGAGTTCTCCAACATTATCCTCAGTTCGGAAAAAGGTGCGGTAACCAGCCTGCTGACAATGGCCTGGGCATCCCCGGTAATTCCTTTGTCAACCAGCAAGGAAACCAGATCATCCTCTGTCGTAATTTCTTTACCTTCTACCAACGCCCCCGCTGGACGTGTCTTGATGAAACCACTCAACGATTTGAATTCCTGATCAGTAACGACTTGGTCCGCCGTTGTGATCCTCAACTGATTGTTGAATGTCTTAACCCACTTCGAAGTTTTGCCGCCACATCCATTCACGGCAAGCACAATAATTGTCAGGATACCACATATCCAGCACAATCTTTTAAAGGCCGATAGCTTTATCATATTAAATATCTTTACATTATATCCACCAAAAACAGAACTCCAAAATGCGGGTTGACGCATTCGAAGTTCCATAGTTTTTCACCGGCCCCTGAAAACTGTAATGTTCCAATAGGATTAACAGAGAAAGTGTGGAGCCATTTTTCGTTATCTCAAAAGAGGTTCTGACAAAACCCGAACGTAGATAAGCAAGAAACAATCCCCACACCCGTATCGTTGAGTGTTGAATACACGCAAGCGAATACAGATGATGGTGCTGCCGTCTTATCCTTACGTTCAATGAAACTGTCAGATTTCTTTTGAAGGATAGTGCGAAAACACTTTCATCAAATATGTCCGTCAAAGGCGCAATAGCCTAAAACGTTGCTAAGATAGGAATATTTTCGGACATAACAGCACCGATTGGATTGTTTCTCGCAAAAATAATTCAACAAAATTACACAAATATACATAAATGTGCTAACTGACAGAAAATTGCGTCTCAATATCTTTATTTGAGGATGAGATGGATAATATTCAGGAAAAATCACTATTTTTGATGAGCGTGGGAACGGTGCCTGATGGCAAGGCATTTGGAGTTAGGGTCCCACAGGTGTAAAACGGACTTTGCTATGGACACGATTCATCAGAGATTCCCCCAGTACGATGAGAGCGGACAGGCCCTCATCGACAAGGCTTATGCGATAGCGTCGGCGGCGTTGGCCGGGGAGACGCGCGGCAACGGGCATCCATTCATAGAACACCCTGTCAATGTGGCGCTTATCGCGGCGGACGAGATCGGACTGCCGGCGGATTGCGTGGCGGCTGTGTTCCTCCACGAGGCGACGAGGATGCATCCGGAGATTGATCTGCGTGCGGAAAGGCCTTTGGATGGCACGGCCCTTCGGCAGGCTCAGGGACCGGAACCCAAAGGCGGATTCCCGGAGGATGTGTACAAGATGGTGGAGGGGCTGAACAAGATCGCCACGATCAAGCCTAAGGACACCAGACTGGAGGCCGAGAGCTACAAGAAGCTCATTGTGCAGTACTCGACAGACCCTCGTGTGACTGTGCTCAAGATCGCTGACCGGTTGGAGGTGATGAGGCATCTGGAGATGTTCCCGAAGGCCTCCAGGGAGAAGAAGATCCTGGAGACCCTGATGCTGTATATTCCTCTGGCACACCAGCTTGGACTTTACAACATCAAGAGCGAGATGGAGGACATCTACTTCCGTTTCGCCGAGCCGGAGCAGTACCGCGCCATCACCAACAAACTCAAGGCGACCGAAAGGGACAGGATCAGGCTGACCGAGGAGTTCATCGAACCGCTCAAGAAGACCCTTTCCGATGACGGAATCCATTACAAGCTGAAGATCAGGACCAAGACGGCATATTCAATCTGGAGGAAGATGCAGAAGCAGAAAGTGCCGTTCGAGGGGGTGTACGATGTCTTCGCCATCCGGTTCATCATCGACTGCGAGCCGGACACCAAGACGGAGAAAGACCTCTGCTGGAAAGTATATTCCTACGTGACCGAGGAATATGAGGCCGACACAAGCCGCCTGCGCGACTGGGTGACAAACCCTAAGCCGAACGGCTACGAGTCCCTGCACATCACGGTCAAGAACAAGAGCGGTGCTTACCTTGAGGTCCAGATCAGGACGAAAAGGATGGATGACGAGGCCGAGAACGGACAGGCCTCACACTGGTCCTACAAAGGCATCAAGCACGAGGCGCAGCTGGACAAATGGCTGACATCCGTGCGCTACGCCCTTGAACACCCTCACGAAGGCAGCCCGGACGAACTTCCGCAGCCGCCTTCCAAGGAGATATTCGTGTTCACCCCGTCGGGAGAGTTAAGGATCCTGCCGGCCGGGGCCACGGTGCTGGACTTCGCCTTTAATATTCATTCAGGGCTTGGAGTGCGCTGCGCCGGCGGCCGCATCAACGGCAAGGCGGTGTCAATCCGGGAAAAACTCAAGACCGGCGATGTTGTGGACATTATGTCCGGCAAAAACCAGAAGCCGTCCTCCGACTGGCTGAACTTCGTCGTGACCTCCAAGGCGCGCAACCGCATCAAGCAGGAGCTCAATGAGGAGGAATATAAGAAAGCGGCACAAGGCAAGGAACTTCTGAGCAGAAGGCTGAAGAACTGGAAGCTGGAGCTGCCGGACGAAGTTGTGGCCGAACTGCTCAAGAAGCTGAAATACACGACATTGAACTCGTTCTACGCGGCGATCACCGACGGCGAGGTCGATGTCAACGATGTGAAGAACTACATCCTTGACAGGGACAGGATCGCAGCTGAGGCAATCGAGGCGGCAAGGGAGGCTGAGGCCGAGAGGATCGAATCAAGGACGTCGGAATGGGGAAACAGGCACTCCACGGACGACATCCTTGTGCTTAACGCACGGGATCTCAAGGGTTTGGACTACAAGATGTCCAAGTGCTGCCATCCGGTGTTCGGAGACGATGTTTTCGGGTTCGTGACAAGGACCGAAGGCATCAAGATCCACAGGATCTCCTGCCCGAACGCCGCGCGGCTCATAAGCACATACCCTTACAGAATCCAGAAAGTGAAATGGGCGGACTCCCCTGCCGGAGGCAGTTTCCAGAGTTCGCTGAAGATCGTGGCCGATATGGAGTCTTCGGTCATCGGTCAGATCACTGAGATCGTGAACACGTTCAAGGCCTCGCTCAGGACGTTCAACGTCAATGAGAACCGTAGAGGAGGAACCTACGAGATCACGATGCGAATCTCCGTGCCGTCCAACACGGAACTTGACAAGGTGATCTCGCAGATCAAGACGCTCAAGCACGTCACTAAAGTCAATAGAGTCTAACTTGGTCACTTCGACAGGCTCAGTGACCGGATTCACTGGTCGCTGAGCCTGTCGAAGCGATTATATGTCCTATTCCTCAGCTGTAAGGGCCAGACGGACTGTGCTGTGCATTGTGTTAGCTTTATCCGGTGATTTGTCACGGAAATAAACGCTTATGCTGGACAGATCGCCATTGTCCATACTCCCGCGGCTTCTGATGACCTTTCCCTCTCCGCTCACCGGGCCGACAGGATCCGTCTGAGCCGCCGCACCGTACGGAGCGTACCAATCCGAACACCATTCAGGGCAATTGCCGGACATATCATAAAGGCCAAGCTCATTCGGCTTCTTCATCCTCACAGAATGAAGTCTGCTACCAGAATTAGGAGCATACCAAGCCACTTCATCCTCATTATTACTTCCAGAAAAGAAAAAGCCTTCACTCTTTATACCTCCTCTGGCCGCGAACTCCCACTCTGCCTCGGTCGGGAAGCGGAATTCTTCACCGGTGATGTCATTGAGTTTGTCAATGAACGCCTTGGACTCATTCCATGAGAGTCCGAAAGCCGGCATTTCATCACCAGAATTTCCCATCCATCTTGCTATCACGTTGTCATCACCCATAACGGTCCGGTACAGTTTCTGCGTCAACTCTGTCTCGGCGATCCAATAGTCCTTGGTAAGTGTGACCTTGTGCTGTGGTTTCGCATTGTCCAAGCCGGACAAATAACTTGGGGCTCCCATTTCAAACGAGCCAGCCCTGACCTTGACCATCCTTAGCGGGGTGTTCTCCACCCAGAACGTCTTCACGTCCTGGTCAAGATTCGCCGGCACAAGAGTGTAATAGCCTAGCAGAATCAAGCGACCATTCAGACTTACGGTGACTCCCAGTTTCGCACCCAACCTGCCGGCAAAGAATAAATCGTCAAACGAAGCGGCCGACAATGTCAAGGAAAAACCGCCAGGGTAATATTCCGCGTCAATCACTGTAATTTTCGCTATGTCACCAGCTTCGTCCTCATCGTCACCGTAATCGACTGTGTAGTATGCCTGGGCATCCTCGATGTACAGATGGTCTTTAAGGCTTTCCTGACAAGAAGTGGCAAAGAATACCTCAAAGTTCTCGGTAACATATTCACCATTCTTCAATCTGTAAGGAATCCGGATCAGCCCATCCGTGTACGTCGGTACGTAAAGTATGGAGACAAGCGCAAGATCAATCTCTTCTTTTGTGTAATAGTTCTTCAAGGCCTCGTCAATATATTCCTTGATTCCATTGATCTTGGATTCAAGGTCGCTGACCGCGTCCTGAACCGCCTTGGAACATTCGCCGGTGATGTCTTTCTTCACCTCAGCGATCTTTGTGGCTATGATGGAGTCCAAGTCCTTCTCTATCTTGTCTATGCGGTCGGAAAGACTGCCCAAAGACTTTTGCAGGCTCTCGACAGTGCCTTTTATCGCGGCCACAGACTCAGCAAGATCTGAAATGGTCTTGTCGTACTTCTCTCCGGTCCAAGTCTTGATGTCATTGGCAAGATCTGTTTTCAGAGAAGTGATCATTCCCTCCAGTTCAGTATCCTTCTTCTTCAAGTCATCAATGGAAGAATTAACCTTTGCCAGATTGTTTTCCATTTCCGTCCTCAACGATTTCAGGTTGGCAAGAAGCTCCTCACTTCCTCCCTTGGCCAGTTGCTCCTTTATGGCGTCAACGGCTGTCTGAAGGTCGGAGGATTTCTTCTCCAAAGCGTCGATGTATCCTTTCAGTTCCTTGTCTGTCTTTTCAAGGCTGGTCAAAGAGGACTTAAGCTCAGAGACCTTGGTCTCCATCGCCT
>ERZ1034880.183-NODE-183-length-21556-cov-12.589600_pt1 | contig 21556 bp, 17 predicted proteins | sample MGYA00520630_ERZ1034880 | MGnify/ENA primary metagenome ERZ1034880 (study PRJEB33766, sample SAMN09781725) | gut metagenome | biome: gut microbiome | host: Homo sapiens | place: Madagascar | study: EMG produced TPA metagenomics assembly of the PRJNA485056 data...
AACGATATGGCACCGTGGGGACACATGTATGTCAATCCTGGTCTAACAGAGCCTTATTTTTTGCTCCGCGCGCACTCAAGACGCGCTTTCTACACGTCGTCACTTTACGCCTGAACTTGTAGAAAATCCTCCGAGAAGATCGCCCCGTTTATGGGGCTTTTCGAAGCGCTTTCTACAACTGTCGCAATCTTCGACAAATTCAACCCTTGAAACATGCCTTGTTTTCTACAGCGTTTCACGCCATATATCAGGAGAAATCGCCTTGGCTCCCTCCGCTATACGCTTTGGGGGCAAAAAAGGCAAAAGGGCATAAGGGGGACTGACGCAGCGTGCGCTGCGGTCGGCATAGCCGACAGTCCCATGCCCAACGCCCGCGTACTTCATACAAATAAACCCACGAGCATCGAGCGAAGCGAGATGCGCACGGGCGAAGGGCATGCGTATGGAGACCCCGTGAATCTCGAAATATAGCACTGACTTTTTTCTCCTCATTTATGAACGGATGCAAACAAAAATACTGATTTATCAGGGTTTTCTCGATTTGCTGATGCGCAACGGTGCGGGTACTCTCGGGTCGAATTGAAATTGCGTTGCAAGCAACGCCGATTGAAAAGGAGGCTCGAATGAGCAAGGAGACAAGTGTTCAGGATGCGTCTGAGAACCCTGTGTACAGCATGCTCGAAAATGCCATGTTGGTCGTTGACGAAGAGGAGGCAAAGAAGTTTCTTGGGGCAACCAGGCTTTTGCAGTTGATGGTAGACAGCGGTGATGGCATCGGGCCTGCGCATCTTCGTCACTGCTATGACTCATCTCATCGCTATTACTTTGTAAGCGATCTGCTGTATTGGAACACGAATCGTCGCTAGGGTTCTCGAAAGCAATCCCGCGCAGCCCGTACCACTAGCAATTATGTGCCCCGATGCACCAGCGAAGCAGCATCGGGGCACATCCATAAGGAGAGGAGATGACAAGAGTGCCCACGAGGAAAGACAGCAAGGGGCGCATCCTTCGCCAAGGAGAGGGGCAGCGCCCGAACGGCCAGTACTATTTCAAATTCAAAGACGTGAAAGGCAAGACGAAGTACAAGTACTCGTGGACGCTTACCACACACGACCTCCCTCCCAAGGGCAAAAAGTCGGGGCCGTGCCTCCGCGAAATCGAGAAGCAGGTGCAACGCGATCTGTTTGACCGCGTTGCACCAAGCGGGATGACCGTTCTCGAATTGGTTGAAAAGTACGTCGCGACCAAGACGGCGGTGCGCCCGACTACGCGCGCGGGCTATAAGACGGTTATGAGCTTTCTCGCCAAGGACGAGTTCGGAAGCAGGAAGATCGGCGATGTAACGACGCTCGACGCGAAGAATTGGCTCATCTATCTTCAAGGCGAACTCGGGAAAAGCTACAGCGCGATTCATTGCATTCGAGGAGTGCTTCGCCCAGCTTTCCAGCTAGCGGAGGAAGACGACCTCATCAGGCGCAACCCGTTCAACTTCGAGCTTGCCACCGTACTCGTCAATGACTCCATTGCGCGCGAGGCCTTGTCCCCACAGGACGAGCGCAGGTTCCTCGATTTCATCAAGGGAGATAAGCATTACTCGCGATATTATGAAGCGTTCTACATCCTCTTCAACACGGGGCTGCGCATCTCGGAGTTCTGCGGCCTCACAAAATCTGACCTCGACTTCGAAAACGGAAGCATCCGCGTCAACAAGCAGCTGCAGAGGGGCAGCGATATGAGGTACTACATCGAACGCCCCAAAACGAAAAGCGGCGAGCGATACGTACCCATGTCCGAGGAAGTCAAAGAATGCTTCAAGGCAATCCTTCAAAAACGTGCCAACCCACCTGTCGAGCCCGTCGTTAACGGAGTGAGCGGATTCCTGCTTCTAGACAAAAACGACATGCCGAAGGTTGCGATGCACTGGGAGAAGTACTTCCAGCTCTCCCTCCGCAAGCACAATAGCATCTACAAGAAGGGGCTTCCCAAGATTACCCCGCATGTATGCCGACACACTTTCTGCTCCAAGATGGCTCGCAAGGGGATGGACCCCGCGAAGCTCAAGTACATCATGGGGCACTCGGACATTAGCGTGACATACAACACGTACACCCACCTTGGATTCGAGGACGTGAGGGGCGACATGCTCCGCATGACGGATGGTGCCGCGTAAGCTAAAGTGTACGAAGTTGTAAATCCGCGAGGTTTACAACCGAATTTACAACTTTTGCGGCGGAAAATATCCGCTCATACACGAGTCGATTCGGGATTCCGCGACTGGGCGATGACATACGAACAGCATTTATCACCTGCGGAAATCCTGATATATGAGAGGAAGTCCAAGGATGCACAGAATCATGTTCGTATGCCACGGCAATATCTGCCGCTCGACGATGGCTGAGTCGGTGTTTACCGAGCTCGTGCGCCGCGCTGGACGCGCGGGCGAGTTTGTCGTCGATTCCGCAGCGACCTCGACCGAGGAGATTGGCAACCCGCCGCATCATGGCACTGTTGCCAAGCTGAGCGAGGTCGGAATTCCCGTCGTTGCCCATCGCGCACGCCAGGTGCGTCGCGCGGAGTATGGCGACTGGGATCACATTGTCTATATGGATGCCGAGAACGCCCGCGGCCTACGTCGCATCTTTGGTAAGGACCCCGATGGCAAAATCTCGCGTCTACTCGACTGGACCGATCGCCCCGGCGACGTGGCCGATCCCTGGTATACCGGCAATTTCGATGCCACCTACCGCGACGTGCTCGCCGGTTGCACCGCTATGCTCGAGCAGCTGTAGGCAAGCGAGGTCGCAGGCCACGCCTTCGGCGCGAAACGAGCGTGGATAATCTCCCACATGAAAAATGAGCGTGGATTTTCTCCCACTTTGAGCATTCAAGTGCGCTCTAGACGGGAGAAAATCCACGCTCATTATCTCGGATAGCGAATGCGACAAAGGCACTATCCCTTTGTCGCATCGGGGACTGTCCCTAGACCGGCTTGACCTCCAGCTTTATCCCCTCGGCACAGGAGTCACCCAAAACATCCGAAAGGGCCCAGGTCGCATATAGCGGCAAATAAAGAACAGCTCCGCTGCGTTCAACGTTGCCTCTCGAGAAAACAATCCCGAGCCTTACACCATATTCGGCCGTATCAAGCACATGACCGAGCGCGGCGTGCGCGTGGTAATAGGAACCCGATTTAACCTCGATCGGAACAGCCGTTCCATCCGGTCCGTCGACCACAAAGTCCACTTCGCCGCGCTTCTTTGTCTGATAGTAGTAAAGCTGGCGATTTTGGGCAGTCAGCTGCTGGGCCACCACGTTTTCGTAAATACCGCCCAGATTGGGTTCCTTGCTATCAAGATACGCCGCCTGGGCGACGCCAACGGGGTAGCGCGCCATCAACATGCCCGTATCCGATTGGTATAGCTTGAACTGCGATGGCCGTGCCGTCTTGAGCAGGGGCGACTTTGGCTCGGTTACGATATCCGCCTTGAGAGCAACGCCGGCATCGACAAGCCAGACAAAATCTCGCTGGTACTTGTCGTAATGCGCCTTGGGGTCAATGGAATTGAGCACGAAGCGTTTGTTTTCGCCCTCGAGCATAATAGGGAGCTGATCGTAAATGCTCTGCACCTGAAGGGCTCGCCCGCTTGCATACTTGGAGATATCCCGCCGGTACTGTTCGTTGAGCTCTGACTGTAACTGACGAACAGAGGCAAGGTCGCCCCGCGTGTCAAGGAAACGCTGCACGACCTCTGGCATTCCACCGACAACGGTATAGGTCCTGAAGTTTGCCATCATCGCGTCGTGAATGTAATCAGGAATGGGCTTCTCGCTGATACACGCGTCGCGTATCGTTTGGCGAGCTCCCTCGCTCACCCCGATCGCCCAGCAAAACTCCTCGAAATCGAGCGGGAACATCCTAAGCTCGTGAACATATCCCACGGGATAGGACCTAACGCCCTTGAACTGGGTCCCGAGCATTGACCCCGAAAACGCCCAGCGGCACCTCCCGTCCTCAACAAGGAACTTTGCCATCGTCATGATGTCGGGGGCCTCTTGGACCTCATCGATAAACACGAGCGTTTTGCCCGGTGCTATCGGCTTTCCCGAGAGAAGCGTCACCCTGCTGATGAAATCGTCGGCATCCCGTGCCTCGAGAAGAGCATCTTTTGCCTGGCGATTTTCCGCGAGATTGAGCTCGATATAGGTTGCGTAGTTTGACTTACCGAACTCGCGAATCGAGTAGCTCTTACCGATTTGGCGAGAACCCGTGACGAACAACGCCTTTCGTTCAATGGATCTCTGCCAACAATCAAGCTCATCAGCGATTTTCCTGCGCAACATAAGCTCTCCCATCGCCTCGATAAATGAAATGCAGATATTTATATCGACTATTATCGATGAAATGCAGAGATTTTTAGTACCGAAATTTGATGAAATGCAGGAATTTGAGCTTACTCGCGCATAGAACAACGACGCGTGCGCCTAAGCATGGGCATAAGTGAGGTCGGGATTCTCGCATACAAATCGAGCGAGGACTATCTCCCACTTTGAGCGTTCAAGCGCGCTCTAAACGGGAGAAAATCCACGCTCATTATCTCGGTGGGAGAAAATCCTCGCTCGGCTACTCGTCGACGATCTCGGCGAGCCAAACGTTCAGCGTATCGACCTCGGGGCAGCAGAACTTTGCCGTACCAGGCTCGTTGTCAGGCACGGTTCCGCCATAGCGCAGGATATCGATATAGGGAAAGCCCACATGGCAGGCCATGGCGCACATCTTGCCGCGATCGCGATCGAAGTCAAAGACGTCGCCCGGCTTGTGGCCATGGTGACAGCGGCACGCACCCAGCTGGTCCACGCAGCTCACGCGGATACGCGGCCGCTTGCCACGCGGCGCGCCGAGCGGCTTGTTCTCGCCCGCAGGCTTGACGCCGCCCTCGCCAGCGTTACTCATGGTCGATCACGTCCAGGCAGGCCTCGACGGGAAGGCCGGCCGACTTGTCCTCTTGGTCGGCATTGCGCTCGATAAGCTCAGCCACCACACGCATGGCATCGGACGTCGCGCGCTGCAGACTCCAACCTGCCATAACGCGGCCGACGAGCACCGCCGAGAACGTGTCGCCCGTGCCCGGGAAATAGACCGGAATGAGCTCAAAGGGAATCGTGAAGTGCTCCCCCGCTACATGGTCGTAACCGATAACCGCGTTCGTGCCATTGACCACGGCGCTCGTAATGACCACCGACTTGGCGCCCAGGGCACGCACGGCATCCACAAGAGCGCGGCCCTCATCGGGCGTGATTTGCTCGGCAATGGGCGTATCGGTGAGCAGACACGCCTCGGTGTAGTTTGGCACCGCATAGTCGGCGCACTCGAGCAGGTGCCGCATGAGGCCGATCGTGGACTCGGGCACGCCGGCGTAGAGCTTGCCGTTGTCGCCCATGATGGGGTCGACGAACACCTTGGTGCCCTTTTGCGCGCGACGGTGGCAAAAGTCCGAGATGATACGCGTCTCTTCCTCGGTCACGATAAAGCCGGTCGAGATGGCGTCGAACTCAAAGCCGAGCTCCTCCCAGATAGCGAGGCTTTGACGCACGTACTCCGTGGTGTCGTGGATGTAGAACTTGGGGTAGTTGAGCGTGTCGGAAACAAGCGCCGTCGGCAGGTTATGGATACGGTAGCCCATGTGCGACAGCACCGGCAGCATGGCGGAAAGCGCGACCTTGCCGTAACCGCACATATCGTTGATCAGCAGCAGCTGAGTGTTCTTCATGAGGGTCTCCCTTGTTTCGGGCACAGCGCAGCAGCGCCACAGTGCGACTAAGTGTAGCGCAGGAGGCGTTGTGGGCGGAGGCGAGCGGTACGAAGGGCAAATTGTTGCGGAAAGGTTTCGGAAATGGGGGCTGTTTGCTCCATAGCGGCCTAGTTGATGCTACTCATATAGCGCCATTTCAAAACTATGCCTATTTACTACGTTTAACCGCCCGCCTCCAACCACAACGAATTTCTCTCCAACAAAACCGCAGGTAGATAGCTTGCGTTTTTTCAGAAACAGCTGTTGTGGTCAGCGATGCTGGATTCATCGTAGTAATTAGGCATAGTTTTTGGCAAGGCCGCTTCGAAAGGCATCATCGCAGCCCAAAACGATACCTTTTCCTTCGTCCCCAAGGGATCAGATTGCCGCTTAGGAGCGTTTGCAGCATCGAGCGGTTACGGCGTTTGGTAAAACGCCGTAACTTAATAAGTTTGGTACCTTGACATTTATTTCTTGCACTCCTAAATTAGTTAGGCACAAAACAATTTCACTACCTAACTAAAGAAAGGAGCGACACCATGTGCGATGACCACATCGGCCTCTGCCCCCACACGCCGGGCGGCGACCCCCATGAACCCGCAGATGCGCCCGCGGCACAGTCCCAATCAGACGCGCTCGCCAAGCACATCCTAAACGGGCTGGGCTTCTGCGGCCACTTTCTGCACTTTCACGGCGGCGGCGCCTCGGGAAAGGCCCCCATCGTCTGTTTGCTCGCCAAGCAGCCAAACGGCGAGATGTCACAGCAGGAACTAGGCCTGCACTTTGATCTTAAGCCCGGTTCGCTTTCCGAGATTCTCTCCAAGATCGAATGCGCCGGCCTTATCGAGCGCAGCCGCAATCCCAAAGACCGGCGGCAGCTCACCATTCGCCTGACCGAAGCGGGATGGGAAAAGGCCCACGTAGAGCAGGCGGCCCGCATCCGCTTTAGAGAACGGGCCTTTAGCGCGCTCACCCACGACGAGCGCGAGGACCTCGCCGAAATGCTCGATAAAATCCGCGTAACCTGGGAGGAACTGGATGATTAAAACCCTCATGGGAAGCATCCGCGACTATATGAAAGTCACTGTTGCCACGCCGCTGCTCGTGCTTGGCGAGGTGCTCTGCGAGATGCTGATTCCATTTATCACCGCCAACCTGATCGACGCTATCAAAGACGGCGCCACCGTAGCCGAGATGCTTCCCACCGCAGGCTTTTTGGTGCTCATCGCGCTGACGTCGCTTGCTTTTGGCGCCGCGGCCGGCGTCACCTGCAGCCATGCGAGCTGCGGGTTCGCCAAGAACCTGCGTCACGACCTGTTCTACAAGATCCAGACGTTCAGCTTTGCCAACATCGATGAGTTCTCGAGCTCCTCGCTCGTCACCCGCCTCACCACCGACATCAACAACGTGCAGCAGGCCTTTATGATGATCATCCGTATCGCCGTGCGCGCGCCGCTGGTATTGATCTTCGCCTTTACCATGGCGTTTATCATGGGTGGCAGCGTCGCCATGGTCTACCTGGTCATCATTCCGCTGCTGGGCTTTGGACTGTTCTTTATCATCTTTAAGGTGCGCCCCATCTTCTCGCGCGTGTTCCACAAGTATGATGCCCTTAACGAGTCCGTCGAGGAAAACGTCACCGGCATGCGCGTGGTCAAGAGCTATGTGCGCGAAGACTTTGAGAAGGAGAAGTTCGCGACCGCCGCGCGCGACGTCCAGATGGACTTCACCCGCGCCGAGAAGCTGCTCGCCTTTAACAACCCCATGATGAACATCTGCGTCAACGGCGCGTTTGTCGTCATCATCTACCTGGGCTCCAAGCTCATCATCACGAGCCAGGGCACGCTGTTCGACGTGGGCCAGCTCTCCTCGACCTTTACCTATGGTTTCCAGATTCTCATGAGCCTGATGCAGCTGTCGATGATCTTTGTCATGGTGACCATGGCCGACGAATCGGCACACCGCATTGCCGAGGTGCTGGCCGCCGAGCCCACGATCGCCGATCCCGCCGAGCCCGTGCTCGAGGTTGCCGACGGTTCCATCGACTTTGACCACGTGAGCTTTAAGTATTCCAAGCATGCGAAGCGCCAGGCGCTCGACGATATCGACCTGCACATTACGAGCGGCGAGACCATCGGCATTATCGGCGGCACCGGCTCGGCCAAGTCCACGCTCGTTAACCTCATCGCCCGCCTGTACGACACCACCGAAGGCGCTGTGCGCGTGGGCGGCGTGGACGTGCGCGACTACGACCTGGACGCGCTGCGCCACCAGGTCGCCATGGTGCTGCAGAAAAACGTGCTGTTTAGCGGCACCATCGCCGAGAACCTGCGTTGGGGCGACCCGAACGCCACCGACGAGGAAGTCCGCGAGGCAGCGCATCTGGCCTGCGCCGACGAGTTTGTCGACGGTTTCCCCAAGGGCTACGACACCTGGATCGAACAGGGCGGCTCTAATGTTTCGGGCGGTCAGAAGCAGCGCCTGTGCATTGCACGCGCCCTGCTGCGTCGCCCCAAAATCTTGATCCTGGATGACTCCACCAGCGCCGTCGACACCAAGACCGACGCCAAGATTCGCGCAGGGCTGGCAAGCTATCTGCCCAACACGACCAAGCTCATCATCGCCCAGCGCATCAGCTCCGTGCAGGACGCAGACCGCATCATCGTCATGGAGGGCGGCCGTATCGCGCAGATCGGCAACCATGACGAGCTGCTTAAGACAAGCGAGATCTACCGAGAGACCTTTACCTCGCAAAACAAGATGTCTGCCGAGGGCGAAGGGGCCGTCGAGGCCGACACCGAGGCATCCGCAACGCAAGCTCAGACCCAGGAAGGAGGCGAGGCACATGAGTAAGGCAACGACCGCCGAGCGCGCGCTCAACCGCAAGGGCGGCACCATGTCGCGCCTCATCAAGACGCTCTTTGGCTTCTATCCCGTGCTTTTGCCCCTTGTCGTCGCCGGCGTGGTGCTCTGCGCCATCATCAACTCCATCGGCGCGACCTTCCTGCAGAGCGCCCTGCAAATTATTAGCGAATCGTGGCAGTCGGGCGATTGGGAAGCCGCGCAGCCCAAGATTCTGCAGCTCGTGACCACCCTCGCCTGCATCTACGGCGTCGGCGTCCTGTCCTCGCTCTTCTGGAACCGCGCCATGGCTATCGTCACGCAGGGCTCGCTCGAGAAGCTGCGCGAGATGATGTTCAACCGCATGCAGGACCTGCCGATCCGCTACTTCGACACGCACCAGCGCGGCGATATCATGAGCCACTACACCAACGACATCGACACGCTGCGTCAGATGATCAGCCAGTCGCTGCCCAACCTGCTCATGACGATCATCATCATCGTCACGGTGTTCTTTATCATGCTGTACTACAGCGTGTGGATGTGCCTGGTCATCATCGCCGGCGTCGCCTTTATGACCTTTATGACCAAGCTGCTCGGCTCCAACTCCGCGCGCTTCTTCATTGCGCAGCAAACCGAGCTCGGCGTGGTCGAGGGCCATATCGAGGAAGTCATGAACGGTCAGAAGGTCGTCAAGGCGTTCTGCCACGAGTCTGCCGCCGAGGCCGATTTTGACGAGCGCAACGAAAAGCTCTTCGAGGTCTCCCAGAAGGCCAACATGTACGCCAACATCCTCATGCCCATCCTTATGAACCTGGGCAACCTGCTCTACGTGCTGGTCGCACTGGCGGGCGGCATTTTCCTGGCGCTGGGCGTGCCCAACCTGAGCATCTCGGGCATGGCGCTGTCCATCGCCGTCGTGGTGCCGTTCCTCAACATGACCAAGCAGTTCTGCGGACAGATCGGCCAGATCTCGCAGCAGATCAACGCCGTGGTCATGGGCCTCGCCGGCGCCGACCGCATCTTTGAGCTCATCGACGAGAAGCCCGAGGCCGACGAAGGCTACGTGACGCTCGTCAACGCACAGGTGAACCCCGAGACTTGGGAGTTCGAGGAGGCTGACCACCACACCGGCATGTGGGCGTGGAAACATCCGCACCGCGCAACCGGCGAGATCGAGTACGTCCCGCTGCGCGGCGACTTGGTCATGGACAACGTCGACTTTGGCTACACCCCCGACCACGAGGTCCTGCACGGCGTGTCCGTGTTTGCCGAGCCGGGTCAGAAGGTCGCGTTTGTCGGCGCCACCGGTGCCGGTAAGACGACCATCACCAACCTCATCAACCGCTTCTATGACATCGCCGACGGCAAGATTCGCTACGACGGCATCAACGTCAATAAGATCCGCAAGGCCGATCTGCGCCGCTCGCTGGGCGTCGTGCTGCAGGACGTGAACCTGTTCACCGGCACCGTGATGGACAACATCCGCTACGGCAACCTGGATGCGACCGACGAGGAGTGCATCGCGGCGGCCAAGCTCGCGGGCGCAGACGACTTTATCACCCGCCTGCCCGACGGCTACGACACGATGCTCACCGGCAACGGCGCACAGCTGTCGCAGGGCCAGCGCCAGCTGATCTCGATCGCCCGCGCCGCCGTCGCCGATCCGCCGGCGATGATTCTAGACGAGGCCACGAGCTCCATCGACACCCGCACCGAGGCCATCGTGCAGGCGGGCATGGATAAGCTCATGGAGGGCCGCACGACGTTTGTCATCGCACACCGCCTGTCCACCGTGCGCAACTCCGACGCGATCATCTGTCTGGACCACGGCCGTATCATCGAGCGCGGCAACCACGACGAGCTGATCGCCAAGCGCGGGTACTACTACCAGCTGTACACGGGTGCGTTTGAGCTGGAGTAGGAACGGTTACTGACGGAGGGTGCCCCGGGGCGTCGGGGTAATTCCTCCGTGCTCAAACATTCTCGCTTCGCTGCGAAACTGCGCGCGGAGGAAATACCCCGCCGCCCCGGGGCACCCTCCTGCGCGCAATCAGCCCGTTGTTTAAAACGGAATAAAGGTTAGTGAGGCCCTGGCCGTTTGGCCAGGGCCTCGTTTTGTTAGTCTTTTTGGGACGGGGCTTTTTGACTACTTTGAGGGTGCGCAGGCAGGGCGGCGAAAGTAGCTAAAAAAGCCCCGTCCCAAAAAGACTACCCGCGCCAAATGAGCTAGTTGAGGAGTTGGGCCATGGCGTTGACGAATTTTTGGACTTGGAGGGTGGGCTCGAGCGGGTAGTGCAAGAAGACCGGCACCTCGCGGCCACATAGGAACGGCACGCCTACAAAAGCCGGGTGCACGCCCGACCACGCCCCGCAAGTGAGCACCGCGTCGCCCTTTTCCTCCGCCTCGTTAAAGAGCGCAAAGTCAAAACTGTCCACGTCGATCACGTCCACGCCGCCATCGGCCAAAAGATCGATGCGCAGGCTGTCCATGGCGTCGTTGCCGTGGCGCAGTACGCGCAGACGCATACCCTCCAAGTCGGCAACCGTAATGCGATTCTTGCGCGCCAGCGGGCTCGTGCGCGGCAGATCGATATAAAACGGCACGTTGACAATGCGGAGCTTTTGGCAGGCATCACCCCAGCGTGGGGTAGAAAAACTCGATTGCACCACATCGACCTCGCGGCCCAAGCTACGCATGACGGTCTCGCGCTCGTCGTAGAGATCGCTTACCGGCACGATTTCAAATCGCAGCGACGGCTCCAACTCGTGCACACTCGGCCACATCGACAGCGTCTGGCGCCCCGGGCACATCATCGACACGCCCAGGCGTACGGCACCGCCATCGCCCGCCGCACGTCGGGCACGGCGCAGCGCGTCCTCGGACTGGCGCATGATCGAGCGCGCGTCGTCCACCAGTAGCGCACCAGCCGGCGTCACCTTAACGCCCGAGTGCGACCGCTCGAACAGCGTGATGCCGAACTCGGCCTCGAAACCCGAAACCTGCTTGACGAGTGCCGGCGTCGACACGCGCAATTGTGCCGCCGCACGCGAGAAGCTTCCCAGCTCCGCAGCGGCCGATATGGCCTCAAGTCGTCGATCGTACACGTCAATCTCCCGTTTTCGCGCCCGTGGCCACATGGTGCCACAGGAGGTTGTTTTCGCAGGTCATGCGCTCAATTGAGAATAAACTGCATCGCACAGTGTAAACCTATGGTTAACGCCATTCTAACAAATATGCAATTCACCTGCGCAAATGCAAAGCATACGATAACCAGCGAAAACCACGTGGGTCGATTAATGGGAGCGACCCACCGGGAGGCACAAGAAGGGAAGTTCCTATGAGCAATTGGCTTAAGCTCGAGGGCGATGTCTGCGCCGTGACCGGCGCACTCGGCGGTATGGGCGTCGAGATTTGTCGCGAGTTCGCCCGCAATGGCGCCAACGTCGTCATGCTCGACCTGGACGAGGAGAAGGTCAAGGCCGCTGCCGCCGACCTTGCTGCCGAGTTTGGCATCCACGCCGAGGGCTACAAGATGAACGCCACCGACGAGGCCGAGGTTCAGGCCGCCGTCGACGCCACCATCGCCAACTTCGGCCGCGTCGACGTTCTCGTCAACACCGCCGGCATCCTGCGCTTCGCAGCCATGGAGGACCTGCCGCTGAGCGACTGGGAGCAGGTGCTCAACGTCAACCTCACCGGCTACTTCATCACCTCGCAGCGCTTTGGTCGCGAGATGATCAAGGCCGGCCAGGGCCGCCTGGTTCACATCTCCACCGTCGCCAGTCACTCTCCCGAAACGTTCTCGGGCGTGTACAGCTCCACCAAGGCGGGCGTCAACATGATGTCCAAGATGCTGGCTGCCGAGTGGGGTCCCTACGGCGTGCGCTCCAACTGCGTCGAGCCCTGCTTCGTCAAGACCCCCATGTCGGCAAGCTTTTACGCCGATCCCGAGGTCGAGAAGAGCCGCAGCCGCCTCATCGCCACGCGTCGCATCGGCGAGGTCAGCGATATCGCCAACGCCGTCATGTTCCTGGCGTCCACGCGCTCAGACTTTACCACCGGCGACGCCATCAAGGTCGACGGCGGCTTCTCCAACATGATGGGCGACCTCACCGCCAAGCCCGGCGGCCGCCGCGCCTTTGCCGACAACTACCTCAAGAACAAGGGTGTCGAGCTTTGGTCCGACGAGTCCGGCGTCGCAAAGCCGACTGACCAGTAAACCAACCTGACAGGGAGGCACCGTGGACACGCCCGCTCCTCCCCCGTATCGATTAGAAAGAGTCCCATGGCTTCCACCAACTCCAACAAGGGTCGCGCCGTCGTGCTTTCCGCCGCGTGCGTCACCATGTTCTTCATCAGCTCCATCGCGCTGTACTCCGTCGTGTCCAAGAACCTGCTCGCCGTCTACCCCGAGTGGTCCAGCGCACTTACCTGGGCTTTCCCGGTCTTCCAGACCATCATGGCCGTGACGGGCATCTTCGCCGGCCGCATCTCCGATAAGATCGGCCCGCGCAACGTCGTGATCGCTGCCGCCGTGTGCTACGGCGTGGGCTGGTTCATGTCCGGCACCGTCACCGAGCCGTGGCAGTTCTACCTGTGGTTCTCGCTCGTCGCCGCCATCGGCAACGGCCTGGGCTACAACCCCGCGCTCACCACCGGCCAAAAGTGGTTCATCGACAAAAAGGGCCTCGCCTCCGGCATCACCCTGGCCGCTTCGACCGCCGGCCCCGCCGTGCTGTCCCCGGTGCTCGCCTCGCTGCTCATCCCGAGCCTTGGCATCTTTGGCGCCCTCAAGGCACTCGGCGTCATCTTCTTTGTGACGATCGCCGCCTCCGCCCTGTTCCTGAAGGCCCCCGAGGCCGGTTGGCTGCCCGAGGGCTTCGAGGCCCCCAAGGGCGGCGCGCACGCCGGTACCTTCGGCGACCTCACCCCGGGCGAGATGGTCAAGACCCCGCGCTTCTGGGTCCTCATCGTCACCTTCGCCTTTGCCGCCACCGCGGGTACCCTGCTCGTGGGCAAGGTTGCCTCCATCGCCGCTGTCCAGCTCTTCGCCGACCCCACGAGCGCCGCGGCCGTCGCCCTCGGCGGCGTGGTCGTCTCCGTCAACACCTGCGCCAACCTGGTCGGCCGTCTGTCCTTTGGCCAGATCATCGACAAGCTCGGCGCCTACAAGTCGCTGCTCATCAGCCTTGTCGTCACCATCGTCGCGCTCGTCATCATGTCGATGAGCTTTACGCAGAGCATGTTCTTTGTGGCGCTCGCCCTGCTCGGCTTTAGCTTTGGCGCCCTGCTCGTCATCTACCCGCCGCTCACCGGTGGCGCCTTTGGCACCAGCAACATCGGCGTCAACTACGGCATCATGTTTTTGGGCTACGCCGCTTCTACCTGGATCAGCCAGCCCATCACCGCCGTGCTGTATCACGCCGAGGCCGGCAGCGCCGCCTACCAGCAGTCCTTCTACGGCGCCATCGTGATTGCCGCCATCGCCGTCGTACTCACCGTCTACATGATGGTCTCCGACAGCAAGAAGAAGTCCGCCTAGTTTTGCTTGACGCGGCAAGGGCCGTCCTCTTGCCGCATTCCACCGGTCACCAGTATTAAGGAGTCGAAATGTCTGAGCTCAACCCCGTCCGCATTGCCGTTATCGGCGCCGGTGCCATGGGCCGCAACCACATCCGCTTTGTCACCGAGGAGCCCGAAGCCGAGCTCGTCGCCATCGCCGACGCCTTTGAGGGCGCCCGCGCCACGGCCGAGGCCGCCGGCGTGCCGTTTTACACCGATCCCGCCCAGATGATGGACGAGGTCAAGCCCGAGGCCGTCATCATCGCCACCCCCAACGACCTGCATCTGGGCGTTGCCCGCGAGGCCGTGAAGCGCAACATCGTGCCGCTGGTCGAAAAGCCGATCTCCAATGACCTCGAGGATGCCCAGACCTTTGCCGCCGAGGCCGAGACCGCCGGCGTGCCCGTGCTCGTGGGCCAGCACCGTCGTCACAACCCCTTCGTCAACAAAGCCAAAGAGATCATCAAGTCCGGCGAGCTGGGCAAGCTCACCGTGTCGAGCTTCCACTACATGATCTATAAGAATGACGAGTACTTTGATGTCGAGTGGCGCCGCAAAAAGGGTGCCGGCCCGATCCTGGTCAACCTGGTGCACGACGTCGACCTGCTCCGCTACCTGCTGGGCGAGCCCGTCGCCGTCCAGGGCATGCAGTCCAGCGCCGCCCGCGGTTTTGAGACCGAGGACTCCGCCGTGGTCAACGTCCGTTTTGCCGATGGCGCGCTCGCAAGCATGACCATCTCCGATGCCACCGCCAGCCCCTGGAACTGGGAGGCCACCGCTCGCGAGGACCCGCAGTACCGCCCCTTCGACGCCGATGCCTACTTTATTGGCGGTACCAAGGGCGCCCTGTCGCTGCCCCGCCTGCATCAGTTCTCCTACGACGGCGCCTCCAACTGGCACAAGCCGCTGCAGATGGAGATTCCGGCCGTCGACCCGGCGCTGCCGCACAAGATGCAGCTCAAGCACTTTGTGAAGGTCGTCCGCCGCGAAGTTGAGCCCGTCGTAACCCCCGCCGATAACGTCAAGACGCTCACGCTTCTCAACGCCATCAAGGAGGCCGCCGAGACCGGCCAGCTCGTCGAGCTGTAGCACCTTAGGACAGGCCGCGGCAGAAACCCCATGCCGGGCCCCTCGGTCCGCCACAAATAAGCCCCTCTTCTTTGCCCCGCGAGCAGCCTCCTGCCCGCGGGGCATTTTGCTACGTTGTCGACGATTTTTCTGGAGCGGGGGCTATTTTGCACCTCGGCTTGATTCGTTCGTCCCAAAACAGTCTTTTGGGACGGGTGGTATCCTTGGTAGCCCTGTGCTGCAAACGCACCTTAAACGCAAGGAGTCCCATGGATCTTATCGCCCAGCTCGCCCGCGAGCTCAACCTTAAGGCCGCCAACATCGAGGCGGCCGTCAAGCTCATCGACGAGGGAAACACCATTCCCTTTATCTCGCGCTACCGCAAGGAAGCCACGGGCGGCATGGACGATGTCGCCCTGCGCGCGCTCGACGAGCGCCTGTCCTACCTGCGTAATCTTGAGCAGCGCAAAGAGGACGTCATTCTGCTCATCGGCGCCCAGGGCAAACTCACGCCCGAGCTCGAGCAACAGATTCGCGAGGCCACACAGCTTCAGCGTGTCGAGGACCTCTACAAGCCCTACCGCAAAAAGCGCATGACTCGCGCGCAGAAGGCCCGCGAGGCAGGCCTGGAGCCACTCGCCAACATGATCATCATGCAGGCCTCGGCCAAGGGCAGCGCGCTCGACGCCGCCGCGGCATACGTCAACGAGGAGGCCGGCTTCGACACGCCCGAAAAGGCGCTCGCCGGCGCCGCCGACATCGTGGCCGAGACGGTGGCCGAGGACCCCGAGAACGTCGCCGACCTGCGCGCCTTTACGCAAAACACCGCCGACATCGTCGTCGAGGCCACCGACCCCGCCGAGAAGACTCCCTACGAGCCGTACTACAGCTATGACGAGCCACTGCGCCGTATACCCAACCACCGCGTGCTGGCTATCGACCGCGGCGAGCGCGAGGGCAAGCTCCGCGTGCGCGTGAACGTCGACGGCGCTGCCGCTACGGCACGCCTCGGCAGCCGCTGGCCCCGTCGCCAGGGCGTGTTTGCTCCCGTCTTTGACGCCGCCATCGCTGACGGTTACAAGCGTCTCATGGCCCCCTCGCTGGAGCGCGAGGCCCGCGCCAAACTCACCGTTCGTGCCCAGACCGAGGCCATCAACGTCTTTGCCAAGAATCTCGAGGGCTTGCTCTCGGCGCGCCCCGTGCGCGGCGCCCGCGTGCTCGCGCTCGATCCGGGCTACCGCACCGGCTGCAAGGTCGCCGTCATGGACGAGACCGGCAAGCTACTCGACCACGGCGTGGTCTATCCCACCAAGCCGCGCCACGACGTCGCCGGCACCAAGCGCGAGCTCGCCCGCCTCGTCAAGAAGGACAGCGTCAACACCATCGTCATCGGCAACGGCACCGCCAGCCGCGAGACCGAGGAAGTCGTCTCGGAGTTTATTGCCGAGCAGGCACCCAGCCTTCGCTACACCATCGTCAACGAGGCGGGCGCGTCGGTGTACTCCGCCTCCGAGCTCGCCAGCCAGGAATATCCCGACCTGGACGTCACCGTACGTGGCGCCATGAGCCTGGGCCGCCGTCTGCAAGACCCGCTGGCAGAGCTCGTCAAGATTCCGCCCCAGTCCATCGGCGTTGGCCAGTACCAGCACGACCTTGACCAGGCCGAGCTTTCGCGCACCCTGGGCCACGTGGTGGAAGACGTCGTCAACCGTGTGGGCGTCGACGTCAACACCGCGAGCGCAAGCCTGCTGGGCTACGTGTCGGGCATTACGCCGAGCGTGGCCAAGAACATCGTGGCCTACCGCGAGGAAAACGGCGCCTTTACCGATCGCCGCCAGCTCAAGAAGGTCCCCAAGCTGGGACCCAAGGCATACCTCAACGCCGCGGGCTTTCTGCGCATCAGCGGCGGCAAGAACCCGCTCGACGCGACAAGCGTCCACCCCGAGAGCTACGAGGTGGCCACGGCCGTCCTGGAGCGTGCCGGTGTGGCGGCCAGCGAGCTCAGCCGCGGCGGCGTGCCCGACATCGAGCGCCGCCTGGGCAGCATATCGACACTGGCAAGCGACCTGGACTGCGGCACTCTCACGCTCATCGACATCGTCAACGAGCTCAAGAAGCCCGGTCGCGACCCGCGCGACGACGCACCCGAGGTGATCTTTAGCCGCTCGGCGCTTTCCATCGACGACCTGGAACCCGACATGGAACTCAAGGGCACGGTGCGCAATGTTGTGGACTTTGGCGCCTTCGTCGACGTGGGTGTGCACCAGGACGGCCTCGTGCACATCTCCAAGCTGGCCAACCGCTTCGTCAAGCACCCCAGCGACGTCGTACGCGTCGGCGACACGGTAAAGGTGTGGGTCGAGAAGGTCGACCGCGACCGCAAAAAGATCTCCCTCACCATGGTACAGGGGAAGTAACACGCAAAAACATGCCATAAGCCGAGGGCCCGAACGTCCATCGAGACGTCCGGGCCCTCTTTTAGTTATAGATTAGAAGATTATTAGATTACAGATTAATCCATAAAGCGGGGCGAACGAAGAAGTCCGAGTCGACCCCGCAACCGCCGTTGGAGACCACGTCGCCGTCCATGCCAACGCCGGCCGCGAGACCCGAGTCGCTACCCGGCGAGCGTAGCCACCAGACGCACACGACGTTGTCATCCGAATCCCAACCACTTTGCTGTTTGAGTCGATTGGTGAGATAGCACCGGCGATCCTCGTCGGACATGAAGTACTTATTTGCCTCGTCGACGGAAAGCAGTGTAGGAGCTCCGTCAATCTCCTTCATCTCGTCGCCCGTAAAGGCCTGAGATGCAAAATCATTTTCGAGCCATTTCTTAAGGTCGGAGGAATTCCAGTCGTTATCGTCTTCGTCATTGTCATCCTCATCCGCATTGAACGCGTGGGCATCGAGGGCCTTCTGGCTAACGACATAGGCGCGGTTGCCCTCGACCGCCAGGACGCGCCACTCGATAGGCTCCTTGCCGTTTGAGGCGTTACCGTCTTGCTCGTAGGAACCGAATTCAACCACGTCGCCCACCTGGCAGCCCTTAAAGGGATTCTTGTTAAACGCGGGGGCAACGATAAAGATGGCAATCAGCATGAGCGCGATGACGCCAGCCGCCGCGCCTCCGATGATGAGCGGCAGCCTCTTCTTGCCACTAGCCTTACTGCCGGGCTGTGCACTCACAGCCTGCGGCGCAGGCGCGACGCCAGGCACCATGTCTGAAGCTACAGCCGGATTATCGGTTTTGACTGAGGGGGGGTAACTGATGCCGCGGGGAACGGATTGCCGCAAGCCACACAGAACTTGGCCTCGTCAACGTTCTTGGTACCGCATTTAGGGCAGAACATGAGGTCTCCTTCCTTTCGTTTTCCTTTCGTTTTCCTTTCGCAATTCAAGGCTAGGCCCAAGGCAACCAAACTTGTTGCGCAACATGTCCCGAAGGAGAAAATTCCTGTGCGAGCGGGAGCGTGTCCACGTTCACGTCGTACCCCACTCACGCTGACAAAACTATCCGTGGCTTCGATATATAGCCACCGCATCCGTCGTTCAAATTGCAAGTTCTTCTCACCGGATGGTAAAAACTTGCAAACTTTGCAAGTTTTTGTTACGCTCTGAGAAAAACTTGCAGATTGGACGAACGATGAACGGACAGCCTGTAGCAAGGAATAATTACCTCAAGAAGCTGATCGCTTTTCGAGATTCAGATATTATCAAGGTCGTCACCGGCATGCGGCGGTGCGGCAAATCAACGCTGCTCGACATGATGCGCTCCTATCTTGCCAAAGACGGCGTACCGGCCGAATGTCTCCTCTCCTTTCGAATGGAATCATTCGAGCTCGAAGGAATTCGCGATTGGCGCGAGCTTTACCGCTATGTCGTCGAGCGGATGCCGTCGAGCGGGAAGTGTTATCTCTTCTTCGATGAGCTGCAAGAAGTTGCCAGCTGGGAGAAAGCCATCAACGCGCTGCGCGTCGACAAAGACTGCGACATCTACATTACGGGCTCGAATGCGTTTTTGCTCTCAAGCGAAATAGCGACCCTGATCTCGGGCAGATACGTCGAGATCAGAATGCACCCGCTGTCTTTCTCCGAATACCTCGACTTCCTTGGTCCGACAGAAGTCACGAGCAGATATGCCGTCTTTGGGCGGGAAGAGATCACCCCGCTCGACGAGCTGCTCGACCAATACCTGAAATTTGGTGGCCTCCCCTATCTCGCGATCTCAAATTTGCCCGAACGAGAGATGAAAGACTACATCTGGAGCACCTATCAGACCATTGTCGGCCGCGACATCTTGGCCCGAGAGGCCCGCCGAGGACGGAGGGCCGTAACGAGCAGAGACCTACTCGATAGGGTTTGCGCCTATCTGGCCGACAACATCTCAAACCCGACATCGATCAACAAAATCGTCGGGTCTTTGAACGAAAGTGGGACAAAAACTTCGCACGGCGTCATCGACACTTGCGTGTCGGCGCTCGAGGAGACCTATATCTTCACTCATGCCCGCCGCTTCGACATCAAAGGGCGCGAGGTGCTTAAAACCGGCGGGAAATACTATATCGAGGACCTTGGGCTCCGTGCCCACCTCGACGGCTATCGTGGCAGCGATAGCGGACGCGTCCTCGAAAACGCGGTATATAACCGCCTCGTCATCGATGGGTATCGGGTTTTCACGGGGCACATGCGGAATGCCGAGATTGATTTCGTCGCTATCGGTGACGGAGCGGACCGCAAGTTTATCCAGGTCACGGATGCCATTGATGAGGAAGCCACGCGCAATCGAGAGCTGCGCCCCTTCGAGCTGAAATCGCTCGAGAAGGTTGCCGCCGGTTACGAGAAGATCCTCGTCGTCCGTCACGGCGATCACCCTACGGACATAGACGGCATCAGAATCGTTTCGGCTGTCGATTTTCTGCTTGGGCGCTTCTAGCACCGGCGTCGCCCATCGCCATCGAAGACAGGGTCGTTTGACCGACCATTTAAACCTACCCCATGCATCCATCGCCTCCATGGTGCAGGGGAAGTAAACCGCTAAAGCAAGGGTCCCCCCTTTAGCGACGTGCAAAATCGCGAGTATTCTGCAATTTTTGCCGCTCCAGCCGGTCCCGCAGAGGCCCGCAGAGGCGATAAAGTCAAAATAGCCCCCGTTTTAGCGCCTTAAGAGCCAAAACGGGGGCTGATTCGTGCTTCAACTAACTGGTAAAAGCCTTTACCTTGCAGAATACTCTCGATTTTGCACGTCGCGAGAGGGGGTACCTTTGCCTAGGGCAGGATATGGAAGCCGAGCGAGGCGATGTCCTTGGCAAAGCCGCGGACGGTGTCGAGCGAGACCTCGTACGGGTCGCGGCCGATGTTCTTGCGCTTGGCCAGGATGCTGTTGGGCACCGTGATGATCTGGCAGCCGCAGGCTTCTGCCTGGTAGATGTTGATGAGCTCGCGTGTGGACGCCCACAGGACCTCGCAGTTGGGCTTGGCGGCGGCCTTCTTGACCGACTCCGTCATAAACGGAATGGGATCGACGCCGGTGTCGGCGATGCGGCCGGCAAAGAGCGAGATGATGGACGGCGTCTGGGCGTCAACAGCCTCGACCATCTCGTCGACCTGCGCGGGCGTGAAGATGGTGGTGACGTTGACCTTGATGCCGTCGGCAGAAAGCTTGCGCACCAGCTCGGCGGTGGACTCACCCTTGGTAGTCACGCACGGAATCTTGACGTAGACGTTCTCGGCCCAGGTAGCAATCTCGCGCGCCTCGACCTCCATGGTCTCGACGTCATCGGCAAAGACCTCAAACGAGACGGACACATCGGTGATGTGGGCCAGGACCTCCTTGGCAAACGCGCGGTAATCCGTCACGCCGCCCTTCTTCATAAGGGACGGGTTGGTCGTGAAACCCTGAACGTTGCCGTTCTCGTACATGTCGAGCATGCCCTCGAGGTTTGCACCGTCAGCGAACACCTTGATTGCCATCTGCCTGATTCCTTTCGTTAGCATACGGCCGATAAACTGCTAAACACTTTACCTATGTTTATCAAGGCTTGAACTGCGGGTTTTTATCTTCTCGGCGAACGGTATAAACACCTCAGTGTTTGGATTGATAAATCGATTGAGCATGCAAAAGCAAAGAGTCGCAGTTTGAGCAAACGTCAGAATGCGGGATTCATTAGATGAGGCCGAAATGCTGCATCGCTGTGACGGTGCCATCGTGTGCGACATCGTCGGTCACGTAGTCGGCGACCGCCTTGACCTCGGGCATGGCGTTGCCCATGGCCACGGCCGTCTCGACGGC
>ERZ1034880.184-NODE-184-length-21407-cov-6.072405_pt1 | contig 21407 bp, 24 predicted proteins | sample MGYA00520630_ERZ1034880 | MGnify/ENA primary metagenome ERZ1034880 (study PRJEB33766, sample SAMN09781725) | gut metagenome | biome: gut microbiome | host: Homo sapiens | place: Madagascar | study: EMG produced TPA metagenomics assembly of the PRJNA485056 data set...
CGGTCACTTCGGCAAGCTCAGTGACCGGAAATTGTCGCTTAGGCATATCGTCACCAGCGTCGTCAGCGTCGCCGCCGCAGCCTTGGTCGGAATATTCCTGTACACATCGTGGCGCACCTCCTGGACTTCTTATACGGCCTACGACATCGCCCAGACCTTCACCCTTCCTGACTCATCGTCCGTTACTCTGGCCCCTGGAGCGACCCTTCGTCTCCAGCGCCATAAAGACAATCGCTTGGTCCAGATGACTGGTAAGATCTACTTCGATGTCCGCCACGATGACCGCACTCCTTTCCGTATCGATGCAGGCTCAGGCTTCTTCAAAGTCCTCGGCACCCGTTTCCAGGTTGACGCACCTGTTACGCCGTTGCCAGCTCCGGTCGCTGAGCATGTCGAAGCGCACCGCCGCAGCGGCATCCCCGGTCACTTCGGCAAGCTCAGTGACCGAGGACCTGATTCCATCAGCGTGAGCGTTGTCTCAGGCAAGGTCCTGTTCTCTGCCGTAAGGTCTGGCGAAGAAGGCCTGATCCTGACCAAAGGCCAGTCCGCCGTCCTTCGTCAAGGTTTTTCCGCTCCGGCACGAGTCTCTCCGAAACACCCCAATCCAGCCACATGGGCCACCGGAGAATTCATTTACGACAACGCTCCTCTTCCCGAAGTCCTCTCCGAACTCTCTGAATATTACGGTGTGACTCTCGCGCTCTCAGATGTCGGACAATCCTTGGATGGTCTTTCTGACAACGCTCAGGGTTCTGGTTCAGACATGGAACCACGTCGTCTGAGCGGAGAATTTTCCACCGCTTCGCTATCCGACATCCTCTCTCTCATCAATTTCGCCCTTGGCATCAGCGTCGAGGTTGAATAGCGTGGAGGCTTAAATGTTGATATTCAGCGAGAACCATGACTATCCTCCTGTACGTAACGGGAAGGAGGAGGCCCTTTTAATGTATTTATATACAGTGTTTTGGCCCCCACATTGAAAAATATTGCAAGCAATAGCAATATATCGTGCAAGGTTTCCGCCCACCGTGATTTAGTAATGCGTCGGACCGGGAACGGTCTTACGATACTTAAACTATTATTAACAATTAAAGATTTAAACTAATGAAAAGTTTTTTCAGTACAGTTGTGACGGCGGCTCTCTGCCTCGGCTCATTCGCATTCGTCTCTTGCGACAAGAACAGCAACAAGACTCCGGATCCTCTCACTTTCAGCGTCACCAAGGCTGAGGTTGAGGTTGGCAAAACCGTTGAGGTTACCGTGAAGAACGGCAAGCAGCCTTTCACAGTAAAGTCAAGCGGTGAGAAGGTCGCCACTGTGAAGGTTGAGAAAGAGAAGATTACTGTTACAGGTGTCGCCGCCGGAACCGCCACGATCTCTGTAGTTGACAAAGATCAGGCGACAGGTTCGTTTACCGTAACGGTAAAGGCTGCGGCAGAGAAGCTGGAGTTTGACAAGGCCGGGGTCACTGTCGGAGTAGAGAAGGAAGAGACTGTCACAGTTAAGTCAGGCACAGCTCCATACACCGTGAAGGTTACGGATGATGCTGTCGCTACCGCCTCTGTCAGTGAGGCTGCCATCACAGTGAAGGGTGTCAAGGCCGGAACCACCACACTTACCGTGACCGACAAGGACGGCAAGACCGGAGAGGTTGCGATCAAAGTAGAGTAACAATCAATCAAAGAATCGATTTCATTTATTATTGGTAAGGGGATCCGCACTTTCTGCGGGTTCCTTTTTTTTGTTCCTGATGGCTTGGTCGGTAATACATTTCTTTGCCATTGAACTTGTCGAAATAACCGCAAGTGGTTGGCGCCTGAATTATTGCATAAAAAAACGCACGGATGCCGCCAAAACTGTGCGTACATCCGTGCGTAAATTGTTAACTACTTGCTTTTCAAATAGTGATGCGGAGAGAGCGAGAGTATAACTCAGTTTTGCATACTTCTTATGCATTACTTCTCAACACCTACTATCTCATTGTAAATGATAGACCTGATGCATTTTATGCAATTATCTTTTGAAGGGCTTCTCTTTGTATCATAATGCAAAAAACAGGACTTTTCTCATCTTGGTGCAACTTTTTGGGTTAAAAATTGCACAGCCTTCAAATACTCAAAATCAGATTAATATCCATAGAGCATCATTTGATTTCCCTGATTGATCCATAGTGAGGCTTGATGATATTGTGAATTGCTATCATAGTGTTATACATCCACTCAAACTGTCTTTGCCAGTTGGATTTATCCCTGAAATCTGCTTGCAACTTAACATTGATATAAGATGCTTTCTTATCATCTAACCTCTTCCATTCCACCTTCTTGCATTTCAAATCATCTATCAGGCTCTTACATTTTTCTTCAACAAAATCATACCTCTCTTTGTTCTGTTCTGGCTTGTCACTGCCAAAATAAACCTGAACTCCAATCCAGTTCTTGACAGTGAGGACACAAGAATAGTGAAATCCTGCAATTCCTACCCTGAAATCACACCAATGGTCAGTAGTGACACCACTGTGTTTGAGAATATCCAAATCTCTCTTATCCACATAATCATGGAACTCACTCCAGAACTCCAGCCTTAATTTCTCTGTCTCAGTATCACCAGACACTTGTTTCTTTAAGGTTTTGGACCAGTTGTTAGGTTTTGCCACGATATCAAACTGCGGAGCCCATGCACTCTCCCCTATCTTGAAAAGCCTTACCTCAATGCCAAAGAAGTTATAGTTGTCATCAGTGATGCTGTTCAGCCAGTCAATTGCAGCCCTGTGCTCTTCATCAAATGTCTTGGCAATCCAAATTGCAGTATATGCATCAAGTCCTGAGCAGTAGGTGATAACTTTTCCAAGATGGTCATGGTCAGTCTTTTCCAACTGATTTTCAATGACTACACATCTCTCAGTATTGATATCTTTACAAAGTATATCAGCACTGAAACTTCCTACCTTAGCCTCTTTCTCCTGAACTTCCAGTTCCATACCCACTGTTTCGCCGAGGAGATTGATGTTGTCATCTTCTGCAAGCCATGGAGTAAAGTCCCGGGCCTCATCTTTCCAGTAGTTTCTCAATTCTACCGTTTCAAGTCTTCCAAGTATCGGTTTCATATTCACCATGATTTGTCAATTTTACAACCCAAAGTATCTCTCAAAGAATGCCTGTATCTTATCGATGACAGACTTCTTCTTTTCTTGTCTGTTTCCGCCACCAAACCTTGACATTGGAGGGAGGATTTTATCAATGTCTGTTCCTGTAGTTCTTACCTGACCGTCCCGGAAACTGTTGTCAATGAATGACTTTGTCTCTTGTGGCTTAAGATGTTCACTCTCTATGATTTCTTTCAGGTCTTCATCTTTCCGCTGCTGGACAAAGTCTTTCCAACTCTTTTCCACATCAGTATCTGCATTTACACTACCAATGAAGTTTTCGATGAGTTCTTTCTTGCTCCTGAGCTGCATGCTTGAACCTATGGCCTTGGAAATATTCACAAGTATCTCCTTGTTTGTGCAGTTGCTGTCGTGATATTTCTGGACAAGAAGGAGAATATAGTCAATGTTTATCTCCACCTGCCTTATAAGTTCAGTCTCAAACACAAGATCATCATTAATGTTCTCTTTATCCCCGGGTCTGCGTCTTCTCCACTTTTCCTGAAGATCGAGATAATTGCTCTGGTAATCCTGCAACTGCCTGTCAGTGATTATTTTCTGTCCATCAAACTGGTCAAAAGTGGAAAGGATGTTGATGGATTTGAGCAGGCTTCCAAACAAAGCCACAAACCGTCTCTCCGCATCTTCACCCAAGATTGGCTGCCCATCAGGGAACTCATTTTGAAGCTGCTCGACAAGTTCTTTATAACCATAACAGTGTTTCCCCTTTTCCGTGTCGTATCCGTCATAATAAGACAGGAAGTCTTTCAACACCACAATACTGCTTGCATCCTTGTCTCCAAAGAGAGCGATGGCATCATCAGTAGCCTTCTGGAGATCCCTGAAACAGACTATATTACCAAAGGTCTTGACAGAGTTCAGTATTCTGTTTGTCCTGGAAAATGCCTGTATCAGGCCGTGCTGTTTCAGGTTCTTGTCCACAAACAATGTGTTGAGGGTTGTAGCATCAAAACCGGTGAGGAACATATTCACCACTATCAGCAGATCCACCTGTCTGTTTTTCATCCTCAATGACAGATCCTTATAATAGTTCTGGAACTTGTCGCTTGAAGTGTCATAGTTGGTGGAGAACATCTTATTATAGTCCTGGATAGCCCCTTCAAGGAAGTCCCTTGACTGCTGGTCAAGCTGTGTTGTGCTTTCAGGGTTCTCTTCCGCGAGTATTCCATCAATATCTTCCTCATTTGCACCATAACTGTATATGGTAGCTATCTTCAATCTCTGTGCTTCCGGAATCTCTGCTTGCTGCCTTTTGAACTCATTGTAGTATGCCTTGGCCATAGGAATGGAAGCCACTGCGAACATGGCATTGAAGCCACCAAGTTTCTGTTCAGTCTTGTGTTCAAAAACCTTGACCCCTTTTCTGGCACTTGCCACCTTATGAATATCATCCAGCACACGGAAAGAATAGTACGAACTCCGCTTTGTCTTCTGGTCAAAGTGCTCAAGGATGTATTTCACCACCTGAGATATTCTTTCAGGAGAGGCCATAGCTTTCTCCCTGTCTATGGCTGAAATCTGTTCATCATTGATATTGTCTTTCTCCTTGATGGTATTCACATAGTCTATCCTGAAAGGAAGGACATTCTCATCATTGATGGCATCCACTATGGTATATGTATGGAGTTTGTCTCCAAATGCCTGCTGGGTAGTTTTCAGTCTCATATCTCCACCAGTCCCTACATTCTGTGCAAAGATTGGAGTGCCTGTAAAACCAAACAGATTATATTTCTTGAAGTTCTTGGTAATGGCACTGTGCATCTCACCGAAGTTGCTCCTGTGGCACTCATCAAAGATTATCACCACCCTCTGCTGAAATACAGGATGGTTCTTGTTCTTCTGCACAAAGATGGAGAGCTTCTGGATGGTGGTGATTATAATCCTGTAATCGTGATAACCACCATTCTTATCCTTATTCTCCAATTGTCTTTGAAGCACTGCAGTGGAAGTATTTCCATCAGCAGCCCCTTCCTCAAATCGGTTATACTCCTTCATGGTCTGGTAGTCAAGGTCTTTCCTGTCCACGACGAAAAGAACCTTGTCTATGTAAGGGAGCCTGGAAGCCAGTTGGGCTGTCTTGAATGATGTCAATGTCTTTCCGGAACCTGTTGTGTGCCAGATGTATCCTCCACCCTTGATGCTGCCATAAAACTTGTAGTTGTTGGCAACATTTATCCGCTGGATTATCCTTTCCGTGGCTGCAATCTGGTATGGTCTCATCACCATAAGCATCTTCTCACTGGTGAAGACGCAGTATTTGGTAAGGATACTCAGTAGGGTGTGCTTTGAGAAGAATGTCTTGGTGAAGTCCAGAAGGTCTGTGATGACCTTGTTGTTGCTGTCAGCCCAGAAAGAAGAAAACTCAAAAGAGTTGCTTGTCTTCTTGGACTTGTTTCTGCCGCCTGTCTCCTGCTCTTTGAGGTGATTGGCCCTTGTGGTATTTGAGTAGTATTTGGTATTTGTTCCATTTGAAATGACAAATATCTGCACATACTCATACAGGCCGCATCCTGCCCAGAAACTATCTCTCTGATAGCGGTTTATCTGGTTAAAGGCCTCTTTCAACTGTACGCCCCTGCGTTTCAGCTCAATGTGTACGAGGGGGAGTCCGTTGACAAGTACTGTCACGTCGTACCTCGTGTCGTAGTTTCCGCCTTCCTCGACATACTGGTTTATGACCTGGAGGGTGTTATTATGGATATTGTCCTTGTCAATGAGTTTGATGTTCTGGCTTTCGCCGGTGTCTCTTTTGAGAACCTGGATATAGTCATCCTGTATCTTGGCTGTCTTGGCTACAATATCATCGTTCTTGTTGGCTATGCAGGTGTTGAAGAACTGCTCCCACTCACTATCCGTGAAATGGTAGTGGTTCAGTTTCTCCAGCTGGGTCCTGAGGTTGGAGATAAGGTCAGCTTCCGTGTGGATAGGGAGATATTCATACCCCTGTTCACCAAGGAGCCTGATGAACTCTTTCTCCAGATCTGCCTCACTTTGGTAGGCTTCTGCAGGAGTTGCCACGTGGTCATACTCTGCAACCACAGTGTATTCCTGGCTTTCAGCTATGATATTGTATTGTGCCATTATTATGTTTCTCGTGTTTTGTTATGCGCCTTTTCTTTTGAAGGTCAGGAGTTTATCTCTGTAATATTCGTATTGTTGTCTGCGCTTTTCAATCTCGGCGGGGAGACCGGAAGTCAGGTCATTTGTCAGGCGGTCGAAGCGGTCGAGGATGGAGGCGATGCGCTGCTGCTCGGCGAGTGAAGTAATAGGTATCATGTAATTCAATACATCTTCCTTGCTACCTCTAGGCATTTTTGCGCCTTTTGCATGATTCATATCATACTGGAAGAAATCATCAGAAGCTAGACACTGATAAAGAAACTCTGGTGTCAATAACTCCCTGTTAGCTCTAATGGTCAAAACATCACCATTTGTTCCTCCATCTCCATCTGCTAACCAAATCTTTTTCAAGTAAGGTCTAATATTACCAATGAGAATATCACCTGATTCATAGTGTATTAAACTCCCATCGGGCACATTTGATGCATTTGTTTTACCTTGCCTGTTTTGAAGAAGATTCTCAACACTTACATAATTTGATATTGTAATTAAACTGTCATTCACTCTATTCTTGACATAGTATGCAACATCTCCCAATTTCTTCCATTGCACGTCAGTTCTTCCCTCAAAAGAAAGAAGATTATCTCTGTAATAGTTGTATTGTTGCTTTCTTTTTTGCAGTTCTGCTTGCAGTTCTGCTTGCAGTTCTGCTTGCAGTTCTTCAAATGCATCTAATATCCTGACAATCTCTTCCTGAACAGGGAGAGGGGGGATGGGGATTTCTATTTCAGCCAAGGCCTTCTGTGGGATGTTGGGGACTGAACCCACTCCTGCCATAGAAATAATTTTCCTCTGCACCTCATTTGTTCCAAGGGCATAGGTCAAGAAGGGAGCACTGCATTTAATATCCTTCAAAACAACCAACTGGGGGTTTATAGTGGCTTTGTAAGGGAGGTCTTTCACCAGAGCCACCTTGCCCACAGATGCTGTCTTACAAAGGATAATATCCCCATTATATGTCTTGATTTCTGGTGACTCCTCATATTTTGCCCAGGTAATATATGTCCCCTTGGTATAGTCCATCTGACCTCCCTGAATATTACTGGGACTTAAAGAAAGTGCTCCTTCCCCCTCTTTTACCTGGTCATCTCTGGTATATCCTCTGAACCCAATCCTACCCTTGATATTGCAGATTTTCCCCAAGGGTTTATACTTCACCCCATCAGGACAGTATCTCTGTATCAGTTCTTCCAACTTGATCATAACCAGTCCTTTATTCTAATTCAGCAATAATCTTGTCAATCTCTGCCCTCAGCATATTCTCCTTCTCTACAATCTCTTTCAGCTCTGCATTGAGTTTGACAATATCCACCTTCTCCCTAGTGTCCTCCTGCTCCACATAGGTAGAGACAGACAGGTTATAGTTTTCATCTGCAATATCCTTATTAGGAACCAGTTTGGCCACATAATCCACATCCTTCCTGTCAGTGAAGATATTTAGGATGTTCTGGATGTTCTCCTTTGTGAGTTTGTTGGAGTTGGTGATTTTGATGCACTCCTTGGTGGCATCTATGAACAGGGTGCAGTTATCCTTCTTGGCTTTCTTCAACACCATTATGCAGGTTGCAATACTGGTCCCAAAGAAGAGATTGTCAGGGAGTTGGATGATGCAATCCACATAGTTGTTGTCTATCAGGTACTGCCTGATTTTCTTCTCTGCACCACCCCTGTACATAACACCAGGGAAACATACAATGGCTGCTGTGCCATTGGTGGAGAGCCAGGCCAGGGAGTGCATGATGAAGGCCAGGTCAGCCTTGGACTTGGGAGCCAGGACACCTGCTGGTGCAAACCTGGGGTCATTGATGAGGGTGATGTCATCATCTCCTTTCCACTTGATGGAGTAAGGGGGATTTGAAACTATCACCTCAAAGGGTTCATCATCCCAGTGCTGGGGGCTCAGAAGGGTGTCCTCACATGCAATATCAAACTTGTCATAGTCTATGTCATGGAGGAACATATTTATCCTGCAAAGGTTGTATGTGGTCAGGTTGATTTCCTGTCCAAAGAAACCCTGCCTTACATTGTCCTTACCCAGTATCTTTGCTGCTTTCAGGAGGAGGGAACCTGAACCACATGCAGGGTCATAGACCTTGTTTATCTGGGTCTTTCCAACAGTGGCCAACTTGGTCAGGAGCTCACTCACTTCCTGGGGTGTGTAGTATTCTCCACCAGACTTGCCGGCATTACTGGCATACATACCCATCAGGTACTCATAGGCATCTCCAAAGGCATCTATGGTGTTGTTCTGGTAGTCACCCAGCTTCATTGATTGGACACCTCTCAACAGCTTGACCAGTTTCTCATTTCTCTTGATGACAGTGGCTCCCAGCTTGTTGGAATTGACATCCAGGTCTGCAAACAATCCCTTGAAGTCATCCTCACTCTCTGTTCCCTTTGCAGAGTTCTCAATGGAGGAGAAGATGCCCTCCAAGGTCATATTCAGGTTGGGGTCTGCATCACAAACTTTGCAGACGTTTTCAAACAGTTGGGAAGGAAGGATAAAGAAACCCTTCACTCCCACCATCTCATCCCTTGCACCTTCTGCTGTTGCATCATCAAGGTCTGCATAATTGAAGGACTTGTTTCCAGTCTCCCATTCACCCTTGTTGATATATGCTGTGATGTTCTCACTGATGTACCTGTAAAATAACATGCCCAGGATGTAGGATTTGAAATCCCATCCATCAACTGAACCTCTTAAATCATCTGCAATTGCCCAGATGGTTCTGTGGAGTTCTGCTCTCTCCACTTCCTTTCTGTTGTCAGCCATTATGGTTGTGTATGTATGTTTTTGATTGTAACTTGTAAAGATAATAATTTTGGCTGACCTTGGCAAATTGCAGACCCCAAAACAGATATAGACAGAGGCCTGTAACCTAAAAATAAAAAAGGGACCAACTCACTCTTGAGTTCAGTCCCATTGTTTACCTTCACAAACAATTGTATCAATAATGAGAAGATTCCTTGGAGTAGTAAAGGGTACAGGAAACAATCACTATAACAACTATACAACAGACCATCCAGAGAACTCTTTCCCATAAGTGGTTACTTCCACCCACACAAAGGATGTAGATGTTGTAAAGAAGCCATATCAGGGTTCCCAATAGAATTACCCACAGGACAATTCCAAGAACACTATCTTCATTGCCCCTCTTCTTTACTGCCTTGCTACTTTCTTTATATTCAATATCATACTTCCCAAATGAGGTTGCATTGCAAGTGATGGTATCATCCTCATCATTGGATGAAAATATACTGCCTTTCTTTTCAAGGTTGAGATACAACCCCTCTCCTGCAAAATATACCCTGGTATCATTGCTGTATTGTTCAAGTGCAGAAAGGGTGTCTGCCACAATATAACAACCTTCAATAACATTATCCAGTTCTTCTACCTCAAAACAAAGGTCTCCATCTGCATCCAAACCAACACTCATTATAAAAAATGGTTTGTCCCCATCCAACCTAATTGCCACCTCTCTATCCCAAGAATTCTTTTCATACTTCTTGAGCTCTTCAATAATCTCTCCCACAGTAGTCAATTTGGTGATATCTTTTGTTTTCATAATATTCTTTTGGGGCACTACATTTTGATAATTAAGTCCTTCTGAGTGATAAACAAAGAAACTCCTGCAAAGTATCTACTCTCCACTGGGGTTGCTTAATTAAAAATTAGTCTTCATCTTTCCAGTCGATATGAGCTTTCTTGATATAAAAACATTCTCGATCCTGGGGCCAATCAAATGCATCACCGAAAGATACATATTTTCTCCCCGAAGGTGTTACAACCTCTCCTCTTGCCCAGACACGGAAACGATCACCATCATAGACACGGAGATAGATTGTTTCTTCATCATCGAAACTATCAACTTTTTTGATTACACGGGAAAGCAGCAGGAACTCAACATCAACGAAATCCCCACCAGTTAGATTTTTTACTTTCATCATGGTAGATAAGTATTAATTGTTAATTGAATCTACAGAGCGGAAAAACCAAAAATAAGTCCACATGCCACATATGCAATGCCGAAACTAATAAGTGCTAGCATGAACCATTTCGAGATAAGCCCACCAAAAGCAGAATCAGTTATTGATTCTATAACTGACTGAAACATTTCATAACTGGTAATAGCATTTAAGAATGAGAAGAGAACTCCTGCTATTATAAACAACCAGCTTACAGCAGTGTTTAGCCCAATTCCCCCATTCATTAGATTCCATATTCCGGCAGCAATACATAGCAATCCCAGAATTGTTCCAATTACCTTTTCAAGACATCCCATAAAAAGTATTGATTAATGCAGTCAAAAGATTCCAGATTTGACTTACTGCTTATAAAAAAGGCAGGAATCTTGTCTATTCCACAAGACCCTCTGGACAAGGGCACAGCAATAAACAAATCCTGCCTATATGCACAATGCCCTAAGGCACTGATACATACCAAACTGGATTGTCCATCTGCTGTTTAAAAAAATTGTCCAGATTTTCTTGTGGAGATGAACTACCTTTTACCCTGGGTATTACTCCTCCCAGTAGCACTACAAAGATAAGAAAAAATGCTGAGACCACCAATAATCACACTCCCAAAGTGCTTATAGACAAGGAAGGAGGCCTACGACCCTCGCGGGCCGTAGACCTCCACTTGTATTGTAATTAAAATGGGTATCACTACATCACTCTGACCAATTTCCCTTGTTTCTTAACCTTTATCCAGAAGGAATGCTCAAAACTTGCATAGATAAAACCACCATCATCCAGAACATCATAAACAGCTCTCATCTCCTCATCAAGGTCTTCCTTGTCAAAGGCTGATCCCACAGGAGAACTCATATTTTGGGCTTCTGGGTGTTCTTCAATCTGGGTGAAGGCCTTGATAACCTCTGACCTCTTATCCTTGTCTGCAAACTCCTCGATTTGCTGCACCAGGTCACTCTTTGGAGGTGTCTCCCTGGCTGGTTCCTCCCTGATATAGGTCTCACTCAAACTACTCAGTCTTTTCATCTTTCACACTCACTCCATTTATCTCTGCAATCTTCACAAGAACCTCATCTGCAATATCCTGGTAGAGTTGGTCAAGTCCTTTTTCCATAATTTCCTCTGGAATATCCTTTCCCTTCTTCCCCCTTGCATCTACCCAACATAGTTTGGCTTTCTGCTTGGAGAGATAATCAAAGACCATATTCTTCACATAGTATTGTGCCAACTGTGCCTTGGTCTCTGGGTCTGCTGTCCTGCTTGCCACATTGAATAACTCATCTGGGTCAAAGCTCCCAACCTCTTGTTTCACCCTGTCCAGACAATATTGGATGCAGTCTGTTTTGCTGGTAATATCAATGATTACAACTGACTCTTTCAGCATCTTTGCATAGTCCCTGAACCCCTTGACTGGTCTCACCTTATGGCTCTCATACTCATAAGGAAGGTCTTCTTCATATTCAACTGTCCCATTGTCATCAATGGTAGTGTCTGGCTCATCCTCTTGTTCCTTCCTGTCAACCAGGCTGACTCTTGTCTCCCCGGGGATGGGGTCATCAGGTGACTTTATTGTCTCCATCACCTTGTCCAGGATGACCTTGGCCAACTCTGATACCACAAGGCCCTTGGCCTGTATCTCTGATGTGTCTCCCCAGCTGCACATACCATCACAGACAAAGCTGTCCCCATGCAACTGGAATATCAGGTCTTTGATATGTTGAAGAAGAAAGCCTTCATCATACTCAGGGTCAGGTCTCCCCAGGATCTGGAACTTCCCCTTGACATAATTAACCAAGGTTTCATAATCAAGGGAGCCAGCACACTCATCTTTCATTATTTGCATTACTTCAGCAATACAGGGATCCCACCACTCTATTTCCAGGGATACCCTTGCTTCATTGAGCCTCTGTTTGTTTTGCTGTTGGAGGAAGTTCTTGAAACTCCCAATTCTCTTACTCTTATTATCCATAACTTTGCATATTTGATTATATGTTAGACAGTTACCTGTCAAAGATATTTATGGATATTTTCAGTCTGGGGGATTGAAAATGGGGATAAAAACAGGGACAGAAAGGTTGATTTACCAGTCTGTCCCTGACCAATTGTGGTGTTCATACTGAATTATTTCTCTGACTCAAATAAAGGGAGTTCTCTCTGATCTGGATCACAGATTGTGTTATAAAATGAATGTTCTGAATAATCCAAGTTATGATCAGCTATCCTGTTATGTTCTTCTATGATAGTTTCCTTTACCTGTTCTTCACCATGTTCCCCAATATCATAGGCACAGTGGAAAACAGATGTAACAATCTCATCTTTTTCAATGGAAATAGTCCAATAGTCATTGCCATCATGAATACATATACTCCCTTCAGGGTTCTCTACATTATTTAAATCATCAAGTGAATCAACACTAAGTATCTCATGAAGCATTTCCTTCTTCCTCCTTGACACATAACTCTCTGCAATATCCTTCCCCCAAAAGATGGTGGTGATTATGTCTGGGTCACAATTGTGCCAGTCATAAAACTCTGTCACCTTGTAGATAATAGGTCCTTGTATTTCAGGGTCTTTCCATAAACTATGTTCTTCCATATCCTATTCCTCCTCCTTATTTTCTGCATTCAAGGCCTTTCTGTAAGTTGTTTCTTCAAGTAAGACAAGTTCATTCTCTGTCCTGTCAATCACTTTGAAGAACCTCTTATAACTTTTTGATGATTTATAACAGTCTTTATAACCTGCCATAAGGATATCACCAACTTTGACATTGGTTATATTGTACAATTCATCTGTGATGTTACCCTTCTTCAACCAGTTGCAATCCAACTCACCACTATCATTCTTGGTTACAATTGCAATGTAATTCCTGTACCTGTTGGTGTTTCTATACTCCCAGCAATCCATCCTTTCCAGGATCCAGTTATTGTCACATTTGACCACTATTTTTGTCATAGTCTATCCCTCCTTTATTTAAGACACCTTCATAACCTTGTAAGTCTTATACTTCCCATTAACTCTCCCTGCCCTATTCACAATCCAGTGGTCTCCACAGTCAACTGAATAGTAAGCTTCCACACACTTGTCAAACCTCTTGTTCAGTTCTTCAAGTTCTTTGTAGTCTCTGATGGGGTTCAACTTCTGGATTCTATCCCAACAGTTCTCCCATTCCTTTTTGAGTTCTGTCCTTGACAGACCCAATAGTTCATTCTTATATTTTTTCATATCTAAAAGATTAAATGTTAATAAAACAAACCCTGTGGTGTTTCAAACACTCACAAACTAAACATAACAAAGACCCCAAGGATTTTGGGGATTTTTTGCACATTTTTCAATATTTTTTTTGATACCTGTATGTAATCTCCTGTTTTTCAGTGAATTAGAAAACAAAAGGAGAGACCCCTTGTCCCTCCTGATGCTGATATGAAAGTATGGAAAGTGGAGTAATCTCCAAATGAAAGTTTAAACTCAGTCCTGCACTCTCACAGGACACATATGATATTACCCTGTATAATCCCTAAAAGGGGTAGGGGTTTCCATCTCTGGTCACCCCTTGGCATATAATAACACTATGGCTTAAAACTGCATCACAATAGTCTGTATTGGTGTTTTTATGTCCTGCATCCCCCTTGGTAAGAGTGGATGTCTAAAATACTGAAAGTGGATGTCCAAATGGGGGCATACCTGGTTTAAAATGGGAGTCCATCATCTTCTGAATTGCCCTCTCCACAGGGGGTATCATATAGTGAGTCCTGCTCTATGTCATAGTAGAAGGTCTCATCTACCACAAGGCCCCAATTATTGATACAGGTAGAGTAGGTCTCCTCATCCAAGTCCACAGGGATGATGGTATGGGTGAGCTTCAACCTATCTATGGCATTATTGCAGATTCTTCTCATCCAGGCATCAAAGGTAGTGTGGGTCACTCCTTTCTTGTCAGCCCAGTCAGGTACACCCCTGAACTCATTGTCTATTGTGAAGTCCTTTTCCTCATTGCCATTGTAGTAAAGGTGCATAGCAGCAAGGTATCCTGCATAGTCCTCAGCCTTTTTAAGGACATCTTCCTTGATGGGTCTCTTTATGACATAGCCATAGATGGTCTTGAAGTTATAGCCATTCTCTGTCTTCTCTGATGGGAGCAATAATGGCCTTGATAGTCTAATAATAGTCACTTTCATATCCTTTTATATTTTTGATTATAAGATATTTATGTGGTTTTGTCACTGGGAATATCTGGAATAGGCTTCTCCTTTTTCAGTAAAGATAGGAGTGTTATCCTTTACCTCTTTGAGTAAGTTGATAAGGTCATCCAGTGACTCATCCTTGAAGGTAGGAAGTAGCTTTAAGTGCAGTTCCCTGGTAGCAAGTTCATCCTGGAACTCCTGGTATGATTGATTTATTTCTTCTGCTGTCATAAAATATTTATTGCTGTTGTCTTCTATCCCTTAACTCCTACCTGATACCTATAAGAACAAACCTTCCTTATTGTGCCTTACCTCCCTACCCAAAGGGAAATCCTGATAAGCTGAAAGCTTGAAGGATTTCACTTCCAGGTGGAACCTGGCCTTACCCTCTTATCTTTTTCTCTTTCATTGACTTGTAGTGAATGTAATGAACTACAATAAGTATATTTATATACTATAGCACCATTTGACACCCCTTAACTTACTGATAATCAATATCTGTTATCTGATGTATTATGGTCATCAAAAACCATTTGACACCCCCTATGTGTTCTCTTAAACCTTTGTAGTGTTGGTTCACTAATAATCAGACCATTGTCTTTCATCTTGTCAAGGTTCTGCTGATTGGTCAATGTATCATCAAATAGTTCCTCTATCCTCTTCCATCTGATTTCCTTATCCTTCTTCCTTTGAAGTCCTACCACCTGACCTGTTGTTTTACCTTTTTTCAGTTTTGGATCCATACAATATTGTCTGGTGTCCCTCCTCTCACAGATGACATCATTCCTCTGGACAGTGGCAGCCAGTTTTTCCATCTTGGTCAGGTTGGTCTTGTTGGGTTCATACATCCCTTTCACAAAGGTGAGTTTCCAAATGATATGACAGACAGCAAAGTATCCCATTTCCATAGTGTTGGTCATACCTATTTTCTTCAAGAAACACAGATAACTGTACAACTGCTCTATGACATCCTTCTTGGTCTTACAGCATATCTTGTTGTGGAACTTGCCACCCTTCACCCTACAGGTATTGAACTTCAACCAGGTTCCATCATTGTATGCATAACCATCCACAAAGGTCTTGGGGGTTTCCCATAGACCCTTGGAGTAGTCACGTACCCTTTGCTTGCTGATGTCAGGAATGTATTTTGAGGTCATAATCCTCCTATACAGTTCCTTCCTCTTATTTACCCACTCTTTCTTGTTGTCCCAGTTGATATTACTGGTCTTCATATTATTGCCTAAATCTCTCATAATCAATCCCTTTATATTAAATATAACAAAAAATCCATGGATTAGTGAAACAGGGGAAAGGAGTTTTTGAACACAGGGTGGGTCTGCGACTGCGGCTGTCGCAGACCCCACCTGACAATTTGACTTTTTGAATCTAATTTATTGATTATAGCCAAGTTGTGGCGCATTAGCTGTAATAGTATAAGTGTGTTCAAAAACTGACAGAATATGACATACACCTACATCATCAATTACAAGGAGCCAGGAAGGGAATGGTCTTCCACCTCCTACACCAGTCCTGAACCAGTCACCAAGGAATACCTCATTGACTTCTTTGGACTGGCTGAATGTGAAAACTACACCATTGAACAGAAACCCTAAACACCACCCCTTATGGAAGAAGAAAAAAACATCACCCCCAGAGAGCAACTGCTGGTCATCACATCTGCAATCATCCTTGCAGGTATAGTGTCCAATTACAGTTCAGTTGGTCCCAGTTTCTCCCACATCATAGCAGCCAAGGGAGCAGCAAGAGACATCCTGGAAAGCATACTGGATGGGAAGAAGCTCTAATCATTATCAAAGAGAAAGGGAGAACACAAAGACCCCACCCACACCCACCTGTAATAAGCCCTGACATCATTTGTTTAGCACACCTTTTAAAATAGCACACCAATGACACCCACAGCCATCATCTTTACCAGGTGCAGCAGTTCTGGTTCCCTTGAAGGAAGACAGGACACCACCAGACAAGTAGAAGACCTCCAACACTATGCAGACTCCAACCATATCCAGGTCATCAGGAACTTTCAAGAACACCAGTCAGGGGGCCTCTCCAACAAGTGCAGGCCTCTCCTTCAGGAAGCCCTCTCTTTTTGCATTGACAACCACATAGACCTTATTCTTTGCAGTGAGCTGTCCAGGCTGTCCAGGAAGTGTGATGAACTCTTGGAGACCATCAAGTTCCTCAAAGACCACCACATCAATTGTTATTTCCTGAAAGAACAACTGTCCATTTTTTCTCCTGATGGGAAGGAGAACCCTTACCTGACCATAATGTGTGCAGTTCTGGGCACAGCAGCAGAACTGGAAAGGGAGGCCATCAAGTATAGGCTCAACTCTGGAAGGGAGAAGTATATCAGGGATGGTGGCAAATTGGGGAAGCCCAAGGGTTCAGGCATAAAGACCAAAGACCAGATGGCCATTGAGTACAGGAGTGTTATCAAGAACCTCAAAGCGGGACAGTCCATCAGGAACACCTCCAAGATAACAGGGGTCTCACCAGCCACTGTCCAGAAGGTAAAGAAAGAGTTCAACCTTTAACCACATCAACACTATGGGAAGACCAAGAATGACCAGGAAGGACTACCTGGTGAAGTACAGGAAAGTCATCTTTGAGCTCAGGTATATGGAGAAGTCTTTGAGAAGGATAGCCAGGGAGCAGAAAGTGGGGCTCAGCACTGTAATGAGGCTCAAAAAGAAGTTTGGACTATAAAAAATGCATTACAGTGTATTGTAGGGCATATTTTGAAAAAAAGTTGCACTTGAAGTGCATTTTATCCTTCAAAACCCTTCATTCTTTGTTACTTTTAAGAAGAGTTCAGTTCTGAACCTCTGGACAAGGACAATCCTTGGAGTAATAATCAAATGTAATATGGAAGAAGGAAAAAAGACTATGGGTCATGAAGACCCTGATGTGGTTGTGGAGAAACCAGATGAGACTGTTAAGAAGAACAGGAAGGTTAAAAAAGATGAACCAGGAGTCAATTATTGGGGAGACTTCATCAACCCCTGGACACCTGGATATGAAGGTTACAAACCTTGGATGAAGTGAAAGTAAATGTTTAATTTTTAATAATTTATAATTATGAGAAGTATTAGTTTTGATGACAAAAACATCTCTGTAACTATGAACTATCAGGACTTACAGAGAATGATGAAGGAATGTGTGGTGACCACTATGAGGGAGGTCAAGAATGAACAGAAGAAGATGGAAGACCAGAAGTGGTTTGACACAACCCACACAGCACAGATGTTTGGTGTCCATGTCTCCACCATCAACAGGTGGAAACACTCTGGATACCTCACCCCCAGAGCAGTTGGAGGTAGGGACTTCTTCTCCATTGAAGAAATCAACCACCTCCTAACCACTAACCCCAGATTGTCATAGGTATGAGTACAATCAATTTTGAGTTATCAAAGAAGGTAGATGAGACCAAGAAGGGACAGATACTTGTGAGGGTGTCTGTCTCCAGGTCATTCAGGGTGGGAGGTAAGACCAAGATTTTCATCTCCCCCAAGGACTGGGATGAAAAGAGACAGACCCTGAGAAGGACTTCCAAGGTTGAGAAGATTGAGAAACAAAGGGAAGTGGAAGAGAAAAGAACTCTTTTGAACAACCTTCAAGAACACATCTCCAAGGTCATCATAGAGACCAAGGACTTGGAGAAGATGAATACCAAGGATGAGAGACAGGAGTGGATGGACTATGTGATTGCATCCTTCTATGACCCCTGTGTCCAACTTGTCAAGGAGAAGAACCTTACTTTTGATGAGTTTGCAAAGATATATGTTGAAGTGAGGAGTAAGGAGGAACACTGGAAACTCTCTGATATGAAACAGATGAACCAGAAGAAGGTATGGGATAACCCCATCTTTGACAAGTTGAGTGCTGTTCAGACTCAGGTGAAGAAGATGAAACCCAATTTGTTGATGGACAACATAACAGGTTCAACTCTGGATGAGTACCAGAACTTTCTCATAATGGAAGGTTATAAAAACAATACCATTGATAACCATTTGAGTTACTTCAAACAGATACTCAAATGGGCAAGAGAGAGAGGATACTTGAAACATGGGGAGGATGTCCTGAAACACAAGACTCCAAAGTTGGAACAGTCTAAACCCAAGGCAGTCAATTATTTGAAGTGGGAAGAGTTTGAGAAGATGTATAACTATAAGTTCAGTGAAGGAGAAGAACACCTGGAACTGACCAGGGATAGGTTCTGTTTTGCATGTGTCACCTCATTGAGACATAGTGATATGGAGATATTGAAGAAAGCTGACTTTGATGATTTTGACAACCCCACCTCCTTCTCCTTTGTGAGTAAGAAGACTCATGACTCTCTGACCATCTTCTTGAACAAATATAGTAATGAGTTGTATATGAAGTATAGGGACATCCCCACCAAGGATGGGTTGATGTTTCCTCCAAAGTCCAATCAGAAGATGAATGACCAATTGAAGGTGATTGCAAAGAAACTGGGATTTACAAGAGATATTACAAAGATGCAGTTTAGTGGGAAGGACAGGATTGATGAAACTCACCAGTTATGTGATGTTATAGGAACTCACTCTGCAAGAAGAACCTTTGTGGTTCATGCTCTGGAAATGGGGTGGTCTCCACAACTGGTGATGTCCTACACTGGACATGAAGACTATGACACTATGAAACCATACATTGCATTGACTGACAAAACCAGGAAGAAGATGATGGAAACAAACTTTTGATGGGGACAAGAAGAACAGAAAGGGAGGATGGCAGATGCTGTTCTCCTTTTCTTTACTTTTGGAGATGAGGAGGTAAAGAGGATCTTGACAGTTGTTGGATTTCTCCCCAAATGTTTGCTTTTGTGGATTGCAGACTATATTTTTTAAGGGAAAAAGATGATGAAGAAAGAAATTGAAAACCACATTGAACACCTTGAAGTTACAATGGAGAGGTTATTTACCACTCTCTATTCTGATGATGAACTGAACTTGATTTACCAGGAAGAGAACCATCTCTGTGAGAACCTTTCTATGAAGAAGTCCTGGGTTAAAGTGTCCAATCTGGTGGTCCCAGGAGTGACAAACAAGGAGATGGTTCTGATTCACCTACTATGGTTCCAGTCCATAAAGAGGGTGGTCATCTATGATGCTGACCCTTTGTCTGGGGCTGTCCTGATAAGCCTGAACTTTGACCAAATGAAGAAAGAACCAAGGAAGTCATAATGGCCTTTGGATGCACACTTGGTGCATTTTTGGTGCAAGTTTTTAAGGCTGAAAAATAAGAAAAACCCCTTCTGAAATACTCAGAAAGGGCTTTTTGCTTGTTAGAAAGCGGAGAGAGCGAGATTCGAACTCGCGAGCCCCTTTAGGAGGCCACACGCTTTCCAGGCGTGCCTCTTCAGCCACTCGAGCATCTCTCCAATGGTCCGCATTTTTAGTTGCGGACTACAAAGATAATCAAAACCTTTGAATATTCAGCACTCGTGACGAATATTTTTCTTTTGTGTTGGCGCTTCTGTCGCTTTGACGTATCTATTGTCGAAGCATCGCAGAGATTATATTCATTACAATGTGTTCCTTTTCAACTTTTCGACGTAGGCCTCGATGCGGCGAAGCTCACGAGGAATGGAGATGCTTTGCGGGCAGTGTTCGATGCACTGTTTGCAACCGATGCAGTGGCTGGCCTGACGGACGGACGGGATGGCACGGTCATAGCTCACGAGATAGGCCCGGCGCAGTTTTCGGTAGTTCTCCTGCTCGGTGCTCTGGGCGATCTCTCCCTCGTTGACACATTCGTTGTAATGTTTGAATATTCCCGGAATATCCACTCCGTAAGGGCAAGGCATACAGTACTTGCAGTCGTTGCAGTTGATGGTCGGGAAGCTGGCCATTATGCCGGCGATCTCGGTACCGAGGAACTCTTTCTCATCATCGGTAAGGTACTTGAAGTCCTTGAAAGTGCGCAGGTTGTCCTCAAGATGCTCCTGATAGACCATTCCGCTGAGGACTGTCAGGATTCTTGGGTACGATCCCACGAACCTGAACGCCCAAGAGGCGAGCGAGGCTTTCGGGTCACGCTCCTTTAGCCTGTTCACGACACTTTCCGCCGGATTGGCCAGACGGCCACCTTGGAGAGGCTCCATAATCACGATCGGAATCTCCCTCTTGTCCAGCTCGTCGTACAGGTACTCGGCGTTGACATTGCGCTGGCCGTCAGCGTGTTTCCAGTCGAAATAGTTCATCTGGATCTGCACGAAATCCCAGTGGTACTTGTCGTGCAGTTTCAGTAGCTCGTCGAACTGCTGTTGGTTTCCGTGGAATGAAAGTCCGAGTTGACGTATCTTGCCTTTCTCTCGGTCTGCCTGAAGCAGATCCATCATTCCGTTGTTCACGAACCTGTCATCGAAAGCCTCCAGGCCTCCACGGCCGAGAGAGTGAAGCAGGTAATAGTCCAGATAGTCTGTCTGGAGGTACCTGAACGAATCGTTGTACAGTTTCAGGGACGCGGCTTTGGAATGATCGCTGAAGTTGGACAGCTTCGTGGCGATGTAGTAGGAGTTCCTTGGATGTCTGCTGAGTGCATTGCCTACAGCCTCCTCGGAAAGTCCCTGGAGATAGACCGGGGAGGTGTCGTAGTAGTTCACACCGTGAGCCAAGGCGTAGTCAATCAGTTTGTTGGCGTTCTCCTGATCAACGATATCCTTCCCGTTTTCGTCTTTCTTCATCGTGAAGCGCATACATCCGTAACCCAGCAGGGAAACCATATCCCCGTTGCCTGGATTCTCGCGCATCTCCATCTCGCCGTTCTCCAGCACATCTTCACTGGAACCATCGTCAAGGATGGCCTTGGCTGTCTTCTTAGGGGCGCACGCTCCGGCAAGAGCCACGGCTCCCACGGCCGCTGTCCCGGCACCGGCTCGTTTGAGAAATTCTCTTCTGTTAATATTCTCTTTCATATTCATGGAA
>ERZ1034880.186-NODE-186-length-21219-cov-10.070450_pt1 | contig 21219 bp, 14 predicted proteins | sample MGYA00520630_ERZ1034880 | MGnify/ENA primary metagenome ERZ1034880 (study PRJEB33766, sample SAMN09781725) | gut metagenome | biome: gut microbiome | host: Homo sapiens | place: Madagascar | study: EMG produced TPA metagenomics assembly of the PRJNA485056 data...
GTTGGGAAGCTTCCCGGCCCTATGCCTGAATTCCTGCGGTGATGGATCAGCCGCGTGCCTTCACGTAGGCTTCGTACACGGCTTCGGTCGGCTCGCCAGTCTCCACGCCGTCGATGGTGAGCTTCCATGCCGGGGGCTCGGCCTTGCCGGACAGGACCCAGGCGGCCTGGCGTGCGGCGCCGATGGCCACGTATTCGTCGGTTGCCGGGCGGGTCACGTCCATGCCGAGGATGTTGGGGGCCAGCGTGCGGATGGCTTCGGACTTCGCGCCGCCGCCGATGAGCAGGATGCGGTTGATCGTGGCGCCCAGGGAACGGATGAGTTCCAGGCAGTCGCGCTGGGAGCACAGCAGGCCTTCGACGAAGGCGCGTGCCAGGTTTTCCTTGGTGGTGTTGGCCAGCGTCAGGCCGGAAAGCGTGGCGGTGGCGTCCGGGCGGTTCGGCGTGCGTTCGCTGTCGAAGTACGGCACCAGGGTGATGCCGTCGGCGCCCGGCTTGGAGGCGAAGGCCAGCTTGGCCAGTTCGTCGTAGTCCACGCCGAGGGCCGCGCGGCCGGCGTCGAGGATGCGCGAGCCGTTGATGGTGCAGGCGAGCGGCAGGTAGTGGCCGGTGCAGTCGGCGAAGCCGGACACCGCGCCGGTCAGGTCGTAGGTCGGATTCTCGGAGATGGCCGCGGCCACGCCGGAGGTGCCCAGGGAGATGGACACGTCGCCGACGCCCATGCCCAGACCCAGCGAGGCCATGGCGTTGTCGCCGCCGCCGGGGGCGAGCGTGCATCCGCCTTCCACGTTTTTACCGGCGATCGCCGGATCGGCCTTGACCGGTGCGGCGTCACGCGGGCCCAGCACGGTGGGCAGCACGATCGAGTCGGCGTGCGCCTTGGCGGCATCGACGCCTTCGGCGGCTTCGAGCACCATGGCGATCAGGTCGCGCTGATATTCGTTCGATGCGGCGTCGAAGTAGATGGTGCCGGAAGCGTCGGAACGGTCGGTGAACAGGGCGTCGAGATGCGCGTCCTCGCCCTCGGCGACCGGTCCGTACCCGGCGATGCGCCAGCTCAGCCAGTCGTGCGGCAGGCAGATCGCGGCGATCTTCCTGGCGTTTTCGGGTTCGTTCTCGGCTACCCAGGCCACCTTGGTCAGGGTGTAGGAGGCGACGGGGGATGAGCCCACGGCCTTCACCCAGCGCTGCTTGCCGCGGGCGATCGGGTCTTCCGGCTCATCGCCCTGCGCGGGCGCCTCGCCCATCTTCTCGATCAGCGCGGCCGCCTGCGGGGCGGAGCTCACGTCGTTCCACAGCATGGCGTCGCGGATCACGTTGCCCTGCTTGTCGAGGATCACCATGCCGTGCTGCTGGCCGCCGACGGCCAGCGCGGCCACGTCGTCCAATCCGCCGGCCTGCTTGGCGGCTTCCTGGAACGCGTCCCACCAGTATTCCGGATTGATGGACGTCCCGTTCGGATGCTTGGCCTGGCCGAAGCGGACGAGTTCGCCGGTCTCGGCGTCCGTCACGCGTACCTTGCAGGACTGGGTCGAGGTGTCGACGCCGGCCACCAGAGTCTGTGCCATAGTGTGTGTTGCCTCCTTGCGTGCGCCGTTCGAATACGGTGCGCAATTGATAGTTAGATGAATGAACTATATTATAGTAGTGTAGCATCAAGATGGCTCCGGAACATCGCTTCGGGGATATTCGCGTTGCATCGGCAATATAGGAACAGGGCGGGAATGGCTATGGCTTCTCTTCGTAGGATCAATCAGGACGATCTGCGCAATCACAATCTCTCTGTGGTGATCGATACGCTGTTGCGGGCCTCCACGCCGATGAGCCGTGCCGACCTTGCCAAGGAGACCGGGTTGACCAAGGCGACGATGTCGTTGCTGGTGTCGCTGCTGATCGACGCGGGAATCGTCAAGGAGGGCGAGCCGCAGAATTCGTCCAGCTATGGGCGTCCGTCGACGCCGTTGGTGTTGGGCGGCGGCAAGGTGTGCGGCATCGGCATGCAGGTCAACACCGACGGTTACGGCTGCGTGGCGCTGGACATCAACCGCGACACCTTGGGGTTCGAATGGGTCGACGCCGATATGGACGGGGTGGATCCGGAGGATGTGTTCGGCAGGCTCGACGCCATGGCCGGGAAGATGGAACGCCGCTTGGAGGACGAAGGATGCATCATCGCCGGCGCGGCCTGCGCGCTGCCTGGCCTTGTCACGTCCCAACGGCAGCTGCTCACGGCCCGCAATCTCGGCTGGGAGAACATCGATCTGACCCGGTTCGACGTCATGCGGCGCCACGACGCGACCCCCGGCAATGAGGCGAAGATGGCCGCCATCGCGCAGATTCCCGGCTACGCGTGCGCCCGCGACGATTTTCTGGATGCCGTCGACTGCACCGATTCCTTCATCTACCTGTCCTGCGACATCGGCATCGGCGGCGCCATCGTGCGTGATGGCGAGGTCGTGTCCGGCTCGCATGGATTCGCCGGGGAGATCGGCCATATGTCGGTGTCTTTGGATGGCCCGTCGTGCGGATGCGGACGCAGGGGCTGCTTGGAGGCGTATGCGGGACGCCGTGCGTTGGTTCGGGCTTCCGGCGTGGTCGAAGGCGATGAGGCGTCTTCGACGGCGGCGCTGGGCAAGTTGCTGGACGCTTGGCATTCCGGTGACCGGCGCGCCACGGATGCCGTGGACCGCGCCGCCGACGCCCTGGTCTCCGCCATCGGTTCGGCGGTGAATCTGGTCGATGTCGACACGGTCTTGTTGGGAGGCTGGTGGATCAATTTCGGCCAGCCGTTCTATGGCATGCTTGAATCCCGCCTCAAGAAGCAGGTGCTGGGAGCCTCGGACATGCAGGTGAGCGTGTCCATGCCGCCGGTGGCCGACCATTCCGCGTTGTATGGCGCGGCCGAGGTCGGTCTGCGCCGGTTCATCGACAATCCGTTGGCGTTCGTCTCCGATAAGGCGTGAGCGTGCACGCCGCGCACGTCAGTCGTGCGCGTTCACGTATTGCGGATTCTCCACGCTGCCTTTTCCGCCGTAGCGCTTGAATCCCCACAGCAGGATGAGCGATTTGGCGTAGGCCACCCATGCGATGCCGAACAGGATGGCGAGCACGCGGATGAACGGCACGAAATAGGAGAGGCCGATGGCCAGCACATCGATGACGACGAGCACCAGCGAGCATGGGAACGCGCGCCAGGGGAACATGGCCGACAGCGAGAACAGCCTGCCGGTGGTATTGGCGAAGCGCGCCTGCAGCGGCGCCGCGTATTCCGCGAACAGCGCCACGACCACTGCCGCGGCGATGAGGAAGATGAGCGGCGCGTAGGAGGCGTTGGTATTCCATGTGGCCCAGAAGGAGATGCCGAACACGATGGCCGCGGCGAGCACGAACACGACGATCCATACGATCAGCCCCTGCTTGAACTCCCGCTTGAAGCGTTTGAGATACTCATGCACCAGTCTGATGTCGTCGTGCTCGTCGTAGGCGAACATCGTGCTGTACAGCGCGGCCCTCGCCGGACCGACGGTCACGATGGGGATCAGGGTGAGCAGGTACACGAGGTTCAGCGCGGTGAACCGCACCAGCGTGTTCATGAATTGCCAGAACGGGGCATTGATGTTGAATTTCATGATCCTCCTTGAACCATGGTGCCGCAAACGATCGCGTTGTTGGGACCGTTTGCGCCTCACCGTTGCCGGATCGGATCGCGCACCTCTTATCTATAAGTATATAAATAAAAGAATGGCTTGTCCAGCGAATGCGATGCCGGAGGATTCGGCCAGGGGTACCCCGTGCGCGGCTGCGCCACTGTAGTTGTGCGGCCGTTTGAATCCAGTGATTGCAAGGTGTGTCGAGGTATTCGTTTGTTGATTTGACAAACAATGTTCTTATTTATAAACTAATAAACAAGAAAGGGTGAGACCGGGTTGAGCCAATCAAATCGATTGACACATCAAGGTTTCTGAAAACCTGCATTGCTTCAAAGGAGACAAGATGCAGACCGTAGCAACCACGGAAGGCAGTGTCGCGGCGGATGCCGGCGGCAGTGCCGGTGTCGTAGAGGCACCTGCTCCGAAGGACCGTCGCGGCGCCAACAAGGCGAAGAAGATGGCCTCCGGAATCGATTACAACAAAAAGCACGGCATCAGGCTGTTCGCGCTCATCGCGCCATTCCTGATCATGGTCGTGCTGTTCAGCTACCTGCCGTTGTTCGGCTGGATTTACGCGTTCTTCGACTACCAGCCGCCGCTGCCGTTGAGCGAATGTGATTTCGTCGGCCTGCAGTGGTTCAAGCTGCTGGTCACCAATTCGGCCCAGCTGCAGACCATCGGCCAGGTGCTCATCAACACCTTCGCGATGTCCGGACTGAACATCCTGACCTCGTTCATCCCGGTGATCTTCGCCATCGCGCTGAACGAGATCCGCGCCCGCTGGTTCAAGAACCTGGTGCAAACGCTCACCACCCTGCCGAACTTCATCTCCTGGGTGCTGGTCTACTCCATCGCCTTCGCGATGTTCTCCTCCTCCGGCATGGTCAACGAGCTGCTGCAGAACCTGCACATCATCAGCGCGCCTATCAAGTTCCTTGATTCCGGTGACCACACGTGGCTCAAGATGCTGCTGTGGAGCATGTGGAAGGGCATCGGCTGGGGCTCGATCATGTACCTCGCCGGCATCGCCGGCATCGATCCGGCTCTGTACGAGGCCGCCCAGGTCGATGGCGCGAACCGCTGGCAGCAGATCATCCACGTCACCATCCCGCAGCTGCTGCCGACCTACTTCGTGCTGCTGATGCTGTCGATCTCCAACTTCCTCAACAACGGCATGGACCAGTACTACGTGTTCCAGAACTCCTTCAACCAGAAGTGGATCCAGGTGCTCGACCTCTACGTGTACAACGTCGGTCTTGGCCAGTCCAGCCTGTCGCTCGGCACCGCCATCTCGATGCTGAAGTCGCTGGTCTCCGTGGCCCTGCTCTTCATCGTCAATACGCTTTCCAAGCGCCTGCGCGGCGTGGGAATCGTCTGATCGCAACCACGGAAGGATAAAGGATTTATCATGGCAAGGGCTAAGAAAAGCATTCCACCGGCGATGCGCCGCACCACCGGCGAGAAGGTCTACAACGTATTCAACATCATCGTCCTGTCGATGTTCACGCTCATCTGCGTGTACCCGTTCTACTACCTGATCATCAACTCGTTCTCCGACAACAACGCTGCCGCTGCGGGCGAGGTGATGTGGTGGTTCAAGGGATTCCACCTGCAGAACTACAAGGACGTGCTCGGACTTGACGGTCTGGCCACCGCGGCCTGGATCTCCGTGGCGCGTACCGTCATCGGCACCGTGTTCACCGTCCTGGCCAGCGCCTACCTCGGCTTCATGTTCACCCAGCAGAAGATGTGGGCCCGTTCGTTCTGGTACCGCTTCGTGGTCATCACCATGTACTTCAATGCGGGCCTGATCCCGATGTTCATCACCATGAAGAACCTGCACCTGACCAACAACTTCTGGGTCTACATCCTGCCGGCCATCGTGCAGCCGTTCAACATCATCCTGGTGAAGACCTACATCGAATCCATTCCGGCTTCGCTGCAGGAGGCGGCAGAGGTCGACGGCGCCGGCACGCTGACGGTCTTCTACAAGATCGTGCTGCCGATGTGCACCCCGATCCTCGCCACAGTGGCCATCTTCTCGGCCGTGAACCAGTGGAACTCCTTCCAGGACACACTGATCTACATGACCGACTCGAAGCTCTATTCGCTGCAGTACCTGCTGTACACCTACATCAACCAGGCGTCCGCACTGGCCAACTCGGTGAAGGCGAACGCGGCGAACGTGAGCGCGCTGGCCTCGGCGGCCACGCCTACATCGATACGAATGACGGTTTCCGTGATCGTGGTCCTGCCGATCATGTTCACCTACCCGTTCTTCCAGCGCTTCTTCGTCAAGGGCATGATGCTCGGCGCGGTCAAGGGCTGACTCGTAGCGAACAGCCCTGTGGGCTGTTCGTAGGGTCAGCCTGAGCGGCGGCGATAGCCGTTGCGAAGGTAGCAATGAGCCTCGCGCGTAGCGCGAGTCCGTAATTGCAGGGCCGAAGGCGAGCCATGATAAAAGGCTTACGGTCTTGCTTGAACGACACTTGCGGGGCTGGTTCCCCTCCGGCCCCGCACAACATACTTTGCCTCATAACTGAATATCGGAAAACTGAATCATAAAAAGAAAAGGATACAAGGAGGTTTCCGCAATGGAACTCAAGAAGAAGTTCACCACGGTGCTGGCTGCGGGCGTTGCCGCTGCCACGCTGTTCTCCGTGGCTGCCTGCGGCGGTAGCAATGACGCCGCGGACACCAAGGACGATGGCTCGGAGATGACCGTCGAGGTTTTCGACTCCCTCGCCAACAGCCAGGGTCTGCAGAAGTCCGGTTGGTTCGCCAAGCTCGTCAAGGACAAGTTCAACATCAAGCTGAACATCGTGGCTCCGAACGTTTCCGGTGGCGACACCGTCTTCGACACCCGTTCCGCTTCCGGCAATCTCGGTGACCTCGTGATCGTCGGCACGGGCAACGGCCGTCTGCAGAAGCTGGTGAAGGCTAAGCTCATCACCGATATGACCCCGTACTATTCCAGCATGAAGAACGTGAAGAAGTACGATTCCGCCGTCAAGGCCATCACCAAGCAGGCCGGCAAGGATGGCGTGTGGGGCGTGCCGCAGGGCGTGTCCTCCCAGTCTCCGACCGACCCGAGTGAGGGCAACGAGCCGGGTTCCGCTCCGTACATCCGTTGGGACATCTACAAGGAGATCGGTTATCCGGAGATCAAGGATCTCGATAGCTTCGTCGACGTGCTGAAGCAGATGCAGGATCGCGCGCGCCAGGACACCGGCAAGGACGATATCTACGCGATTTCCCTGTTCAAGGATTGGGATGGCGACGAGATGCAGAACGCCGCCTCCATCTGCAACTGGTTCGGCTATCAGAACCAGGGCTCCGTGTTCATCTCCGCCGATGGCAAGGACGTCCAGCCCGCCACCAAGAAGGGCGGCATCTATGAGCAGGCCCTCAACTTCCTGAACAAGTGCGAGCAGGCCGGCATCGTCGACCCGGATTCCACCACCCAGGATTGGGACACCATGCAGACCAAGGTGACCAACGGCAAGACCATGCTGTCCATCTGGAGTTGGCTGGGCAAGCCGCGTCTGAACTCCGATGAGAACAAGGCCAAGGGCGTCGGCTTCATGCTGGCTCCGCTGGAGAACATGAAGGTCTACTCCGCCGGCTTCCAGCCCGACGGCGACGGCTCCACCATCGTGGCCATCGGCTCCAAGGCCAAGAACAAGGCACGTCTGGCCAAGTTCATCGATTGGCTGTACTCTCCTGAAGGCATCTATGCCGCTTCCTCCAACTCCGGCGGCTCCGCCTGCCCGAAGTCCCTTGGTTGCTTCACCACCGACAAGGACGGCAAGAACCCGACCCTGACCAAGTTCGGCGAGCAGGCCATGACCGGCGACCACGCCAACCTGAAGGTCTCCGCCAAGCTCGGCGGCTCCAGCTACGATGACGGCTACTCCAAGTTGAACTTCAAGGCCGTGTCCCAGAACGACATCGACCCGAACACCGGCGAGGCCTACAACCCGCTGCTGTGGAAGTCCAACCAGGATCAGTCCGAGCTGTTCAAGGATTGGTCCGCCCACATGGACAACGCCATCAACGATATCGACTACCTGCAGAAGACCAAGAGGATCTCCGTCGCGACCGGCGCGTCCTACACCACCCCGCAGGAGGACTCCACGATCTCCGCGACCCGTAGCTCCGTGAAGTCCGAGACGGTGAACGCCTCCTGGCAGTCCATCACCGCCGGAGCCAAGTTCGAGAAGACCCTCGACGAGGCCCGCTCCAAGATCGACAACCTCGGCTACAAGGACGTCCTCAAGGTCGACCAGGACAACGCCAAGTCGCTGATCCAGGCACGCAAGGACATCATCAAGCAGGCCAAGTGATTCCCTTCATTCCGGACGGCGTCCACCGATGCCGGCCGGAATGGCTCACATAACCCAAGCCCAAGGGGCGTCGAAACTTTTCGAACCGGATTCGACGCCCCTTGACTTTTTCCCATACGAATCGAAACATACGAAAATCCGGCCGCGCACGATCCGCGCGCAGCCGACGGCCGCGAGGCAAAACCGCACGACCGAATCCTAAAAAACGGATCGCGGAAACCATTCACGTAGGCCAATCGGCCGAGGAGCGCATTCAATGATAAATATGACCACCGTCGAGGACGTGATCGCCTCCGGCCCCTACACGGATACTTGGAAATCGTTGAGCCAGGCTGAGATGCCGGACTGGTTCGCGGACGCGAAATTCGGCATCTTCACCCATTGGGGGTTGTACACGGTTCCCGAATACCGCAACGAATGGTATTCGCGCAACATGTACATCAAGGGTTATCCGGAATTCGATCATCATGTCGCCACGTATGGCGCGCAGAAGGATTTCGGATACAAGGATTTCATTCCGCTGTTCACCGCCGAACACTTCGACGCCGACGAATGGCTTGACCTGTTCCAGTCCTCCGGCGCACGGTACTACATGCCCGTGTCGGAGCACCATGACGGATTCCAGATGTACCGCAGCGAACTGTCGCGCTGGAACGCCTACGATATGGGCCCGCACCGCGACATCCTGGGGGAACTGCGCGATTCCGCGCAACGGCATGGCATGCATTTCGCCACGTCGAACCATCGCGCCGAGCATTGGTGGTTCATGGGCCATGGGCGCGAATTCGACTCCGACGTGCGCGGGCCGATGCGCCGGGGCGATTTCTACTGGCCGGCCATGCCCGAGCCGAACGAGTTCGACGTGCGCAGCACGCCGGCGCCGACCGACGAGTTCCTGGAGGATTGGCTGCTGCGCGTGTGCGAGATCATCGACGCGTACCGGCCGGAACTGCTGTACTTCGACTGGTGGGTGCAGCATGAGGCGTTCAAGCCGTATATGAGGAAGCTTGCCGCGTTCTACTACAATCGCGGCGCCCAGTGGGGCAGGCCCGTCTCCATCTGCTACAAGTACGACGGCATGGCGTGGGGCAGCGGCATCGTCGACGTGGAGCGCGGCGGTTTCGCCGACGCGACACCGTTCGTGTGGCAGACCGATACGGCCATCGCACGTAACTCGTGGTGCCATACGGATTCGCTGGAGTACAAGACCGCCGGCGAACTGGTCGTGTCGCTGATCGACGCGGTGTCGAAGAACGGCAATCTGCTGCTGAACGTCGGCCCTCATGCCGATGGTTCGATCGCCGACCATGACCGTGAGCTGCTGGAGACCATCGGACGCTGGCTGCGGTCCAACGGCGAAGGCATCTACGGGACCAGGCCGTGGCGCATCACACAGGAAGGTCCGACCAGGCAGGATGATGGCATGTTCGCCGACCAGAAGCCGACCGAATGGACGGCCGGCGATTGGCGTTTCACCACCAAGGACGGCGACATCTACGTGTTCTGCCTCAACCCCGTGGCGGGCGAGCAGGCCGGCGAGCTTCGCCTGGCCACGTTCGCCGCATACCATGACGGCATCAAACCGCCGTTCAACGGCATCGTGGAACGGGTGGAGCAGCTGGGTGGCGGTGACGTCGCATATAGACGCGACGGGAACGGGATGAGCATCGTGCCGTCGCCGCGCGAACCGGCCATGGAGGGGCTGCCGATCGGCTTCAGGATCACCGTCCGATAGGCGTGCGGAACCGATGAGACGGCACAGGCAAGACCTCACAGACGAGACTTCAATCATTAAGGAGAACGAACACATGACTGTAATCACCGAAGCCAACAAGGCCAAGGCCAGGGACCTGACCGCCAAGCTCACGCTGGACGAGAAGATCGCCATCGTACATGCCGCGGGCCTGTTCCGCAGCGGCGGCGCCGAACGTCTGGGCATCCCGTCGCTCAAGATGGACGACGGCCCGATGGGCGTGCGTGCCGAACTGCACAATAGCAACTGGATGCCGCTGTACAACACCCGCGACTACGTGACCTACCTGCCGTCCGGTTCGGCGGTCGCATCCACCTGGAACCGCGACCTGGCCAAAAAGACCGGCGAGGTGCTGGGCGAGGAGGCGCGCGGGCGTGGCAAGGACGTGATTCTCGGACCGTCCATCAACATCAAGCGCAGCCCGCTGTGCGGCCGCAACTTCGAGTACATGAGCGAGGATCCGGTGCTCACCGCGGCCCAGGGCGTGGCCTACATCAAGGGCGTGCAGGAAAGCGACGTGGCCGCCTGCGCCAAGCACTACGCGGTCAACAGCCAGGAGACCGACCGTCTCGACGTGGACGAGACCGTCAGCGAACGCGCGCTGCGCGAACTGTACCTGCCGGCGTTCGAGGCCGCGGTGCGCGACGGCGGCGTGCTGTCCGTGATGGGCGCGTACAACCTGGTCAACGGCGAGCAGTGCTGCGAATCCAAGAAGCTGCTCGACGACATCCTGCGCGGCGAATACGGTTTCGACGGCTTCGTCGTCTCCGACTGGAGCGCCGTCAAGCGCACCAAGGAAAGCGCCGAGGTCGGCCTTGATGTCGAGATGTCCGTCACGCCGAATTTCGACGAATACTATTTCGCGCAGCCGCTCAAGAAGGCCGTGGAAGCCGGCGAAGTCAAGGAATCCGACGTCGACAGGAAGGTCGTGCGCGTGCTGTCCGTGATGGACGCGCTGCACATGCTCGGCGATGCGAGGAAAACCCGCAAGGCCGGCCGCTACGCGACGCTCGACCACGCGGCCAAGGCGCTGGACGTCGCCCGCGAATCCATCGTGCTGCTCAAGAACGACGGCGGCCTGCTGCCGCTCGACGAGCATGCGATGACGCGTCTGCTGGTCATCGGCGCCAACGCCGACCGCATCCATTCCAACGGCGGCGGTTCGGCGGTCATCAAGGCGCTGCACGAGGTGTCGCCGCTGCTGGGCCTCAACGGCGCGCTCGGCGGCAACGTCGAGATCGAATACGTGCTCGGCTACGACGCCAAGCAGGTCAATCAGGACGAAAGCTGGCAGGAGGAGAGCCTGGAGAACTCCAAGGGCTCCGACGCCAAGGATGAGGAGCGTGCCAAGGCGCTGCGCGACGAGGCCGTGGACAAGGCGCGCGAATACGCGGCGGCCGGCGATCCGGTGCTCTTCATCGGCGGCCTCGACCATGAGCATGATCTTGAGGGGCGCGACCGCACCGACATGCGCCTGCCGTACGGCCAGGACGAGCTCATCGAGGCGCTGCTCGACGCCGCTCCGAACACGATCCTCGCCTTTGTGGCCGGCTCCCCGGTCGAGATGCCGTGGGCGGGCAAGGCCAAGGCCATTGTGTGGAACTGGTATGCGGGCTGCGAGTCCGGCACCGCGCTGGCCGAGGTGCTGCTCGGCCGAGTGAACCCGAGCGGCCACCTGCCCGAGACCTTCCCCGTGGCGCTGGCGGACGAGCCCGCGCACAGGATCGGCACGTTCGGCCTCAAGGGGCACGTCGATTACAAGGAAGACATCTACGTCGGCTACCGCTACTTCGACACGAAGCAGGTTCCGGTGCTCTTCCCGTTCGGCCATGGCCTGAGCTACACCAGCTTCGGGTATTCCGACCTGACCGTGCGCCGCGTGGACGACGAGATCCGCGTGTCGTTCACCGCAAGGAACACGGGGGAGCGTGCGGGCAAGACCGTCGCGCAGGTCTATCTGGGTCTTGAAGGCACCGGCGAGGACCGCCCGGCCAAGGAGCTCAAGGGCTTCGCGAAGGTGGCATTGGAGGCCGGCGAAAGCCGCCAGGTCGAGATCGCCATGCCGGTGGCCAAGGCGCTGCGCTACTGGTCCAACGCGTCCGGCGCTTATGCGATCGCTCCGCAGGCCAAGGTGTACGTCGGAGAATCCGTGGAAGATATTCGTCTTTCCGGACGTGTCGCGTGATTGTTATCTATAAACTTATAAATAAGTAAAACCAAAAAACAAACGCCCCGTCGGATACGGCGGGGCGCCACCCCATGCAAAGGAGCAACGAATGAAGTTTCTGAACGGTGGCTGGCTTGTCAAGGACGGCTTCGACGTCAAATACGCGGCCAACGTGTACACCGCCAACATCGAACCGAAGAAGCTCACCCTGTTCTGCCCGTTCGGTTCCCCGATCTACAACGCTGGCATGACGCTCGACGGCGGCATCTTGACCATCGAGGTCACCTCGCCGCGCCCCGACATCATCACCACCAGGCTCATCAACTTCAAGAAGGACCGCAGCCACTGCCCGAAGTTCGGCCTGAACGAGACCAATCCGGACGTCGAGATCACCGAGGACGACAGCAAGTGGAGCTTCACCTCCGGCCGTCTGACTCTGGAAATCGCCAAGGGTGAGACCATCGACTTCAAGTACCTGTATGACGGCAAGGTCATCGCGCACTCCGGCTGGCGCGCCAAGGGCCTGGTCACCGATCCGGAGGGCAAGCTGCACGTCTCCGAGCAGCTCGACCTCGGTGTGGGCGAGAAGATCTACGGTCTGGGCGAGCGCTTCACCAACTTCATCAAGAACGGCCAGACCGTCGACATCTGGAACGAGGACGGCGGCACCGGCACCGAGCAGGCGTACAAGAACATCCCGTTCTACCTGTCCAACAGGAAGTACGGCCTGTTCGTCGACAACCCGGGCAAGGTCAGCTTCGAGGTCGGTTCCGAGAAGGTCTCCCGCGTCCAGTTCTCCGTGCCGGGTGAGGAGATGAGCTACTCCGTCATCGGCGGCGCAAGCCTCAAGGACATCCTCAACACCTACACTGACCTGACCGGCAAGCCGCCGCTGGTTCCGGAATGGAGCTACGGCCTGTGGCTGTCCACCTCCTTCACCACCGACTACGATGAGAAGACCGTGCTCGACTTCGTCGACGGCATGGCCAAGCGCAACATCCCGCTGTCCGTGTTCCACTTCGACTGCCGTTGGATGAAGGAACTCGAATGGTGCAACTTCGAGTGGGACAAGTCCAAGTTCCCCGATCCGGAAGGCCTGCTCAGGAAGCTGCACGACCGCGGCCTGAAGATCTGCGTGTGGATCAACTCCTACATCGGCCAGAAGTCCCCGCTGTTCGAGGAAGGCGCCAAGAACGGCTACTTCATCAAGAACGAGGACGGTTCCGTCTGGCAGTGGGACAAGTGGCAGGCCGGCATGGCCATCGTCGACTTCACCAACCCGGAGGCCACCAAGTGGTACCAGGGCTACCTGAAGAAGCTCGTGGCCATGGGTGTCGACTGCTTCAAGACCGACTTCGGCGAGCGTATCCCGACCGAAGGCGTGAAGTACTATGACGGTTCCGACCCGGAGCTGATGCACAACTACTACACCTACCTGTACAACAAGGCCGTGTATGACGTGCTCGTCGAAACCAAGGGCGCCGATCAGGCCATCCTGTTCGCCCGTTCCGCCACCGTCGGTGGCCAGCGGTTCCCGGTCCACTGGGGCGGCGACTGCTCCTCCAACTATCCGTCCATGGCGGAATCCCTGCGCGCCGGCCTGAGCTTCGGCATGTCCGGCTTCGGCTATTGGAGCCACGACATCGCCGGCTTCGAAGACCAGGCCACCCCGGATCTGTACAAGCGCTGGACCCAGTTCGGCCTGCTCAGCTCCCACTCCCGCTACCACGGCTCCACCGCCTACAAGGTGCCGTGGCTGTACGGTGACGAGGCCGTGGACGTGGCCCGCGAGTTCGTGGACCTTAAGCTGCAGCTCAAGCCGTACCTGCTCAAGATGGCTCAGGAGACCCACGAGACCGGTGTTCCGATGATGCGTGCCATGGTGCTCGAATTCCCGGACGATCCGACCTGCGAGGACATCGACACCCAGTACATGCTGGGCGACGACCTGCTGGTCGCCCCGGTCTTCCGCGAGGATGGCGTGGCCCGCTTCTACGTGCCGGACGACGGCAGCGGCCAGCCGTGGACCAACATCATCACCAAGACCGCCTACGAGCCGGGCAAGTGGTACACCGAACAGTACGACTACCACACCCTGCCGGTGCTGGCTCGTCCGGGCACCGATCCACTGCACGCGTGAGCCGTGCCGGATCGCATGGCCCGCTAGCGGGCTGAACACTCACTGGAACGGCTCCCGTCAATCAATTGGTTGCGGGAGCCGTTTTTTACCAACGTTTCGGAAGGGAGATACGACAAGACCATGGTCACCGCACTTGAATTCGTCAGGCAACTGGGACTCGGCTGGAATCTGGGCAACACGTTCGACCCGGTTCCCTTGCATGACGAGCGCAACAGGAAGATCACCACCGGGGGAGTGTGGACTCCTGACGACCAGCAGCGGTTGTGGTTCAACAAGCCGTTCACCAGCCAATGCGCGCGCTATGTCAAGCAGGCGGGATTCGACACCATCCGCATTCCGGTGACATGGAAGGACTGGCAGGATCCGGTCACCGGCGAAGTCGACGACGTGTGGATGGACGCGGTCCAGCAAGCGGTCGATTGGAGCTATGAGGCCGGTCTGAACGTGATCATCAACGTGCACCATGACGGCGGCAACGGGCCGTTCGGTTGGATTCGGACTGCGGAAAGGCATTATCTCGGCGTCAGCTCGCGATTCTCCGAGCTGTGGCGGCAGATCGCCGCGCGATTCGCGGATTACGACCATCGGCTCATCTTCGAAGGCGGCAACGAGATCTGCTTCCCGAGCGCATCCCACCAGGACACCGCCTACGAACTGCTCAACCAGCTCAACCAGACCTTCGTGGATGTGGTGCGCGCCAGCGGTTCGAAGAACGTGGACCGCTTCCTGCTCATCCCCGGCTACAACACCGACACAGCGCTCACCTGCGACGCCCGCTTCCGTCTGCCGAAGGATTCCGCGCACGACAGGCTCATGGTCTCCATCCACTACTATTCGCCGGCCGAATTCGTGCTCGCCGAACACGACAGCACATGGTGCACGCCGGTCGACCATTGGGGCGGCGACGCCGAAATCGCCGCCGTCGAAGCGGACTTCGCCAAGCAGAAGGCGCGGTTCATCGACCATGGCGTGCCCGTCATCATCGGCGAATACGGCCTGCTGACCGAGCCGGTCGACCACAAGGACCACGCCAGTAACCTCGCCTGGCTGCGCACCGTCGTCCGCTGCGCGCTCGACAACGGCTCTTGCCCGATCCTGTGGGACACCTCCACCAAGGAGATGCGGTTCCTCGACCGTGAGACCGGCCGTTTCTTCGACCCGCAGGTCGAGGAGATCTTCGCGCAGGCGCGCGCACGGCTGCACGACTGACCGGCCGGTCACTTTCCGATTCGTCATATCCGGCGTGCCCCACGGCGCGCCGACACCCATGCACAACAAAGGAGAAGAACAATGAAGCCGATGTTCGACAGCTTCCTGTTCGGCGGGGACTGGAACCCCGAGCAGTGGCCGGAAGACACCTGGGAGCACGACATCGAGATGCTCGAGGACGCGCACATCAACGAGGCCACCATCAACGTGTTCTCGTGGGCGTTGCTCCAGCCCGCGGAGGACCGCTACGATTTCGACATGCTCGACAAGATCGTCGCGCTGCTGGTCAAGCACCGTTTCAACATCGTGATGGCCACCGGCACCGCGGCCCTGCCCGGCTGGATGGTGCGCCGGCACCCCGAAGTGATCCGCACCGAACAGAATGGCACCCGCCACGTGTTCGGCGGCCGACACAATTTCTGCCCGACGTCCCCGTATTTCCGCAAGGCATCCCGTGCGCTCGCCGCGCACGTGGCCGAACGCTACGCAGGCACCCCCGGCTTGGTCACTTGGCATGTGTGCAACGAGTACGGCGGCGGTGGCGGCCTGTGCTACTGCGAGCAGTGCGCCGAATCGTTCCGCGAATGGCTCAAGGCCAAGTACGGCACCGTGGAGAACCTCAACAAGGCCTGGTGCGCGAACTTCTGGAGCCACACGATCTACGACTGGGCCGACGTGGTGCCGCCCGTCAGCTACGGCGACGGCATCAGCGACGCCAAATGCGTGGTCTCCGGGCTGCAGATGGATTATCGACGCTTCCAAAGCCAGGCCCAGCTCGAATGCTACAAGAACGAGCGCGACGCGATTCGCGAATACGACGCCGCCACGCCGATCACCACGAACCTCATGGGCACGTTCAAGGACCTCGACTACTTCGAGTGGGCCAAGGAGATGGACGTGGTCAGTTGGGACAACTACCCGGGCATGGACACTCCGCCGAGCTATACCGCCATGTGCCATGATCTGATGCGCGGCATCGGCGGCAACAAGCCGTTCATGCTCATGGAACAGACTCCGAACCAGCAGAACTGGTTCCCGTTCTGCAAGGTCAAGCGTCCCGGCGAGGTGCGCAAGCTCAGCTGGCAGGCTGTGGCCCATGGCGCCGACACCGTGCAGTTCTTCCAGATGAAGCAGTCGATCGGCGGCTGCGAACGCTTCCACGGCGCGGTCATCGCGCACGACGGCACCGAAGGGTCCCGCGTGTTCAAGGAGACCGCGGCCTTGGGCGAGGAACTGGACCGTATCGGCGGGCGGATCATGGGTTCGCGCATCGAATCGCGCGTGGCCATCATGTTCGACTGGCAGAGCTACTGGTCGCTTGAAGGCTGCGTGGGGCCGACCGCGGGCTTCAGCTATCCGAACGAGGTGCATCGCTTCTACCGTGCGCTGTGGCGCCGCAACGTGCCGGTCGATTTCATCGAAAGCACGGCATCGCTCGACGATCTCAAGAAGTACGATCTGGTCATCGCGCCGGCGCTCATCACCGTGCTCCCGGGCGTGGCTGAGACGCTGGAATCCTATGTGGCCGACGGCGGCAGCTTCATCACCGGCTACATGGCCGGCATCCACGACGAGCACGATCTCGTGGTGCCTGGCGGTTATCCGGGCAAGCTGCGCAGGCTCATGGGCGTGTGGGTCGAGGAGATCGACGCGCTCGCGCCGGACGAGACCATCGAGGTACACGGCGATGTGGTCGACGCCAAGGGCGAGATCGTGGCGAGCATCATCCACCGCGAGGGGGCCGAACGGCTCGCCTCGTATGGCGGCAACGAATTCTATGCCGGCCATTCCGCGCTCACCGTCAACAAGTACGGCAAGGGCAAGGCCTATTTCGTCGGCACCCCGTTGGACGAGACCGGCATGAGCGCCTTCATGGCCCCGATCATCAAGGAGCTGGACCTGAAGCCGATCGACACCCCGGAGGATGTCAGCTTGTCGGTGCGGTACGGCGACGACGGCACCCGCTACGCGTTCCTCATCAACAACAGCGCCTCCGACAAGCGTCTGTGCCTCAACGAGCTCAACGGCGGCACGGAGCTGCTGACCGGTGCCGGCATCGACAATCTGATCACGCTCGAGCCGTATGGCGTGGATGTGGTCGCGTTGCGGTGACGCTGCGATAGTTGTTGTGCGATAGATTGCAGCGTGCGGAACGAGCGGTTCATACGCTGCAACCGAGCATGAAGAAGGCCGATACCCATCAAGGGATTGGCCTTTCTCATCGTGAACTAGCGGTGCGATTGCCGTACCTGACAGGACAGTGCGCCCCAATATGAATTCGGGGGTCTCATGTCGTGGCCGCAATCGTTTGAAAAACGTCGATGAACACTATACTGTACCAAGGTTTGACTTCTATTAAAGACAGGTTAGATAGCGATATGGCAGCGTCGAAGCACATACTTGCATTCGAGATTGGAACGTTCTTCACACGCTACGTGGTGTTCGAGAACGGGCGTATGGGGATTCCCGGCACCATTGCGACGCCGGTCGACAGCGTGGAATCCTTCTACCAGGCGCTCGCCCACATCGCCAACAACCAACGCTGCCGGCTCGACGGCATCGCCATCAGCGTGCCGGGATTCATCGACGTCAGCAAGCAGCTGGCCGTGACCGCCGGCGCGTTGGGCATGCTGTACAAGCATGAGATCGGCAAGGAGCTGCAGGAATACCTTGACAGTCCGGTGCCCACGTGGATGGAGAACGACGCCAACTGCGCGGCCATGGCGGAGAAGCTCTCCGGCAATGCCGTCAAGCTCGACGATTTCGCGCTGATCACCATCGACAGCGGCGTGGGCGGCGCGCTGTTCCTCGACGGCAAGATCCGCCGCGGCAAGGATTGGCGCGCGGGCGAGCTCGGCATGATGATCCCGAACTACGAGACCGGCGGATTCCTGACCATGCAGGACTACCTTTCGACCATCGTTCTTGCGGAGGACTATTCCAAGGAATTCGACGTGCCGACGGGATCCATCGTTCCGGCCTCCCTGTTCCGCAGGCTTGACGAGCCGCGCGTCCGCGCCATCGTGGACAAGTGGATCGATTACCTGGCCATCGCGGTCTTCAACATCGCGGCCATCGCCGACCCGGAATGCATATTGCTGGGCGGCGGCATCTGCAGGGAGCAGCAGATCCTGCCGATGGTCAACGCGGCGCTTGACAGGATCCCGCAGTGGGCCGATTTCCGCACGTCCGTGAAGCGTTGCCGCCATACCAACAACGCCGGTCTGATTGGAGCCTACTACGCGTTCGAAACCGAAGTCGAAGGGCTGGAGCAGGTGCCGATCCGCTGATTCGCGGATGGTGTGGCCATCGTCGCGGCCTGCGTGGCTCGCGATGTGATTCGGACGGCGTCGTCCGAATCACGCGGCCGGATCCGGAAAAGGATTTTCAGGCCGCCTGCTGGCGTGCGGAAAGCGTCATCGGCAGCAGACAATGATCCGGCGCCGGGTCGTATTCGCTCGGATCGGTATAGCCGGCCCACTCGTCCGGCGGGAAGATGATGTCGGAGATCGAGATCCATTCCTCGAGCAGGTTCAGCGAATCGTCGCCGAGCCAGCGGTATTGCAAGCCGTCCATCGCGCTCATCGCCAGAGTGTACAGGTCGTAGAAGCGTTCCTCGTCCACATTGGGCGGCAGGATCCAGTTCATCGAGCCGATCATCTCCCAATTGCGCATATGGCGGCCGATGAAGAAGCCATGCGCCGGATGCGTCGGGCTGAGCGCCTCGCCGTTGAGCACGGAGTACAGCTGCACCAGTTCGGGCCGCTGCAGGTTGTACAGCGCGATGTTCAGGCAGTAGCGGGGGTAGAAATACACGCAATGCCCGTCGCTGTCCGCGACGCCCGCGGTCACCGCGTTGTACTCGTCTGCATCGGGGGTGTCGTAGCATTCCGACAGCACCATGTTGAGCAGGTCGTCCTTCGATGAGATGTAATGGTAGAGCGCGGCCTCGGTGATGCCGATCTCATCGGCGATGTCCTGCAGGCTCATGCCCCAGAATCCCTTGGTGGCGAGGATCTTGACCGCCGCCTGAAGGATCTGCAGGTGGCGTTCCTCCTGGCTCATGCGCTTCTTCTTCTCAAAGGTCTTGCCGGCCGGGGCGTTGCGCGCCTGGACGGCGTACGGGGTCGGGCTGTTGACCCGGGAAGCCGCAGGCCAGTTGTCCTGCTCCTGCAGAAACCGGTTCCATGCCGCGACGCTCATTCGGTCTCCTTCGAAAAAAAAGTCGGTGTCTGGGGTGTCGTCCTTACTGTACTCCGGCGCGTGATTATCGGGATGTTCGACGACCACGCGCCGCCGCGATCACTTCGCGAACGTCCTGCGCATCCAGTCGATCGCGAGCTTCGGCCATGCCTGCACGCACGGCTCGATGCCGTTCACGCCCTGCCATGCCGTTTCGGCGTTGCCCAGAGCCAGGCCGTGGCCGCCTTCGGGGAACAGATGCGCCTCGATGCTCACACCGGCCTTCTTGCAGGCGTCGATGAGCATCAGCGTGTTCTCGCACGGCACGCAGCCGTCGGGAAGCGTGTGCCAGACGAAGACCGGCGGGGTCTTGGCGTCGATGTGCTTCTCGATGGAGACGGCGTCAAGCGCCTCCTTGTCGTCCTTCTTCTCGCCGAGCAGCGCGTCGAAGCTGCCACGGTGCGCGAGCGGTCCGGAGGTGATCACCGGGTAGGAGAGCATCAGTCCGTTCGGACGCACGCGGTCCGGATCGTAGCCGTGCGCGGCGATCACGTCGTCGCTTGCGCTGGTAGCAAGGTTGGCGGCGAGGTGGCCGCCCGCGGAGAAGCCGATCACGGCGATCGCGTCGGCGTCCACATGCCATTCGTCGGCGTGGTCGCGGATGCGCTTCATCGCCTCGGCCGCCTCCAGCAGCGCGACGGGGAATACGGATGGCTTGACGGAGTAGCGCAGCACGAAGGCGTTGAAGCCGGCCGCGAGGAACTGCATGGCGATCGGCTCGGCTTCGCGGTCGGAGGTCATCTCATAGCCGCCGCCCGGAATCACCAGCACGGACGGGCGCACGCGGTCGGGAACGATCTCCTCGCTGTTGTCGAGGCAGTATCCGACGAATTTGGCGGAGCTGCCGTCGATGCCGGCGATCTCATCTTCGAAGTATTGCATTGGTTCATCCTTTCACCGGTGCGAGGCGCCGGATATACGCAGGCTTCCATGCTATGACGCATGGAAGCGGAACGACACGCGGACGCCGTGGGGGATGGGTTTTCGATGCCGTCTGTCCCATCCTCCACGGCGTCCGCGTGCCATGGATCCGTCAGAAGGTGACTTCCACTTCCACGTTGCCGTCCGCGGCTTGGGCCGGCACGACATTGCCGTTCAGCTGCTTGCCGTCGACGCTCACCGTGCGTTCGCCGGTGCGCTTCATGTGGATGCGGTAGGTGGTTCCGCGGAACACGCGGGTCACCACCAGTTCGGTGAAGCGTTCCGGCAGATGCGGTTCGATGGCCAGGCCGTCGAGCGTCGGACGGACGCCGAGCAGGTACTGCGACACGTCCACGAAGGTCCATGCGGCGGTTCCGGTCAGCCAGGAGTTCTTGCCTTCGCCCGGGGTGGCGGCTTCGGGGCCGGCGACCATCTGGCAGTACACGTACGGCTCCACCTTGCGCACGTCGGACTTGTCCTCCACGTAGGCCGGGCAGTTGCGCTGGTAGACGGCGAAGGCCTCGTCGTCGTTGCCGGCCAGGGCGTTCGCGATGGAGATCCACGGGTTGTTGTGGCAGAAGATGCCACCGTTCTCCTTGTATCCGCGCGGGTAGGAGGAGATCTCGCCGAGCTCGATGCGGTAGGTGGAGTAGGCGGGGGCGAGGATGGCGGTGCCCCAATCGCAGGTCAGGCGGTCCTTGACGGACTTCAGGGCCTGCTGCGCCTTGCCGTCGTCCAGGCCGATGCCGGCCATCACGCACATGCCCTGCGGTTCGATGTAGATCTGGCCTT
>ERZ1034880.191-NODE-191-length-20771-cov-65.466113_pt1 | contig 20771 bp, 12 predicted proteins | sample MGYA00520630_ERZ1034880 | MGnify/ENA primary metagenome ERZ1034880 (study PRJEB33766, sample SAMN09781725) | gut metagenome | biome: gut microbiome | host: Homo sapiens | place: Madagascar | study: EMG produced TPA metagenomics assembly of the PRJNA485056 data...
GAATAGGATAACTTCTACCACCACCTGCAAAATCTTTAGATGATACAGAAGGATATGGATGTTTAGAAGAACCTCTATCTTTAGAAGTTAAACCGCCATTTCTAAATCTGCAACGACCACCAAGACGTTTTGGAAAAACATAATTAACTTCAGCATGAGTAGCAGGGTCATAAAATAAACTATTATAAGGAAGTTCACTTGTTATATATGATTCTCTATCGTTTATAAAATTAACACCTCTACCATTAGGATAAGTTTGTTTCATAACTTGTTCTGCTTCATTTAACGGTAATTTATCAAAACCTTTAGCGTCATTAATTATCTTCATAGCATTTTTATCTAATTTACTAACTCCACTTTTAAGACCAGTTAATTCTTCAAGTAATCGGACATCTTTAAGTTTTGGAGTACCATATTCTTTTACTATATCGTTTACGCTAATCCAATAAGGAGTATTATAATGTCTACGTTCTCCACCAGCTAAATTAAAACGTCCAATAGATTCTCTAGGAGTAATTAGTTCTTCCCTTCTTTGTAATTGTGGACTTGTTGCAGTTTTAATTCCACTAGCTTTAGCTTTAGATAAAACACCTTTATGTCCAGACACTAATATAACATCTTTTGTAGGAACAGTTAAACCTCCTTTTGGGTCTCTAACTGTAAACATATCGCTAGGTTCGATACTTCCCCAATTACCTTTATTTTCTGAAACAAGTGTTCTACCGTTAATCAAATATGTTTGTTGTGCAGTATCCCATTTTCCTTTTCTATGAGAAACTACAGGTCTATCGTATGTAAAATTAGTATGCTTAAATCTACCTCCACTCATTGTAATTCTACCATTATTTATAGATGGAAATTCTTCAGATTTAACTCTACGTATCATATATGGAACTCTAGCTTTATCAGGAAGATTATATCTTCTGGCATAAGTAGCATAAGTATTAACTATAGGATTGTCAGAATATAATCTACTTTTACTAATTCTATTAATATAACTAACTTCATTTTTTGCAGCTCTAGCCGTAGCTTTAGCTGCTTTTCCTACTGGAAGACCTCTTCCCATACTAATAATATCATATTCAGGATAAACTCGACGAAGAGGTTTTTCATTAGGAATACGTCGTCCATTAATTACTCTAAAATTACCAACTTGACCATTTCTTATTGGTTTTTTAGCAATAGTTTTAGGAGCAACTTTTACTGGTTTACTAGCATATCTACCAGTTCCACTAAAATACTCTACAATTTTTCTAGCAGTATCGCTAAATGGAATAGTAAATAAATTACCAAAAGCAGCTTTATTTCCATCATCTTTAAGACCATTTCTTTTTTTAAAAGCTTGTTGTTGACTAAATACAGAATCTTTATTATAACCTCTAAGAATAGCTTGAGCAGGACTCATACCATTATTAAGAATAGGTTGAGCACTAAATATTCTTAGAGCACCATTTTTCTTCTGAGCAACTTCACCTCCTTCAGCTTCAACTTCATTACCACCAACATTGATACCAATACCAGTTTGACCAGTCTCATTCACATCTTCGTGAGAGCCTCCCCGTAGAAGGTATGTGTTGCTTCCTATCTTAGTAGCATCTCCACCATCAGTAATATAAATACCTTTAGCTCCTAATGTTTTACCAAGTCTAGCAGCAGTTCTAAATTGTCTAAGATAATCTTCTTGATAATCTTGACTATTATTAAGAGCAGTAGTCATATTAGCAGCTTCTTGAGTTGTATTCTGCCAATCTTGAATATTCTTTTGACGACGCATTTCTCTTTTTTGAGCAGCAGCACCAAATAAAGAACCTGCTATACTAGTAGCACCCATAATAGCTGCACCAATCCAACACTTCTTTCTACCACCTAATCTCATAGCAGGAGTTTTAGTTGGGTCAGGAGGAATAACAGTATTACTAGTAACAAGTCCACTAATTGGTTCTTTAGTAGGAACTTGAATAGTAGGAAGATTCTCAACAGAAGTATTATTATTAGTAACTTCTGTGTTAGTCTCTTTAACAGCCGGTTTAGTATTGCTCTTTGAAACTTGGGTTTTACTTATAGCAGAATCCGCTACAGAACCTGCAACACCTAAAGCAGGAGCAATAAATGTAGTAAAAATACTACCGAAGTCAGCTTTAGGTCTGCCACCACAACGAAGACTTCTTCTTTTAATTTTTCCAGTCATAATTTAATACTTTGAATAATTAATATTTAAATCCTCAAATCTAAAAGGAACATTATCTATATTTCTAAAGATAAATCTAACAACGAAATAACGACCATAAACTAAATTACGTTCATCACTTGGATTATTAAGCATAGTTTGAATCTTAGTTTCTTGTGCAGAAGTAAGATTATTAATATCCAAATTATAACGTTTACATATCTCTTCTTTAGTAAGTTTACTACTAATATAATTCCTTATATAATTAAAGTTCCAAATACCTTTATCATAATAAGGAACTTTGTAATCTGGAGTTTTATCTCTAGTCACAGTATCATCATTAATCATTTTATGTCCTGAAATATCCAAGTCACCTGTATCATTACTATCAGTATAAATACGAAGTTTATCACCACTATAATGTTCTACATCTCCATAAGTTCCGTTGCCCATAAGCGGTTCAGCCATTCTAGTAACTTGATTACTAAAGTAAGCATACTCTTTATTAAGTATATAACTAATAGAATTAATACATTTAGGAATATTATAATTCTCATTTACAATAACATCAAATATAGCAGGATGAACAGTTCTAGTTTCTTCACTACCATCTTCCTTTTGTATAGTAAGATTTGTACTCATAGCTGGAAAACCATAAGCGTGGTCATCAAGTCCAGCATAATCTCCAGTTTTACCATAGAATCCTAAAGGAGTATTTTTATGGAAACAATAAAGAAAAGAACTAGTTTTAACAGCATAATAAAAATAACAATGATTCTTAGTATTTACACCTATGTTAAATTTATAATCGTGAATACTAACAAACTTCTTACTAATTATATTAAAAGATAAAGTAATATAACCAGGTTGATTATGTTCTCTATCTCCAACATCTTCACTATAATAAGCAAGACACATAATTACACGAGCATTAGCAAAGTCTGTAACCATATGAGCATCAGCTATCTGAACATTGTTCATCCAACCAAGAATATCACTAGTTAAATCAGTAAGATGATTATTATCGAAATTATATATTCTTCTATTGTCTGCATCTACAAACCAATAACCATTACTATTAACAGTCCAAGCTTGAGAATGTTGCAGACCACCATAACCATGATTACTAGTAAATAGTTCAATAGGTTCTACTTCAAATAAATCTGGCATTTTTAATTGTGCTGTGTCGCCCGATGTCTTGAGGAGGTTATCTCTATTAAGGTAAAACAAAGAATGCTCCGTGTGGACGAAAAATGCAGTACCTACGCCAACGATATTTGTAATGTTGCCTTTGTTCTTAGAAAGCACTTTGTAACTGTTTGCTCGGAAGTGTCTCCAGGCATTAGCAAGACTTTCATCACCAATTACATCACTACGACGAATAGTAGCACGTTTATAAGAATCATAATTAAGATTATCTTTATAATTAGTATAAAGTTTATAATTACTTTCTATATACGTATCTTTTAGTTCTATAAGGTCTGTGGCATTTAACGGTCTAACAATAATATTAGCACTACGTTGATGACTAGCAGCACCACCTTCTTCACTTCCTAAAACACCTACTAAATACTCAGGTTCTTTCTTTATTGAAATAGCATTTGTATTAACTCTACTAAACTTACTATAATTAACAATTCTAGCATAAGCTTTAGCAAACGATGTCCAATCTTTAGCAATAGCATTTTTTTCAGATATATCATATACTTTACCAGTATCAGATATATATACTTTACGGTCATATACTAAAGTTTTATCATTAACATAAAAAGCAGGATAATTAAAATCGTAATCATTAACATAATTATTAGGAAATTTAGTATCATCTTTAACATCAGCATAGCTATAAGTTTCAATGTCTGAATGTTTAAAACATATAGGACCAAAACTAATAAGTTGTTTATCTTTCTTACAATATATGTTACGATTGAATGTCATAATATTTCCTACTTCTCCTATTTCAGGAGTAACTTTACCTTTACCATCTTTAAGAGAAAGAACTATACCACCATCAGAACCGGCAGTATTTACAGTATTAGTTAAATCATCATCGTCTACTGCATTACTAGCTACAATACCAGCATTATTTATATAAGCAGGATTTGTAGTAGGGAGTTTAAAACCTTCATCTGTTATCTTATATTCAGGAATATAAATAGAACCATTATAATTAATCTTACCTGTTTCTACTTCACTAGCTTTAAATAATGCACCAGTGTTTGTTTTCTTAATACAATAAGCTTGATAACTATTTGTAGTTTCTGGCTTTTCATAACTAAAGAAGAAACCTACATAACCATCAGGTATTTTTATATTAGTAAAACCAACTTTAATCCTATAAAGTACATTATCATTAGTATTATTAAAATTATGAGTAGAACCAGTTTTAAATAAAAGGTCTCCATTATAATTCTTATAATAACCAAAACTAGTACCTCTTAGAGTATTTGAATCACTAGGTGAAACAGCAGTACTAACAACTTCATAAGCATACTTATCTTTAAGAGTATCAATAGAAAGCAAACTAGTAAAATCTCTATCATTACCAGAAGAACTACTACTAGTTCTTTCTCTTAGTGAAGTTAGTTTACTTAACTGAACATCTACACTATTACTACCTATCATTGCTACAGAATTAATAATAGCGTCAGGACGAACATCATTCTTTAATTGATAACCGTTAGTATAACTACCATCTTTACGAACATAATGAATAAAGAAGTTATATACACTATTAGGCATTAGAGTTCTAACAGCATTATCTACCATAATAGTATTTGAATAAGTTCTAGTATTTGTACCTTTACTCATTCTAAATCTATTAGGACGATATGAACATACAGGAGTATAACCATGAAGCAAGAAACCTCTAGCATCTTTTGCAAGTTTAAGACCTGTATGTTTATGACTTGTTCCACCACCTTGACCTAAAGCGCTATATAGTCTATCAGAATAACCTTTAACAGGAACAGTAATAATATCAAATGTTGGATTATCTCCACCGTAAATACCAAAAGCTACATTGGTACATGGAATTACATGATTACCACCATAACCACCAAAAGCACAATTATCAAAATCAGCAATATTCTCACTTTCAGTTGTTACCCAACATACATATCTTTTAAGTTCGTTATAATCTCTAGCATTAATTACAGCATGATAAGTTGTACGTTGACCATTAACATTTACAATAACATCTTTATCAGGCTTTTTGATTTCAACAATAGCAGCACTTATACCACCAGTTGACCAACTAAATGTATAAGTTTCATAATTTACAGTATTAATCTTGACCGAATCTAAATCAGAACAAGGTTCATAAATCATATTTGCTCTAATACCTTCAGCATATTTTGTAAGGTCTACATTATAATCACTCTCATCATAATTTGCAATATAAAGACGATTTTCATAATTACAAAGAGAAGCAACATTAAATAAATTAAAACTATTAGCAGTTAATTCATCTATTGTTGTTTCTTCAAAATTACCAGCATCAAAAATGAAGTCACGAACATCAGTATTAAACTTACGCCAAATACGAGCTAGAGCAGTTTCTTCATGTTTAAGTATATAACCTATTTGATAAGCTTTATAATTATAAGTATCATCAAATTTTATACGAAACTTAAAATTATAGTTACAATCTTTATTATCGTTATTATATGCAGCTACACAACGAGTTAAAGCTAAATTAGAGCCACCAGTAACATCATATATATGATTAATTACAGTTTTATTTTCTATATTAAGAGCGTGATAAGAACCACCTAAAGGCATCCAATTAGTATAATAATCTTTATCTATTTCATAACGAATAAAGAATTGATATATACCATTAGGCATACTATTACCAGGAACTCTTTCTTCAAGACTTATATTAGCTATTGGAATATTAGCACAAACAGAATATACTTCAGGATTATCACTAGCATTAGCTCTATCTAGATTTATAGTCTTTAAAGGAACATACTCTTTAGTTATTTTTTGAGCGTTTACTTTATTGTCATTATCATCTTCATCACCAGGATTAATAACATCGTCATCTCTACCAGCAATTTCTTCAACTTTAACAATACCGTATTCACCAATAGCTATAATAAGTTCACCATTTACATTATAAGTATAAGTACCTACAATTTTACCACCGCTATAAGTCCAAGCATTACCTACTTCATTTAAATCTAGAAGACCAGTAACTTCATTTTCTACACAACGATAAATATGAGAACTATGTTCACCGGTATCAGCTTCAAGGTAACTAAGTATTACAATTTCTTTCATACAAGGAATTATACCTACTATTTTACCTTCAACTGGAGTACTAAAAGCATAAGTTAATCCTTCTTCATTTGTAATATACGAATTATCAGGACTAACTTTAATATTCTTAGCAAACACCAAACTTCCATTAGGAACAACGTTTGGAGTTTTATTCAAATTGAGTTCTTTTACTATATTCATAATTATTATCTTCTTGGGTCAAATGTTGAGTTATAGAAGAAATTTCTCCAACCATCAGCATTATATAAATCATTACGAACAGAAGCAATAGCTTTACTTTTTAATTTCTCCCATTGAATATAAGGATTAGTAACAGGACTACTACTCTTTAAATCATAAATTGGATGATGACTACCACGACTAAGATATTTATATAGAATATAAAAACTTATAGCTTCTAATAGAATACCGTTATCATAAACCATTGGAACTTCACAATCATAATAATCATCGTGATATGTCATAGGTTCAAAACTTTGAACGTTTATCCAATCAGTATCAAAGTTAAGTTCAATATGTCCATTATTAGTTATTACAAAGTTACGAGTATCATCAGCTCTTCTAATAGTTGCAACCCTCATAAAATTACGACCAGTTTTATTGGTATCATCTATAACAGCAATTTCAGGACTAGGTTCTACGTTACTTTTAGAACCAAATCCTGAATTACAACAACTATTATTAGTTTCAAGTTGCTTTATTTCACAACCATAATCATCAAATACTTTAATGTCAGTAGCATTTAACTGACAAGGATATATACCTATACGATTAACTATTTGAAGTCTTCTATTTTTCTTAGCCATAGGAAGACATTTCATTTGACTAAGAGCATCAATTATCCAAGCAGCAGCACGAGGAATCCAATCACTTTCGCTAAGGTTAAAGTCATTATCAACTTTTCCAACGATGCGCTTCATATCCACATTTTGTTTGAGCTTCATTTCTAACAAATTTAGTATACATTAATTTATCTACTTGTAAACACAGAGTTAGTTTAATCTTTAGAGATACAGGTAAATGACATATCTTTTCTTTATCACCACCAGTAAGTTTAATTAAACCATCATTAGTATATTGTCGTACTTTTACAGAACGATAATCTATCATACTCAGCTTATAACCATAAGCTCTTTGAAGAGTACAATTACAAAGAGCAAGTTCATACCAACTTTCATCAGCTTTGTAAATTCTAGGGTCAACTGCATCATATTCTAAGCCATTAGCTTTAGCAAATTCAGCTTCTTCTTTATTCCAAATTCTAATGCCTTTAGCTTCAAGTTCTTTCTTATATTTATTAGTTGCAACAAAATCACAAATCTTACAACCAGTATTAAGAACTCTGTTAATGCATACATAACCTAGTTTACCTTCAAGACGATAACCATGAGCTTTAAGAATAAGAACATCGTGTACTTTATTATAAAATATACCAACTATATTTCTATATTCAGCATAGTTTAGAGCAATACATTTCTCATAAAGTTTAATCTTTTGTTCTAATTCACTCATCTTTCGTAAATCAACAGCATAAGCAACAAGTCTAAAACATAAATGTTTATGTTCAAGGTCATTACGTTTATCTTCATACATACCTTTTGCAGCATTTTCAAGACGACCATTTATATACTTGTTCTGTTGAAATTCTGGATAATCAATTACAGGAAGAGCAAAACTATCAACATAAGGAACAATCTTAGAACGTTTTTCAACTATGTTACTAGCTAGTTCATCATAAGAAAGTCTAGCTCTTTCAAGTTCTAGAGTAAAAGCATCTTTCATATCTTGATGATACTTACTCATATTTATTGGATTAAATCTTACAGCAGTCATACACTAATTATATTTTATAGCATTAGGAACTTCATCTGTTTCTTGATGTTGGTTTAATAGTTCCCTTTTATATATTATTTCTTTTATTTGACCAATCATATCTTCACTAAGTAACCACTCGTTGTCATCATAAAGATGATTCTCAACAGTAAGGTCTCCATTAATATCTAGAATTTGATTAGGATGTTCAAAAGCTGATTCTATAACAATAGCATCTACTGGAACAATTCTATCTTTACTAGCTGGAAATAAATAAAGATATTCATTAATATAGTCATAACTAATAGCACCACAAAGTCCAGGAACACTTCCTTTAAATCTAGCAGTAGTTTCTTTAATATAAGGAAACTCTCTATTAGTTTTATATCCTACAGAACTAACTCTATCAAAAGGAAGATTATTAGTAAGTCTAATAGGTCTTGGAACTTTATCTAGAGTTCTTTTAATTTTATCAAGTGGAACTCCTTCATAATCTTCAGGTAGTTCTACATCACCATCATTAACTGTAATAAGTGAAACTTTAAAACGTTGAGTATGAATCTTATCAACATAAGAATGATTTTCATAACTTCTACGTATAAGTTCATTACGAGTATGAATTATAGCATTACGAACTCTTTCACGTAGAGTATGATTATTAGGCTGACCTACACCATGTAAAATTTCACTAGTAAGTTGAGCAAGAGAAGCCATAGCAGTATTAGTTAAATTATTAATATGAAAGCCGCCCCGTAAAAGGTATGATTAGTAGAAGTTCTACCGATTACATCTTCTACGGGGCGGGTTTAATGTTTTACTTATCTTCTTTATCATCTGCTTTAGTAGCATCTTCAAATAAGAAATCAATAAGCTCAATAACACCAATATTAAAATCAGTACCAATAAGAGCTTTAATTAAATCATCTTCATTAATAGTAGTATGTTCTATTTCTACTTCTTTATCGTCAAGTTCTTTAATAAAAGTATTAAGCTTATTTTGAGCATTAGAATAATACTCAGTTACTTTAACACGATTCTCATTATCAGTACGAGTAAAAGTATATTTACCAGCAGCTTCATCAGTTTCTTTCTTTTGAAGTTCAGCAAGAAGTTTAGACATCTCTTCATCATTACTATCTTTAAGGGATTCTTTAGAATCCTTAATAGCTTCTTCATAAGAAGTTGCAATAGGCTTTAATACTTTTACATTCTTCCAAATAGCAATAGCTACTTCAGCAGGAAGTTCTTTAGTTTTAATTTGCTTGAGTACATTATATGCACTGACAGCATTACTTTGTTTTACTTTAATCATAATAGCTTTATTATTTTGATGTTTAATTTGTAGTGCAAATATATTAATAATATATTATTATATAACTACGTTATATATATAATAATATATTTTAATATATTTGCAAAGTAATTGCTTAAAGTTCACTAGTACTTGTAATGCTTACAAGAGCAGGATTTTTCTCTAATTCTTTAATGAAATCATTAACGGCAGTACTAACAGAAGCAACATTACCATTCTCAATATTATTATAGTTAATATTAAGATTATTACTTCCGTAATAACTGAAACTAGCTAGTTGATTACCAGTACTATCATTTACATTACCACTATCTACACCTTCGATAGTATCATTGTTACGAACTCGAACATTAGCGTTAATACTAAGTTCATTTACAGTAGCTTCTACATTAGAAGTCATACTTACAATTTTAGTTACTTTAATTTCCATAATTGTATTATTAAATAGTTATACTTATTTGATAAATAAATTTAATATTGTTTCTAGCATATTTATTATATTAAGAACATCTGCTTTTTAATGCATAATATAACTACCACCTGAAGGAACTAGTTTCCATCCACCATCTATATTAATTTCAAAAGATAATTGACACATTTGTCCATAATAACCTCCTTCATAAACATTATCAAATCTTATATATATATCAACATAATCTGTTCTATCACCTTCAGGAATAGTTACAGAACCTGTAATTTGACCAGAGCTATTAGATACATAACCTCTTCCGTATGTTGTCTTATTGTTACCATAATCACAAACACTTCTAAATATACCATCAGTAATTGTAATTGTAGCATCAGGAAGTTTATGTATTCTAGCTTTACAAATACAAGTAGCACCAACTAATTCTCTCAACGATGAGAAATCAACAAAACCACTAGAACCACTTTTAATACTTTCCATATTAATTTGTCTAGGATAATACTTAAAAGAAATAACACCTGGACATTTTATAAAAATTATTTTTGTATTATCATATAAAGTCGCATTACGAGTATATGCTAAAAAAGGTACAATAATAACTTCTTTATCATTACCTATATCAAAAGTTATTTCTCCACTTGCATATACATAATCTGTTGGTTTTTTGCAATTACCAACATAATAATTTTTATAAATCTTATCATTAACATTATATGGCGAATCATAACGAATTTGAATCCAAAAAGACCAACCTAAAGATAAATCAGGTATTATATCATCCATAGTAAGATTTGTGTTATTATCAACATTTGTATTCATATATAATACACAATTAAATTTAGGAATTGAAGAATAATAAATTTCAACAGTTCTTAATTCAGGAAGAGAAGTCAGAAATGTATTGCTTTTTGCTTTACTACTATAGTTTCTAAAATCACTTAATCTATAAGGAGAATTAACACCACCTTTTGGAAAATGTTTTCCTGATACACTTGTACTTGTATTATCAGAAATACCGCCAACTGCACCGTATACATTATCTATATAAAAGTTGCTACAACCTTTAATAGCAAAACCTTCTTCTCCATAATTATAACGTAAATTCTTATAAGTGTCCATAGGTATATTCATACCACAACGAACAACACAAGTATATCTACTATATGAAGATTTTACTATTTCCTCAGAGTCTTCTCTAATAGGATATTCTTTAAATTCACCTTTACAATTAATGGGCTTATACTTACTCCACATATTTATATTTTCACTCTTACAAAGAGTAGCAAGGTCATTGCTACTCTCTCCAAGAGCTTGTTTAACATCATCAATGCTAACAGGAGCACTAATAATTCCTGTATTTTTATTGTAAGGCATAATCTTTATTTTTTAAATATTCAACTTCATTTTCTAATTCTCTAACTCTAGCTTTAAGTTTATTAACTTCAACATCTATTTCAGTTAAAGCACCAAAAGCAAGACTAATAAGTTTAGGATTCCAATAGTTAATCTTTAGATAACCATTATCGTCTTTAGCAACTATATCATTAAGTAATGGATTATTTACATTTTGAGCAATAAAACCAATACTATGTTTATGGTCACGAATATAATCAAATTCATAAGTACCTCCAACGCTTTTAATAACATTTAAACAATTAAGTTTAGTAATGTTAGTTTTAAGACGGATGTCAGAAGATTGATAAGCTGTAACTCCACCTTTAGCAAGAATACTATTAGGGAAGTAAGTATTCATATTATAATCGAAATTATATATATGACCTGTATGACCCATAAATCTATCAGTAGGAAATGAATACTTAGTAAAAGAAAATATTCGTATTTTATTTATTGAAGCATTACGTAATTCTGTAGTATTTTGGTCATGTTTAAACTTAAATCTAATATATCTTCTACTATCATTTCCTACAGGAAGACCTTCATTACCATTAGATAGATTTATATAATTAAACTGGTTCCATCCGTTCATATATTTAATAAAAGTATTGACTATAACATCTTTACTATTTAAATATTCTACAGTACAAGTAACACCAACACCTTGTCCCATATCAACACAAGCAAAATAAACTTGAGAATAACAATCATTAGGAACATCAAACGTAAACATTAGTTGGTTCTTTTTTATTTGAGCTAGTTTCTCAGCATCATTATTACCAGTGATAACATTGCCACCTAAGGTTAAACTATCAATACCTGCAACATTCGCATACGCCTTAAATTTAGTATCATTTGATATATTATAATTAGTCCAATTAGTACCATTATCATTACTATAAACTATAGAAAGATTATCAACTGGTATACTATCAGTAATAGCAGTAATTCCAGAACATAAAGCATCAGCTGAAACATAACAATTAGTTCCTTTATTGTTAACTTCATAATTTGTAGGTAATATACCTTTATTATTTATTAAACCGTTAACTGATAAATTACCACCAATAACAGCATTTTTACTAACACTAATACTATTACAAGTAATAACATCATTAACATTAATGCTTTTAAAACTAGCAGTACCATTTTGTTTTATACTCCAATTACTCATACCGCTTTGACTACACATATCTTGTACATATACACAACCAGCATTATTAGCGTTACCTAAATATAAACTACCACCACTACCTCCAATTCTAGCTCCACCATCAGGAGTTATGGTTGTAATACCTGGAAATTTAAGTGTACCATTACTTCTTTTATTAGAATAATAATTAAATACAGTTCCATCGGCTATACCTAAATATATAGCATTAGCAACAGTATCATATTTAAGACCAGCCCAATCACTATACTCCCAGTTGACTGCTCCAAAACGAATAGCAGCACCAGTATTAAATACTACTTGGTCTTTTATAGCTGATATACGAGCATTAGCATTTACATTATTATTTAATATTATAGCTCCGTTTTCAGAATCATCATTATTTATATAAATAGTTCCGTTAACATTCCCAGTACCATCAAAACTTTGACCCCAAATAGTTCTAGCAGTTTGAAGCTTAGTTGCAGAAGCTACATTAATATCATATATACTAGTACCGTTAAGAAGTAACTTACCATAGTCTAACCTTAATGTATTAAATGTTTTAATAGTCATACCAAAGTAATCAGTAATAGTAGTACTATATGCTCCAGTGTTTGGATAACGATGGTCAAATCCATACCAAGGATGTTTATTAGTACCATCACTCCAAAAATCGTTCCAATTAGAAGACCAATTTATATTACTATCAAAAGTTCTACCACTAGTAGCATGATAACCATCTACAGTATCTGCATTTCCAGCACTACTAGCATAATTAACACTAATATTTGATACACTTTTAGTAGTTCCACCAACTGTTATACTAATTCCCTTATCAGAATTAGATAGAGCGGTAAGAAGTCCACTTGCATGGTAACCATCTACAGTGTCAGAATTACCTGCGCTGCTAGCATATCCATTATGCAAAGCATTATATAAACTATTTGCACCTTTTTGACTAAGACTTGTACCAATAGAAGTTCCACTATAACTATCAGTAATTCCTCTCCAAGTATTTTGCCAAGTAGTAGAAACACCATTGATAGTAATAGTTTGACCACTTACAGAACCAGTAACAAAGTTTTTGTCATTAGTAAGTTGACTAAGTTTAGTAAGATTACCTTTATGATAAACTTCATATTCAGCATTATATTTACTAGTAGTTCTAACTACATTATTGCTAAAATATAATACTCCATTTGCTGCACGAATACCATCATAGTTGCCATTACTTCTACAAAAAAGAATAGCTTCTATAGGGGAATCAGATAAATCTTGAGTATAAATGCTATTAACTCCAATAATATCAGAATTTCGCATATTTATACCATAAGCATTATTAAAATAATATCTATCATTAGCCATGTTAAGAATACTAACATCTTGATGACTAGTAAGATAACCTTGACTTTTAACCCAAGATTGCGTAGCATACCCATTAAGAGATTGATGAGAAGTAAGATAAGTTCCTAAATCTACAGCAGTTCCACCAGTAGCTGCAATAGTTTTAGTGATACCGTTAATCTTAACACTATGTGTATGACTAGTTGCCGACTTACCACTAAGAAGTGAATCTACACTACTTTTTGTATAATAGTTTGCAAGACTTTGATGACTAGTCAAGAAAGTAGCACCTTTAGTAAATGTAATACTAGTTCCATTTTTACTAACACTAGTAATAGCATTACCTGTTCCAGTTACAGTTATACTAGTAGCGCCATTATTTTCAATACTAGATATTCTACTATGAAGTTTATAAATAGAACTAGCACTAGCTATTTTACTTCCTTCGTTTGCTGGGTCAGAAACAATAGCAGTAGCATAAGGAACTATAGTTCCGTTTAGTCCACCTCCACCCCCCGTAGAAGGTGTGTATGTGCCATAAGCACTAACTCCACCTTGTACTCCAAGATGAGCTGTTTTCTTACTATCAGCACTAACTATTTCAAGTATATTAGGGTCTCCACTCTTTGTTCTAAGAATTATATTACCAATTTGAAAAGAACCACCAGTTTTACTATCTCCAATAAATAAACCAGTAGGAAGATTATTACCTCCTTCAGTACCACCTAAAGGTAGAACACTAAGTCTACTAAAGGTTTTCATAGGAGTAACATAATCTATATTATTAAAATCTGTAGCATTTTGATTAGCATAATGTAAATAGAATAATCTAATATAGTAGAACATTGTCACCATACTAGTACCTTGAAGAATGAAACTATTAAAGTTTCCACTAAGTACACCATCAGCATCCCAATGAATATTTCCTCCAGCTAAATAACCAGTACCATCATGTCGAAGAAGACTCATAGCATAATCAGTACCAGGAACTTTAGTTTTAAGTTCTTCACTAGTAAACGTATCACGGTCTACCATAGGACCACCATACCAAGCAGCTATAGAAGTTTTATTTCCTTTTACAATACCATTCATACCAGCTGTAACTTTTTTATTAACATCTTTAAGTTGAATTGCGCTAGTAAGAACTAAACCTCCATTAATTTCTGTTGTTTGATTAAGAGCATCTTTAAGATATTTGTATGAACTAATATCAGTACCCATACCTCTAAGTACATCAGCTTGACAAATAGCAAGATATTGTTTAACTGCTTTAATCTTCTCTTGAAGATTCCTATATTTAGTATTAGCTTCTCCTATATTAACTTTAGTTATTTCAGTATTAGCATTAGTAAGTGTATTAATAAGATTCTTATATTCAGTCCAAGCTGTTTTCATAACAGTATTGGCTTCTTCCAACTTACCTTTATTATCATTATCGTTAGTAAGATATTTAGATGTAGTAATATTATTAACTTGGTCTATAACAGCAGCAACTTCATTATTAGCTTGATTTAATAAGTCAGTAAGTCTAGCTTTTTCAGAAGTATCAAGTACTCCATCTTTAATAAACTCATTGAATTTATTATTAATACCAGGAATTGTTGTATCAGTAATACTATTAATCTTTTCATTTACTCCATCAATAGCACTATTCAATTCAGTTGGACCAACATAACGAACTTTCTTTTTCCAATTGGCTTCGTTAAACTTTGTATTATTAGAAATAGCAGTAAGCATATCTCCTTTATAATACTTAACACCATTAACAGTAGCATCTTCAGGAAGAATCCAAAGGTCACGTTCTTTATAGCCATTACATATAACACCAATTCCAGCTTTAGCATCAGCATAAGAATCTACAAATATAGAAGACTTACCATCTATAGTATCAAATACATCTTTAGGAATATCCATTTGTTCCCAAGCACTACCGTTCCAATAATTAGTAGTACCATCATTAGTGTTATACCAAATGTCACCTTTATGAGAAGTTTTATCTGTCCAATCAGTACTAGGGTCATATACTTGATACCAAGTTTCAGCTTTACCATCAAGCTGACCTTTAATACCGGTAAGTTCTTTATTTACAGTCTCAGTAAATTTAGCTAAATCTTTATCATCAGATTTAACCCAATTAGTTCCATTATAAACCCAAGTTTCAGTTTTATCATCAACTTGTTTAATCCATAAATCACCTTTATCAAAAGGTTTAGTTGGAGTAGTAGCAGAATAGAATATACGACGCTTACTATCAGCTAAGTCTCCAGCAGCTCCAGCTTTATCGTCTGCATCTTTAGCAGCTTTCATAGCTTTATCAAAGTCTGCATCTTTTATTTGTACCCAAGCAGTACCAGTCCAACGATAAGAATGATTATTTTTAATATCATAAAATATATCACCAATATGTTCTGAGCGAAGGTCATTAGTATTCCAAGTGTTAGCAGGAATATTATCTACAGTAGGTTCATAATCATAATACCAAACAACAATACTTTGGTCTTTTTGTCGCTTAACTTCATCAGCAAGATTACCAAACTTAATTTCGTATTCGTTAGTCCACTTTTGAATAGTAGCAATAGCTTCAGAATAACGAGAAGCTAAAACCCAATCATCAGCATTAAATGATTCACTCTTTGCAACAGCTCTAGCTATATCATTATTAAACTTACCTTCAAGAGTAGCATTAACCCATATATCACCAACTTGATAATTAGTAGGTTTAGTCACACCATAGAAGACTTTCATTTTACCATCAGCTGTAGCTTGAGCTTTGTTTGCAGTCTCAAGTATTTTAGTAAGTTCACTATCACTAATTACATTCCAACGATAAGGCTTTATATCATCATCATATCTAGTAAAACGATAAGCGTAACCTGTCTTTTGGTCATAATAAAGGTCACCAATATGTCGTTCACGAACTTTAATTTTAATTGCTTTTTTTTCTGCTTCTGTATACTTGTCACTATCTTTAATAGCATTATAATTATTTATATCTTCATTATACCAATCTATACCAGGAATATTATAAGTAAGAACATCTCCTTTATTTTCTTTATCTGTAGAAGGATAATTATTAGGAGTAGGTACGCCTTCATAAAACCAAGTTTCAATAGCACCATCAGTTTGCTTTTGAAGGTCTTTAATTACTTGAGCATTATTAATAAGATTCTTTACAGTATCTTCATCAACTCCGCCATTTTCTTTAATGTATTGGTCAAGGTCTTTATCTCCAATACTAGAACCTATTTCAAGATTAGCTTTAATATTAATCTTACCATTCTTATATTTAATATAAGTTTTAGGATTAGTACCTTTATCTCCAATATACATATCACCATATACATTGAAGAAAGCTTTACCATTATAAACACCAAATTCTACATACTCTTTATTAAGGAAAGTATAATAATTTATTCCAGCATAAAGAGTAATACTAGGAGCATAATTATCAACAGCGTTAAGAACTAAAGCTGTTTGACGTTGAGTGTCATTTAATCTATGTCCTAATTGATTAAGAACATCTCCTGGAGCAGGAGCATCAGAACCAGAGTCAAAATCTATTTGACTTAAATCAACATAATGATACTTCTTACCATCAATGTCTACAGTATCAGTACTAACATTAACTACAAGTCTCCAAAGATAACTATTTTCTACTTTATGATAAGTACCTTTCTTAACATTGAAAGTTTTAGCTTGAGCTTGGTCACCAACTTTCCATTTATTTTCTACTTCTTCGCCATCTTGTTCACCAAGAAAATAACAACGATAAACTTCTTGATTAAGAGTTTCATTTACAAGATTACCTTCAGCATCTTCTACTTGAGAAATACTCCAAACATCAGTTTTCTCATCGTGTTTAAATACAGGAGCATCTATTTTAATTCTATCTACATAAGCAACTCTAATACTACCGGCAGGAGAAATAACTAACTTACCACCAATAGTATCAACATTAAGTATTTGAAGTGTTTCAAATATAGCTTTAAGACGAACATAAAGATAATCTGTAGTAAGATGTGTTCTACCTACTTGGTCTACAGACCAAGTACCTCCTGTATAAGCAGTAGGTTTACCAATAGTTAATCCGTTAAGAAAATCATATATTCCATTAATAACTTCATCGTTTAATTTCTTAGGATAAAGAGAATCACTCTTTAACGCAGAATAAACGTTAGTATTATTAGGAACTTTATTACTAGTAGTAGTTATAATATCAACACCTTTACTATAGCCACCACCAATAATACCATTATCAAGACGAGAAATAATATCTTGATTAATTTGAGCTTGAGAAAGTTTATATGCGTAATCCCACCAATTAGTTGTAGATTCAAATAGTCCATCGTTAACAATCTTATAAATCTCACTAATTGTAGGTTTACGAGTACCATCAATCTCTTGAATAGTTGCAGAAGCACTAACAGTTTCCTGGATTTCATTAATATCAGGAGTTATTGTAGTAGCATTAACTACAACTTCTGTAGACTCTTGAGAAGGACTATTTGCGTCTATCTCATTAATATCAGGAATTTTACTCATATTATTATTAATTATATTAGTAAAAGGAGGAGGACTTTCATGTCAAAATACTTTAGTAACTTAAACATCAATCAGATTAATAATTTAGTTATATATGCCTCCTCCTTTATTTGTATTTTAGTTTATCAAACTTTGATATAAACATTGTCATATACCCACTTTATTTAGCTTCTAAGCGTACTTAATGTATGTTCGTTATTAGTTAATCATAAACTAACTGAAAGTCGCTTAGAACGTAAATTTCAAAGAAATAAAAATCTTAAATAAAATTTTAACGTCTGCATTATACGTAAAACCCCCAAGACTAATCTCTAGCCTTGAGGGTCACGGACACACATCTAGCATCGCAAGAAGCAAGGGTATTTTATAATTGAATAATACCAGCAGCTCTAAGTTGATTAAGTAGAGTGTTGACAACACCAGCAAGACTTCCAACAGTTGCAGTTTCAGTATCAACATTTACTATGTTTGTAATAGCTTTAACCCCACCAAGAGTTGTCTTAGTAGCAGCAGGCAAAGTGTACTCTGTAAGTTTAGCTAATGTAAACTCACTAAGTTTAGTAACAGCACCATCAGTACTAATCTTATACGTTACTGTATGACCTTCATCTGATACAATAAAAGCATTACCTCCATCAGTAGGAAGCCAACTAGCTGTACCATAAGCATTATTAATACTAGCAAAAAATGTATGTTGAGTGTTACCAAGTTTAGCAATATTAGCAGCTTTAGTTTCCTCGTCATCACCTATTGCAAGTTTAATAATTTCATTAGCATTAATGAAATTATTAACTTTAACTCCCAAATTACTAATATCAGATTTTGCAGTATTAAGCTCTTTGTTGATAGTATTAACTTTATTTTCTATTGTAGTTATATCGTCTCCACCTTCATGATTAAGAGCTTCTTTAAGAGTATTCTTATTATCGACAGAAAGACTTAAAGCATCAATAGCTTTATTTATTTTTACTTTATCCATATCAATTTATTTTATTATCAATATTCTTATAATCATAACCAAGCTTAGATAAGATTGGTTTAATAATCCAAGTCCAACTTACAGGAGCAAGTATAGAAGTATTTACAATAAGTTTTACATCAACACCAATAGCATAATATATAGTACTAACAATTACTATACTAAAAAGCAATGTAAGTTTTTTAATTGTTCTAGTTACATTACCATGACAAAGATAAATAAGTACAGTAACTAGTAAATAAGTTAAAATATTAACTACTACACAATAAGTAAAATCAAAACTATTTATTACTTGTTGTATTATCTGATTTATTGTTTCCATTATCATTATCTTTAATTGATGCAAATATAGTTTTTTATTAGCAATATCAGTAGTAACTATATATTAATTAACACAATTAAAGCAGCTAATATTTATATTAATACTAGCTGCTTCAAATTATTAATGTTATCGACAATTATACCAATCAACTTGAATACCTTTACGACACATGTCTGCATACCAACGATTAAAAGCTATTCCATCATAACCATCAACATCATCTATTACATCTTTTACATATAGACATAAATGTAATCCATCAGGAACACTACTACCTAAGTAATCAGCTTTACACATATTAGCTACAAATACTGCGTCATAAGGATTATCATTATTAGTTAGATGAACATTTGATTGTTTCATCATGTTATCTAACTGCTCTCTTGTTATAGGTTCAAGAGCTACTTCTGTTCCGTTACTATCTCTAGTAGTCATTTTACTAGTTGCAAACTCAACTAGTTTACGATTAAAATGTCTACCATTATAACGAAGATAAACAACCATATCTTCAGGAAGTTCATCATAAACATCAAAACCTTCTTTATACATAAGCTTAGTTATTATAACCGCCCCGTAGAAGACATGGTTAGAGAAGACTTACCATTACACTCTTCTACGGGGCGGGTTTCATATTAATAACGTCCATAACGACCACGCTCACGATGCCCATACTCTTCTCTTTCGCGATAACGTTCTTCGTCGTCATAAGGATTACGACTTCTATACTGAGGGTCATCGTCATAACGATTATCCCTTTCTTCATACTTATCAAGACACTCTTCGAGTTCTTGAATTTCCATCTTCATACGTCTAATCTTTTCTTTAATCTCAGACTTATTCATATTACGTTGTACCATGATTATCATAATTTTAATTTTTAGTTACAGCAGCTAGAATTTTAGCAATATCGCCTTTCATTTCGGCAACTTCATTTTCAATACCAGCTATTCTTTCATCACGTGCTTTATCTTTAGCGAATTGAGGATTAAGTTCTTTAAGAACTTCTTCACATTTAGTTATTTGATTTTTAT
>ERZ1034880.192-NODE-192-length-20546-cov-4.857059_pt1 | contig 20546 bp, 15 predicted proteins | sample MGYA00520630_ERZ1034880 | MGnify/ENA primary metagenome ERZ1034880 (study PRJEB33766, sample SAMN09781725) | gut metagenome | biome: gut microbiome | host: Homo sapiens | place: Madagascar | study: EMG produced TPA metagenomics assembly of the PRJNA485056 data set...
CTTCTATCACAACACACTCTGGTATCAGGCCGGACTGAAGTACGGCGAAATCCGCTTTGTGAACCGGCTGGACCGCGAAACTTCCGGTCTGCTTGTCGCCGCACGCACTCAGGAAGCAGCGGCGGCGATGTGTGCAACTGCCATGAAAAAGGAGTATCTGGCGCTCGTCTTCGGCGACTTTGCGCACCCCGTCCGGGCGCGCGGAAGACTCGTTCACGACGACTCCAGCGCCGTTGCCAAGAAAAAACGTTTTCTCCCCGGCGATTTTTCCGAAAACGATCCCTGTTCCGCAGACACCGAGCTGATTCCGCTCCGCCGTTTCGGAAAGGATATGACGCTCGTCCGCGCCATTCCGCACACCGGGCGCCAGCACCAGATCCGCGCCACGCTCTTCTCGCTCGGCTTTCCGCTCGCGGGCGACAAGCTCTACGGTCCAGACGAACGGATTTTCCTGAAGATCCGCTCTCAAACCATCTCCGACGCCGACCGCGCACTGCTGCGTCTCCCGGCTCAGGCGCTGCATTCGGAGCGTCTGGAATTCCGCCATCCGTTCCTCAACAAGCAGATCCGCTGCGTATCACCAATGCCCGAATCATGGGAAAAACTCGAAAAACAGGAAACAATTCAGTAACCGTTCCTGTTTGACAGATATTTTTCACCTCAAACGCAACTTTTTTACACGAATATCGATTTTTTTTCTCTTTTCCTGTTGAAAATACGGAAATATGATTTATTATTTCAGCATAACGAAAGGAACCAAACGCGGAGGAACGCAAAACATGAAATACTACTCTAAAGGACATCAGTGGGTCAAACTGGACGGTGACGACGCAATCGTCGGCATCACAGCATTTGCCGCAAACGAACTTGGCGACATCTCCTATGCAGAGCTCCCCCGGGAAGGCTCCGACGTCATCGTCGGCGACACACTCGGAATTGTGGAATCGGTGACGGAATCTTCCAACGTCTATTCCCCCGTCAGCGGAACGGTCATTGCCATCAACCACAATCTGGACGATGATCCGGGCATCATCAACCGCTCCCCCGAGGACAAAGGCTGGATCTGCAAGCTTGAGAATATCGACCTTGCCGAATTCGACGACCTTATGGAAGAAGCGGATTACAAAAAATATCTGAACACGCTTTAATCTCAACAGTTTCCCGTTTCCGGCGCTCCTCCGCGGCTCCGGAAACGCATTCCCCGGGTTTCAAGCCCGGGTATTCTCACTTGCCTGAAAATCAGCGGAAATTCTCTGCGAACGCCCGGTGCAAAGCCTTGTCTCCGTATTTATCCTCTCCGGATGCAAGTTCGTCCTGTGTATAATGCGAACGCACTGCATGAACGGTCAGCAATTTTTCCGTGACCGTGAAGTAAACCCGCCATGTCCTGCAGCCGATACTCCAGCCGCCCTCCGGCTCTTCGCAGACCCGCTTGCGGCGGCGGTTGAAAGGATCGAACGCCAGCTGGACGGAACAGAAATTCTCCAGATCAGGTCCGCCCTGCCCGCGCAGCCACTCAATCCGCGCCATTGCATCGGGGGTGTATTCAATGGAATATTTGTCCGCCTCCGCCTCATCAAGCCAGGCGACGCGCGACGCGGGGAACGCGTCCGCCGCCGGAATGTACGGCTTGATATCCAGCACGGGCGTACCGTCAAGCAGGTCGCTGTCGCGCACATAAAGTTTGTTTTTTTCCACACGGACAAGTTCAACGCAGCTCATGCCGATCGGATTCGGACGGTACGGCGCGCGGGTCGCCAGCGTGCTGACGCGCCGTCCGCCGGGTGATACGGGCGGCTGAATGAAGGGACGCCAGCCGGAATTCAGATGAAAACAGAAAATCACCCAGATGCGTTCCACTCCGTTAAGGTCGCGGCAGGCTTCAGCGAGACGCGGGTCTTCCGCGTTCAGAACAATCACTCCGGAGTTATCCGCGAACGCTCCCTGGCGCGGCGTTTCAAAGCGGTATTTGCGCGGACATGAGAAGACGCCGATGGGCTCAAATTCGAATTTCATTTCCGCTGCTCAAAAAAGCCCGAGATCAGGCGTGTAATATTTTTCCGGCTCCGGCAGATCTCCGCCCTCTTCATCGGTGAAACGGACTTCGCGCAGATGCGTGCGTATCACCGGCTGGTGATACCGTTCCTCCACCGAAGGGGTATTGAGTGTCACATACGCAGTGCTTTTCATCCGCGCGTCCGATGTAAGTCCGAGCCGTTTCATCGTAACGAGCAGGTTCCGCTGCTGACGGTTCAGCCCGTCGCGCACATCGGGCAGCGAATCCATCAGCCGCCGGTACGCGGCGGGGTCGCGCATTCTCAGTTCTTCAAATTCATCCATCAGAGCCTCCATGCGGGAATTGTGCGCACATTATCGCGGAGAAACTGAATTTCCGGAAACAGACTGATGAGAGCCCCCATTCCGACAGGTTGACCAAAAGAAGAGAGTTTCGCAAACGCCTTGACGTCATCCTTTTTCAGCGTCGCGGCTTTTTTAAATTCCACGGGATAAAGCGTTCCGTTCCGCTGGATGATCAAGTCAATTTCATTGTCCTCACGATCACGGTAATAGAAGAAATCCGGAGCTTCGCCCGCATTCGTATAGCTTTTCAGAATTTCGGCAAAACACCAGGATTCAAAGATACGTCCGGCAACAGCTCCGTTCATCAGCGTTTCCGGAGAACTCCAGCCGGAAAGAAAAGCGATAAGTCCGGTATCCAGCATATAGACTTTCGGCGTGGAAATCATCTGCTTCACACGATTGCGTCCGAAGGGATACAGCAGCTTCACCAATCCGGATGTTTCGAGAATGGAAAGCCAGCTTTTCACGGTCGGCTGAGAAACCTCCGCTTCGCGGGAAAGACTCGAACAGTTCAGAAGCTGTCCGCTCCGTGCGGCAACAGCCCGAAGAAACATGTAGAACCGGTGTTCATCTGCAACCTGCGTCAGGTCGCGCACATCACGGGAAAGATAGGTTTGCAGATAGGATTGGTAGAAGGACTGCCAGAATTTTTCCGGTGCGGAAGCCGTCACAAGCCCGGGAAACGAACCGCGCCAGATCTCCGTAAAAACTTTCAGAGGGGAAACCGCCGGCTCCGGAGTTTCAAATGACCGGTCCGGAAGGAAGGCTCCGCTGTCTCTCCCTGCAAGCTCCGCATGGGAAAAGCCGTAAAGAGAAAAAATTCCGATTCTCCCCGCAAGAGACTCACTGACATTTTTCATCATTTCAAACTGCTGGGAACCGGTCAGCCAGAACAAGCCGTGCGCGTGCTCCGGATCGGAAATCCGCGCTTCGTCGATCTGCTGTTTGATGTACGGAAGAAGTTCCGGCGCATATTGAATTTCATCAATAATCACCGGAGGCGGATTGTTGGCGAGAAACAGCCGTGGGTCTTCGCCTGCATCCGGATATCCGGCGGATCAAGCGAAACAAACCGCCGTTCCGTTTCTGCAATGTTACGCAGAAACGTTGTCTTCCCGACTTGCCGGGATCCGGTCACCAGCAAAGCGGGATAAAAATCGTTCGCCTCCAGAAATGCGTTCTTCAGATTCCGTTGAATATACATAAAATCCCTCAAATTTAAAATTACATTTTAAATATAGAGGGATTTCCGTTTTTTTCAAGCCCCGGAAATATTTTTCTGCCCGAGTATTTCTCCGGCAGTTCCGCGGACGGGGACAACAAAGAACGGATCGCCGAACGCTATCGCCGGGTGCATGCGCAGCGGCATGGAGCAAGAATCTGCAGCCCCCGGGCAAGCAAAACGCCTGTGCCGTGACTGTCAGAAACGGGCGGCTGTCACGCCATCGGCATGGTGAATCTCCGCATCCGGAATCGCGGAGGGAAGCGGCTTCGGATCTCCGCGCTCAATCATGACCCAGACGCGCTTTCCGGAAGGAGTCGTGCGGACCAGCTGTTCCAGATCCTTTTCCTGATACCAGCGGGAGGCGTATTCCGGATAGTTCAGGAATCCGTACTGCATCTCGCCCGGTCTGCCGATGACAATCAGATCGGAGCGCTTCAAAACCCATCCCGCCGCAGTCGCGGTGTTGCGGTCGACAAGCACAAGATCATCCGCGTTGACCGGCATATCCTTCAGACACATCCGGATCGCGTCCCCCGTCGCCCTGTTCCCGAACTGCTCAGGAGTAAGCGAGGCAAGCGCCGTTATCACGGCTGGCGTTATTCCGAAAAGGAAGAGAGCCATCTTCCGCAGATTGTGTTTCTCTTTTGCGCTGCGCCACACCAGACAGCCCCATGCGAAGAGCAGAAGCGCCGTCGTGACCTGCAGCCAGAAGCTCCCGCCGAAAATGAGAAAGTCGGTCAGCTTCATAATGACAAGCCCGCTCAGAGCCAATGCGGAGAGCGCAAGGATCGCTCCGCCGAAGCAGCGAAGCATGCCGTTCAGCCATTTCTGCGCGGAAGCCCGGTTCGTGCGGAATGCGGCGCAGACCCCGTCCGCCGTCAGCATCGCAAGCGGAGGAAAGCACGGAAGAATGTACGTCCCGAGTTTGCAGCTCGAAGCGGAGAAAAAGACGAACGGAATCACAAACCAGCAGAACAGGAACGAAAGCGCCGGAGATTCGATCAGAAGCGAGCGCAGCGCAATCCGCGTCTTCTCCAGCAGAGGAGCGGAAACGGAGAAGCGTTTCTTCCAGCCGGTCCACCCGGCAAACCAGAGGAGTCCCGCGGGAAGCATTCCGCCGAACAGAACGGGAATGAAATACCAGAACGGCTGAGGCTTGCGGTCGTAAGTCGCCGAGGTAAAGCGTTTCCAGTGTTCCTCCTCCAGGAAGTAACGCCAGAAATCCGGCTCCGCCTCATGGATCGCAAGACTCCACGGGAGCGCAACCAAAGCGGCGGCGCCAAGCACGGTCACGCCATAGATGAAGATGCGTTTCCATTCGCGGCGGAACATCAGGAACGGCACAAGAACAATTGCAGGAATCACAACGCCGAGTCCGCCCTTTATCAGAAATGCAACGCCGGCGAACACGCCCGCGCAAACCAGAAACACGACCTCCTTCCAAAGTTTTTTGCGGCTGTGCCATGCGAGAAAACCGAAAACGACCGCGCCGGTCAGCGCGGCGGTCAGCTGCATATCCAGAACCGCAAACGTCCCGACGCCGAAGACTAGTCCGAAGGTCAGAAAGATTCCCGCGCTCAGAAACGCAAACGCCCGATCCCGGGAAAACGTCCGGGCGAGCAGAAAAATCAACACGGCGGTCAGCAGCGACGCCAGGGCGGACGGCAGACGCAGGGCAAACGCATTCTCCCCGAACAGGGAAAACGAGACGGCGGTCAGCTGATATCCCGGCGCGGGCTTCTCGAAGTAGCGAACTCCGAGCATCTTCGGCGTAACCCAGTCGCCGGTTTCGAGCATTTCGCGCGGGATTTCCGCATAGCGGTACTCATCCGGACGCAGCATCGGGCGGCAGGCCAGCGGCGTCAGGTAAGCCAGAATGTAAAAGGCGGCGAGAATCCAGAGAATTCCGTATGGTTTCAGCAGTTTCATGTTATCCCCCCATTGTTCTATGCGATACTATACCGCTGGATTTCCGGATTTCCACAAAATGGAAAATTAAGTTTTCTTCATGAAAATTTCAAACAACACTTGCTCTGCAACGATTGTAGAGTATTATATTACCCCATACACGAAAGGATGTTTTATGGAAAAGAATCTGACGACGGGAAGCGTATTCAAAAACACCGTGCTGTTTTCGCTTCCGTTCCTGCTCTCGTACTTTCTCCAGACCCTCTACGGAATGGCGGACCTGTTCATCGTCGGGCAGTTCGACGGAACGGCAAGCATTACGGCGGTCGCGATCGGCTCGCAGATCATGCACATGATCACCGTCATGATCGTGGGGCTCGCCATGGGCTCAACCGTTGCCATCGGACGCGCAGTCGGAGAAGGACGGCACGACAAGGCGGCGGGCGCGGCGGGAAACACGGCTTCGCTCTTTCTCGCGGGGTCCGTCATATTCGCTGCAGTTCTGATTCTGCTCGTGAAACCGCTCACCACCCTGCTCGCCACTCCGCAGGAGGCAGTTCGCGGAACGGTTCAGTATCTCGTCATCTGCTTCGCGGGAATCCCGTTCATTACGGCATACAACGTCATCAGTTCCATCTACCGTGGACTCGGCGACAGCAAGAGCCCGATGTATTTCGTCGCCATTGCATGCGTCATAAACATTGCGCTCGATTATCTCTTCATCGGCGCCATGGGCATGGGCGCGGCGGGAGCGGCGCTCGGAACGACGCTTTCACAGGCAGTCAGCGCGGGCATTGCCCTGGCGGCGATTGCGGCGGGGAAATCAGGCATCCGCCCAGCTCTCTCCGACTTCAAATTCAAATGGGACGTCATTGCTCCGATCCTGCGCGTCGGAGTCCCGATTTCGCTTCAGGACGGCTTTATCCAGATCGCCTTTATCGTCATAACGATCATCGCAAACATGCGCGGACTCAACGACGCCGCAGCGGTGGGAATTGTGGAAAAGATCATCTGCATGCTGTTCCTCGTCCCCTCCTCCATGATCTCGGCGGTCTCGGCGCTCGCGGCGCAGAACATCGGAGCGAAACGCTATGACCGGGCGCAGAAAACTCTGCTCTACGCAATTCTGATTTCCAGCGGATTCGGAGTTCTGACCATTCTCGTTTCGGAACTTTACGCGCCCGGAATCGTGGGACTCTTTGAAAACAATCCCGAAGTGATCCGGCTCGGCAGCCAGTATCTTCGCGGATATGTCACCGATGCGCTCATTGCAGGGATCCACTTCTGCTTCAGCGGCTACTTCTGCGCGTGCGAACATTCGGGAATCTCGTTTCTGCACAACAGCATCTCAATCATCTTCGTCCGCATCCCCGGTTCGTGGCTCGCCTCGAAACTCTATGCGGATACGCTGTTCCCGATGGGACTCGCCGCTCCGGCGGGCTCGCTCCTCTCGGTTGTAATCTGCGTTGTCGCATTCATCATTCTCGAAAAACGGCGGAGGAAAGCCCTTTATGAATAAATCCGAACTTTTCCAGATCGGCGACATTGCAAAGCTCTTTCATCTGAGCGTAAGTTCCCTGCGGCATTACGAAGCGATCGGGCTGCTGAAACCGGAACGCATCGACCCGACCACCGGATACCGCTACTACAGCGTCCGCCAGTTCAACGCCCTCAATGTCATCCGCTATCTCCGCGTGCTTGACATGCCGCTCGATGAAATTGCCGCGTTCCTCCAGAACCGCGACGTTGCCAAAGCCGAAGCCATGCTCATGAAACAGAAGGAGGCCGTCGCGCAGAAATTGGAGGAACTGCGCCGGATCGAACGTAAAATCGACAACCGCCTGCGCCAGCTTCATGATACGCGGAATGCCGAATTCGACGTCGTCCGCATTCAGGATTTTCCCCCCTGCCGCATCGCCCGCGAGCACGATTCGCTCTCCATTCAGAATTTTCTCGACATGGAATCCCCCGTGCTCCGGCTTGAGAAAGCCCAGCGGGAACCCGTCATCTTTCTCGGAAAAGTCGGACTCGGCATCAGCGCGGAGCATCTCGAATCCGGCGAAGTGGAACGCTACGACTCCGTCTTTCTCATTCTGGATGAAGAAGACCGCTATGCCGGCGAAACGGAAGAGATCCCCGCGGAGCGCTGCGCCGTTATCCGTTTCCGGGGGTATCACAACGAATCAGCCCGTCACTGCCGGCGTCTGCTCGAATATATCCGCAAACACAAACTGCAGATTGCGGGCTTTTCAAAGGAGATCACCTACATCGACTACGGCATCACGGATGATCCCGGACAGTTCGCGACCGAACTCCGGATACCCGTCGTCCCCGCCTCTGAATCCATTCGGGAACCGCGGCGGGCGAAGCGGAAAACATCTGGAGATTAATCTTCCGCAACCACCAGCCGGCATGCGCAATACACCTATCCCAAAGAAATCAAGAGAGATCTTTGCGCTCAAACCGTTGATAAAATTCATTTTTTTGCAATTTTTCTTCATATATCGCTTGAAAAAACACAAAAGCCGAGTATATTAATGGACATGACAGGTGATGATGAATCACCCGCCAATGGAAATTGACCCTTTTTTTCTGCCGGTATGAGTTTTCGGATTTATATCGGCAGTTTTTTTATATCTGCTCCATCGAATACGCGCCCTCCTTGAGCTCTCTGCCTCTCCATTCGACTGTGCATCCGTAAGGAACGGATAAATCAAAAACGCGTTTGCCGCATGCAGTCCGCCATCCCCAGCGGAGAACTCCGCGCGGAGTTGAAAGCGCGATCGACAAATCTGCAACCTCATCCGGAACAAACGGGGCAAGACGGAATTTTCTTCCGCCCGGTTCCAACGTTTCGAGTCCGCCGAGCCCGCGGATCAGCCATGACGCCATCGGCCCCGCAAGCGCGGCATGATTCAGCGTCCCCCGCGAAAAATCCCACCATTCCGGAGCCGTCGTCAACCCGTTCTCCACCCAATTCCGCCAAGTCCGCGGACGCGGACTGCGGATCAGCTTCCATGCGGTTTCATGCGCATTCCACGCCGTCAGCAGTTCCATCAGCGGACGCGTCGCCAGATAGCCGGTCGGCACACACTCCCGTTCATTCAAATGATTCAGAACAAAATCCCGCATCTCCGCCGAATTCGAAACACCGTATGCAAGAGCAAGAACCGTTTCGGCAATGCTTCCGTTTCCGTAAAGACCGTCCGGACGTTTGAGTTTTTGAAGCGCGGCGTTCTTTCTTTCGCAGGCAGTCTCCATGCGCCGCGTCTCCTCCTTCTCTCCGAGAATCTCCGCGAACTCCCGCTGCAGCTGGAACGAACGCAGCGCAAAGATATTTTCCAGAAACTCCGGCGATGTGCTCTGCAAACCGGTATGATCATTGTAAAGAATATGTCCGCGCGAAAGCCCGTCCGGTCCGGCAGCGCGTTCCAGAAAACCGCACCAGCGCGAAAAAGCGGGAAATACCGTCTGCAAAAGCGCCGGATCGCCGTTCGCCCTCCAAGTGTCGAAAGCGACCTGCAGAAACCCGGTTATCCACGGAATATCAGGAGAGCAGAGGACATCCGGAGCGGGAACGATATAAGGGATCGAACCATCCGGGAACTGGCTGTCCGCCATGTCGCGCATCCATTTTTCCATAAAAAGCTCCATGTTGAAAAACAGATTCAGCGCGTCTGAAATCGAGGCGGCGTCCGCCGGCCATCCCTGCCGTTCCCGACTCGGACAATCCGTGCAAACCGACATCAGATTCGAACGGAATGAGTTTTCCGCCAGATGAAACAGATGCATGAGCAGAGGATCGGATGTTTTGAAATCCAATGTTTTCCCGACCTCCGAACAGACCGCGCGGGCGGTCACATCGCCCGCTCTGAATGGCTCCGGAGCATTCGCGATTTCCATATAGCGGAATCCGTGATTGGCAAATTCCGGTTCATACCATTCATCCCCGCTCCCGCGCTTGATGTAGAGATCCTCATGAACGCTCAGCATTCCCTGCGCGGAAAGAGTTGTGGAAAAATCCGGCGTTCCATCCGGAAAAAGCCGTTCTGCAAAGCGGATCCGCACAGCATCGCCGCGTTTTCCCCCGCGGAAACGGATGCGCTCATGTCCATTCAAATTCCGCCCGAAATCCGCAACGACCGTGCCGTCCGCCGTTCTCCGGAACTCCACAGGGGAAAGTTCTTCAAAGACCTTCACGGACTGCATCTGCGCCGAAAGCTTCTCCGGAGCATACCCGTTATACTGGATCTCCCTCCAGTTTTCCGCATGAAAACCGGGAGAATCCCAGCCGCGAAGCTCCGCCCGGGCATCATAGACTTCCCCTTTTCCTCCGAATTCGTAGATTTCCGGACGCCAGAGACGGCTCAGCGGACCGCCGTTTTTCAAAAGGAGACATCCTGGACCGGAAAGTACCCGCTGGCTGGAACCGTCCGCGAACTCCAGAAAAATTTCAAATGAAATTCTGTTTGAAGCAAACGCAACTCCGAACGCATTTTCTCCTTTCCGGAGCATCGGCAGAATATCCCACGTGCGGTAAAGGGCGCGTCCCGGAGCAATCTGTCCGGGATTCATGAAATCATCTCCAACTTTCTGACCGTTCAGCCGCGGATGATACAGATTCATGCGAAGCGTGTCGTTTCCTGAAAAACCGTTCGTTGAAGCGACATAGAGCCGGGCACGCGCAATCGGCTTTTCAGGAATGGAGAACTCGCAGCGAAGATAATTCAGAGTCCGCTGCTCCGGCGGAATATGCGGCCAGTCGTATGCAACCCATCCGGCGTTCCACCCGGCAACGGAGAAAAACCCCGTCTCAAACTGCGCCTCTTCGCTCCGCTCCCAGCCTTTTTCCGTGCGGACGGCAACACGCCATGAGTATTTTTTCTGCGGAAGCAAAGGAGTTCCGGCATAGGCAACGGGCATATTTCCCGGAGCGAATTCTCCGGAATCCCACTCTCCGCACTGGATGCGGCACGCCAGCGGAACCGTCTTCACCTTCCAGGAAAAACGCGGATACGGCGCATCAATTCCGAGCGGAGCCGCCAGGTGCTCGCAGCGGAGTTCGTAAATTGCATTACTCATGGCGTTTATTTCTCTTATTTTAAAATCAGTTTTCCAAAGTTCCGGATATCGTTCCAACAGGCCTTCTGCTGCATGGAAAGACTCCGAACTTCATACTTCTTCGGATTTTTTGACGGGAACGCGTCCAGCACGTTCAAATTGAATCCCAAAGCCATATTTTCCGCAAGAGTACACTTCACGGGAATGGTCAGAGCGATCTCATAGCCGTCCTTGTTGCCGGTACAGACGGCTTTCACCTTTCCGGGATCAAAATCCGGAAAAGATGCGGCATCCGTCTTGGCTCCGTCAACAAAATATTCCATTCTGACAGGATTTCCCCGGACAATGTTGATGCGTATTGCCCGGCGATGATAACGGGGATTCCCCATATTGACATCTTCCGGGGCAAAATCCAAATAGAATTCCACAGAATCTCCATCCCAAATGAACTCTTCTGCCGAAGCGGCATGCGGTGTGGAATCCTTGACTTTCAGATTAAAATTCAGTGAATCCGGAGTCCAGTATCCGGAAAGATCCGCCTCCACGCCATCCTTTTTCAGCAAAATAACCGGCGATTCCGCCCGGTTCAGAACAGCGATATTCTCCTGATGAACAGCGGAGTAGATGCGTCCGCCATATTGCGCACAGAGAGACAGCGCAGCATTTCCTTTCCCCGTTTCCGCGAGCGGGAATATGGTCTTCTGCAGGTTCATTCCCGGAACGGAAACTGTTTTTTCCGCCACAAGTGCAGCCGCGCCTTCGGAGCGGACATTCAGGCGGACAGCATTCAAGACCTGATCGCTGTTGCTCTGAACAGAGGCGATCAAAGCACAATGCCCGTCCGCATTGCCAAGCTGAATAAACGGGGTAAATGGAATGGCAACCGCTTTCGCTTTCCGGAGCTGGGCGGCAAACTCTTCAGGCGACTGCTCCGAAATCAGATAGACCGGGCAATCCTGAAGCGGAAAAACGTTTTTCCCAAGCGGGAGTTCGCCTCCCATAATGTCATACGCTGCAAGCACGCGGGCCGTTTCGGGAATAGTGAAAGTTCCGTCCTGCGCGTTCTCAAGATTCCAGTTCCAGTAAACCGCCGCAGTTTTCCCGTTGAACATCTTGAAAAGATAGACCAGTGTATCACGCCCGAGTTTGAATTTGGAATGAAACATCGAACCGTCAAGCACCCGTGCAAGCTGCGACATCGCCGGGACGGAAGGCAAAGGCGTCAAATCCGAGTCAAAGTGCATCAGCTGCCCCGGTCCGCCGAAAAGCTGTCCCAAAAACGTAAAATTGTACTGTCTGGATACTCCGGCTCCGGCTTTTGCAATCCAGAAACGCACCATGCGGGCTGTTGCGACCCGGTTTGTATACCATCCGAACAGATCGCTTTCATAGGCGCTGCTGCGTCCCCACGAAGAAGAGCGGTTGAACATAAATCCGCTTTCATCATCCCAGATTTCATGAACACCCTGCTCCTTGCGGAATTTTTTGATCTGAAGTTCCAGCATATCCGGAATCGGCCCCCATTTGTCGACAGGCAGATTTTCAAACGGCATCCTGTTGAGATGCGCAATAGAATGCGCTTGTCCGCTGTCATAACGGTGAATAATCATCACATCGGTGCAGGAAGCAAAACCGGCACGAATCACATCCGCAATCCAGCTGTTGTCCGGTCCAGGAAGCGGCAGACAATGCATCGGGTAGCTCGCTCCCGAAAATTTCGTTCCCGGCATAAATTTGCGGAACAGCGGATGCAGATGTTTTGCGAATTCAACATAATTCTCCGGGGGGAAATCCTCCGTCTCATTCATCCAGCCGAAAGAGTCGACAAGTCCGCGGTAATGTTTCGCATACGCTTCCGCAAAACGCAGCGTATCGTCAAGACGCGGAATAAACTTGATCGGGCGGCGTTCCGGGTTCAGATAACCCGTTTTGCTCTGACTCCACACAGGTTTCGGACCGTTCAGAAAAACAACATGCGTACCAAATCCGTTCTTTTTAAGCTGTGTCAGATAATCCTTCCAGAGAAAGCGGTATTTCCCTTTTTCCGGTTCCTGAGACGCCCAGTTGCCTGGAGCCCAAGTGCGGATATGCCGCACACCCATCAGCCGAAGCGCGGCAAGACTATCCGTAAAATTATTGTTTCCCTGCATAAGATATGCCGGAACCCCCGAACGGTATGTCGCAAAATCTTCATTCATACCGATCAATGATTTTTCAAGCGGAATTTCCGGAGGAGCCTTCAGAACCGCAAAAGCGGAATCTCCGCCTGCAAGGACTTTTCCGTCCGCATCCAGAATTTCGGCACGCGCGTGAAAGTCTCCCGGCTTCTCCCCCTTTAAATTGAAATCAAACGTCTGCGTATCCTTCCCGTTCACGGTGAACGGGAAGTCTTTCTGAAAAACAGTTCTGTTGAAAAAGTCGGAAACGGTGACTCGTACCGTTTTCCCCTTCGGCGCATCGGTGTAGGATGCCGCATAAACACGCAGAGGAAATGTCTCGCCGAATTTCACAAGTTTGAATGTCCGGTCCGGAATAACGGTTCCCGCTTCATAAGCTGCATCAGGCTGGAATGCCGTTGCGTTTTTCCCCGGTTCAATCTGAACGCCGTCAAGCCAAACCGTCGCACCGTCGTTTGCGGAAAGTATCCGGAGCTCCGTTTCAGTCCCTGCCGTATGCAATCCCCGCATGGCTTTGAATTGAGCGGTATAACGCTTCCATTCAGATGAAAGCGTGAAATTGCCAATACCCGTATAAGGAAGCCCCACGGAAAGAGTCGTCGGACGGTTCGACTTTGCCCAGAAAGAGATCGTGAAATCCCTGTTCAGAGGCAGGTGAAAAGGAAGCGCCCTGATCAGGGTCTTTGTAAATTTCCGCTTTTCCGGCGGAGTCAGCGGCTTAACGACCTTCAGCGAATAGCGTCCGACCACGGCGTCCGTATCAACACTCATGCGGTTGCGCACATTTCCATACTCTTCAACCGTTTCGTCGAATTGAGTTTCCCAACCGTCCAGACCGACTTCAAAGGAAGGGTTGACCGCAATCACCTTTCCGCTCTTCGCTGGTTTGTTTTCCGCTCTCTGAACGGAAAACTCCAGATCATCAAACCAGACTGTATTCGGCGCGTCTTTCGGCGTAAAGTGGAAGAAGAGAAAACAGGAGCCGCTGCCGCCCGTTTCATTTTTCACCGGCACCGGACGGAACTCGAACGGGACTTGGCTCCAGCCCGTGCCGACGTCCGCCGTAACGGTTCTGGCCGGCACACGGGTTTCTCCCGCAAAATTCAGCATCGTAATATGAATCTTCACTGGACGCTGCGCCCTCACTTTTATCGAACCGGAAAGGATGTCACCCGGACGCATGAAAAACTGTCCGGCGGAAAAATAAACCATGCCTTTTGCGTTTTCCGGAAAATCGAAACGGGCGCACTTCTTTCCGGAAAACGGATTTTCCGAAACGACTTTTACACTCCAGTGCAGATCCGGAGAACGCATGACGCCGTCCGGAACCTGCTCAAAACCGGAATCGCTCATCATGCCGCAGTTTTCATATTCCGCCCGGGTCATCGGACGGATCACTATCCGGCCGATCTGCCACGCGGCCCTCTCCGTGTGTATATTCAGACAGAGATCTGCAGAATCGTATTTCCCCGAATAGAAAAAGAATTTACCCCGCCGCCACGCCGGCGCATCATACGCGGTTCCACGTCCGAGCACCTTTCCGTCCGCGGAAGCCTTAACCTCACCGGAAAACCAGAGCATCCGTTCCGTGCGGTAAACATAATTCACCACATACCATGTTTCCGGTTTTACCTTGATTTGTTTCTGTTCCAGACGTTCCGGATACGTTCCGTTCAAGTAAAAAAACGTATCCGCCAGGCCCTCAAACGCTTCAATACGGTCGACTTTCGCATGTTTCACGTTCCATGTGTTCCCGGGATTCTCAAACGCATAATCCCGCGTAAGAGTGTCCTCGTCGATAGCTTCCGCAAAAAACGGAACCAGCAGTGCGGCGGACAAAATCCGCCAAAAATGTCGTGTTGTGCTCATTTTTTTTCCTTTTTTTTATTGCCAGTTTATCATTTTGAAACCGGGAAGTTTTTCAAAATCAACGTTTCCAAGCCCCGGACACGTTCCGCGCAGCGGATCATAACCGGCATTGAGCGGTCCCCACTGCATGAAATCCTTCAGTCTCATCCCCGCCGCATGTCCGTCGATAAAAGCGTAGTTCGCCAGCCCGGCCGGATACGGAACCGGCGTCAAAGAGGTTCTGGTCCCGCTCCCGTCATCCGGTGCACCATGACGGAATCTGGACTGCCCGATAAAAATAATTGAAGCGCAGCTGTCGGAATCTCCTGCAAAAATTGTGCGTGATGGAGACTTGAAAACCAGCCTGCGGTGAATCATCTGACCTCCGTTCGGGCTTCCGCTGACCCACACATTGATCGCATATTCGCCGATGCTGCTGGTTGTATTATGAACCGGATTTCCCGGACAGCGAAGCTGTGATGCGGTATATTTTTTCTGGTCTTCCACCTTTTTTTTCACGCCCAGTCCATACGGCTCCAGGCGGAACGGCCAGTAAGTGGAATAATCGCTTGCGTCAATTGCCGCCGGCGGAATCCAGTCGTCATTGGAATCCGCATAACCGTTCATGGCAAGCGCAATGCTCTTGCAGTTGTTCAGGCACGAAATCTGATGCGCCTTCGACCGCGCCGCATTCAGTGCAGGCAAAAGCATGCCCGCAAGGATTGCTATAATCGCAACTACCACAAGCAGCTCTATAAGGGAGAATCTCATGGATTTGCGCATACGTGATGGGGGAAACTTGCTGAACCAATGTGTTTTCATAATTGCATACCTTCCTTTTTTGTTTTTTCTGTTCTTCCTGATTTTTTTCTTGTATTTATTATACCACATTTGCATTGTTTCGTCAATGGTGTTATTGTAAAAACAACTAAACAAATTGTCTTTTTCCGGAGATTTTATCATGGATAAGTACGGGCAGCTGAAAAATGAATGGAGCAGTTTCTGCGGCACTCTTGACCTGAACTACGTAACTACAGGTTCAACTCAGAACAGAATCGAATGGGAAGGCGGACGAATGTTTTCCGGAGACGCCCATTTCCGTCTGTATTTCCCGACACGGGGGAAATTCAATCTTTTGTATTCCGCGGAAGTCTATCCGATCGTTCCGGGCTTTCGCTACATCATTCCCCCGGTCATTCCATTCCGGTTCGAGGGAATCGAACCGTCGGATCACGGCTGGATTCATTTTCACTCCTCAAAACTGGAAAAGCTCTCCCGTTTCATCCGCCCGGCAGCCATACCCGTCAATGCGGCGGAAGATTTTGCACTCTTCCGAAAATTTCATGACCTGATTACCCGCAGTTCAAGCATCTATGAAGCAGAAGAGGTTCGTCACGAGCTGACAAAACTGATTCTCCCGTTCATCGAGCGTATGAAAAACGCTCCGGAAACGCTCGCAACAAATGCAAACTTCCCGCGCATTCTCGAATATATTGATGAACATCTCGGCCAGGAAATCCGCATCAGCGAGCTGGAAAAACTGGCCGGACTCCGCAGGGCGGAATTTTCCGCACGCTTCCGCAAAATCTACGCCATTCCCCCGAAACAGTATATCAGTCTCCGGCGCATCAGCCGCGCAAAATATCTCCTTACAAGAACCGATCTGGCAATCAAGGAAATCGTATGGAAAACAGGATTTGAAAGTGAAATCTTCTTTTTCCGCGTTTTCAAAAAATACACGGGAACAACTCCGCTCCGCTTCCGTCTTGCAAGCCGCATAAAGGAAAATCTGAAGTAATCACCGCGCCGGCGGAGCGGTTGTTCCGCCCGGATTGAAACGGTAACTGATTTCCAGATCGGCAATCCGCTTCCCCGCAATCAGACGCTCCAGCTGGTCAACAACTCTTAACGCCATCCGGGAATAATTCTGTTCAATCGACGTCAGTTCCGGCAGCCCCTCGAGCACAATCGAGGGATTTTTGAAGCAGACAAGCGAAAGATCCTCCGGAATCCGCCAGCCGGCATTCCGGAGGTGCGACCAGGTCAGAAGCCCGTTCATCTCGCCGACCGAAAAAACAGCTGTCAGTTTTTCTCGGCGGATTGCATCGTCGAGCTGCTCCAGCGTCTGCACGACAACCGGCTGGCAGCCGTGCGCCTCCATCCACTGCCGGTAAGCCTCCAGGCGCCGTCCGCTGTTGCTGTTGTCCAGCATCCGGCGCGGTTCGTTGGCAAGGTAGGCAATCCGGATATGCCCGAGCCCGTGCAGATGATCCAGCGCAAGCCACACTCCCTGCCGGTCGTTGCTGAACACCGAATAGATTCCGCTGATATGGCGCGGACACGCGTTGATGCAGATCAGCGGAATCGCCTGCTTCTCGTCCCACACCCGTTCGATTCCATCGTGGAGAAGCATGGAAATCGCGCCGTCCAGAAGATGTTCGTGCAGAAGATTCGCGGAGTTTTCAGTGACAATGATTTCGTGATATCCGCGTTTCCTGAGCTCCGCCAGAAGCGCCGAAAGCATGATTCCGGAATAGGACCAGAACGCGCCGTCGGATGCGATGAGCACGGCAATATTCCGGCTGTCGCGGAATCCGCCGAGTTCGCGGGCGGTGCGGATCACCCGTTCGCGGACGTCCGGACGCACATGTTCGTAATTGTTGAGCACACGTGAAACGGTTGCAGGCGAAACATCCGCAAGTTTTGCAATTTGCCGCACAGTCGCCATTTTTCCTCCTTTTTTCATCGGATAATATAGCCCTTGTTTCAAAATGTTTCAAACAGAACAGACAGAAAACCATTGCTTTTTCCGCGAAAATGAAGTATAATGAAAAAACCATTCAGCAAAAGGAGCATAACATGGTTACACCGGAATTTTTGAAACGGTATGAAGGGAATCCAGTTCTCTCGGCAAAGGACATTCCCTATGAGGCAGTGCTGATTTTCAACGCTGGAATCTGCAAATATCAAGGCAAGTACGTCATGTGTTTCCGCAACGACTACGGACTCGACGAAGAGGAGTTCCGCATCAAAGAGCATCCGGTCGAAACCAATATCGGAATTGCTCTCAGCGACGACGGCATTCACTGGACGCCCGGCCCGAAGCCGGTCTTCCAGCTTGCGGACGATGAAATCATCCGCGCATACGATCCGCGCCTCACGGTCGTCGACGGACAGGTTGTCATGTGCTTTGCAGTCGACACCCGGCACGGTCTCCGCGGCGGCGTTGCAACAACGGATGATTTTGAACACTTTGAAATCAAATCTCTTTCTGCGCCCGACAACCGCAACATGGTCATTTTCCCCGAAAAAATCAACGGGAAATATTTCCGACTGGAGCGCCCCTTCCCCATTTACAGCCGCGGAGCCGGAGAAAAATTCGATATCTGGAGTTCCGATTCCCCCGACCTCTGCTACTGGGGCAACACAAAACTGGTTCTCGGCGGCGAGCGCGTTCCGTTCGCGAACGCCAAGATCGGCCCCGCCGCACCTCCGGTCAAAACACCGCGCGGATGGCTCACCACATTCCACGGCGTCAAATTCGTGGAACGTGAACTTCCCGCCTGGCACAGCAACTGGCACAAGGTCTATTATGCAGGGCTCATGCTTCTGGATCTGAACGATCCCTCGAAGGTCATCGGCATGGGACGCACTCCGCTCATCGCCCCGGAAGCGGAATATGAGTGCAAAGGGTTCCGCGGCGAAGTCATATTCCCCGGCGGAATGATTCTCGAGGACTCCGGAGAAGTCAAAATCTATTATGGCGCCGCCGATACGGTCGAATGTCTCGCTACAGCGAACGTCGACGATCTGCTCGGCTTCTGCGAACCGGTCTGATGCGGAACGGAGCCTGAAAAGCAGGATTTCTGATTGCGGATCCGCGCTTCAGCGCGGGTCCATCAACGCCCGCGGCATCGTCGGGACCTGGTCGTGCGAAACGGAGGAGCGGAGCATCTTGTGCACTTCGCTCAACGATTCCACCGGAGCTATCGTGTAAATTGCCGGAAGCTCAACATGTCCGGGGTCGAACCACCGTTTTTTATCGCAGTAAACGGCAAGCGGAAGAAAGCGGCATTCCCGCACAAGACGCTTGTAGAAAAGGTCGGCGGTTTTCTGATCGCCATGAGGGTACGCACGCACCGAATAAACGCCGCCCGAATAAAGAATCAGCGCTTTCAGCCCCTTGTCCTGAGCAAGACGCGACGCCTGCCAAATCATCTCCAGAGCCTGGTCGCGGTAAAGAAAACGATGATTCGGATCGGTCATGTAATTGCCGCCAAAAAATGCGAAATCGGGCGCGGTCACCGATCCCTGCAGCTCCATTCCCTTCCAGTACATCACACGCGCGGCATTGTACAGATGCAGACTCCGCAGATCGGATGAAAGCGACGGATTAAGCGATTCGCCAAGTTCGCTCATGTAGAGACGCAGCAGCGACGCCCGGAGCGACGTCGGACGCAGAATGGCGAGAGCATCCTCAAAGCGTCCCTCGCGGATCAGACGGCGCGACACGATGTCTTCCAGAACCTTGAACTGCTCCGGCTTCAGCGTCCGGAAGCGCGTTGCGGAAAACGCGGAAACATAGCGCAGCAAATCCTCCGTCGTCATCATGTGTTCCGCGATCTGCGCGGCGTCGAGAGTGCTGTTCGCCTTGAGAAAGCAGAAAAGCGCCTGTTCCAAGTCGCCTTTTTCCACTTGAATTCCGCCGATCCGCAGCATCACGCTCTTCCGTTCCGCGGAAAAGGCGCGTCCGGTCTCCTGCGGCGGCTGTTCGAAATGGGACTCGAAACCGAGCATCGCCCCTTCCTCCGCCGGATTCGTCGAAACGAAGCGGACGCCGGATTCGTCAATCCGCTTCATCCAGCTACGCAGATAGCGGAGTTCGGCGTCGCGGTCGCCCCTCGCGCGCGCAAGATTGGCATAAAGCCAGTCGCTCAAAACATCCTCTTTTTTGATCTGTTTCAGCCAGCGTTCGCACAGCTCCGGTTTTCCGGCCTGCCACGCGAGACAGGCCATGCGGGCGGAGTTCGTGAGCTTGATGTTCTTTTTCTCCACCCTGTCCAGAAATTCCGGCTTGACATAATATCCGGCGGAAGTCATCCAGAATGCGGCGTAAAGCTCCCGCAGTTCCGGAATCTCAACCCACGCTTCATACGCCGCGATTTCCTGCTTGACAACATAATAAAGCTCTTCCAGATTCCGAATGTCCGGTTCAAGATAATAGCGGTAGAGGGCAGCAAGAACACGCCCATCCTTTTTGCGTCCGCGCAGCTCCTGCTTCAGCGTTGCAAAACCGAGTCCGGCAGAATCGGAATACCCCTCCCTGACACGTTTGCGGCAAAGTTCATGCCACTTGCGGCGTCCTGCTTCATCGCCCTGCGACGCCGCAAGGTTGCCGAGCATGTAGCACGCCCATACCGTGCGGTCGGGCGCATTCTGCGGATCATTGGCGAGCTTCAACCACTCCTCCGGTGCGGCGACAGTTTTTTCCGGATCGCTCGAACGCACAATCTCCCAGCCGCGCAGGAAAAGACGCAGCTGTTCCGTCAGATCCGGAACAGCGCTCCAATTCGGAGCTTTGCCTTCGCGCGCCTCGTCAAACGCCAGTTTCAGATACGCCTCCGCATTGCCGTCAGGAACCAGACGCAGGAAATCCATTTTCTCCGCATCGCGCATGGAGCGTTTCGGACGCGGCGGAGCGAGACGGGAGAGTGAATGCAGACGCGATTCCGGCTTATCCCATTCCGCTTTCGCCTCCAGACGCATCAGTTCGAGTTCTTTTGCAAAATTCGCATAAAGATACCCTCCGTCCAAATTCTCAAAATTATTAAAAAACCACGTGTTCGGGAAAAAAGGACCGCAGGCAAAAAGCGCGGGTGCAAGCAGGGAAAAAATAAAAATCAGAACTTTCATTCCGGAAATTCAACTTTCAATTTTGGCGGTTCATCGTTTGAACGAAGCCACAT
>ERZ1034880.201-NODE-201-length-20383-cov-25.807999_pt1 | contig 20383 bp, 34 predicted proteins | sample MGYA00520630_ERZ1034880 | MGnify/ENA primary metagenome ERZ1034880 (study PRJEB33766, sample SAMN09781725) | gut metagenome | biome: gut microbiome | host: Homo sapiens | place: Madagascar | study: EMG produced TPA metagenomics assembly of the PRJNA485056 data...
CTTGCATCAATTGCAATACCTAGCAGTGTAACAAGTATTGGAAGCACTGCGTTCAACAAGTGTTATTCTCTTGTATCAATCACAATACCTGGTGGTGTAACAAGTATTGGAAACACTGCGTTCAGCAATTGTGATTCTCTTGCATCAATTGCAATACCTAGCAGTGTAACAAGTATTGGAAGCACTGCGTTCACCAGTTGTCATTCTTTTGTATCAATCAGAATACCAAATGGTGTAACAAGTATTGGAAACACTGCGTTCAACTATTGTGAGTCTCTTGCATCACTCGCAATACCTGGTAGTGTAACAAGTATTGGAAGCGAGGCGTTCTATTACTGTGATGGCGTAGCTTTTTATGATTTTAACCATCACACTTCCGTTCCAACACTTGAAAACACCAACGCATTTAATGGCATCTCCGCAGATTGTCAAATTCGTGTCCCAGCATCGCTTGTCGATACATGGAAGGCGGCTACAAACTGGTCAACCTATGCAGATCATATCGTGGGGGTATAAAAATGATTCAAAGAGAATTTTATACACAGCGTAAGGACGGTGTAAAGCTATATCGTACTTATTCCGATGCAGGAATGATGATTCGGCAGAGTGAGACTGGTATGGATTACGCCGAGGCTATCGATGTTGAGGGCGCACCATATACCTACACGGAGACAGAGACCCCGATTGAAACGCGGGAGATGACTACAGAAGAACGTTTGCAAGACGCTGAGACGGCACTAGGAATCATATTTGGGGAGGCAGAATGATGACCTATACAGAAAGGGCAAGAGCACTACGGCCCTACATTGAAAAAGCGTCTGTGAGCCTAGCTGATGAAGATGCGCTGCAAGCAGTGGAGCTGTTTCCCCAGTGGGTGACAGGCCGTGCTTATTCGGCCGATGAGCGGCTGCAATACAATGGCGTATTATATCGCGTGGTGCAGGCGCATACCTCACAGGCAGATTGGCCGCCGGATAAGACACCGGCGCTGTTCGTGGCCGTTTCACTGGATGAATGGCCTGAATTCGTACAGCCGACCGGGGCGCATGATGCCTACAAAAAGGGCGACAAGGTCACGTTTGAGGGCAAGCACTATATCAGCCTGATCGACGCAAACGTGTATTCGCCCACAGCATATCCGGCTGGTTGGCAGGAACAGGCATAAAAATGCTGGGAAAGGAAGTAAGAGATGGATGATGGAATTCAGGCAAAGATCGCCGAAATCGAGGCCCGCAGCAAGAGCAACACGCATCGGATTGACGATCTGGAAGCAGACAACAAGGCCCTGCATCAGCTGGCGACCTCGGTAGAGGTGCTGGCGACGAAGCAGGAGACGATCGAGGCCAATATCAGCGAGATCAAGGACGACGTGAAGAGTCTCAAGGCCATTCCGGGCGGGAAATGGGAGGCACTGGTCAAGGCGGTTGTGACAGCCATTGTGGGGGCGCTGGTCGGCTTCGCGCTGGCTCATGCGGGGATTGTGTGATGGAGACTTCGAAGAAGCTGCTTATTGGCAGCGCGGCGGCAAGCGTCGTTTGCATTGCCCTGAATGTGCTCGGCGTGCTGAGCGTGGAGGTCACGTTGGCAGTCATCGGATTTGCGACGGCGATTGGGATGTTTTACCTTTGGAAGGCCAAGAACGAGAACCGCAGCAAATACGCGATCAAGTACATCAAGAGTTTGCCGGAAACGTATACGGCAGAAGAAAAGGCACGGTTTTTGGAGATCGTGCTCAAAGATTGAAAGGAGTTTATTATGGACTACACAGAAATCATTTCGGCGGTGATTGCTCTGATCTCGGCGCTGGTATCGGCATTTTTGATCCCGTGGATCAAGGAGCGCGTCGGCGCGGACAAGCTCAAAAAGTGGCAGGCGTATGTGGAGATCGCGGTAAGGGCGGCGGAGCAGCTCTACAATGCCAACGAGGGCGCGGAGAAAAAGGCGTATGTGCTGCAATACCTTGCCGAGAGAGGCATCAAGTTTGATTCTGATACCGTGGATAAAATGATTGAATCGGCGGTACTGTCGCTCCACCATGAGCTTTATGGAGGCGCAAATGGCACTGAAAATTAATGATACCATCCGGGCAACGAGAGTGGGCGGCAAGCGTCCGCTCTCGGCCATCCGGGCAATCGTGTTCCACTACACGGCCAATACCGGCCTGCACGCAACGGCGCTCGGGAACGCCCGGTATTTCGCGAACGGCAGCGAGGGACGCGCTGCTTCGGCACATTTTGTGGTCGATGAGGGCGATACCGTTTACCAGTGTGTGCCGCTGAATGTGGTGGCCTGGGCCGTGGGCGACGGCAGGAGCGGCAAATTCGGCAAGGTGTACGGCAACTACAACACCGTTTCCATCGAGATGGTGAGCCACACGGACGCTTCCGGCAAGTACTACATCCCGGAGGCGACGATGCGCAACGCTGCCCGGCTCTATCAGATGCTGCTGAAGCAGCTTCCGAACGTGCAGGCGGCAATCCGGCACTATGACATTTCGATGAAGCTGTGTCCGCTGCCGCTGATCGATGAAAAGAAGTGGGAAGACTTTAAGAAGCTCTTGGAGGAGGTGGACGAAGTGGTCACAAAAGCAAAGATGATCATTGACGGCAAGGAGATCGAGGTTGAACGGATATTAAAGGATGGCACGAATTATATTAAAATTCGCGATATTGCAAAGGCGCTGGATCTCGAAGTGTCGAACAAGGGCAATGTCCCGATTCTGAATCATAAGCAGTAGAGCCCCTGTGTGCCGCGCCACCCGGATTGGAGGTGGTGATGATCAGCGCGAGGGTGCGGATTCCGGATGATTTGACCGGCCTGCTGCAAGGCGAGTGGGAGCAGATCATATCTCAGGCAGGCTACAGCGAGCAAGATGCGGAGATCGTCCGGCGCTATGTCATCGATAAAACACCACAGATTGACGTCGCGGTGGAGCTGGACATGGCGCGGAGCACGATCACCCGCAGACTGCCGCAGATCTACGCACGAGCGCGGCACACGGCAGCAAAGCTGCAAATGATAAACGAGTAACAGATACAAGATATTGTGACGGTACAAAAGCCCCCGGCAGGAGTGATCCTGTCGGGGCGTTTTGCATGGTCAAAATGCACAAAAAAGCCTGCCAGTAGTTGACAAAATGAAACTTTGGGCATAGTATATAAGCACAACGAAGTAATGAAATGTTACTGTGTCCCGTTGTGTCATTAACAGGCCCCCGGTATTAAGCACCCCAGTTATAAGGGGCAAGCTGAAACCGGGGGCTTCATCGTTTTACAAGAGGTGCTTAGATGAAAAAGACAGCAATCCTTGTTGATGGAGCATTTTACAGAAAAAGATCGTTTTATTTACGAGGGGACAAAACTCCAACGGAGCGAGCAAACGAATTATACGCATACTGTATGACGCATATTCGCGATGTAAGGGCAGACCAAGAGCACCATGAAGAACGTGAATTATATAGGATTTTCTATTACGATTGTCCGCCATTAAAGAAAACAGTGTACCATCCGGCACTTAAACGCGGCGTCGATTTTGGAAAATCCGATACGTTCAAGTGGGCTACGTCGTTCTTTGAAGAACTCAAGAAAAAGCGAAAAGTGGCGCTAAGAATGGGGACGCTTTCGGATGCGAACGCCCACTTCACACTTTCGCCAGAGGCGACAAAGAAACTATGCCGAGGGGAAAAGACTGTGGAAGATTTGAATGAAACGGACTTCTCGATTTCCTTCAGCCAGAAGGGCGTGGATATGAGAATAGGATTGGATATTTCGTCTCTGGCATATAAAAAGCAAGTCGATCAAATCATTCTCATTGCTGGAGACAGCGATTTTGTTCCGGCGGCAAAATTGGCGCGAAGAGAAGGAATAGATTTCATTTTAGACCCGATGGGCGCGACGATACGCGGAGATTTGTTTGAGCACATAGATGGCTTGAAGTCGTGCTGGAAAAAAGACCAAGTTCGGAATGATCGTTAACGATTTCATATAAAAGCCCATGCAGTGATGAACTGCATGGGCTTTTTCTGTTTGCGTCAGAAAAGCTACATAAATGCGCCACTCATGCTACCTTCGTGCGTCCCTTAGAAATTTGAAATCCTTCATACTGAACGTAGGAACTGGCCAGTTCACTACATTTTTTGGAGGGAAACTCTATGGAATACGCAAGCAACGGCAAGGCCAATGCGGCCCTGACCACTGGCATTATCGGCACGGCGGGCTTCGGCGCGCAGCTGCTCGGCAATCTGCTTGGCGGCGGCTGGAACGGCTGGGGCGCGAATCCAGCGACGGCGGCTGCGATGGCTGCGGGGTGCAGCGAGAACATGCCGGTCACGCGCTATGAGCTTGATCGTGAGCAGAAGCTGGCTGCGAAGGATGCAGAGATCGCGATGCTCAAGGCCAACACCTACAACGATCAGAAGTCGTTGGAGATGTACGCTTACATCGACGGCCAGCTCAAGGATATCCGCAAGTCGATCTGCGATCAGGCCGTACACAACCAGCGCACCGAGGACAGCTTCGTCCTTGCCCGTCAGGACATTGCATCGGTCAAGTCCGAGCTGCACCGCGAGATCGAGATGGAGGCCGAACGGCGCTGCTGCGGCGACAACTCGATTGTCACCTACGCGAACGCGACCTTTTATCCCAAGCAGGTCGCCGACGTCACGACCGGAACCGCAACGACGGCGCAGACGCTCTACAACCCGCTTCCAAAGTACGGGTGCTGCAACAAGTAAACGCAAGGGGCGGCAATAGCCGCCCCGCCTTAAACATGGAGGTAGACCTTTATGGTGACAATAGATCAGGCCATGAGCGGCGTGGCGCAGTATGCCGACAATGAGATCATACCACATCTTCCGACCGGAAAGGGCATTGGCGCCGGGATCGCGCTGGCGCTCATCATGGACGGCGGGAAAAGCCGTATCCTCGCGCTGAAGGATCACCCGGCAGTGCAGATGATGGGCATTATGGATGAGGATGGCAACATCGACCTTGACCGGCTTTACAACGCCGCCAGGGCGCGCGTGGACGGAAAGAAGATCCCACTGACCATCCCGGTCATTGGGGAGCTGCGGTTTGACGTGAACGATGTCGACCGGCTTTACAAATACATTCAGGAGGCGTGATATGGGAAAAGAACATTACATTGAGCAGCTGAAAGAGCAGCTGCATGAGATCATGGAGCGCCAGGTGACGCTTGGCCGCGCGGAAGAAATCACGGTGTACGCGGATGCCATTTGTGCGCTGCACAAACTGGACGATGACCATTTTCGTGAGTCCACGAAAATGATGGAATTCACCCGCGAGGATGCTGAAAAGTGGGTATCGCACATGGAGAACGAGGACGGCACGACCGGCGCACGCTGGCCAATGGAACAGACGGACGCCGTGGCCAATATCACAGGTGTCAGCGTGAAGCATTGCACCTGGTGGGCGGCAATGAACATGATGTACTCAGATTATTACGGCGTAGCTGCCAAGTACGGCCTTGACCGGCCGGAGTTCTACGCCGACCTCGCCAAAGCGTTCTTGATGGATAAGGACGCCGGAGGCCCGGAGGCGAAGATGGCCGGGTATTATCATGGGGTTGTGCTCCGTAACAGCTAACTCCTATTGCACATCTATTGCAGATACAACAAAATTTCTATTGTAAAATCAACACATCCTGAATGAATGGGGTTCAAGAGGCCGCTAGTTCGAATCTAGTCACTCGGACCAAAAAAATACCGCAAAACGTATGTTTTGCGGTATTTTTCTTTTGTTTCTTTGCGAAATTATACTGGTATGAATCGGACTAAACCGGTCTGTTTTGGCCTATTGCATACTCTGTTGCATACCATATTAAGAGGGCAAATTAGAGCTGTGTGGCGATATTTACGGCAGATTTCAGGTCGGTATGGGTGTAATGTGTGGTCATTTCCATCGATGTGTGCCCGATCATAGCCATTTTGTCAGCATCCGGCGCGTCAATTTTTTTCATGAGGGTTGCAAAAGTATGGCGACAGGAGTGCGGCACCAGGCGGCGCACTCCTGCCTGCTCCAGCGCCGGGTAATACCATTTCTCTCGGAATTTTTTCTGCTGCACCTTCTTCCCGTCCTCGGAAAAGATGAATCCTGGCTTTTCCCATTGCAGCACGTAGTCAATGATTTTAGGGCTGATGGCCACAATGCGGTGCATGCCGGCCTCGGTCTTTTCGCCGCCGACAAAATAATAGCTCTGGTTGATCTCATCATAATGGAGATCTGTGTCCTGGAGCTGGAGCAGCTCCTCAAGCCGGAAGCCGGTGTAACACAGGATGAGCACAAGCTCGATCCTTGGCACCGTGCCGACGGCTTTTTTCATTTTTTCGAGTTCCTCACCGGTAAACGGTTCGCGGCCAGCCTGCGTCTCGCCGCCCACACGGAGCAGCTCCGCATAATTCTTGCTGACGACGTCGTCGCGCATTGCAAAGCGAAACAGCATCGTCCCCAGTGCCTTCATATTCTCCTGCGTCCGGCGCCCCATCGGACAGGCATCCAGGCAGGCCTGCAATGCTGCCGTCTTTAAATCGGCCATCTTCGCAAACCAGATCGGTTCATAGTATTTGTAGGCGGCCTTGTAGCAATTCATCGTGCTGGCCTTTACGTCCTTTTCGTGCTCGGCCTCCCATTTTTCATAGATTTGCCGGAATGTGATGTTTGCTGACAAGGCGGAAATCTGGACGCGGAGCTGCGGGATATACTCCTGCGCTTCGCGTTTTGTTTTAAAGCCGCTCTTCGTTCGCGTCCGGCGCATAGGCTTCCCATCTGGCCCTGGAATATAGCCAATCGTAGCAACGGCGCGCCATGCGCCATTCGGCAGCTTGTAGACACTGCCGGTGCCATTCCCCCGTGCTTTTGGTCTTCGTTCTGGTTTCTCCTGCTTCGCGCCGCACTGGGAACAGAACGGGCCGTCCGGAACGTCTTGTTTACATTTGCGGCAGATCATAGCGTCACCCCCAATAGCGGAGACAGATCGCAGCCGTCAGATGGTCGCGCACCCAGCCGATCTTTGGACTGAGCAGATCGACGAGCAGGAGTATCCCGGCCAGAAATACAATACCGATCAGCGCGGCGATGATCTTTCGCTTTAACTTCATGGCTTGATGGCAGAACGCGACTGTTTGACGTAGGTGCTCAATTTCTCTCTGTGCGTCGTGAAGCTCCTGCGGGATATCAGATTCCGGTGGAACATCATCCGGATGGATGTCAAAAAAGCGGTCGAGCGAGATATGCAGGAGGCGACAGACAGGTCCTACGGTGTCGATTCCGGGATTTAATATTTCCCCACGCATGAATTGACCAATGTTCTTCAGAGACTTTCCGGAGGCGTTAGCCAAATCTTGATAGGTCATGTTCGGATAGTGGATTTCCTTCTTGTTTCGACAAATTTCAGACAAATCTTGTTTCAAAAAACGACTTCCTTTCAAAAAAAGCACTTTTATGGGAACAAAAAAGGAACTTACGGTTCTCGACAAATCACCTTCCCAGGGCGTAATCTGTACTTGCAAGCAGCTCCCACACGCTTGCAGCGGCCAAAAAGCCCCGCCGCCGATGGGATGATCGACGACGGGGTGATCCCATCAGATATAAACTTCTTCGTCCTCTTTCTTCTTCCTAAGCTTGGCGCGGACACTGACGATCCCCCACGCGAACAGCATCGCGCCGCCGAGAATGGCAAACGTCGATGCGGCAAGAACACCCCATGACCAGACCCGCCAGCCCTGCACAAAGGCCGAAGCGCCGAACAGGATGATGAGCAGTCCGACCGCAAATTTCCACGCTTCGCCAATGGTGGACGGGTGCTGCGGTGCGGCCGGGCCAGTGACATTGATGGTTGACTGCACCGGCGCTTTACGCTTAAAATTTTTCGTAGGGACGCCGCACTTCGGACAGGCTATCGCGTTGTCGTCGATTTCAGCGCCGCATTTTACGCAATACATCAGCAATCACCTCTCATCCTCACCAGTTGACAACTGGGTCACCATAGCAGTCCTGTGCAGACCCGCATGCGATTGTGATAATATCCACGATCCAGCCAATACCGGAAAGGCCTAGCGTAAACAGCCACAACAGGCCGGTTCCAACTTTTCCAAGATAAAACCTATGTATGCCGAGCACCCCAAGGAAAATCGCCAGAACCAATGCAACCGTGCGGCTTCTCGGACTGACCGGGCGTGTATTGGCTCCATACGAAACATTTACCTGCACCTGCGATTGCTGCTGGGTATCAGGCTGATCATAATTCGCTGTGCTGCATCCGCACTTTGGACAGATGATAGCCTCGTCATCGATCTGCGCTCCGCATTTAGAACAAAACATAGTCCCCTCCTTGCGCCGGGCGGCGCGAATCAAAAAGAAAATATGAAAGGATAGCTGCACCATGGAAGAAGTCAGAGCCGAATTGAAAGAGATGATCTCGCGAATGACCCCTGAACAGTTTGAATGGTTTACAGCGCAAGTGCAGCTTTTGCTATTTCAAAAAGACGACTGACCTGCTCATCAGACAAAGAATCAATCAACTCATACATAGACTGCTTGGCCTCGCTGGAAGTTCCAGTGAGGCGTTTTTTTGTGTTTACGCCGAGCAGGTTGTCGGCGGTGGTATCAAACAACACCGCCATTTCAGCAATAGCTTCTGGACTTGGTGTCGATTCTCCACGCTCCCATTTTCCAACGGCTTGTGCCGAAACAAACAACTTTTGAGCAACTTCTCGCTGGCTTAATCCGCTTTTTTCACGCGCAGCACGAAGGTTTGACGAAAACATAAGACATCACCTACAAAAATAATACAACGCAAAGTTGCGATTTGCAACAAAAAGGGCTTGACAACAACTAAAAGTAGCTATATAATGCAGACACAACCTAATGTTGCGAAACGGAGGTGATCACAACGACAGGACTTAAAGAAAGACGCTGCGCTGCTGGTATGACACAGGCTTCGCTGGCTGCGACACTGAATGTCAGCCCACAGGCAGTCGGTAAATGGGAGCGCGGAGAAGGTTATCCGAATGCTTCGCAGCTCCCGGCGCTGGCCGAGGCGCTGAACTGCACCATCGACGATCTTTACAACGGCGGAAAGGAGCAGCCATGAACGATCGAGAGAACGAGGAACGCCGATACCGTATCGGTATGTGGATCAAGCTGACCCTGACGGCGCTTGCGCTGCTGGGGTGGATCATTGAGCTGAAAAAGCTCGGCGCATTTTGAGAAAGGAGCGAAAGGAATGTCTACGATGGATGAACTGCGGAGCTGCCAGAAGTTTTTTATCACGCCTTGCGAGGCCGCGCCGTATATCGGCGTCAATCCGCACTGGATCAGGCTGATGGCTCGTGAGCATCCGGAGCGGCTCGGATTTGACACGCTGTGTGTTAATAACCGAGTCAAGATCAACCGTGCGTCATTTATTCGGTTTTTGGAGGGCACATGATCTCCACCACTGATATTATCCCACCAAAGGAGTGAGAAATCCATGCAGGAAGAATACATCAATATCTGCGCCGCGTGTCGGAAACGTGCACAATTGACGCAGGAGCATTGGGCTGAGGTGCTGCGCGTGTCGGTAGAGACGGTCAAGGCCTGGGAGGGCAACCGCCGCATCCCGGACAATTATCACGTTTGTCTGATGGTCACCGCCTGCGGCGATACCTGGTTCGCGTACAAGCACCTTTTGCAGACCTCGGACAGCCTGAATGTACTGCCGGATATGAAGCGTCAGCCGCTTCCGCTGGCCGTGATTCAGCTGGTCAACCGCATCATCGGCTTTGCCGACCGGAACCGCGACAAGGAGCTGCTGCGCATCGCCGAGGACGGCGTGATCGACACTGCCGAGCGGCCGGCATACGACCAGATCGTGAACGAGCTGAACGACATCATCGCGGCGGCCTACACGCTGCGCTATGCGGAGGATTCGGAATGAAAAGGGCAGAAAAAAAGAGCCGCCCGGCTGCTGCGAACAACCGAGCGACTGCGTATCCTGCGTATCCCGTGAACGAGACACTTGAAAGCATCTTCAGTATATCATCAGAATGTTTGTTTTGCAAGGGGGTGAATCGATTTTGAGCGAAGATTTTCGCGCCTTCTGGTCGGTCATCCCGGCCACGGTGCTGGATGATATGTCCATCCCGGCCAATGCGAAGATCCTTTACGGCGTATTGTCGTCGCTGATGCGGCGCGAGGGTTATTGCTGGCCGAGCAATGCGCAGCTTGCCGAGGCGATGCACTGCTCTGAGGACGTGGTAAAACGATGGGTGTCGGCGCTGGCCGAGGCCGGACACATCCGCGTCCGCATCGAGCCGAACCGCAAGGTCGGCGGCAAGATCCGCTACATCTCGCCAGTGCTGGCAGAGCCGTCCATCACGCCCTCGCAGGATGGGTACGGGGACGAATGTCCCGGTACGTACGGGGATAAACTTCCCCGGGTAGGGGGACAAACTTCCCCGTCTATATATAAGGATGGATATAAAAAAGAGAATAAAAAGAAAAAGGAAAAAGAAAAGCCGCAATCGGCTGACGCCGTTGCGTCCGCGCTCCTGTATAAATGCGAGGTGAACGGTCAGCCGCTGGTGGATGCCATGCAGCGGTTTTTGCAGATGCGCGTTGAGATCAAAAAGCCGGTCAAGTCCATGCAGGCTGCTGCCATGCTTTGGAATAAGCTCGTCAAGCTGTCTGCCGGTGACCCGGACTACATGGTCGCCCTGCTGGATAAGGCGACCGAGCGGCAATGGCTGAGTCTGTTCCCGCTGAAGGATGACGAGCTGCCGCAGAACCGGCAGGCTGTTCCTGCTGATAATGCCGGGCGCGTGGATCTCAGCGGCGTGGAGTTCGTGTGATGGCCAGCAAGCAAGACGCGCTGATCAGCGCACAGACTTCCGTCCTTGGCTCGATGATCATCGATTCGCGCTGCGTCCCCGTCGTGATGGAGACGATCAAGGAGGACTATTTCACGGTCGGCCAGTATCGGACGATCTTCAATGCGATCCGTGCGCTGGCTGGCGAGGGACGCCCGATCGATGCCGTGACGGTGCTCGACCGGGCCGGAAAAGCCTACGCCGACCTGATCGGCCAGATCATCACGGTCACGCCGACCGCCGCCAACGTCCGCGAGTATTGCCGTATCCTGCGGAGCGAAGCCCGCTTGCAGCTGCTCAAGGACGCAGCCAGCGCAATGCTCGACGCGGAGGACGAAGACGAGATCCGCACGGCGCTGGATCAGGTCAACCGCATCATGGTTGACAAGCCTGGCATCCGAGCCATGAATATGGCGCAGGCCCTGGAAGATTTCTACCGGCGGCACGATCCATCCGTCAAGCCGGACTTCCTGCCGTGGAAGTTTGCCAAGCTCAACAAATACCTCCGGACGGAGCCGGGAGACCTCATCTACATCGGCGGCTATCCCTCGGACGGCAAGACCACGCTGGCTCTGCACACGGCCCGTGAGCAGGCCAAAACCAAAAAGGTCGGGTTCTTCAGCTATGAAACAAACTGCGGGAAGCTGGCAGACGCGATGGTCTGCGCTGCCGCGCAGATTGGCCTGCCAACCATCCAACTCAACAAACTCGGCGAAAACGAGTGGGACGAACTGGCCTACATTTCCACAGATTTCACGGGCCGTAATCTCGACATCATCGAGGCTGCCGGCATGACGGTCACGGACATCCGCCTCTACACGATGGCGCACCACTACGACGTGATCTACATCGACTATGTCCAGCTCATCCCGGCCAGCGGGAAAAGCCGCTGGGAACAGGAGGATTTCCAGCGGGTCAGCGCCAACAGCCGCGCGCTCAAACTCTTCGGCCTCCAGTGCGGTGTGACGATCGTGGCACTCAGTCAGATGGCGAGGCCGCAGCGCAACAAGGACGGCATGATCCCGCCTCCGACAATGTCCAGCCTCCGCAGCACCGGCCAGATTGAGCAGGATGCGGACGCCGTCTTGCTGATGTTCCGCGAGGATCAAAAGGCAAAGGATGCCGACCGCATCATCACCTTCGGCAAGATCAAGACCGGCGCGGCCGGCGGCTCTTTCAAGCTCCACTTTGACGGTGAGATGCAGACGTTCAGCGACAAGCCGAACGAGCGCAAGACGCGCCGCGAAGAGGTGCAGCAACAGACAAAAATGCAGGAATTCCGGGAACTTCCCAAAAGCGAACCGCTCCCGGATGATTTCCCGTTTGAACGAAAGGAAGATAACACATGAAAGCAATCGCAATTCTAAATTTGAAAGGCGGTGTCGGAAAGACCGTCACTGCCGTCAACATGGCACACATCCTGGCCTCCGATCACAAACAGCGTGTGCTCCTGGTTGACTGCGACAGCCAGTGCAACGCGACGGAGTTTTTCGGTGTGCGGCCCGGAATGGGAACTGTCACGCTGGCCGACATCCTGCGCGGCGACTTCGAGCCGTACGTCTCGGAGCTGGTCGCCGGAACGGATTATCCCGGCGTCGATGTGCTCCCCGGCTCCGATGAGCTGATGGATATGGACATGTCCCAAATCACCAGCCAGCGCGTCAACGGCCGTGTCCTTGCGGATCTGTGCTGCACGATCGGTGAGGATGACGAGTACGACTACATCCTGTTTGACTGCCCGCCAGCCTTTAATGCAGCGAGCGCCGCGGCGCTGCTGGCTGCGGATGAAGTTATCATCCCGATCAAGCTCGACGCCTTTTCCATCCGAGGACTGGCAAACGTCAGCCGCCAGATCGACAACATGCGGCGCATCAACCCAAAGATCCGCGTTGCCGGGGCGCTCATCACGATGTGGCGCAACGTACCCGTCGTGCTGGAGGCCGAGGGCAGTCTCCGCGGCTGCGGCCTGCTGCCGGTATTTCAGACGGTCATTCGCCGCACCGACAAGGTCGACGAGATGACCTTCGAGCGCAAGCCCATCGCCATCTATTCCCCGCGCAGCGCCGCCGGCTATGATTACCGAAGCTTTGTGCAGGAGTATTTGGAGCCGCCCGTCACAATGGACGATATGCTGAGAGGAGGCGTTGACCGTGCCGTTTGATGTGAGCCGGATTTTGCAGGACGCCGCACCTGCACCGAAAGATATGACGCTGCCGGAAACAGGGCCGCGGACGGCGGAGACCATCGGCAGCGAGATCCGCTATCTGTCCCATCAGGCCAAGTGCATGACGGTCTGGTTCGGAGTGGAAATCGGCAAGCGCCTTGCCGAGGCAAAGACTATGGTTGGGCACGGCGGCTGGCTGGATTTCCTGAAAAACGAAACGGAGTTTTCAAAATCTTCCGCTGCGAGATTTATGCAGATTGCCAAGGAATATGGCAACAATTCAAATTTCCCAACGTTGGGAAATTTGAGCGTATCGAACGCTTTGCAGCTGCTCGCGGTGCCTGCCGAAGAGCGCGAAGAGTTTGCCGAGGCGGTTGATGCGGAGAATCTTTCCGCCCGCGAGCTGGAACAGGCTATCCGGGAGCGCGACGAGGCGCGGAAGCAGCTGGAGGCCGAGCGCGCAGCCAGCGAGGGCGCGGCGTTGAAGCTGGCCGACGTCACCTCCGCCCTCGATGCGGAAAAAGAAAAGACGGCGGCGCTCAGGGAACGCACCGACGCACAGGCCGCGAAGATCACGGAACTGGAAAACCGGCCGGTCGAGGTCGCCGTGCAGGCGGCAGACCCGGCGGAGATCGAAAAGGCTGTTGCGGATGCGCTGGCCGATGCGGAGAAAAAGCACAAGGCCGACGTCGCTGCGCTGGAAAAGCGCCGCAAGGAGGCCGAGAAGAAGCAGGCGGAGCTTCAGGCCGAGGCTGCAAAGGCTATGGCTGATCTGAAAAACAGCACGGGCCGTGCAGATGACCTGACGCGCCGCGTCGAAACGCTTCAGGCCGAGCTAGAAGCCGCAAAGGCAAACGCCGAGAAGCTTCAGAAGGCAGGGGCGATCCAGTCGGACGCGGACATTGCCGTCTTTCAGAGCTTCTTTCAGGCGGTGCAGGAAAACTTCAATCGCGCTTGCGGCCTGATGCAGAAGGTCAAGACTCGCGACGCGGAGAAGGCCGCGAAGCTGGCCCGGTTCAGCCGGGACGCGCTGGCCAAGATGGCGGCGCTGGTCGAAAAGGAGGCGTGACGGATGGATGTGTTTGATAAGATCCGCGCGCAGCAGCCGGAGCAGCGCACGGCGGTCTGGATGGTCGGCGAGCAGTTGGCCGACATCATCCGGCACGACCCCGCAGCGCAGGAGATCGTCAGCCGCGACCTCGACGCGAAGGGCATGGGACTTGCGGACTGCGAAAAGAAAATCAAGGCATTCGCCGATGCACACAAAACCGGAAACTTTGCGTGCGTCATTCCGGCCGAAGCGGAAAAGATCATCCGCGAGTTTTACGGCATCGCCGAGCTTGGCGCGGCGTCCTCCGAGGAGGGCGTCGTGCTGAACCTCGAAGATTACTTCTGAGGAGGCGCGGCATGGATATTTTGGAGGATCTGGTGAGCCGGCTTCCCACGAAACCACGCGACGGGATGCTTCAGGCTGTGGTATCAGACTACATCGACAGCGACCTTGGCGGTGAGCTGCTGATCTACGCCCGCGAATCGTATTACCCGGATGAGGATGCTCCTCAATGGTGGTTCGGCAAACCCGCGCGGGGCCGCTGGGGTGCAAGATGCACCTGCACGGCCTGCCGCGAGGACTTCTGGGCCGGATGGATCAAGGGCGGCGGCGTGGCGATGGTCGTCGGAGACGACGGAAGCGCGTGGCCGGGCATTCCGGACAAAGAAAGCGCGGATGTGGTTGGCTGGACGGACGAATACGACGGTCTCTACTGCCCGCTGTGCGGCGCCCCCGTGCATCTGGTGCATCGGAAGAAACTGCGCAACGGACGCACCTATCAGCTGATGGCCGGCAGCATCGAGCGCGTCGGCGATCTCGCGGTCGCCATGAGCTGGATCGTGTCCAGGCGCATTGATGAGTTCGGGCTGTGGGACATGGACGTCCGGCCATTCGGCGCGATGGTGCTGCTGCCCAATGGCCGCATGAAGCGGTACATGCACAAGACGGTCAACGCCTACGGCGGCATGAACAGCCTGCCGGACTGGCGGCCGGTCAACAGCCGGGATGACCCGTATCAGATCAAGTATTACAGCTATGAGGCTACAAACTCGCGCAAATTCGGCGTCGCGATGTGGAAAGACCTGCCGGAACTGGCCGGATCGACCGCCGAAAAAACGGGACTGGCCGAATACATCCGTGCCGGCGGCGAGTGGCCGGTCGTGTATCTTGATCTCTGGCGGGAGCGCCCCGCGGTCGAGAATCTGATGAAATGCGGCATGGCCCGCATGATCGTCGGGCGGATCGACGACTGCGTCAACTCGGCCGCGAACTACGGGTTCCGCAAGACGACCGTGGAGGTCGGAGACCTTGCGGACTGGGCCTATAAGAAACCCCGAGAGATGCTGCACTTTACGAAAGAAGAGGTCGCCGCCTGCGGCGGATGGCGCTGGACGGCAGACATCGCCGCGCTCTGGATGGAGGGCGTCAACTTCGGCCTCTGGGACACCGGGTGTGCGGGCGAGTTTGACCGGCTGCTCAAGAAGTTCGGGAAGGAGAACATCAGCCGCTATGTGGGCGAGGTCACGGACGGATATGATTTCGAACCGCTGCCGAAGTGGGAGGCATACCTCGAAAAGCAGCTCGAAAAGCACGGCCTTCCGCGCCGGAATGGTTTCGGCCTACTGATCGACTATCGCAAGGAGCTTGCCGAGCAGGTGGACGCTCCGAGGGCGGAGGAACTGTGGCCGCGCGACCTGCGCGCCGCGCATGACCGGATCTTCGCCGCGAAAAAACAGCGGGAGGACAAAGACAGCATTGCGAACTTCCTCGCGGTCGCAAAGAAGTGGGCGGCGCTGGAATGGTCGGACGGAGAGATATGCATCCGTCTTCCGCGCTGCAACGGCGATCTGGTGCGCGAGGGACATGTCCTGCATCACTGCGTCGGCGGCTACGGCAAGCAGCACCTGACCGGCAATCTGATTTTGTTTGTGCGCCATGCACGCCGGCCGGAACGGAGCTGGTTCACACTCAACATCAGTGTCACAAAAGACAAGCCGACGCGAATTCAGCTCCACGGTTACGGCAACGAGTGGGCGCACGGCGAGCGTCTGACCATCCCACCGCGGGTGCTTGATTTCGTGGACCGCTGGGAGACGGAGATCCTGCTCCCGGCCTTCCGGCAGGTCAGGGCGGCAGAGCTGGCCGCGAAACCGGCCAGAGGGAAGCGGGGTGCGGCATGATGGCAAAAAAGAAGCGGCGGACACTCCCGCCGCCATCTCCTGGGACGGCATGTTATAACCTTCTGTGCCCGTATCGGCACAACAGCACGCAGTCAGCGTATAGCTGCGCGATGGTTCGACTCTGCGCGGCACGAAAACTGGAAAGGAGCAGAAAGCATGGAGATGAACCCTAAAGAACTGGTCAAGGTGCTATTGTATTGCGGGAATGGAGGAGACTGCGACTCTTGCTGTCATCCGTGTCATGGCGAACATGGCGAATTTGAGTGGCGCTGTCTGGGCCCCCTTCTGCTGCGGGCTGCGACACAGATCGAGCGCGACCAGAAGGAGATTGCCGACCTTCGGGCAGCGCTTGAAAAGGCAACAGAGATGGCGGACGCACTGAACAAGAAATGTGATCTGATCACGAAGAAACTGGAACAGTTATCGGACGCTCATCCCGTCGTGGGCGATTCCGATGACGCCAAAGGAGGACGCCGATGGAACGCCTGACCTTTGAGGGAAACTTCTGCGAGATTGCGCAATGCGTGTGCATGAAGTGCCCATACGATACCAATTGCAGCCAGAAACAAATATGGGAACGGCTGAAAGCCTACGAGGATACGGGGCTTGAGCCGGAGGAAGTCCTGCCGAAAGATAAGGCGGACGAGATCGCGTTGAAGCTCATGAGGCTTGCCGATTTGGAGAGCTTTTGCAGATATACCCGCCTGCGGGAGCTGGCTGTGGCAGATCAGGAGGGGCACGTGATCGTCCTGCCGTGCGAGGTTGGGCACGCAGCCTACTGGGTGCATAACAGCATTATCACAGATTGCCGCATCAACCGTATTCAGGTAAACCGGAAGGGCGTCTTCCTCTGCTTGAAAAGCAATAAGTCCCACGGAGCGTTTCGCGTCGATACCTGCCTCGGCAAAACCGTATTCCTGACGCACGAAGAAGCTGAAAAGGTGCTGGCGGAAATGGAGGGAAAGGCATGAGCTTCGGCAAGAAAACGCGGGAATCGGTCTATGCGAAGTATGACGGCCACTGTGCCTACTGCGGACGGTCTATCGACATCCGCGATATGCAGGTTGACCACTTTCAGCCGCTGCGAACGTGGGACGCTGCGGACGCGGGAAGCGATGATCTCTCAAACCTCATGCCAGCCTGCCGGATGTGCAACCACTACAAGCGGGCAAACTCATTGGAAACCTTCCGCCGCTATATTGCGGAGATTCCGCGCAAGCTCCGCGAGAACTACATCTACAAGGTGGGCGTGGTTTACGGGAATGTCATTGAAAACGAAAAGCCGATCAAGTTCTACTTTGAAGAAATGGAGGGTAAATGATGGTAAAAAGAATCTGCGACCGATGCGGAGCCGAAATAAACCCTACAAGTTCGGCAACGTATGTAAACGTAAGGGGCGCATATCGCGAAAACACGGAAGACGTCGAGCTTTGCTGTTCATGCGGGATGCTCATTCGTGAATGGCTAAAACCGACCGAGGAGGGCGAGAAGGATGCATCTGTGGTATGAACGCTGTGCCGTGTGCGGCGAGATGCTTCCTAAAGTGCGTATGCGTCCACTGTATACTTCGCTGCGCAGCAGCAATCCGCCGAAACTGCTATGCTATCTGTGTGAGTCGTGTTTCTGCGGACTACTGGATCAATTGGAAGTTTCAGATGTTGGTATGTAAGCGTACATACCAAGAAAGGATGGGCAAGAAGGATGGATAAGTTAAAGCCGTGCCCGTTCTGCGGCGGAGAAGCGGCGTTTTTGGGAGAAACGCAATCGATAAAATGCAAGCAGTGCGGCGGCATGTTCATCGTCACAAATCCGCTCACAACGAGGTTGGAAGCGAAAGAGGCTTGGAACAGGAGGGTAAATGATGCGTCGGTGGTGCATGGAGAGTGGTCGGATGCCGGTTTTGTGGAACTGCCAAAACACGCACCGTATGGATGGGTTTGTTCCGTCTGCGGAGGCATTTCCTTTAACGACGAATATATCCACTGCCCCGGATGCGGCGCTCTGATGGATGGAGGTGAAGATCGTGCGGTTGGTTGATTTAGATGCAGTAATCGATTGCCTCGAAGTGGAGTGGGGATACGAGGGGATACGTGAGGACTTATACAGTCTGCCGGTCGTAGACGCTGTGCCGGTTGTGCGCTGCAGGGACTGTGAGTATGCGCGTGATCTCGGTTTTCAATTCGGCGGGTTGGTGCATGAGTCGTGGTTTTGCATATACAATGGGCCTCACACCACAGGCGCAAATGATTTTTGCAGCCACGGGCAAAAACGAGAGGAAGGAGAAATTGAAGATGATCCTTGATATTTTGAATCTGCTGGCACTGATCGAGTGGATCGCGCTGGGCGTTGTTGTCTGGCTCAAGGCGCGGAGCCTGTATCGCCGCTCGAAAGCGGTGCTGGACGCGCTGCAATCGGAAGAAACGGAGGTTTATGAAGATGACGCGGAAGCGATGCCGTAAGTTGCTGATGGCTAACGGTCTTAGCCGCAACGAAGCAAACCGAATTATGCGTATATTACCAGTCACCACGAACCGGGACAAATTCGCCACCGCATGGCCGCTGTTTCCTGTTCAGCCGCTTCCTGCCTTGCCGTTTCATTGGGGCTTCCCATCGGTATCAATCCGGACGAACCATAAATGATTTGGACTTTTGCCCGCGCGGGATGCCATTGCCGCGGCGGGGAGGATCAGCCGGATGATATAGCCAGCCCGGATCTCCGGGCTGGCACACAAAGAAAGGGATGATAACATGAGTCGAGTGATAGAGCTTCAGGCCGGGACGCGGTTCCGAGCCATTGAGCTGGCTGCGGCTCCGCAGCAAAAGCGGACGCGGGCGTCGCGGCAATTTGAGACGAGCCTTGTACGGGAGGCCGTGAACATCAAGACCGCCTGCATGCGGTTGGAATTTCTGCTTTATGCAAACTTTGCAGTGGATGATTGGTTCGTGACGTTGACCTATGACGAGGACTTCCTTCCACCGAACTATGAGACGGCCCGGAAGAATCAGCCGGCCTACTTCCGCAGGCTGCGGCAGGCGCGCCGGGCGGAGGATCTCCCGTTTGATTATGTGTACGTCATGGAAGGTTTGCACGGAGATCATCGCATCCATCACCACTTCGTGACCAAACGCGCGCCGGGCAACGACATCGCCCTATTCCGCGAGCTGTGGGGCAAGGGCTTTGTCGATGTGCAGACCATTGAGGAGTTCGGCGGCTATCGAGCCGTCGCGCAGTACATGACCAAGGAGCCGCGCAAAACCGGCAAACTCCGGGTCGGCGCTCGGATGTGGACGCCAAGTCTCGGGCTGGTACAGCCGGAGCGGCACGACATCGAGCTTGCCCCGGGCGAGCACTACTCGCCGCCGCCGGGCGCTTCGGCCTTCGAAGGTGGAAAGTTTCCGGAACGTATCGAAAACTGTTACGGAACCTTTGTGACCTACGATTTCGAAATCCCGGCTTTGCAAACTTAATATCTATATTTTGACTTGAAACAATATATAAATACTGGGAAGGAGCGACAAAAGGACTTGCAATCTGAGAAACGGCGTGATATACTGTTAGTGTCAGCAGACGGGAAGTTGATTTGCCCGTTGTGCGGGCGGCCGACGCAGCAGCGTGTGCGGCCGACGACCGTGTTGACAGACTTCCCGCTGTACTGCAAGCTGTGCAAGCGAGAGTCGGTTGTGAATATGAGCCAGAGCCAAAACCATCGAGTTAGTGCCAGCGCCAAATGATTTGACCGTGAAAACGGAGAATCGTTTGGCGCTTTTGTTTTGCACCCGAGGTGATAGCCGGATGGCATGAGCGCCATGATCTCCGTCGTGAGGTCATGGCGCTTTTTGTTTGTCCATGGATTACAAAAGCAAACGCTGGCTGCACCTGCGCGACGCGGTGCTCCGGCGTGACAAGTACCGATGCCGAGAGGCCGCAAGGTTCGGCAGGAACGAACTGGCGACCGTTGCCCATCACGTCTACCCGGTGGAAGATTTCCCCGGCTGGCAATGGTGCGGCTGGAATCTGATCGCTGTGAGTCAGGCAGCGCACAACAGCTTCCACGACCGCGTGACCGGCAAGCTGACCGATCGCGGCCTCGCGTGGCAGCGGCGAGTGATCCCCCCTCCAGATG
>ERZ1034880.203-NODE-203-length-20330-cov-20.089420_pt1 | contig 20330 bp, 22 predicted proteins | sample MGYA00520630_ERZ1034880 | MGnify/ENA primary metagenome ERZ1034880 (study PRJEB33766, sample SAMN09781725) | gut metagenome | biome: gut microbiome | host: Homo sapiens | place: Madagascar | study: EMG produced TPA metagenomics assembly of the PRJNA485056 data...
GTGTAGTATAGTGGGGTACGACATAAATCAAACTTGTCGTACCCCACGTTTCAAAATTGCTACATGCTTTGGCTAAAATTAGCGAAACATTTAACGAGTTAACTGCGCTATCTCACACCACACATTTGCAAGACCTCACAGAATTGCTCCCTTACCTTCACACTCTCAAACCGCATCATTCCACGTCTGAAGAATCTTGCCCAAGCCTTGAGAATAGGTTCGTTTCGCTCAATCATCTCAATGTCAGGCGTTGCATCCTCTCGCATTAGTGCGAACGTCTGCTTGTCTGGGCAAGCTCCCTCGCAGATGTACAGTGTCCCGTCCAAGTCGAGTGAGCACCATACAGAGAACACCTCGCTGCCCCACTTGACGTTCTGCCTGCATATGCTCCTCTTGGTTCTTTTAGCAATGAATGTCTTATCATCGTTGCGAAATTGGTTCATCTGGGCATAAGCCGCGTATGCACTTCCAGCAGTTAGCTGTCCGATGTTGCTTTGGTCAGCCGCTAGCTCAAACTTCTTGCTCCAGCAGTTCTGTACGAACACCTGTGCCCTGCCAACCTTGACGCGCTTGGTGTGCCCAACTGGTGGCGGCGTGATGTGCCATGCAAGAAAGTATGGGTTGACCACGTCAGCTGCGTTGGCGAGCATCACAATCGTTACTCTGTCCTCGCGCCTGTCCAGCGTCTCCCAAAGATTGAGCAGTTGTTCCACACAATTGTGAGGGTAGGGAGGAATGCGCGTCTCTCTGATGAACTCGTCAAAAATGAGGTAGTGCATGTTGGCCACTGCCTTGCCCTTGTAGCTTTGGGCCTTGGTGAGAGCGAGGAACTGCCCCATGGTCTCCCACCTGTCTACCTCCCCGTCCTCCCCTACCTTGCCAATCTGCATCAGGCGCCCCATGCATCGGAACTTGTAGCCTGGGAACTCGTCATTGCGCATAATGTCGGAGAAGAACGCCTCGGAGCCGTCTGCAATTATGTCCTTTACCTCTTGGTCGAACGTGCGGAGATAGCCCCACGTTCGCCCTGTCTTGAGGTAGTCGCGGATGCATTGCTTCTTCCAGCCGTACGTCTTGCCATACGAGCGTGCACCCGTGACGATGTTAATCGCGCAACCGCTGCCAAGTACCGCGCTGGGGTCGTATCTGTATCGCTTTGGAATAGCCATATTATACACCTAATCTAGGAATCTGCACACCCATAATCTCGCAACATGCGTCCAGTAGTTCTGGTAGAGAGTTGTTACGTCGTCACCCATCTTGCGTGGGTTGCCGCCTGAGCCAAAGCCACTAGACCAAACCACGCCGTTGCCGAAGTACCAGTCAACGTGGTCGGTCCTCCCGTCATCGTTGTAGTCCATGACAATGAGGTCTCCTGGGCGCAGAACGTCAATGGGTATGTACCCATCCGTGGTCTCGTACACCTTGTGGCAATTCTCCTTCATTGCCATTGTCCATGTGCCCATCCAGCTGTACTTGTTGTTGGTGGCGGCGTTTGCGGCCCAATAGATGCCTCCACCGCAGTCAGTATAGCCGCTAGCTATGGGATTGAGCCTTCCCGCTCCTTGGCTGTATGACCACTTTCCCTCGTTGTCATACCATAGCTGGCGCATTGCTGGAAAGTCTGCTGGGTCATCTGCGCTTGCTGCGGGTGCGTCACCATCGGCGGGGGATCCACTGCCAGGGTTGCTCTCGTTTGTGCTGGAGTGCGGTAGCCAGATGCCGCGCCCCGTGTTGTAGCAGATGAGCTTGTCGGTCTCAACTACCTTACCATGGACGATGAGCTCGTTGCCCGCAACCTCAACATAGCTAATCTGGTCTTGTAGGGAGCCTTGCTCAATGCTGCCGCCAGGGTCCCCAGGGATGTTGTCAAGGACCATGCCGAAGTCTGGTGGCTCGCTTTCCCCGTCCCATTTATTGAGCATATTGTAGGCGCGCGTGTGCCTGTTGATGTAGTTGGCCGTGCCCGAGAAGGAACGGCACCACTTGTAAATGTCTGAAATGCTTGTCTTGCTACCAATCGACTGCAAGCCCTTGAGGCAATAGCTGGGGTTCTGGTGGAAAATCTCCATCCACATAATCCATGCCTTGGGGTTTGAGTCATCCACTCCCCATCGGGAAAGGGCCTCAGAATAGTTGAGGTCACCGTTTGACATGTTGCCAGGGCCGAACGCGTCAAGCAGAAACAGCTCGTCCTGTACCTTCTTGCAGCTGTCAAGCTTGGCTGCGGACGCAAAGCTTGATGCGTCCTCGTTCTGTGCGAACACGTATTCCCACTCGTTGTCGGAGCGGCCTGATTCGGTTAGCTCCTTGAGCCTCTGCGAAAGCAGCGCGTATGCGTCCGTTGCCTCGTCCTTCATCTTGACGAGAAGCCGCTTTGCGTGGTACGCCCACCATTGCGTGATGCCCAGCGTTATCGCATCGGACTGGTTGACGCACCCGTAGTCCCAATCAGACTCGATGCCCGCCACAACGTAGTAGGCGAATCTCTTCTGTGCATCGGTGAAAGCCAAGGTCTCTCCAATCAAGGAAGGCCGCTCCCCTAGGACTGGTAGGAAGGGGAGCGGCCAACGAAAGGGGAAAGCGCTGCCAGGGGCGCTGTGCTTAGTATAGCACTAAATCCATCCCTCATTGAGCGCGTGCTGGAACCCCTTGATGGCGATGCTTGGCGCGTCAAGGCGTCCGTCACACACGCCGTTTCCGTACCGGCGAATGAAGGCGTTGATGCTGTTGCGGCCAAAGATGCCGTCCGCGCTCACCCCGCACTTGCGCTGAATCTCCTGAATCAGCTGGGAGCCCACCGCGTTGCCCACGAACTCCCATCCAGACGTGCAGCCTGCAAGAGAGCCCTTCCACCCTGCGTCCTGAGAGCTCACGATGCCGTCAATCGGCGTGCGTGCGATGCGCTGGGCAAGGCGCGTGGTGGCCTCGCCCCAATAGCCGTCCTCATCGATGCGGGAAGGGCCAGAGCCGCCACCATCGTAGTTGGGACGAACCACGCAACGAACGGAGGAGAAGGCGCGGGTTCGGCGTGCGACCTTGCCGTTGTTGGTGTTTCCCTCGATGGTGGTCAGGTAGCTGCCGTTGTTTGCCTCGACGATGCCCACGTGGTCGGCCACGCCGTCACCGCCCCAGTCGAACAGCACCACGTCCCCTGCCTGGGCACTCGTCTTGCCCACGGTGCGGCCAGCCGCCTTGGCGTCACGCTCGATGTATGGGCAGTAGGCCGCAGGGACGCCCGCGCAGGACGCGGATGCGGCGGCGAACACCCAAGAGACGAACATGGCACAGTAGGGCACGCCAGACTCTCCATAGTAAGGCTCGCCAGTTTGCATCGCGTACCAGCGACCGTACTTGGTGCCATGCTCGGGGTCACGGAATCGGTCGTATCCAATCTCGCCACGCGCTATGGAGAGCACGCCATCAGCGGTGTTACTCATCCTTTGCCTCCTTAACGTCAGGTTCGTCCTGAGAGTCCTGGGACTCAATCAGCTTCTTCTCGTCATCGTCAATCACGTTAGTCCTCCTTATTGGACGTAAACAGCTTGGCAAGCGGGGTGTCGGAAAGCTCTGGGTAGGCGGCAATCAGGTTCTCCATGATGGAGCCAACTTCCATGAGGATGATGTACGTGCAAGTGAGCACCACCGTCACGCCCGAGAAGGGAAGCCCAGCGATGTGCTCGCACGCAAGCTCCAGCACGAAGGCAAGAGCAATGATTACAAGCTCGGTGAACTTGTGAACTAACCCCTCTCGCATCTTGGACGAGTCGTACTTGCCCAGGGAGAAAGCCTTGACAAGTCCGCTAACCACGTCAATGACCATGACGCATGCGGCGATGGCAACCGCCCACGCCTGCGGCTCGGTAATCTCAATCATTTTGTTCCAATCTCCAAACAACTGTTCCATTCGCCGCCTCCGTAATAGAAAGCTCTGTCCACGCTGTGGTCACGCTCGGAGTTGCGTACGTCGGCATATGCACCACCACGCACCTGCATGAGCGAGCCACCGTCACGGTTGCAACTCTTGTACGTGCCGTCGCCGTATCGCGCCCACGGATAGTACCCGAGGTAGCGCAGGAAGCCTGGTACCGTTATGCGCACGGGGACGGGGTAGACCGGGTCATCGAGCGTATAGGTGCCCGTGCCGCCAATCCAAAGGTAGCCGTCAAGCCCCGTGTCCGATGCGCCAAAGTCCCATAGATGGCCCACCGACTTCCAGCCCGTGGCAACGTCCCACCTGAACTCCGCCGTCTCTCCCGAGCCCGAGTCGTCCGGGTCAACGGCAATGTTTGCCGTTGCCATTTCGGTGGCGCTGCCTGGGTAGCTAAGGTGCCCACCCGAGAGCGAGAACCTGAAGTCAGACGGATTGAGCACGAGCGCAACGGGATAGTTGTTCTTGAGCACGTTTGAGGTGAACGAGCCGTCAATCTTGGCTTGTACGCTCAAGTCATCGTAGATGCGCAGCGAGACAGTGTAGTCAGTGTTGCAGTACTTTGCGCGGCCCGTGCCGTATCCAGGAAGGCCAAAGCTAGTGGCAGTGCGGTAGTCTGAGCCTGCGCTCTCCTGTACGTGGACGCTAAGCTCCTGCACAAGCTCTGCCATTGGTTACACCGCCTTTAGGTCGTTGTCAAGCGTGCCCTCATGCGTGCGGATGTAGCCGCTGCCGCTGTTGAGGTTGATGGTGCCAATGGCAAGCTTGCCCGTGGTGTCACCCCAGCTGATTACGCCCGTGTCCCTGTTGGCGTTGCCGCCACCTTGAGTCTTGTTGAGGATGTTCTGAATGGCCGTCCAGATATTGTCGGTCTTTCCGTCCAGCTGTGTGAAATGGTTGTTTACCTGTGTGAACTTCTGCTCAGTGGTGGCCTTGAAGCTCTTGAACTCGTTGTAATTATTGTCCACCTTGGCGTCAAGCTCGTCCACACGCTTGTTGATGGCCGTGTTGTAGCGCTCGACCTTTGCGTCAAGGTCCCCGATTGCCTTCTTGTTGGCGGAAATCTGCCCCTGAAGGTCGAAGAGAATTCGGTCGATGGTCTCCATGGCCTCATTATAGACGCGGTAGACGTCCATGGGGTCTGCCGTGCCCTGCGGCCCATACTTGGCGATACCGTAGTGCGGCGTTGTCGGTCTAGGCATGCTTTGCCTCCAGCGCGGAGATGCGCTTCTCTACATCGGCGCATGCGGTCTCAAGAGCCGTAATGCGGGTGTCGTACGCCTTGATGGCGTTGCTCTGAGTCTGAATCAGGGCGGCGAACTGCTGGCAAGTTGCGTCAAGCATCTTGATTGTGTGGTTGTACCCGTCCAGAAGGTTCGCGTTGTCCTCGGGCTCGTAGAGATCGAAATGGTAATTATCCGTGTATCTCATGGTGCCTCCTAATAGAAAGGGGCGGGATTGCCCCGCCCCAAAGTATACGCTAAGCCTCGATGGTGCCCCATTGGGTGTCAGCGGTTATGCCCGTTGCAACAATTTCTTTGAGCCTAACGGCATCCGAATAGCCACTACCGTTAACGGTCATAGACACGGGGGTGCCATGCGTGGTGCTATCGATGGTGCTCTTGGTCAGCGTATAGCCATTCTGCTTCCAGCTGGCAGGCGTATACATGCCCCCCGTCCATGTAGTCGTGGCGTCAACGACAACGACATTTGGCCATGCCTGTTGCAGCTTGGCGTAGGCTGCAGCGTCACCCTCTCCACTGGCGCTATATGGATGGGCGTCCTCGTATGTCAGCTCTCCGAACTCGCTTATGTGCATGATGGTGAGGCCGCTTGGCAAGGCGCTTGCGTCAAGCGTGAGCGCATCGCTCTCCACCTTCAGGCCGCTGCCGATTGTGGAGAATGGCTTTAGTTGGACGTTTGCCCAATACGGGTCGTTTTCTATATTAAATCGAGATACCTCGCCGGTTTTCGCGATTGAAATTCCTTGGGTATATGGTCCCCCCTCTTCGCCGTACTGTCCGCCTATGGGGGCGAAACAATAGTTTGAATCCTCCTTTGTGTATGTGAAATAGGTTGTAGTGAGGCCGTTGGCAAGGGGGTCTGTGCCGGTTTCCACCAGCGCCACGTTGGGCCAATTGGAGTTGATTTTGTTCAGGCTTGCTACGTCTATGGTTGTAGCACCGACCGGGATTTGAACGCACGCCATGCGCTGACCCATCTGCTCGGCAATCTCGTCCAGCGCGGGGCTGGAATAGCTCCCGTTGTCGTGCTCAAGGAACTGAACATGCTCGTTGCCGTACGTCAGCGACTTGATGCCCGTGAGGTCGGCGCTGTTAGCGCTAATCTCCGCTTCCGCGTTGTTGATGCGCACGATAAGGGCCGCGTCAGCAGCCTTGTAATCAGACTCTACTTTGCTGACACCGTTGCCAACAGTGATAAGGCCGTTGGTCACGTTGTTAAGCCCGTTCGTGAACTTGGTGTCAAGCTTGGTGTCAGCCGCCTTGCGGTCTGTGACCTCCTGTACGAGCTTTGCGTTGACGTCTCGAACGTCTGCGGTCTCCTGATTGCCGAGCGTTGTGATTCGCTCATCAAGCCTTGCGTCAGCTGCCTTGTACTCGCGCTCGATGCGGGTACGCTCCTCGCGAGCGGCCTGGGTGTCGGCCTTGCGCTCTGCCGTCTCGGCGTGCATGTCCGAATCGATGCCCATGATTGCGCTGTTGTACTCGCCCGTTGCCGTGAGGTCGGGGCTTGCGTCAGGCTCGTATAGGGCATAGTGGTTGTATGGCGTCTCGGCCATTTGTGACCTCCTTAGAATGTAAGCACTGCGAATGTGCCATCGCTAAAGCTTGGGCCATGATACGTGAACTCAAGCTCGATGTTTAATGTTTCAGGCTTGTTCTTGCTTGTGACTACACTCGTGATATAAGGCGGCAGTGATGCCACGATTCCCTTTGCATACTGCTGATAGAGCGCATTTACATAAACGGCATAATTACCCTCATCATTACTCGCGTTAAGCCCTAGATGGTCAGGCGTGAGAAAGCTTGTGTAGGGGGCGCTAGCGTTTGCAGCTTTGATAGCTGGAATGTCAATGACAATTTTGTTGACTTCGTTGGCATCGGTATCCATGCCAGAACGATCAAACTGAATGAGCCCTGTGAATCCTAGCACAAAGCACCCATTTTTCTCGGGAAGGACTACTGCATTTAGCCCGTTCATGACATTACTAGCCGTTACGGAGGCTAGAAGCGTCCCGCCAGCGTTGTAAAGGGTAACGCTCGGATTAAGGCACGCTCCAACCATTGGCTGGTCAGCCACAATCTCGCTGAATGCCGTGTTCAGCTGCCCCCGCAGGCTCTTGATGGGGTCGGTTTTCTTGATTTGCTCCAGCTCAATCATCTCTAGCCCCTCTCTGTCGGGTCGGTCGTGTACAGCGCGTCATCGGAACGCACAAGCAGATACTTGAGGTCAGTGGTCGTGCCCTTGCGCAGGTAAGGCGCGGGCTTGGGGCAGCGGGTGTCCGCGACCTTCTTGAGCACGCCCATGATGGTGTGGTCCGCGAGGTTGTCGGTGTCGATGAGCGTGAGCTCGTCCTTGCGAACGTAGGCGTTAGGCGTGAACGTGGGCTCTGTCCAGCCGTCCTGCCATGGCATCTGCGGCTTGGCGTCACCGATGCCCATGTACTCCTCGCGGCCGTCCACAGCAACGTGGCGGACGTTCATGGCGCTTGCCTGCGTGACGGTGAACTGGGTGAGGTCCTCCACAGTCATTCCAGCGAACATCTGGGCCTGCCACATTCTGCGCTGTGCGGGCATGGTGGGCGAATAGCAGCCCTTGGTAACGTCATAGTCCATGCCGTTCTGGGCAAGGGCATCGAACTTCTCCTCGAGCTCACCCATGCGGCGCGTCAATCCCTCAAGCGCGTCCCAAAGCTTGCTTACCTCGCGCTCAAGGTTGTCCAGCCTATCGAGGATGCCGTCATAGTTTCCCGTGTCAGGCAGTTCGTTCATGTGCGCATAGAGCCACCAAATCTGCTGCTCGGGCGTGCGCATGTCCTCGAACTGCTTTGTCTCGAAGTCGCTGTAGCCAGGCATCTGCGGAACCCACGTATGATACTGGGTTGTCGCTCGGTTGCCCGTCTGGTTGAATGCCATTCTTCCTCCTTAGAACGGTTCGTCCGTCCAAACCTGCATGAAGCACGGCTCAAGCATATCGCATACGAGAAGGTCGGTGTTGAGGAACCCGCTCGCAAGCGCGTTGGCCACGTTGTCTCCGAAGTAGCCCGCTCTGCTCTTGACGTGGGCGATGTAGTCGCTCGCGGTCTTGTTGTTCGAGGTGCTGTTGTCAGTGGCATCGTTCGTGCTCGTGCCCGCGTTGGAGCCTGTCCCCTTGTTTTGGGTGAGCTGCGACATATAGCGGGGCTCTGTCGGGTCGTTCATGAAGCTCGCGGGGGTGTCGGAGACGATGGCCGTGCTCGTGCTCTCGCTCGTGCCAGTCGTCTTGCCATCCGAGTGCTGGGCCGTGCTGCTCGTGGTGTCAGACGCCCCTCGGTTGTTGCCGTCAGAGTCGCTTACGTACGTGGCGAAAGGGTCAAACGCCTTGTCCAGCACCTGCCTGTAGAGTGCGTTGAACGTTGGCATGTTCTCGCGCATCCTGCGATTGAGGTAGAAGACGAACAGCTGCGGCGTGTCGGAGGCAATCCTGCGATATGCGAAGTGGTCGTAGATTCGATGATTAAGCACCTCACGGTATGCCTCGTCAAAGATGGGGTAGTCGCGCAGCCCCAAGTCCAGCCCGTACGCCTCGTGAATGTCCCGCAGCGTAAGTATGGCCTCGTAGTCGCGCGTATAGTCGTTGTCAGATAGCGTTAGCATTGCCGCTCACCTCGCCAGTCGTGTTGCCGCCCAACGATAGGTTGGAGGCGGTTCTCATGTTATACGGACGCAACCCCTCGCCCTGAAGTAGCGACACGGAGTCACCGTCTTGAATGGGAACGTGTGGCACGCTCCAAAGCGGGGTCAGCTGTAGCCCGAACACCTCGGACGCACGCTCTGCGAACTGCACTCGCGCGAGGTATCGGCTCTGCCGTTGCACCATGAACTGCTCGTTGTTCGCCAGGGTCTCTGCGGTCTGCACTCGCTCCTTCTTCTCGGCAGCGGCGTTGTTGTCGATGCCGAGGAGCGTGTACGCCTGCGAGACGAGCTTCAGCTCGTCATTGAGCATCTTGTCGATGTTGTAGTCAATGCCAGAGTTGAACACCTGCAACCCAACGACACCACTTGAGAGCGGGGATAGGTACAGCGCTGGCTCTCCCGCGTCCACCTTGTTGAACATGACCTCGGCATTCTTCTTGCCCTCCTCGCTCACGTTCACGATGTAGGGCACGCGCATCGCACGCATGTTCTGGTCGATGGTCAGGTCAATCTCGGCAAGGCGCGTGCAAATCAGGTCGATGGCGTTGTAGAGTGGCATGCGCTGAAGGTTGTCCCAGCACGCCACCGCGTCAGGCTGCATCAACTTCTTGCTGCTGCCATGCTGGTTGCCCGTGGAGCGGACCCACACGTTAAGATGCCGCTTCAGCTGCGCATGCCCGTTGGGGAACTGCATGAGGATGGCGTTTGGGTTGTTGTAGATATCCGGGTTGCCCTGCTGCGAGAACCTGCCAGCCACCCAAAGCGGGAGCGCATCGGACTGCGGGGCCCGCTTGGTGAGCGCTGCGGAGCCCCCAAGGAAGAGAATTCGCTCGAAGAATCGGGTGTCTACCTCCTTTGGCATCCCGTCCCACTTGAAGCAGGTGGTGGCGGCAGTGTAGAACAGCTGCCACCACATGGCATAGGTGCGGTACGTCTTGCAGCTCTGCTGGTATGCGATTGAGAACCTGTTGCCGAACATCGCCACATCGGGCGGTATCAGCTGGTTCATGTCTGGGTGTCTGCCCATGTCTCCTCCTTAGTACGCGTATCCAGATCGGGGCGCGTTGTCCATGGCGGCGGTGTGGCCTATGCTCTCTGGGGCGTCCCAAAGCGTCACGCCCTTCTCTGCGATACCGCGCATGGTCTCGCGCTCGCTCTCGTTGGCGGCGCCACACACGATGGTGGCGTCAACAAGGCGCCAGTAGGCGAACTTAGTCATGCAGAGCATGTGTCGCACCGTGCCAACGGTAAGGTACCTGCGCACCGAGTATCCGTATCTACGGAAGTAGTCCGCCACCGCGTCACGCGCTGCCCCCGAAAGCGTCTTGTACGTGACCGTGATGCCAACGAGCCCATTCTTGTAGTTGAAGCCCTGCCCACCAGCCTGCCCGACAGTTGAGGGCGGCGTGAGCGCAGCGTCCTGCACAGTGGCGTTGATGCCAGCGATGGCATTCTGGTAGTCACCCTGGTTGGACTGCAAGGCGGTGTTGTAGTCACGCCCCGCGTTCTGCTGCTGTGCCGTGGCACTACGAAGCGCGTTCTGTAGCGTGGTCGCGTTCTGTGCCTGGGCGTTGCCGTTAACCGTCATGGCGGTCATTGCAGACGATGCCGCCCCCGTGGCGCCGCTGATGGCCCCGCCAAAGTTCAGCCCCAGCAACGAACCGCCAACATCCCCAGCACCTGATATGCCAGAAGTCAAAAGGGACGTGCCAAGCGTGGCGTTTGCCGTTTGGTAGTTTGTCGCGGCTGTCGCGTTGGCATTGGCCGCAGTGGTGTTGATTGCGTTGTTGGCGTTCTCATATGCAGTGCCCGCCTGAAGGTTGGCCCTGCTAAGCTGCCACCCTGCGCTCTGGTACTGGTACTGCCGCGTGTGCGTGGTGCTCGCGAGGTACGTGAGGTAGTTGTTGTTGACGAACGAGAATTGCGGGAAGTCACTCACCCAGACGGCGGTGTCGAGGAAGTCGCCAGCCGCGATGCTGCCCGTCCTTGTCTTGCCCTCGAAGTCAACGTAGCTGTACGAGATGGAGCCCATGTGCCCCTCGGGGTCGCCGTAGTTCTCGGGGAAGAATCCCGCCTTGGCGAACGGGGCGAGGACGCACCCCAACCACTGAATGGCGAGGCGGTTTCCGCGAACCAGGTTGGGCTTAAGGAACACGGGGTTGCCCGTGAGCGTTGAGAGCTCGATTACGGAGTATGGGTAGCTGTAGAGCTTGCGAACGTCTGCGGCGTCCCCAAGGCCCTTTGCAAGCTGAGCGAACATGTTTTCGGTATCCCAGTAGGTCTCATCTCCCGCGTTGTAGTTGCTCGTGGTGCCGCAGAAGTGGAGCTCTGGTCCCGTGCCGAACATCTTGACGGCGGGGCCGTCCGTGAGCAGCGCCCCTGGGAAGGCATAGATTGCGATGATGCACTGGGCAACCCAAGACTTGTCCTTGAGGGCATCCATCATGGGCTTGAACGTGTCGATGGGGCACCAGTACACGTTGCACCCGCTGGGAAGGCCGTCCACTATTTGGCCGTCTGCCACGTTGAGGTTCGGCGCTGCGGTGGTGCCAGGCGGGGCGGCAAGGTTGGCCGTGGAGATGATTACGATTTTGGGCGGGTGCTCCGTGCTCTCGAGCTTGATGAACTCGCGTGCGCAGGGGACGTACTCGCTGCCCACGTCAACGCCCTCGGGAAGCGACAGGTACCTGTTGAGGGTCTGCCCGTCCTGTGCCTGGGCGTTGGAGTTCGCCATTGCGATGTGACCACGGTCAACGTAGGCACGCCCGTACTTGATGGCCCCCGCGTACGTGGTCATGACGTCAAGCTGTACCGTGAGGCGCGTTGCCTGCGGGGACAGGTACTGGGCGCCCGTAATGAAGTAGAAGTAGGAGCGGGCGGGCCCCTCGTCCTCGACAGGCTGCTGGGGGTTGGTCACGACAATGTAGTTGTACTTGTAGACGGAGCTGTATGGCACGGGGACGCTGATTGGTTCGCCTGGGCGGATGTTCTGGAAGTTGGAGGAGAACCAGCTGCCCGACTGCTCTGCAAACCACGCGTCACGGGCATCCGCGCTCTCCCATGCGACAACGTCACGATAGGCGCTGTCCCACGGCACGGTCAGAAGCCGCACGTGCGAGCCAGTGGGCCAGATGGCAGGTGTGAGCACCTGCGTTGCGTCCTGCGAACTTACCTCAATGTCTGCCATATGCACCTGCCCTAAAAGAAAATGGCTGCTAGGACGATTGCCCTAGCAGCCATTATAGCCTATGGCCTACGCCTACTGTGCGTTGACCGTGACCGTGACCGTCTTGGTGACGGGGGTGTCACCCGCACCAGTCGCGGAAAGGACCAGCGTGGCGGAACCAGTGTCAACGCCAGTGACCGTGTAGGTGCCATGCACTCGGTCAGTAGTGATGGACACCTTGTCGGCGCCAGCGACAACAGCGACCGTGAAACCAGGGTCGGTGGCGTCAGCGGGGGTAGGCTTGACCGTGGCCGTGGCGCTATTGCCCTTGACCACCGTGATGGCGGCGGGGTTGGAGGTGAGGGCCGTGGTGGCCTTGACGCCCTCGACCGTGGCAGTGTAGGTGGCGGAGAACTGCTCGTTCTGAATCGAGGTCGCAGTGACCTTGATTACCGCCCCAGCGGGAGCCGAACCAGCATGGAACACGCCCTGAGAGTCAACGTAGCAGTTGGCGGGAAGCGCGATGCCACGCCCGCGACCGTTGTAGGCACGCAGCTCATAGCGCACCGCCTGGGACGGGGAGTTGTTGCCGTTGACCTTGGCAATCAGCTTGACCGTGGGCGTGCCAGCGTAGCCTGTGCGCGTGTCAAGCGTGGGCATGATGGTAGACGCATCGTTGCCCTCGACATCCTGAAGCGTGACGCCAGTGACCGTGGACTCAAGACGCGTGACATCCGTGTCAGCGGCAGTGGAGAACATGATGGCATTGGAGAACAGGGAGTAGGAGAGCGTCTCCCAGTGGTGCATCACGACAGGCTGTGTCATGTTCTGCGGATTGATGGGGGCCGTGAGCGTGAGCGCGGGGATGTTGTCCGCGCAAAGCAGGAAGTCAGTGTCAACGAGGAACGCGTGGGATCCAGGAACGGGGAGCTTCGGCACACGGATGATACGGTCCGCGATGAGCTTGCCGTCCTCTGCGTTGAACATGTAGGCCAGCATGTCAACCGTGAGCGTGGCATCCGTGTCGGCGTCAATAAGAAGCATGGTGGATTCGGAGAGCGTGGAAAGGCCAGCGTTGCGCCCCTCGGCAGAGTAGTCCGTGGAGTAGTAGCGCAGCTTGGTGTTCATGGCACGAACCGCCTTTACAAGGGTGCGGGCGGAATCAGCATCGGTAATGTCATCGATGTGCACGTTGTAGAAGCCGTTGAAGTCCTGGTAGTGCTTGAAGAGCTCAAGCATAAGGAGGAACTCGTCATTCTGGTCAGAGTTCATCGGCTGCGCAAGGCACGCATTGAGCATGGCGGAAAGGTCCTCGGAACCCGTGAAGGCACCCGCAAGAACCTGCTCCATCGGAAGCGTAATCTCGTACTTGTCGCGGCGGTTCATGGTGTGGTACTTGACGTGAATGTCAGGCTCGCGACCCTCAAGGCCGTAGATGTTGAGAGCGTCCTTCTCATAGGACTTGGCACGAAGCAGGTTGACCTGCATTTCCTGAATCTGCGTGCCATAGCGCACGGAAGAGCGCTTGAACTGAGCAAGCGGATTCGTAAAGCTGCGCTGTCTAACGAGCGTGGTGGCGATTCGATTGAGCAGAATGCTGTAGAAGACGTTCCAGTCAGGAGTGTAGGAGTTGAGCGCCTGAACTGCGTCAGTCACCGTGGCCTGCGTGACAGCGGGGATGCGCGACTTGTAGTCATCGGGCGCGTAGCTTCGGATGGTGTTGAAGATTTCCGCGTTTGTGGCGTGAAGCACGCCATTCTTGATTTCAGCCATTTAGGCTCCAATCAGTCGGTTGACCTCATCGAGGTCGATTTCAGGGTAGTCAGTCTCACCGTTGTCGGCAGAGACGGACTCGTTCACCGCCCCTTGGTTGGCAAGTGCGGAGACTGCCTGCTTGATGGACTCAATCTCTGCCACGAGGTCTGCGATTGACGCGGCGATGCCGTCAACGTCAGCCGTGGGCTTCTGCTCGTCCTCGGTGGGCTTCTGCTCGTCCTCGGTGGGCTTCTGCTCGTCCTCGGTGGGCTTCTGCTCGTCTTCCATAGGCTCTCCCTTCGCTAAATAAAAGGCCCGCCAACAGTATAACCGTGACGGGCCCAAAGGGGTTTTGGCAAGCTCACTAGCAGCGGCGCGGTAGCTTGCCAGCTCGTGCGGCGCCGCTCAGCGTTGCTCCCGCACATCAACCGACTGCCGCAGACACTAGCACCTGCCGCATATATTGTATCACGCATGTAGGACGTACTTGCGCGGTTCGAGCAACACGCCGCCTGGGACCGCCACGGGGGTGAGCTTGCCAGCCCCCTCCATCACCTCACCCGTGACGGGGTCTATGTTCGACAGGCCGTAATGGAAGTTATCGAACGTGCAGAGCGCCTTGACGTTGTCGGGCATGCCCGCGCACGTGACGGACACCTCGCCATTCAGGTCCCATATGTAGCACTTGGCTCGAAGATGCCTCGCATGCGTGAACGTTCCCTCTACCTTCCACGCGCAAAGGTTCGTGTCATGAAGGGGGATGCCCACGGGGTCAGCGATTCCCTCAAGGTGCATCGAGTCCGTGTCGCAGTATATGAAGCGGTCCCAGTTCTCGTGAATGGCGCGGATAAGGGTGTCACGCGCGTAGGCCGTGGTAAACGTGCCAACGGGGATGTACACGCCGTCACGCTCCTCGTGCTCTCCCATCACCCACTTTACGCACCCGTCATCGCCCATGACGGGGCGCTTGCCCGTCACGTCAGGGTTGGTGGCGAACTTGCCGTAGATGTTGTTGAGCATAAGCTTTGCTAGTTGGCGCATGGCTCCCTTGCTCTCGCGCTTAATCTTGCCCCAATGCTCCACATAGGGGCCGAACAGCTCTGAGCCATGGGCCGTGGAGAACCAGTAGCCCCCATCCCAGCTCCACACATCGACATCGTAGTTGTCGAACAGCAACTGCAGATCTATGCACGTGAGCGTTATCTGGGTGGGCTCGACAGTCTTTCGCACGTACTCATGCTCCCCATAGAAGCCGCTGTTGCGCAGCTGTACCATGGGCACGCGGTCGGGCTTCAGCTCGAACGTACAAGTCAGGGTCTGCACATACAGGTCGTGCTCGGGTTGCCACGCGGGAACTGCGCCCCCTTCGTCCGTGGCAAACCTGCTCTCATATCGCCCATAGAACAGATGTGCGGTGCCCACGGGGTACCACTTGCTTATCAGCATCGAGGGGTACATGGAGTTGTAGTCAACGGACACGCCGCCGTACACGTCCCTGCCCGCAAAGCGTGGGTTGACGTACGTGAAGCCGCCTCGGTACGAGAGCCTAACCTCAGCGTCCTCGTCAGGCGTGAGCAGCGGGAACCAGTGCTCGAACTTTCGCGTGCCCATCTGCTTCTTGAAGAACCCAAACGCGTTTGCCCCGATGGTCATCTTGGTAAGCCCCTGCTCCGCATTGATGCCCAGGGCCTCTGCAACAATCTCGACGTCCCTGCGAATGTAATCCTGCTCCTCGTCCGTGAGCGCGTGCCCAACGGGGCGCCACTGCCCATAGTCAAGTTCCCCCTTTCCCTCGGGAAGGTTGAACGCCCCCGCAAGGCGCTTGACGCTCATGGGGAACACCTTGAGTGAGTCCTGGAACTTGACCTCGGCGCCGTTGTAGAAGCAGATTCGCAACTGGTAGAACTTGCCCTTGCTGCTCACGAGAGTGGAGAACTGCCCAGCACTGGGTGAGTCATGCACCCACTCGTACCCAAGGCGAAACAGGGCGTCAACGATGAACTTGCCATCGAACGCTAGGTTGTGGAACCAGTACAGGCGCTTGGGCGCCGTGGCAACGTAGCTGAGGAATGAGTGAATGTCGGTGCCATAGGTGGTGCTGGGACGCTTGGCAACCTGGGCAACCGCCCACGCCCACACGCGGCAGTCATCGGCACGCGTGATGGTCTCGAAGTCCGCGACCGCCATCTGCACTGAAGCTCACTCCCCACGAATTTCCGCTCCCGTGTCAAACTGCACAAGCACGTCAAGCAAGTCCCTATAGTCACCCTTGCTGGGGTTCGTGCGGTTCGCATAGTCTCGTGCCGCATCCTTGACGCTCTTGCCCTCCACCTTGGTTCCCGCCTCGGGCGCATACGCTACCGACAGCTCGTCAACGAACGGGGAGCGCTGCGTAAGCACGTCAAACGCATCGTCTGAAAGCCAACGAACGATATCGGCCCCCTCCTCGTCACCTATGCGCAGGAGCATCTCAATGACGGAGTCTCGCAGCGTGCGCCTGCGCTCCATCATCGAGGTGTACAGTCGTGCAGCCGCCGCCTCTGCCCTTCTTGCGACTGCCGACTGCGGGAGGTCCTCGGGCACGTCCAGGTCGGCAAGCATGCCATAGACCGTGCCGCGCAGGTAGTAGCGGCCCCTCTTACCAGGCCGCTCTATCTTCTTCTCAAGCTGCCTCTGCCTGATGGTCGTGAATGAGTCAGCACCTGGGACGTTTGGAATCCTAATCGCGTCAATGCGCCGCACCTCGGCTTGCGCCTTGCGGTTGCCTGCCCGAATGACGTCTGGAAGTCTCGTCTTGGCTTTCTTGAACTCGCTCTCCTTGATAACTGTTCCCGTGGCAAGGACGTGCGAGCGCGTTGAGGTGAACGCCTTCAGCTTCTGATAGTAGCCGCCGCGCTGCGAGGGGGTCAACTGCTGTACCTGCTGCCATGACAGGACGGGGGTCCCTGCGAGAGACTCCGTGCTCGCACCCCTTGCCTTCAGCCTGCGAATCTTTGCCTTGGCTCGGCGCTGCATGACCTGAAGGGGCGTTTTCTTTCCTGCCATAGCTCACCTCGAAAGAAAGGGCGGGGCTCGCTTGCCCCGCCCGATTACCACATGAACAAGCCGCTCATGTCAAACGGAATGCTAAAAAGGCACGCCCTCGGTGTCACGCGCCTTACCGCTCACAGGGTCCATGGCATCGTAGTCCAGCACAGGGACCTTATGAAGCTTGATGCCCTCGACAACCGCACCAACCTTAACAGACCACGGACGCGGGTTGCCGAAGCCATACGAGCCCTCCTTGGTGGAAAGCATCACCTCGTGGCCCACGAGGTCGGCAACGGAGTCGACCTGCTCGCCAATGGCATCAAAGAGCGCAGACTTGGGCTTGAAGGTAATGGAAAGCTCGTCACCCGTCTTAGCTTCCTTGACGAACAGTCGGATGTTGCGAACGGGGGACCCATCATCCCACGTGCGGGGCTTGCCAGACTGGAAGTCATATGCCTGCGGGTTGTCGATGCCAACGACAACGCCCGCAAGGGAGGTGCAATAGTTGGGCTTCTCGGGGTTGGAGTAGTTCCAGGCGTGCGACTTCTTGATATCGAAAATGCTCATGATTCGTTCCTTTCCTAGGTTTCTTTCCTACTGCTCTACCGCGTACTTAAGGAAGTCCTCACCGCTGAGGACATACACATGCGTATCTTGCTCCACTGCTGCAAGAACGATGGTGTCATCGTGCCGAGTTCGGCGCATGTGACGCTGTGCCGAGTCCCTATCCCATAGCCCCTCCAATACCTCGTTGACCTCCTCGAACTCGCCCGTGAGCGGATTGAGGTGCTGACCTGTCACAGCCGTGAGGCTGACAGTGCGCTTGATGCTTCTCACTTGCTCTCCCTCCCGTGCATCGACTTTACCACGCGCAGAAGCCCCTGAAGGCTGCTACAGGCATAAGAAAAACCTATGCCCTCGCCCAACATCTCGGCAAGCTCGCCATAGTAACCCTGCTCCTCGGAGCGTATGGCAACTGATACCGCGCTTCTTGCACCAAGCTGGGCAAAGCCAATTCGATGTGTAATCTCATCGACAACTGCTGCCTTGCTAATCATCTCGTCCCGCATCTTGTATCCCCTTTCGTCCCCTATGCTTGCTAGATGCATCGTAAAGCCATTTATCCGCAGTTTCCATCAACAGCTCGACTAGCGCAATCTCGTTGTTGGCCGCGTTAATCATGTCGGCAAGCCCCTTGTCAAAGCCAAGCTTACGAAGCTGACAGAGCCTGTGGCGCTTGGCATCGAGCATGGCGTGGACGTCATCGTAGGAGTCATTGCACATCTGCCCAATGGTGTACTGTGCGCCGTAGGTGCTTGTGCCGTATGTCGAGCGGTTGATGGAATATGGCCGCTTGCCGACAAGGCAATTGTTTTCCTGGTTAAAGCGAGGCATAGTCGGACCCACGCGTTACGTAATGACGACACACTCTTGCGACAAGCTCAGCAGGTTGGTAGTCAAAGACGATTCTAAAGACGGGGTCAATGCCCTTGTATTCTGTGATGATCACGAAGTCAGCCGAGTATATCTGACACGAGCTTTTGATTCCCTCGTCATCGAGGGCATCCAGGTACTCGCAGTCCTCGACAATGGGGTCGGGGTCACCGTTATGGCAGTAAATAGCCGTATAGTAACTGCGTAGACAAGACATACCAAATCCTTTCAATCGCTTGTTCCTAATAGAAGCACAAAATCCAAGAGACTAGGCAGCCAATGAGCATAGTTACGCATCACACAGCTCCCCATTTCGTACTTCGTAGATTGCTATTCTGGAATCATCTGGTGCACACAGGGTAATCATAATTACGTCCCTGGTGCCATAGGAGCAACAATTCTTCAAAATTGTTTTCCTGTCGGCAGTATCAAGATTAAAATCTCCGTGGGTGTCGTAAACGGGCGAGCAATCCGTATTCCTAACCCTCCCATCGCACAGATACAAAGTTATGACTATAGGGCTAAACACCATGGCAAGACCCCTTATCTCCTAGCTTATTTTCCTAGCTTATTTTCCTAGCTCAGTAATACCAAACGTACCAGTGGGCAAACAGAACAAGGCATAGAGCAGCAATAAACGGTAGCGCCCACTCACGGATAAAGTCTCGCACGACAAGCCTCCTCCCAGACCCAAATAGGACAGGTTACGCCGTTAACCTTACTTAACAACTTAACTAACCTTACTTATTAACTTAACTAAACAATTCGGTGAGTGGTAGGCGTTAATCGGTTAATGGTGTCAAACCTTATTCGGTAAACGGTAGTCATTTAGTGGTGAGCGGTAATTAGCCGCTCACCGACTCACGTATGCCGTTAGCCTACTTAACACGCTTATAGTCACGGTCACGGACAACGCCATACACGTAACCGTACACATGTTCGCGATGGTTAAGCTCATCTGCTAGAGATACCGCGCTGTCAAGGCTATGCGGGCCTGAAACGGGCCTAGCCAATGCTCCACTGCTGAAAAACAGAGCAACGGTATATGTGCTGCAACCTTTCATCACTACCCCTTTCGTTTCTGCGAGGGTATCCCCGCGCGAGAATAGCTAAACTAGCTGTCCTCGCGCGAGGGGCTGCAGCAAAGCAGCCCAACGCGGTAGAGCCTAGGGCTCAAAAACACCTCGTTCATACGGGATAAAAAACTGATACGATGCTGTTTCCACAAAAAGCCCAAAATCCCCACAATCGGGCGAATAACCGCGCCACGCAACCGTAAACGTTTGGCTGTTGTGAAAGATGATGCGGAAAGTTTCACGCTTACCAGTATTAACACAGTGCAAAAAACAAGAAGCATACGCGCGGCGTTTGCGTTGGCTCGGGTTACGGTAAACATCATCCAACGTGACGTCGTTAGAGCGCATCCACGCGCCGACAAAATGTTGTGCCTTTCTTGTTTTAGCGTTAAGTCTAATCATTTTTCGTCCCCTCAATAAAATCGTTCATCATGTGCCCAAGAAAATCATAAGCCTCATCGGGAGCCATAACGCTACTCATCAAAGTCGCAATCAAAACTAAAATCAAGCATTCGAGCAATAAAATCGGCATTATCATCGAGCTCGCCGTCAGAAAGCGAACGCATAAGTAGCTCCAAAATCTCCTCAGCGCCGAACTCATCGAGCAACACAGACATTTTTTCGTACCCGCTCATCGGTTCCCCTTTCGTTTCGCGAGGGGCTGCAGCAAGGCAGCCCTTCGCTGTGCTAGTCGGACGTTTCCCAAAGGTACACACGCAAAACGATCTCATCGCCAAGTGCGTCAACGTCAAAATGGGCGTCAGACCGCGCCAACTCAGCAACGGCGCAAACAAGCTGTGAAAAACTAATACGTTCATTAACGTCAGCTAGAGTTCTAACGTTAAACGCATCATCAACCGTCCTAACAACTACGTTACGCGTGATGCTTCTCATGGCGATCCTTTCTCGCGTCCCTTTCGTTACTTATAACTATAATGGTTACGCTGTTAACTAAGTACACCGTTACGCAATTCATAAAGTCTACACACAATAAAATGGGGAACAAGTGTTTCTTTATATAC
>ERZ1034880.206-NODE-206-length-20110-cov-12.740863_pt1 | contig 20110 bp, 20 predicted proteins | sample MGYA00520630_ERZ1034880 | MGnify/ENA primary metagenome ERZ1034880 (study PRJEB33766, sample SAMN09781725) | gut metagenome | biome: gut microbiome | host: Homo sapiens | place: Madagascar | study: EMG produced TPA metagenomics assembly of the PRJNA485056 data...
ATTTCCTCCTTTAAAATACTTTCTTGACATAAGGTAGTTTCTTTATAAATTCATCTTCATTTATAATTGTCTCCTTCAATTGATTTAATTCTTCAATGGTAAATAATTCATTTTCTTCCGCATAATCGTACAATTTTTGTTTAGTAAAAGACTGTTGTTCATCATAAGTTAAATCATAATTACTATAGTCGAAATCAATACTGGCACGCATAATTATTTCGTTAGCATTTTGCTTAATTGCCTTGATACGATTCACAGCCGCAACTTGACCACATCCTCCACTCAAACAAGTACTGATTGTTAAAGCTAATGAACCTAATAACATATTTAAGTATATCCTTTTAAATAATATATCAAAGTAATCGCTTACATGCAAACTTTTATTATTTTGTCAAGTAATATGCTCATAATTTGGATTTCTTCTCTCCTAATCTGTTCGCCCATTCTTCCGTGTAGAAAGAATAGTAATCGACGTTGTGCTTATCCCTCCGCTTCTTGAAGCAACCGCACCAAATGAGGCTAGGAAGGCCAATGATGAAAGACCCAAGGATACCGATCAATAGACTTTGTATCGTATGTCCGTATTCGTGCAGGACTAACTTCAAGTCATAAGGCGTCCTCGTAAAGATGAACATCCCAAGGCTCAAGGAACTTCCCAGCTTCCAAGTGGTGATGACCGCTCCATGGAAAGTTCTATGCTTCCTATTAGCAAGACAAAGGAATAACACCAACCCGATTAAGTTTTGGATGATTCCCCACACGTTTTTATAGTCATTAAATTGCCTTTTGCTTTTAATACCCCTATCGTTTTTTATAGGGTAATCAATTTTTTTAGAAAATTTATCAATAGAAAAAAATTCTGGGTTTGAAATATCAATTTTGTCTAGCAGCTCAGGATTTTGTATGAATATGGTTTATTCAACTATCAAATGCGGGGTCTCAAACCCTATATCAAGGCAAAAAAAGGTTTGATGGACAATTTTCATTGTATCAAACCTATTGTTTTTACATGGTGGCGGGAGAAGGAATCGAACCTCCGACCTCCAGGTTATGGGCCTGGCAAGCTACCTCTGCTCTACCCCGCGATAAATATTGCTATCTTGAATAGCTGCACTATAATATCACATAAATTCTTAAAAAGAAAGGATTTTTTATGAAAGGATTAATAATTATCAATTCTTTCACCTCTTCTCCCGCTATTTCCTACAAAGCATGGAGATTGATGAGTGAATTTAGGCTTAAAGGAATAGAATGTGATGTAGTCAAAACAGTCGATTTACCTGTTATATATAAAAATGGAATAGAAACGATTCCTGATATCGATGAATGGGGATTTTGCGTATATTTAGATAAGGATAAATACTTAATTGATGCCATAGAGAAAAGAATGCCAGTATTCAACTCGGGAAAATCTACTTTTTTATGTGATGATAAGATGGTTACTTTCCAAGCTTTAAGAAATTCAGGTATTAGAACTCCGTTGACTATTCCAGCACCTCTTTGTTATTCTCAAGCACCAGATCAAGGTTCTATTGATTTGTTTTTGGATATAGTCGAAAAGGAACTTGGATACCCTATGATTTGTAAAGAATCATACGGGTCTTTAGGTAAACAAGTATATCTAATTAAAAATAGAGAAGAACTAGAACTAAAGAATAAAGAATTGATTAATGTAACGCATCTCTTTCAAAAGTTTTATAGTGAATCTCAAGGACGTGATTATAGAGTTCTGACTATCGGTGGTAAAGTTGTTGCAAGTATGGAAAGAATCAACGATCACGACTTCAGATCAAATATAGCTGAAGGTGGTGTTGGTAAACCTGTCACATTATCACCTGAATTTATTGAAATGGCAGAAAGAGTATCTAATATTCTTGGATTAGATTATGGTGGTATAGATTTAATTAAGGCTAATGATGGTAAACCAGTTTTTATAGAGGCGAATTCCAATTGCTTTTTCTCAGAAATAGAGAAAGTAACTAAAATAAATATCACTAAAATATTGGTGGAACATATAATCTCTAGATTGAATGATATGAATTTGATTTAATAAAAAATAGTAGGAAAAAATAAATATGGAAATCGAATTAAACAAGATAAAAGTATTGGCTTTTGATTGTGATGGAACTTTGATGAATACAGTTCCAGATTATTTATATGCGATGAATTTAGCTATGGAGCATTATTCATTGCCTATAATAAATGAGAAGGAAGCTTATTCTTTTTTAGGTAATGGAACCGACCATTTTTTAACCTGTGCTATGAGAGGTCAAAAGATGGATCAATTTAAAGAAATTAAAGAATATTATTTATCGAAGTATTCTAATCATTTCTTTGTGAATACTATCATTTATCCTTATATAGAGGAATTTCTTTTCAAAGCCAAGAAAAAAGGATATAAATTGGCCGTTTGTTCTAATAAGCCTGAATTTGTATTGAAGAAGCTAATAAAAGCCGCTTTCCCATCTATTGATTTTGATTTTGTCGGTGGTCAAGCCGGACCTATAAGAAAGCCAAATCCGTTGTTATTGAATCAAGTTGCTGATACTTTAAAATGCTCTAAAAATGAAATTGCATACTTCGGTGATACAGAAGTTGATGCTGAATTTGCAAAAAATGCTTTCGTTAACAATTTATTTATAGTAACATATGGTTTTAGAGATAAAAAGTATTTGATGGAAGTTACAAATCCAATTGAATTTTTCGATGATGTGCCATCAATAGAAAAGTACTTTAAACTCTAATCTAAAGAAAGAAGGGCCTTATGTTACTTTTAATCGGAGCTTCAGCATCTGGAAAAACAGAGACTGCTAAATATTTGATGGAACATTTTAACATCAAGAAAATAATAACTTGCACTACAAGAGCACCTAGAACAAATGAAGTCAATGATGTAGATTATCATTTCTTGAGTGTTGAAGAGTTTCAAAGAAGAAAAGATGCTGGCTTATTTTTAGAGACTGCAAATTATGCTGGAAACTGGTATGGTACTTTAAAAGCAGATGTCGGAGAAAACAAAGTTGCCTGTGTAGATCCTATTGGTGCTCATTCATATAGAGACTATATGGGAAAAGATTTATTCTGTGTCTACCTCGATGCTTCAGAAGAGATGAGAAAGAAAAGAATGATAGAGAAACGAAAAGATAATCTCTTGAATGTGGAATCCAGATTGACTAAAGATAAAGTATTATTTGATCAGTCAGTTAAAGATTTGGCTGATGTGGTGTTGGATACTGATCCCATGTCAGTCGAACAATGTGCCGTTGCAGTATATGATGCTTATCTGAAGTGGAAAAGCAATAGAAATAACTAATAAAAAACTCGATCAACTGATCGAGTTTTTAGTTTAGTCTTTTTTCCAGGTGTAACGAGTCATAGGCTCGTTTGCGAGATTGTTATATAACTCATCATAAGCCTCGATGTTGTAGATGTCATCTAAAGGCTTGAATCTATCGCCTTTAAAATTGAAGATATAACCTAAGTTGTCATAGGCTTCCAATTCATTTCTAAGAGCTTCAGCTTTAGCTTTGGAAGATACGGTTACAGCATCAGCTAATGTCAAACCTGTCTTTAGGATATTCAGTTGGTTATTTTGTCTTACGATTCCATCGTTATACAAAGCGAAATTGAATCTTGTCAAATCCCATAATCTCGTTTTATCCAAGGCACATTGGAAGTAAGGCTCGTTTACAGTGTAGACGACACGCATCCAAGGATACTTTCCTCTTAACATATAAGGGAGAAATCCTGTTTCCCAATCGAAAGCGTGGACGATGTCGAATCTAATAGACTTCTTTTCTTGGTCTTCAATGAATTGTCTCACTGCAAATGAAAATGCAGTGAATCTATAAGGGTCATCTAAGTATCCATACATTTTATCGCGGCCGAAATAGTAAGGAATATCTAATAAATAATAAGTAACTCCATTGAAATAAGCCTGCAAAACATTGCATTCAGCTTGGCTATAAGGGGCTGGTAATTGGAATGAGTATATGTATTTGAGTTGCCCTTTGAATTCATCCATGTATTGCTTATAACCAGGAATCACTACTGCGACAAAATGATTTTCGGGTTGTTTTGCAATCCTTGTCGCTAAATTTGTGACTTTTGCAGCTAAGTCTCCATTTGGAGCAAAAGGGGTGGCTTCACTTGAGACAAATAATATAGGAAGTGAATGTTTTACATCTTTTTCTTTATTTTCTAACATATGTTTTCCTCCGTGTTATTTAACTGAATCATGTTCGACATCTTCTACTTTAGTCTTATCGTTTTCGCCTATTCTATCTACGACCATAGGAGTCTCCTTTGGCAGTATCGAGAATGAACGAGTGATTTCAAGCAATGATTGATAAACTGTATTGATTGCTTCACATTGTGTTTCGAGCAATCTATCATCTAGTTTATCTTTCAAGGGTCTTAAGAAATTGAATTTTGTCTCTGCTAGGAATATTGACAAAGTATTGTTGTTAGACGTTATGAGGATACCACTTTTTGTTAAAGCATGTATCTTAGTTAACTCATTTACCATGTTTTCTTCTAACAAATTAGCAAATTCTTGATTTTTCAAATCGGTGCAGGCTATGAAAGGAACATTCTTTGGATTACTCGACAATCCATAAGTGGAAATTTTTTTGCCGTTATGAATTTTGTAAGGAGTGATTCCATAAGATCTAAATTGAACATAGCCAATGGATTTTGGCTGTGATAATTGAGTAACAAAGATCACACCGTTTTTTCTTTTTCCATCTTCTACATATTCGATTTGTTGGATGTCATAGCTCATGACATCTGATGCTATGGTGATGAAATATTTCTTATTGACGTTTTTCAGTGCTATTTGCTTATAGAGCTCTTGGTCATTGGAGGTATCGGTAGAATCAATTTTTATTGAATCCAATCCTATCTCTTCTTTTACCATTGCTCTTAAACTTCTAGATTCAATTTCATTGGATTTCTTTTCATTCTTTTTCAAGAAGAATCTAGAGAATACTATTGCAGCAAAAATTGCTAACAGAATAACTCCGATTAAAATTAACCATCTTCCCAACATTCCTTCTATTTTAAAATCGAAGGATAGTGTTTTAGATGTATCAAAATATGGGAAATTTTTCAAAGCTTCAAATGCAGGTAAAATTTTGTCTCCATATCCTTTTCCTAGAATTGCTAAAACAATCCAAATGATATAAAGGACTACCACCACTAATCCACAACCGATTCCGCCCCAAATAGAGCTCTTGTAAAGCTTTTGTCTTAATTCTATAAGTTCTATTGTAGAATGGGCTGTCTTTTTATCTTTCTTAGCCATTTTCTAATCCTTTCAACAATATTAACGCGAACTTCAATACCAACAAATTATATACTTTCTTGGCTAATTGCTTAACATTAATATTAATATTAAACTTAAAAAACCACAAACTATATTTATTACTTAGAGTTTATACTAAATAGAAATGAATAAGAGTAATAGAAAATTCCCTCAAGTAAAAGAGCCTAGCAAAAGAAAGAAAGCGAAGAAATATAAGAGGGTAAATCCAAAAACTAGAAGTGAAAGAAAGGTGGAAGTTAAGCACCTCATTTTAAATAAGCCGGAAAAGAAGTTGACTGAAGATGATCTCACCGGAATGATGAAAATAAGGTATCTTCTCGGTAAGATTTTTGAGACTGTTCAATATTTGGAATATAACTTGTCTTTGCTTTTAAGATATTCCATGATTTATAGAGAAATGAAGAAGAATTCGACTTCATTAAAAGTATTTCTTCTAGAGTTGATAAACAATTAAAGGATGCTAAAGTCGATTTTCAAACTTTTGGTAATTTAATCTCTACTTTGAGTGAAAATAATGTTTTGGAGAAGAAAGATCTAGATGAACTAGAAGATCTTCTTCAAACCAGAAATACATTAGCCCATCAATATTTTAAAAAGAACAAATTTGAAGAGCAAGAAAACAATAAAGCCTTCCTCGATGGTCAATCTAACTACTTACTCCATATACAAAACAGAGTTAAGAATTTGAACGATCGAATTTGCTCTCAACTCAACTTTTTGGCTTTGCAAATAGCAAAGATTAAATAATTATCTTTCTTTCTTATTGTTTGAAGTTTAAAATAATAAGGCGTTTTTAGGAGGCTTTTATGTCCGTGACTAAGAAAATCAAGATTTTTGATACTGCAGCTGGAAAAGTGGTCGATTTAGTGGTTCAAAAGAAAGATGAATTTTCGATGTATTACTGTGGGCCTACAGTTTATAACTATGTTCATTTAGGAAACATGAGACCAGTTGTAGTCTTTGATGTCTTCAGTAGACTTTTAAAAGAGGTCGGATATTCTATAAAGGTTGTTTCTAATTATACTGATATAGATGACAAGATTATCAACGAAGCTTTAAAAGAAGGGAAGACTGAAAAAGAGTTGACTGATTTCTATATCAAAGCTTATGAAGATTGTTTAGACAAATTGAATCTCATGCCCTTGTTTGATCATCCAAGAGTTTCTAATTGGATGACTAGAATCGGTGACTTCATAAAAGTCTTAATGAATAAAGGATTCGCTTATCAAGTCGGAGGCGATGTTTACTTTAGAGTAGGAAATGTTGCCGATTATGGCTCTCTTTCAAAGACAGTCTTAGAAAACAACCAAGCTGGAAGTAGAATTGATGTAAACACTAATAAAGAAAATCCAGGTGATTTCGCTTTGTGGAAAGTGACTGATGATCAAGGAATTAAGTTCGATTCTCCTTTTGGAAAAGGAAGACCTGGATGGCATACTGAATGTGTAGTGATGATAAAGTCTGTGTTCAATCAACCCATGGTCGATGTTCATGGCGGTGGATTCGACTTGAAATTCCCTCATCACGAAAACGAAAGAGCTCAATCTATTGCATATGATGGAACTCCATTAGCTAAGTATTGGATGCATGTCGGATTTTTGACAGCGGCTGGCGGGGTTAAGATGTCGAAGAGCCTAGGAAATGTTGTTCTAGCTAAAGACTTTTTGGCTAAATATTCAGGAAATGTCATGAGATTGTTCTTCTATCAATCTCATTATCGTGCTCCTATCGCTTTTTCTGAGGAAGCAATACAGAAAGCTTTGAATGATGAAGCAAAATATAGAAGTACAATACAAAAATTGAATTATAGATTGCAAAGATATTATCCTAATTTTCAAACTACATTGGATGATGATATCGTAAATAAATTTGTCGATTGTTTAAGCGATGATTTAAATATCGCAAATGCAATTACAGTGTTGGAAGGTGAAATCAAAGGTGCTTTAAGTTTATTGAGAAGACCGATTCCAGATGAAGCACAATTGTCTAAAGTGTTTGGTACTCTTTTAAAGCTGTATGATTTGTTGGGATTGAAATTTGATCTTCCAAAATTGACCGATGAAGATTTGGATCTCTTGAAGAAGTATGATAAAGCTAGAGAACAAAAAGATTTTGCTACATCAGATATCCTTCGCAAGGAATTGATGGATAAAAATCTTCTATAAGGATTTTCCATGAGATATTGTTCTTTTAATGTAAATAGCATCCGCGCTATCCAAGAAAAGATGGATTTAAATGAAGTCTTTTCAAAGCTAGATTTGGATGTGATTGGAATCGAAGAGACCAAGATGTCCACCGATGATTCTGATAAATTCCCTTTGAAGATGGATGGTTATCATTTCTATGAGACAATTTCCAAAGTAAAGAAAGGTTATTCGGGAGTTGCCGTCTTTTCTAAAAAAGAGCCATTAAGCGTTCATTATGGTTTAATCGATGGTAAATACGATGAAGAAGGTAGAGCGATAACTTTAGAATTTGAGGATTTGTATTTTGTTTGTCTATATGTTCCAAATTCTGGCGAGGGGTTAAAACGTTTGCCTTTTAGAATGGAATTCCAAAAAGATTTAGAAAGATATTTGGCCTTTCTTCAAGCAAAGAAACCTATTGTTCTAACAGGTGATTTAAATGTTGCAAAAGAAGATATAGATATAAAGAACCCAGCATCTAATCATCAAAATGCAGGTTTTACTGATGAGGAAAGAGAGGCGATGAGACATCTTCTTTCTTCTTGTGATATGGTCGATACCTTCAGATTGCTTCATCCAGATGAAGTGAAATATTCATGGTGGTCTTATAGATTTAAGGCTAGAGAAAGAAATGCTGGATGGAGAATAGACTATTTCTTAGTTTCTTCTTGCTTAAAAGATAAAGTAAAGGAATCTGAAATTTTGAATGATGTGATGGGTAGCGATCATTGCCCAGTCACTTTGGAGTTATTATGAAAATTGAATTTGATAAAAAAGCGGAAGATTTATTTAAAAAGATTTGTCTTAGAAGAGACGATTCTTTGACCGCCTCTGATTTCTACAACGCATTTCTTCAAGAAAATTATGCTGACTTGACTTCATTAGATTTAAAAACTATGTCAAAAGAGAATGGAATATCTCTTTCACAAGCCTATTTTTCTTGTTTACTTCAGGATATAGGTGCCACAATTTCTGACTTAGGTACTTCTTTGAGGAACAATAGATTGGAAATTGTGCATGAATTGGATTCTAAGACATATTCATGCAATGCTTATTTAAAGAATGTTAATCCTTTAAAAGCTAAACAAGGCAGTTTATCTTTGATAAAAAACACTTTTTTGCCATATGAAGGCTTTATTTATAAGGATGTTGAAGCTTCTAAAGAAGACTATTATTCTGAAATTAATCATCTAGGTTTTTTCTCTCAAGCTTTTGATTATTTGGAGTTGGTCGATAAAGAAAGAATTTGGATGAGCATCACTCCTTATGAGATTGAGACGATGAAATCTTCTATCGCTAAGGCAAAAGGTAAAGTTGTGACCTTCGGATTGGGATTGGGTTATTTCGCTTATATGTGTCTTCAAAAAGAAGATGTTGATGAAGTAACTGTTATTGATAATAATGAAACGATTATCAATCTTTTCAACAAGAATATTTATCCTTTCTTCAATCATAAAAATAAGTTTAATATTATTAAAGCTGATGCTTATTCATTCTTGAAATCTAAAGATATTCAAAAATATGATTATTTGTTCATCGATCTTTATCATGACGAAAATGACGGACTTCCTTTCTATTTGAATATGAAGAAAGAGATTCCATCTTCCTTAAATTATGACTTTTGGATTGAAAATTCATTTATTGTGTATATCAGAAGAATAATGATTGCTTTGATTGAAGAATGCTTGGATGGCTCTAAGGATTCGGATTATTTAAATCCAAAGTCAATCGAGGACAAATTGTTCAGTGGAATTTATGATTTGACTAAAGATGTTGAATTGAAAGACAGTGATAGTTTGCTCGAATTCTTGTCCGATGATAACATCAGAAATATTGCTAAAAAGTGGTCTTTAGCCCTGTAAGCCTTTACAGAAAAATGCTATAAAACCTCAATTTTATTCGATTTTCATTGCTTACATCTTATGAAAATGGTTGACACTCATTTTCATAGCTTTATAATATCTTAGAATATTATCGTTCATTCTAGCTTTATAAAGGAGGATTTTCAAAATTTATGGAAAACGAAAACATGAATGGTGGAAACAACAGCGGTATAAAGGAGAGAGTAACTATCTATGTAGTTGCCCAAGCAGCTGATGTTTCTTTGGCTACTGTTTCTCGCGTCATCAATCATCGCCCTAATGTCACAAAAGAAACAAGAGAGAAGGTAGAGGCAGCAATTGCTAGATTGGGTTATAGACCAAGTGCTTTGGCTCAAGGTTTGGCAAGATCCAAGACCACTAACATCGGTATCTTGATGCCTGACAACTTCTATGTTTATACTTCTAATATGCTCAATGGTATGGTCAAGGTTGCAAAGACCTATGGCTATCAGACAGACTTGTTCGTCACAGGACCTAACCAAAGCGATGCTATGAAGACAATTGAGAAATTGATTTCTTCTCATGTCGATGGAGCAGTCATCTACGATGATCAATTATCTACTGATGAAATCATGACTATCCAAAACTATAAGATTCCTTTAATCATCATCGGACACGAGATGAAAGGAAATGCTCTCGGATCGATAGTTATGGATTATAAGACTGCTTTGATTTCTTACTTGACAAAGCATTTCAATGAGAATACTGCAGAAGATATCGTCTTCTTGAAGAGTGAAGGAGATGGAATCTTGATGGAAGATCTTAGAGAGTCTGTAGCAAATTTTTGCAAAGACAAAAACATGAAGTTCTCCACACTTGATATCGTAGATTCTTATAGCAGATTGTATGAAGAAAAGATGGGAGAGTTCATCGAACAAAATGGAAAGAAGGGACACTTCTTTATCGCTGCCCGTGACTCATTGGCAGCTGCTATCTGTAATTACTGCACAGATAACGGAATTTCCGTACCTGAAGATAATGAAGTGATGAGTATCATCGGAACAAAGTATTCTTCCATATGTCGTCCTCAAATTTCTTCAATGGATTTGGATATGGCTTGGGTTGGTCAAATCGCTATGCGTATGGTCACCAAACTTTTGGGAGATGGATTGGCTGAGGAAAATAAAGTTTGGAGATTCTCAACCAAAGTTATCGAACGTAATTCCACAAAGAAGAATTCTTCTAAATAATTGTTGCATAAATAGTTAATAGTCGCTTGTTTCTTTTTCCTCTTTATGCTAGAATTTTTGTGTTCTGAAAGGAACAGGCACTAAATCGTAAGATCTAGGGCGAGCCCAGTGTGGCTCGCCCTTTCATTTAGGAAGGAGGAATATGAAAAAAACAGCACTACAAAAAGTAGAAGAAATAGCTAAGAAAATAGCTGATGAGTTAGGCTATCAACTCTATGGTGTCAGAGCCTATATGGAAGATGGTACTGAGTTTTTGGAAGTCTCTGTCGATAAGGATTATGCGATAACACTAGATCAAATTACCGTATATTCCGATGCTCTCTCCCTAAAACTCGATGAAGTTGAGGAACTTGATTCCCCTTACACTTTGGATGTCACAAGCCCCGGAGCCGAAAGAGATTTCCCTAAGGAAGATTTGGGAAAGGTAATAGGATATTATATCGGTGTCAAGGCTGACAATATGAAAGAAAAAGAAGTGTTTGGAACTTTGGAAAGTTACGATGGAACGACTGTGGAGCTTAAAACTTTCATCAAAGGTAGAAAGAAAGTTTATAAGATTCCTTATTCAGACATTAAAAATTGTCGTTTCGTCATCAAGGCCTGAACCTTGAACTAATTATTTAAAGGAAAAATTTAAAGGATTTGTATTATGGCAAGAACAAAGAAAAATGTTGAGACTGGTGATGGTACTTTTGATGTAAAAGCCTTCGCTAATGCTATGGTCGAATTGCATGACCAAGAGTCTCTTCCTATCGACAAAGTCAAGGAATTGTTGACTGAGTCAATGCTCAAGTCTTATAAGGACTGGTGGTGTATCAAGAATGGATTCAAGAACAACAAAGAGTTGAATAACTCTGCTGATTTGAAAGCCACCATTTATATCGATTGGGAAAAAGGAAAGTATCATATTTGTGATGCTTGGGAAATCGTTCCTACTGATGATGATATCGAAGACGATTTCTATCAAGTATCTTTGGAAAAAGCTCAAGAAAATGGAGTTCCTCAATTCAAGAAGGATATGGCTACTGCCAAATTGAAGGATGCCGCCAAAGTACGTGATACAGCAAAAACTTGGGAAAAGAAAGCTGATTTAGCTATCGACGAAAATGAAAAAGCCGCTTGTCTTAAAGCTAGAGACGATGAAATTGCTAAGGCTGAATCTATGGAAAAAGAAGCACATGATTTAGTCGACATCAAAGTCGGTGGTCTCTCCGAAGTCGAAATCGACAATAGAGAACTCGGTGTTCTTTATACACGCCGTGTCAACTCTGATTTCAGACAACGTATGAAGAAAGAGGCTATGGAAGCTTTGGACGAAAGTGTGAAGCAGATGATCGGCCACAATATCACCGGTGTCGTTCAATCAGTCGAAGGCGAAGCTGGTAGACTGAGAGTTGTAGCAGACTTTGGAAAAGCTACTGGCGTTTTAGAAAAAATGGATTTGCTTGAATCCGATAATTTCCAAGAAGGACAACCTATCAAAGCCTTCTTGATTGGAACTATCAATAGAGAAGACGGCAAGCCATCATTGCGTGTTTCACGTACAAGTGAAGGATACGTCAAGGCCTTATTCCAAAACGAAGTCCCCGAAGTAGCTGACGGTACAGTTGTCATCAAAAAGATTGCCCGTATGGCTGGAGTCAGAACAAAGATGATGGTCATGTCTAATTTTCCTAATGTATCTGCCACTGGAGCCTTAGTCGGTCAAAATGCTAATCGTTCAAGAAACATCTTGGCAGAGTTAGGAAGAGAAACGGTCGATTTCTCCGAATTCACTCAAGATAAGGTTTTAAACATTCTCAATGCTTTGAAACCAGCTGATATCGTAGGATTAAGATTCCCACCTGCAAGCAATCCTTCAGATAACATCTATGCTATTTGTGCTAACGGAAATAAGAAAGTTGCAATTGGAAAAATGGGATGCAACGTAAGACTTGCCGGAAAACTTATCGGCCACGATTTGAAGATTATGGAAGTCGATGAAGCTTTGGCAATGAATATTTCATATACTCCTGTCGCAACATTGATTGCAGAAGCAAATGCAAGACTCAAGAAATTAGAAGAAGCTAAGACTTCTAAGGAAGAAAATGAAGCTGATAGTTCTACTACTATTCATGAGCCTATCGATGAAGCACCTGTCGAAGCTCCTGTTGAAGAACAAACCGATAATGTACAAGCTGTCGAAGCCCCTGTTGTTGCTGTTCCTGAAGAGGCCAAGGGTGCTGTAGATGCTTTGAAGCAAGCAGAAGCAGATGAGAAGGCAAAGGCTGTAGATGAACAAAATGTCAAACTCGGACTTCAATCTCAAAGAGAAGAGGAGCAAGGTATTTTGCCTGAAGAATACGCTATCGAAACTTCTAAGACTGTTGCACCTGATGAAGCTCATGTCGAAATCACTGGTCATGCTCGTAAGAGTATTGAAGATATCGAACATCAAATCGAGCGTGATCGTGAGAAGAACAAGAACAAAGGCAACCGTAAGCCATGGACCTACAATAAGCCCAAGACTGAAAAGAAGAAGGAAGAGCCTAAGAAAGAAACTCAGCCTGTTGAACAATCTAAAGTTCACATGGATATTTACACCGAGGATGAGCTTAAACAATTGGACAACGATCAATACGACGATGATAACAATGATTTTGATGACAGCGAAGAATACGATGACTATTATGACTCCATGTATGATGATGACGAGAAGAGAAGATAGTTTAATTAATTAGAATTTGTAAGAAACAATTTAATATTTTATATTGCGTTTGTTTATTAAAAGGGGGTAAGGCATGAGTAAACAATCAAGAATGAAGAAAAAGAAAGAAGGTTATGTGCCTCGTGCGGCTCAAGAGCAGCACTTCAGTAAACCCAAAGGCAGTGGTGAAATCAAGAATGGAATCTTCGTCTACGAAGGTGATATCACGGTTGACCAGCTTGCCAAGAAGTTAGGATTGAATCCTTCTGAAATTGTAAAATCCTTCTTTTTGAAGGGAAAACTTCTCAATATTAATTCGGTTTTGGATGATGAATTGATTGCTGAGATTTGTATCGAACACGGAATAGATTTCCAAAGAAAAGAAATAGTAGATCCCTCCGACTTTAGCAAAGAAAACATTCAAGATGATCCTTCAACTTTAGTTGAAAGACCTCCTGTCATTGTCGTTATGGGACATGTCGATCATGGTAAGACAACTTTGATCGATAGAATTCGTCATTCTAGAGTCGCTGAAGGAGAAGCCGGTGGTATCACACAAGAAATTGGTGCTTACCAAAAGGAAGTGAAAGGAAAGAAAATCACTATCTTGGATACTCCGGGTCACGAAGCTTTTACAGCTATGCGTGCCAGAGGTGCCAAGATTGGTGATGTTGCTATTTTGGTTGTAGCAGCTGATGATGGTGTCATGCCTCAAACAAAAGAGGCAGTAGATCACGCAAGAGCAGCTAATCTTCCTATTGTTGTTGCTGTCAACAAGTGTGATAAGCCCGGTGCTAATGCTGAAAAAGTTATGAGTGAGCTTGCAGGTATTAATTTGACACCTGAAGAATGGGGCGGTGATACTGTTTGTTGCAAGATTTCAGCAAAGAGTGGAAAGGGAATCGATGAACTGTTGGACAATGTCTTAACAGTAGCTGAATTGTTGGAACTCAAGGCAAATCCTAACAGATTGGCTGAAGGTTCAGTCATTGATGCTCAAATGGATAAAAGAGAAGGTGCCAAGGCAACATTGCTTGTTCGTAACGGAACTTTGCACATCGGTGATTTCTTAGTCGTCGGAAATGCTTACTGCAAAGTTAGAAGAATGATTAATGAATATGGAAAGCCAGTTAAAGAAGCCGGTCCTTCTACTCCTGTTGCTGTCTTGGGATTCTCTGAGGTTCCTACAGCAGGTGATATATTCAGAGCATTTTCAACTGATAAAGAAGCAAGAGAGATTGCAAGTCAACGTCAGCAAAAATCTTTGAACAAGAATAGATCTCAAGGTATTTCATTGGATACTGCTTTTGCCCAAATGAATAAGGATGAAGGTGAATCAACAATTAATTTGATTGTTAAGAGCGATACTCAAGGTACTTCTGAGGCTTTGAAGGATGCTTTGAATAAGCTATCAGTTCCTTCTGTAAATTTGAAGCTCATACGCTGTGCTTCTGGAGAAGTCAGTGAAGGTGATGTAGTCTTAGCTGAAGCATCTCATGCTTCAATCATTACTTTCAACGTTCACGCTTCGGCATTAGCTTCGGCTTTGGCTAAAGAGAAAAACATTGAAATAAGGCATTACGATGTTATTTATCATTTGACAGAAGACATAACCAAAGCTATGAAAGGCTTGCTCAAACCTATCTTTGTGGAAAAAGTCTATGGACATGGTGAGGTTCGTGCTATCTTCAAATCATCTAAAGCAGGTTTAATCGCTGGTGTCTATGTTACTGATGGAGTCTTGAAATCAAATTCACAAGTTAGAATCTTTAGAAAAGAAGAATTGGTAGAAACATCAAAATTGACTTCTTTAAAGCATGTTAAAGATGATATCAAGGAAGCTAAAACTAAAACTGAATGTGGATTGACAATAGCAAGCAACTTTAAGATTGAAGAAGAAGATATTATTGAGTGCTTCGGCATGGAAGAGGAGAGACAAGATGGCTGATAAAAAAGGACGCATTGCACAGCTCGTTTTCAAAGATATTTCTGATATTATTCTCAATGATGAGTTCAAGTGTGATTTGACTTCCTTGGCCTGTATCAATGAGGTTAAAATGAATATCGACTATACAGTGGCAACTGTATTTGTTACACACTTGGATCCTAATAAAGTTGATGATTTGATGAAGTTCCTCGATGATAATCGCGGAAGAATTCGCTCTGCTTTAGCTAAGAGACTAGATATTTATAAAGTACCTCAAATCGTTTTCAAGAAGGACGATCTCTTCGATAAAGGACAGAGAATAGATATGATCTTGGAAGAGGCTCAAAAGCCTGAGATGACTTTGAAGGATTTAGATAAGCCAAAGAAGCCTAGAAAGACGACTAAGAAAAAAACTACTAAGAAAGCTGTAGCAAAAAAAACTAAATAGCATATTAAGCCGCTCATTGCGGCTTTTTCTATAAAAGCACTTTTATATGAAAGCGTTCATATTTCCTATCATTTTAATTTTTATCACATATAATAATGCCGAGTTTAGGGTGGATGCTACTTTTGTAGTGAAAACCCTTTCTCAGCTGATAATTATGTAGTAAAATTAAATTTAGCACACAGGAGGATTGTATATGGCAGAAGAAAAGATGATTAAAGGAACTGTCCTTTCTACTTCAGGTAGCAAGACTTTGGTCTTGGTCGATGGCAAGATGTATTATGTTCTTCGTAATCGTAAGAATGACTATGTTGGTCAAACATTGGAGTTCAGCGAAAATGATTCACTTCCAATGCCTTCTTACATGTTTGCTATCGCTGCTATGGCAGAACCTGATTTGGATTCAACATTGGATCAAATCAAGAATCGCTGGTACGGTAGATAGTATTTAATTTCATTTTAGAAAAGTGGCAGTTGCCACTTTTTTGTTTGTTCTTTTTCATCTTAGATAACCAATTTAGTAATTAGCCAATTTAAATATAATATATATAAATTTGATGTTTGGAGGATTTGATATGAGCCATGGATTATTGCTTATAGACAAGGAAGAAGGCGTTACATCTCGCGATGTCGATAATGAGATAAAAAAGAAATTTCATATTAAATCCGTAGGACATTTAGGAACTTTAGATCCTTTTGCAACTGGATTATTAGTTATAGGATTAGGTGAAGGAACAAAAATGTTTTCCTATCTTAATGATGATAGGAAGACTTATATTGCGACGTTGAAATTGGGTGAGAAAACTGATACAGGCGATAAGACTGGAAAACTAATCGAAAGAATGAGTTTTAATAATCTTTCTAACGAAAAAATAATTGATGTATTAAATTCATTTAAAGGAATACAACTACAAATTCCACCTTCTTATTCAGCAAAACATATCGATGGCAAAAGGGCATACGATTTAGTTAGAGAAGGAAAGGAAGTAGTTTTAAAGCCTCAGAAAATTGAAATTTATTCTATCGAGTTGATAGAGTCTGAAAATGATATAGTTGTTTTTAAATGCGATGTATCTAAAGGTACATATATACGAACATTGGGAGAAGATATAGCTAAAAGACTTGGAACTGTCGGCCATTTGACTGGATTGAGAAGAGTTACAGTCGGTGATTTTGATGTTTCAAAAGCAAAGAAGATTAATGAAGTCAATGAGAATGATATCATTCCTGTGTATAAATCTATCAAAGAATCTAGTTTGTTTTTCGTCGATGAATCTAATGAAAAAATAATATTAAACGGAAATAAGTTTAAGAATGATAGTATTAAATCTAATTATTTCTTTAGCTTTAATAAAATAGGTAAACTCGTTAATTTCTATGAAAAAGATGGAGAAGAGTTTAAATGTCTTAGAGGATTTGGAATTAGCTATAAGAATGTTCCTGTATATAGACTTTCAACTTTAAATGAAATAAAAAATGATGGAAACGGAATTGCTTTAGCCATCGGTGAATTTGATTGTCTGCATAAAGGCCATTTAAATCTATTAGAAAAATTAAAAAAATCAAAGCTCAAGAAATATGTTTTGACTTTCAGCGATGATTTTAAAACAAGAATAAGAGGATCAAACCCTGATTTTATCATGTCTACAAACAATAAGGGTGATGATATAAAAAAGCTAGGATTCATCGATGGAATTATCGTTTTGGACTATGATGAAAACTTGGTTAAGTTAAGTCCAAATGAATTTATAGATAATATAATTAAACCTATCAATACAAAAGAAATATACATAGGGACAGATTTTACTTTTGGATACAAAGGTATTGGCAAATCCACTGATTTCATCAACCATGGTTTTAAAGTCGACATAGTCGACTTAATAACAGATAACAATTACAAGATTTCTACCACCTTGTGCAAAAGCAAATTGAAAGATGGATTGCTTGAAGATTATGTAGATCTTTGTTCTCATTATTATTCTTTTGAAAGCACAGTATTGCATGGATTTAAAGAAGGTAGAAAGATTGGATTTCCTACCTTGAATATGTCTCCGTTAAATGGACAAATCATCCCTAAGAATGGTGTATATAAAACTTATACAATTGTTGATGGAATTATGTATCATTCTATGACTAATATAGGAGTTCATCCGACAATTAACAAATTAGATAAACCTATTATAGAAACAACAATATTAGATAATTTTAACAAAGATGTTTATGGACAAAAAATTAGAATTATATTTGAAAGAGTAATAAGAGAAGAAACAAAGTTTGATAGTATATTTGAATTAAAAAATCAATTAAAAATAGATGAAGATATTTGCTCTGAAGGAATATTAGATTTAAGTATTAGCGATTATCCTTTATTATAATTGCTGTTATTTATTCTATATATGTCATTATAACCGTGGATGTATTCATCGAAAGAAAACTCATCAATAGTCATTTCTTTAATCGTTTGATATCTACATACTATTCTTGTTGCAACAAATAATAATGATTTTCTATTTTTAACCAGTTTATTTGCATTTTTCATGAATGATTTGTATTGATTCTTAGCTTCACTTAAATCATCTTTAAAGTAGGTTATTTCTTGATGATAAAAAGATAACATGCTTCTTTCCATATAGTATTTTCTTTCTTCATCCGAAGCATCTTTTCTCTTTTCTAAAAACCTAACTCTAGTAAAATGATCATTCCATTCATATTCGAATAAAATATTTGATACTGCGATATCGAAATGAGCATTTTCTATTTCATATTTGTATCTGTTGTAATGATCAAAATACAAATCGACGTCTGGTTTTCCATGCCGCTTTCTTTTATATTTACCAGCCTTTTATATAACTCATTATGCTTGTCCATTATTGGAATTATGTTTTTCATATATTCAGGTGCTGATATTATTCTATATTTTAAATCAAGTCTCTTTTTACATATCAATTCATAATAACTGATAAGTTCATTTTCATTTTTACCTTTATATCCATTCAAATATTCAAAGACCCATGTATTAGTATCCCAAAAACAACCATCCATATATAAGACTTCATCATTATTATAAATTTGATTGATTGGATTCTGGTTATCTTCGTATATTCCAAACGAAATAACCTTTAATGAATTCATGTATTAATTTTCCTTGCTTTAAATAAAGTAATCAGTGAACAAATATCCAAGATTTAGTTAAATGTTAAAAATAAAAAAATCCATACAGTTAAGTATGGATTTGTTGATTTCTAACTGGTTGGAACAGTGAGATTTGAACTCACGACCCCTACCACCCCAAGGTAGTGCGCTACCAAGCTGCGCTATGTCCCAAGTGCAAGAGAAATTATACTACTATCTTTTTATAAAGCAAGCGTAAATTTACATATTTTTTAAAAGCAAAGCCTTGGTTTGAGACTGCAATTATTCTCAGTTTCCTATACTAAAATTTTTAATACCTTAATTGTTGATGAACTTACTTTTTTAATATAAAGTAGTGGTAAAATAAAAGCATGAAAGCCCTATTTTCATAAGGAGAATCATTTTAATGAATAAAGTTATTGTTATAGCTGATTCCACAGCTGATTTAAGTCCTGAATTAGTAGAGAAGTATAAAGTTAGAGTTGTACCTCTTCATGTCACTTTTCCAAAGGAAGGAGTAGATTATTTAGATGGAGTAACTATCACACCTCAACAACTATATGATAAAGTCAAAGAATTAGGTGAAACACCTAAGAGTGGTGCAATCAATATTCAAGAATTCATTGATTACTTCAAGCCTTATATCGATGATGGATGCGACATTATATTTACAGGTATTGGATCCGGATTGTCTTCGACAATCAACAATGCAACTGTTGCATCAAAGGAATTCCCTGAAGGCAGAATTGAAATCGTCGATTCTCAAAATTTATCCACAGGTACAGGTCTTTTAGTTTTGAAGATGTGTGAACTTAGAGATAAAGGTATGGATGTTCATGAGATTGCAGAAGAAGTTAGAAAGTTTGTTCCTTTGGTGAATTCAAAATTTTGCATCAATACATTGGATTATCTCTATAAAGGTGGAAGATGTAATTCGTTGACTAGATGGGCTTCGTCTGTCTTTCAACTTCATCCAGTAATCGTCGTAAAGGACAATGGTATGTCTGTAGGGAAGGTTTTGATAGGAAAGTACGCAAAGGCTGTCGATGTTCAAATTCAAAAGTTCGTTAAAGATTTGCCAAATATGGATACATCTCATGTCTTCGTTACAGATTCAGATTGCATGAATGGTGAAGACAAACAAATTATTGATGCTTTATCGAAATACATTCCTGTTGAAAACATACATCACACTCATGCTGGATGTGTTGTCTGTACGCATTGTGGTCCTAAAACAATCGGAATTCTTTATATTCTAAAGACTGTTGAAAAGTAAAAAAAAATAGGGGCTGTTACGAAATCAACTCTTCGGAAACAGCATCTACTAGAAGCAAA